>Ga0307374_10004466_pt1 | contig 23255 bp, 16 predicted proteins | sample OX3MG_FD_202532 | JGI IMG/M metagenome (GOLD analysis project Ga0307374, IMG submission 202532) | Soil microbial communities from Risofladan, Vaasa, Finland - OX-3 | ecosystem: Environmental > Terrestrial > Soil > Coastal area > Acid sulfate soil | place: Finland: Risofladan, Vaasa | collected... | reverse complement strand
GAATACCTCATTGTCAGCCAGGACCAGAAGGCGGGAGTGGGAGCTATCTATAAGGATGGAGCTCTTGAGGTTAAGGGAGCGCTCCTATCCACGAACCTCACCTACGTCAAGCGGACCGACACCATTCTGGCACCGGGGTTCTTCGGCCAGATCGAGTACAAGAGGAAGAAATAAAACGGGCCGGGGCGATTCCCTGCCCCGGCTCCAATTCTCTCCGGCCGAGTGCGGCCCGTGAGTACCCTCCCGACTCTCCCCCCAAATGATGGTTTAGCATCCGTTGATTTCAGTTTTCGTGAAGGAGTACCGATGAACGGTATCGACCTGTTTCTCCAGTTACCCATCACTGCACAAGCGGCTGCCATTTGCTTTGTTGCATGCGCAACCGGCCTGTTTGTGATCCTTCTCGCCGCTCCGCGGCGGAACTGCTTCTTCTTGCGCTGGCGCCCGGAAACGAGATTCCTCGCGCTGCTGGTGTCGCCGGCGCTGCTCATTATCTGGCCCATCGTGCTCTATGGGTTGTTCCTTAAATCCCGGGGAATAGGCCCGGACGACCTGGATTTTGGCGACGATGATTGAGACTCGTTAAGGGTACGACCAAATCAGGCAGCGGACGTTATCTGGGCCTATCCTACTTCGACCGCTACCTCTTCAACTCCTCTGCAATTCTTCCCTCGCATGCGCATCTGATCGCGTCACCCCTCGCGTGCGCGTGCAACAAAACTTAACGAAAGGATCACCATGCTCCATGTGATTAGCCTGTTCACCGTCCCGAACCATGAAGACGTGTTCATCCGCGCAGTCCGGATGAACGGCGATTGGCATACCCTCGCTCGCCGAATCGCCCCCGAACTCGTCGCCAGCGACCTGCTCCGTCACCAGCTCTCGCCCCTCTACATCTGCCATGACTTCTGGACCACACCCGAGGCGTATTTCCGTGGCTTGCATTCGCAAGCTGTTCAGAACCTCTTCCTCGCGCGCCGGCAAATGGCGTCCGCCTGCTTCGAGTTGGGCGTATTCTCCTTCCCTGCACTGAAGGACCCTCTCGTGCCCCTTGAGCCTGTGGCAGCCAGGTAGACGTCACAGCCCATCAATAGCCGGAAGAATCAACAACGCACGAGCTCAAAACACTCTCGAATCCCATCTGCATCGAACTCGAATGGAACTGCTCTGACACACGGCGCACTGGCAGCAACACTCCGGAGATTATCGACAATGGCCTTGTTGAACTCGATCTGATCCCGCTCAGCTCCGCCCGAAACGCCCAAAACCTGGTGCGCCCACGGCACATTGACGTCAGACCGTGTTGTACTTCTATCACCGGGATCGCCCACCACAATCTCGTTGGCGCATTCCCGCTGGATGATCAGGGGCAGATGGGCTGAAAGGCGGAAATTCCAGCCAGCTCACCGGGTCCAGGAGACGGGCCCAGGAGACTCGAGGGCCAAGAGACGTTTACCAAGCAGTAAAATTCTGCTCTTCAAAACCTACTCTCGTGCCACGATTGAGAATGCCGAGTTGCGTACGATCGCCGGCGTGAAAGGAGACAAGACTGAAGTTCCACTCATGTTCTGGAGAGGTCAGGCAGCCTCGGCGCCTCCGCAGCGGTTCTACGCGGAAGCCGAGTTCTACAACGATACACAGCGCAACTACTTCGCCGGTATGGAGGAGTATCTCAAGCACACGCTTGGCCTGCACTCGCTGGTGATTGCCACCGCCGATCACAGCCACTCCGGCAGCGGCTATCCAATTTTGCTGGCGACCATGGACAGCGATGTCATCGATGGGCACACCTATTGGGAGCACCCGGAGATGTACGTGCGCAAATCGCCGATGGTCGATGACCCCTTCAATTCAACGGTCGTTGAGCTCTCGCGTTCCGCCATCGCGGGCAAGCCCTATACGGTCAGCGAGGTGAACAACCCCTTTCCCAATGATTACGACATTGAGGGAATCCCCATTCTGGCCGCGTATGGCGCGCTGCAGGACTGGGACGCAATCCTCTGGTACACCTTCGAGCCCAAGCAGGACGCGAACTGGAAGCCCTATGTTGGCGATCCGTTCGACATCTCGCAGGATCCGATGAAGATGCCCGAACTGGCCGCCGGCGCCCTGCTCTTTCTGCGCGGCGACGTGGCGAAGGCGCGCAGCGTCATGGAGCGCTCCTACACACAGCAGCAGGTCTTTGCCAGCATGCTGTTGCCCTCCACGGAACGCCCATACTTCACGCCCGGATTTCCTCTCCAACTGCCGTTGGAGCACGAAGTGCGCATCTCGTCCTTCGACGGCCCGCCGACGCAGAGCTTCGCGCATACCTCCGTGCCCGATCCCATCCGTTCCGACACGGGGCAGCTTGCCTGGTATCACTCCACCGCAGAAACCGGCATGGTTACAGTGGATGCTCCCAGGACGCAGGCAATCATCGGCTTTGTGCGAGCGCACAAGCCATTGCTCACGAACCTCGATGCGAGTGTTGATAACACATTCTGCGCCATTCAACTCAGCTCGCTTGATCAGCAGCCGATCTCCCGCTCTTCCCGGCTTCTTCTGATCGCCGGCGGGCGCGTGGAGAACACGGGCCAGCGTTGGAATACTGCTGACACATCTGTTACGCAATGGGGCGATTCGCCAACTCTGATCGAGCCCGTAAAGGGCGCATTGCTGCTGCGAAATCTGGCGCCCGCACAGGCGGTTGATCTGCAGGCCATTGACGGCGCCGGACAGCCTCTTGGCCCCCAGGTTGCGGCAACCCACAGCGCAAGCGGGTGGAAAATCCCGCTCGGGAAGACAACTACGACATGGTACGAAGTCATCGTGCACCGGTAAGCATCTTCCGGCAAAGCCGGCGCAGGCCCCCGGGAGAGCGAGGGCTTAACGAGACAAATGAACCAGCGGATTTGCCGGCCTTCCGCCGTGGCGGCGCTGGACCAGCGAGAGATTGTAGGCGCTTGCCCCGGCTGAAACCATAAGCATCATGGCTTTTTGCGCAGGCTGGCGCATACCTCTCAGCGACTTGGGAGCCCGCGCCGGGTAAGATCCCTGCCGTGGCGCCGTTTATCGGCCGCAGATCACTCCGCGCCCATCCGATAGGGAATCCCGAACCGCCCGATTTGGATGAGCGCCTTTTCTGCCGGCGGCCAGATGTGCAGGCTTTCTATGCGGCCTGAATCCGCAATCCAATGCGCGGTCGCGGTTCCCAGCAGCCGCCCCGTCGCCGCTTCGTAGAGGCGCACGTTGAGCGCATTTTCCGAGCCCTTCCGCGTCCATCCAAAGACATACTCTCCCGGCTTCAGCGCGATTTTTCCCACCACCAGCGGCGCCTGCACAACCAGGTAGTGAGAATACTTTCCATCCGCCGAATATCCGGCGGTGATCAGCACCACCCCGGCGATAAAATGCCCCCGGGTATCAACGATGCCCGAAGCGGTCCGCATCTCGGTTTCGATATGCTCGCTTCCCACTAATGCCCGCGAGGGCAACACCGATGCCAGTTCCGTCGGCGTGGCCTGCCGCCAGGCATTCTTTTGCGCCTGCGCGAGCTGCGGCAGCAATACCAGAAAAGCTCCGGTCACGATTGCGCAGATAAATGTTCTCTTGGTCATGGTTTCGGCTTCCCCGGGGATTCGAGCAGCACAAGGCCACGACGGATTGCGGTTGTAGCTGCCTGTGTTCGATCAACTACGCCGAGCTTGCTTAGCAGGCTGTTGATATGGGTCTTCACGGTCGCCTCCGAAACTTCGAGTTCCGCGGCGATCTCCTTGTTGCTCCTGCCGCGCACAATCTGTTCCAGCACATCGTGTTCGCGCGGTGTCAACTCTTCGCTTCCCATGCGCTCGGCCAGTCTTTCAGCGATCACCGGCGGAATATGTGACTTGCCCATGTGGACCTCGCGAATTGTCGTAATCAATTCCTCTGAGGTCATGCCTTTCAGCAAGTAAGCTTTTGCGCCGGCTTTGAGAGCGCGATAGATATCCTCGTCGCCATCATAGGTGGTCAGCACGATGAAGCGCGCACTCGGAGTCTCTGTGCGGATGCGCTGAATCACGTCCACGCCGCTCATCCGTGGCAGCCGCAAGTCAATCAGGGTGACTTCAGGCTGGCGCGCACGGAACTGGGCGATGGCTTCCACACCGTCGGCGGCCTCGCCCACCACCTCGATGCCGTCCACCACATTCAGCAAGGCCACCAGGCCCTGACGGACCACGTTGTGATCCTCGACGACAAGTACGCGAATGGATTCCTTCGTCATTGTGCCTCTTTCGGCCGTTCCCGGGAGGATTCAGGCGCAGGCGCGCGCAATCGCACCGTAGTTCCCTCACCGGGCTCGCCGTACACTTCCAGTGACCCACCGATGGACGCCGCGCGCTCCTTCATCCCCGTCAACCCATAGCGCCCGAGTTGCGATTCCGGCATTCCACTCGTCACGCCGCCGCGGCCGTCGTCCCGCACTTCCAGCGCAATCGACGTGGGACCGTATTCCAACTGCACCGATAACCGCCTTGCCTCCGCGTGCCTCTTTACATTGTGGATAGCTTCTTGAGCCACGCGCAGCAATTCGCGTTCTGTATTGGCCGGCAGCGGACGATAGGCGCCGAAGACGCTGAATTTGGCTTCGAGTCCACCGCCTCCGGCAGCCTCCGCAATCCGCCCTAATCTCACCGGCAACGTCGTTTCGCGCGAGTCCTGCGTGCGTAGCTCCCAGATGGATTGACGCGCCTCGGCGAGCCCTTCGCGCACGTACCTTCTTGTCAAATCGAGATGCTTCGCTGCCTCGTCCAACTTGCCAAGCCGTAACAATTCTGCCAAGAGCTCCAACTGTGCGGAAACTCCCACGTAGCCCTGGGCAAGAGTATCATGAATCTCTCTGGCGATCCGGCTGCGCTCGCCCAATACAGCCCGGAACTCGCCTTCGGCGTGCCGCAGCCGCAACCGCATCAGCAGCAATATGATTGCCGCAATTGCCGCCAGCAGCAGCGCATAAAACCAGGCGGTCTGATAGAAGTGGGGCTCCAGCTCAAATGAAAACGCCGAGCCGGCCACGTTCCATACCCCGTCGTTATTCGCCGCCTGCACGCGGAAGGTGTACTTTCCGGGCGGGATGTTCGTATAGTATGCGGTGCGCCGCGCACCGGCATCGATCCAAGCGTGGTCAACCCCAGCGAGCATATAACGGTAACGCACCTTTTGCGGCGCGACAAAACTCAATCCCGCGTAGTCGAACTCGAAGTGTACATGCCCAGCCGGCACCCTCAACCGAGGGTTCCCTCGACTCAAGGTTTGATCGACATCGTCGATCACAAATCGCTCCAGCACAACCGGCGGGGCAAGCGTATTGATGGAAAAGTGAGCAGGGTCAACTTCTACCAGCCCCTTCGGTGTTGCAAACCAAAGCAATCCGTTCCGTGACCGCCACGCAGAAGGGTGGGCGTTGGTCGATGTTCCGCGGCTGCGCAGTCCGTCCTCGGTGCCGAATTTCATCCAGTGGCCACAAGCAAGGCCGTGGCTTGTGCTGCTCATCCCCCCGTAGTCGCAGCGGGCGATTCCGTCGCCGGTGGCAAACCAAAGATGCCCCCGGCCATCGTCCAGAATTGCGTGGATGGTGGTCTGTTCAAGGCCGTTGTGCTTCGTTGCACTGAATCTGCGTCCGTCCCAGACATCCAGTCCGTGGAACTGGGTTCCGATCAACAGGCTTCCGTCGGCGCGCGGCAAGATCGCCGTCACAACGTTGCTCGAAAGCCCATCAGCGGTGGTGAAATTGGTAATTCTACCGGCATGCAGCCGGGATACCCCGGCAAGCGTCGCGATCCACAAATCGCCGTACGCATCACGCGCCATGGCGCCCACCAGGTCGCTGCCCAGCCCGTCAGCGTGCGTATAGATCTTAATGCCAACCGGAAATTCTACCGCGCCTGTTGCGCCCTCGCGCTTCCAGTGCGCAAGGCCGCGCCTGGTTCCAATCCACAATGAGCCGTCGGTATCGATCAGTAAGGAACGGATGAAATCATCGGGCAACCCGTCGGCGGAGGTATAGGTTGCGATCCCGCTTCCGCGAATTCTGTTGAGTCCGTCCGGCGTGCCCACCCAAAGGTCGCCATCCGGCGCGGCTGCAAGCGATAAGATCACGTCGCTCGCCAGGCCGGTCGACACCGAGTAGTGGTGAACGTTACTCGCACCGGTCGCTTTCCCGCTTCTGCGCAGCGCATTCAGGCCATCCCCCGTCGTTCCCACCCAAAGTGTTCCCTCACCGTCCTCGACCACAGCCGTCGTGTCATCAGAAGACAGGCCTCCTCGTGTTCCCCAGGTCCAGAAGCGTCTGTCGCGAAGAATGTGTAAGCCGTCTGTTTCTGTTCCCACCCAGAGATCCCCTTCGCGATCCTCGGCCAGCGCCAACACTGACGCAGTCGCCAGCCGGTCGGTCACGGGCAGGCGGTCCAGTTCCCCGTCCCTCCAGCGCGTCAAACCGCTGTTGGTCCCGATCCACAGGCTTCCCTCGCGGTCAGCCAGCAGCGTCTGAATTCGCGTTCCAGGCAGTTCTTTGCCGACATTCAGCCGCGCGATTACGCCTTTGCGGGTCAGGACGGCGACCGAACTTTTACTGGCCACTGCGTACTCGCCGGCCTGAGGAGATGCGAAGAATACCGCTCCAGCGTTGCCGAGGATGCCCGGATCGATTGGTCCCTCCCACTGCGTCCGCGAGCGGGTAAAGAGCCCTTGCGCGGTAGCAATCCACAGCCTCCTGCTGTTATCCGTTGCGATCAGGTCGATGGCGCCGGCGGGCAATCCATCCGCTGCGGTAACAGCCACAAACCGCTTTCCATTGCGCCGCGCCAATCCCTGATCGGTCCAGACCCAGAGCGCGCCATCGGCTGTCTCAACCAGCTTGCGTATGCCATTGCCCGGCAGGCCGTCTCGTGTGGAATACGAGGTCACCTTCCCGTCCTGCCAACGTGCCAATCCCTCGCTGGTCCCAATCCACAGCGCTCCATCGCTGGTCGCAAGCAAACAGCGAATGTCAGCGCCTGGAAGCATCGGTTTTGAATCGTGGTCGAATGTCTGGAATGCGACGCCGTCAAAGCGCACCAGTCCCGCCTCGGTCCCAAGCCACACAAATCCGTCCTGCGTCTGCGCCAGCGCCTGCACGGTGTCTTGAGGCAACCCGCTCTCCATCTCCCAGGCCTGGCGACTATATCTGGCCAGTGCAATGGACGGATCAAGCGCATGCGCGGCAGACAAGCAGCCCAGTAGCAGGACAGCAAGGCTCAGCAAGATCATTGTCTCGATACGGACCTTGCTTTTTACGGGTCGCAACAGCGCTTTGGCTTGCAGACCGGCAGGGGGGAAGCCATAAGCCGCCAGCGCAAGCCGGGCAACCGTCGACCGGTCCGAGTTGACGCAGAACCTGGGCATGGAATGAATCGTCAGGCAGCAAACACAGGAGCAAGCTGTGCCAGGAATCGCAATGCTTCATCATAGCTCAACTATCGATCGCCTCGTGCTCCGGCCTCCGTTATCGCAGGCAATTGCATGAGCGCAGATCAGTCCAACGGCCATTGCGACGTTACGGCTCTGTGCGGAAGTCTGCGCAGAGGCTGCCGGAAGGGCGATGACCCTGGAACGGCGGTCAGCGGGCCGCCCCGCAAGAGATTACAAAAGCAGAAACACGGAACCTCATCGTCCGCGCGGATCTCCGGTGGGCAGAAAAGCCAGCCCGTCGATCGGAGTTCCGGATGCCAGCACATTCCTGACCCGTTGCGGGTTCGGCCCGCCGCGCATCTCGGCATCGTCGATCAGTCGTAGCGCCTCCGCTGGCGCCGTTCCAGCCGGCAGTCGAAAGATCCACGGCACATTCGCCGAGGTAAGAGTCTTGTCGTTGCACAGGGCAACAACGGGAACGAAAGTCTTCAGCGCGAGCTGTTCCGACAGGTGAGCGGCATTGCGGTCTAAAGCGATGATGGCTAGTGCGTGCTCGTTCAACAATGCATGCACCAGTTGCGTTGAAGCGGCGCCCCAGTTTTGGTCGCTGTTTATGGGCAACAGCATCCACGCTCGTCCCCTGCGCTCCGCAAGCGCCAATTGCGCTTTCATCGCGTCCGACTGCGCCAGTTTGCCGGCCTGGGGACCGAACAGCACCACGTGTACGGCCCCCGGCGGCAGGTCGGGGCGCGGCGGACCTAGATAACTTATGCCATCCTCGCCCACCCGCGCATACGGCGTTTGCGCAGTTGTGGATTGCTTTTCTGTGGGCTGCTTTGCCATTGGAGCGAGCCGGTAAGTGATCGTCCCATCGTGCACCGTTCCGATGTACATGGGCGATACGTTCTTCTCATTCGGATCGAAGACCATGTGCCCGGTGACCCCATCGTACTGGCCGATATCGTCGAGGGCGTCCTGAATGCGGACGCGGTTCAGCCCGGCCTTGCAGATGGAGTCGAGCAGTATGTTCATCGCGTCATAGGCCAGGGAGGCGAACTGCTCCGGCTGCTCGTGGAAGCGGGCCTCGAAACGGCGATTGAAATCGAGCCAGCGCGGGTCCTTGCGCGTGGGATCGTAAGGAAAGACCGCCTCGAAACCCTCCGCGGCCGGTCCCGCCTCGGCCAGCAAATCAGGCCCCAGCGTGCGGTAGGAGCCGAAGACGCGCTGCTTCATGCCCAGGGCGCGCATCTGCTTCAGGATCAGGGCGGCGGGAATCTCGTCTGTCCACAACACGATCGCGTCCGTGCGCGACTCCTGGATGATTCTCAATTCGCGCGAAAAGTCGGTGTCGCCCGGCATGAATTTCTGTTCGATCACCACGGGGTGGCCGAGGCGCCGCGAGGCGTCGCGAAATTTAGGCACGCCCATGCGCCCGTAGCGGTTGTTGACGCGCAGAATGGCAACACGCTTGAGACCGAGCTCGGTATAGATCCGGCGTGCCAGCGTGTAGCACTGAACACGATCGTCCTGCAAAACGGTGAAGAACCAGGGGACCGAAGTTTCGGGAATGGTGGGGTCCGTGGAGGCTGAGTTGACGATAGGAATCTCGGCCTTCAACGCCACGCGCAGAGCAATGTGGGTTGACTCGGAGCTGATGGAGCCGAAGATTGCCCAGTCCTTATCGTCGTAGATCATCTTCACGGTCTCATCTGAAGCCGAACCCCAGATGGCCGGCTGGGTCGGCCGGACGTTGCCGGAGACCGCGTTTGCCTGCCAGTTGTTGTAGTCGTCGTGCAGCATCAGCCGGAACGGTTTGCCGCCGTAGCCGCCGCGGGCGTTGGCCTCTTCTACAGCCAACTGCGCGCCGTGCAGCATGCGCTCACCAAAGATGTAGTCGGGATCCTGCTTCTCGACCGGCCCAAGGAAGCCGATGCGCACCTCCGTCAGGTTCTTCGGATCTGGCGCATTCCGCCCCGGGCCTGTAAAGATGGTTGGCTGCGTGTAATTGAGATAGTACGGCTTGACAAACCGGGCGTAGGGACTCATATCCTCCGGCTCGCCCGCATACGGCTCAACGGTGCGGCTCTTCGCCGGCCCCGGCGGATGAGCGCCGCACTCGCACGTGCGCTTATGTTGTTCCGTGCTTTGGCCGGGATGTTCCGCCGGCTTTTGACAGAAGACAATCACCACGCCGCACGCGGCCCACAAGCAGGCCGCGGCCAACAACCGTCCATTGCGCATGGCCGTTACTCCTTGGCGTTTGCTGCCTTGTCCGTGCGGAACATGGCGATAGCCTCGATCTCCACCAGCAGCTCCGGGCGGCAAAGAATGGCCTGAATGCCAGTGGACGCCGGCAGGGGATCAAGCCCCTGTTCCTTGTAGAACGCCGTCCGCTCCTCGTTGAAAGCCTCGTAGTCGCGCTCGATGTCGCGCAGGTAGCAGGTCGTTCGCACAATATCGTGCCAGGTGCAGCCTTCAGCGGACAGCAATCCCGTAATGTTGGCGAGCGTGCGCCGCATCTGCGCGCGGAAGTCGCCGATGTGCACACTTGTGCCGTTCTCGTCGATCGAGGCCGTTCCTGAAATGAGCAAAATGGTTACCCCGCCAATGTCGATCCGCATCGCGCGCGAAAACGAACTTGGCTTGGCGTAGCAATAGGCTTCATTCAGCACGCCGTGGTTTGTAACCGCGCGCTTCTGGATCGGCGCGTGGGCGATGGTTTCGAGAATTTCAGCAAATGCACTCATGATGATGGCTCCTTATTGGTTACGGTTGCAGGATCCCGTGACTCAGCCCCCCAGCCGTAGCAACCCAGATGTCGCTGCCCTGGAAGTCGATGCCCAGAATGTAGTTGTTGGCCGGCGCCGTAGTCACCGGTATATGGGTGACTTTGCCGCTGGCGTCTCGCACCGCCATCTCCGGTTTGCCGGTGGTGAGCGATGGTGTGTACACGGCCCAATTGACACCGTCGTAGTAGGCCAGCCCCTTATCGGTACAGAACCACGCGCGATTCGCGTCCACGCCTTTTATGTAGTTCGTGAAGTTGGAGGGTAGCCCGCTGTCTTTCGTCAAAAAGTTATGCCAGTAGCGTCCGTCATAGCGGCTATCGCCGAAATACGTCGCCACCCAGGCGATTTTGTCCACATAGCTGACCGAGGAAACAATGTCGTGAATCAGGCCCTGGTTCTTGAAGAGCACCATCTCAGTCTCGCGGTCGGGGTCCTCATACTTATCCCAGATGCCGGTCTTCTGGTTGTACTCCATCAGGCCGCTGCCCCACACGGCGAAGTAAACCTTGTCCGGCGCGGCGGAGACGCCATAGACCCAAATCTCGACCATAGGCGTATTTCGCTCGTTGTAGAGCGACCATTGGCCGGTGTTCAGGTTCAGGCGGCAGGCGCCCGCCGCGGTTGCTACCCACACATTTTCCCCTTCCACTGAGACGCCGTAGACAATATCGTTGCTCAGCCCCGAGTTCAATTGCGTAAAGGTATCAATGCGCCCGCCTGAGATGCGGCTCAGGCCGCCCATGGTGCCTGCCCACACGTCGCCGGTCCGCTTGTCGAGCGCCAATGAAAGCACTGCCTGCTGCGCCAGCCCATCCTTGGTGGTATAGGTCTTCCACTTGCCGTTTTCATAGAGGCCCAGTCCGTTGTCCGTGCCCGCCCAGATGCGCTTTCCATCCACCAGCACGGAGTAGACATGGTTGTCGGGCAGGCCGTTGGCGGTGGTGTAGTTCACAAAGCGGTAATGCGGCATCCTGGGCGGCTTGGCTGGAGCGGCAATCGCCAGCGTTCCCACGGCAGCAAACGCCGCAGCAATCCAGAGCTTGTTGATTGCGAGCTTGATCATCGCCCCCCTTTCATCGGGTCCTCAGATACTCGATCAGGTCGTTCAGTTCGTCTTTTGTCAGGTCGTTGGTGCGGCCGTGCTGGTCATGCGGGTTATGGATGGTCCAGATCTCCTCAAGCGTGGCTGCCGAGCCGTCATGCAGGTATGGCGGCGTGAGCGCGATGTTGACTAATTGCGGCGTGTCGAAGAGTCCCGAATCGTCGTTCGGTCCCTTGGTTCCTACATCAAATTTCTTCCGGTCGGTTCCCAGGGGCCCGCTGTGGCAATAGGAGCAGCGATTCGTGAGCGGGATGGGCTTGCCGAAGTTATCCACCGAGCGCTCAAAGATCGCCTTGCCGCGCTCCTCCGCCGGAGTGAGGCCGCCGGGCAGACGCCAGCGATTGGGCCGCGCCGGCAGGCTGTTGACGTAAGCGGTCAGATCCGCGAGCGTGCGATCGTCGTAATTCTCCGACCGCCAAAAGTACTTTTCCGTGCGCGGTCCGCACTCGGTGGGCAGGTTGGGATTGCCGCCATTCCACTTGAAGGGCGCAGTATCCTTGATGTCTTCGAGCAGGCGATTGTCGAGGATATTGCGGCCCAGGCCGTCCGGCTCCAAGTCCCAGTTCAGACCGTCGAAGGTGGAGTCGATGTGGCAGTTGGCGCAGCCGATGCCGCCATGGAAGGAGTACTGCGCGGTGTAAAAGGTCTGTTCGCCGCGGCGCAGGGCCAGGACTTCCTTCATCGTGCTCAAATTCATCTTTCGAGCGTTACGATGGTGCGCGTCGATGTGGCAGTCCGCGCACCGTTTCCGTCCCTCAGGGGTGTTGCTCACCTCAGAGAAAACCTTCAGAGCCATGTTCAGCGACCACAATTGTGTTGAACCGGCCAGACGAATGGTCGAGACGAGGTCGTTGGTGTGCGTGTCAAAGACACTGATGGTGTCATCGAGGCGATTGGCGACCAGCAGCCGACGGCCATCCGGACTGACTGCCACGCCACGCGGGTCGTGGCCTACCGAAAGGCGCTTGACCACGTAATTGCCAGTGGCGGCGAGATTGTATGCGAAGGGCGGGCGATGGGTACGGATATAGCGCAAGAGCCGCGGAATATCGATTACAGACACAAGCTCCGAGCCACCGCTGCTGACATAGAGGCGCGAGTTGTCCGGGGTAATCGCCACGCCAAAGGGGCGCACAGCATAGCTGTCGAGATCATCGAGTGGGACTTCGACCGTTTTATTGCCCACGTCGGCGCCGAAGAGGGTAAGCGTGTCTTCAAAGACCCAACCGTGCTCCACCGCTGTGAGCGGAACGAGGTTTTTGGGGTGCAGCTCGGCCGCCACTCCCAGCCGGCCATCCCTGGAAGCCGCAACATGAAAGACTCCGGCAATGCTTTGCAAGGGCATGCGATCGACGACTTCCGCTGTTCGCGTATCGATGACAGTGATTTCCGACTCCGGCGGCGTGCCGTAAGGCGTGGGATTTGGATAGACATGAGTGACGTAAATCCGCTGTCCATCGGGTGAGAGCGTCATGTAGCTTGCGCCGCGTCCGGCCACCAGCCGCTTTACTTCGGCGCCGGTTCGGGCATTGAGCACGGCCACATCGTTGCTGATCCGATTGGCCACGAACAGGTACTTGCCCGCGCGCCCCTCAACCACACTCGATGGCTCCATTCCCACCGGCCATGTCGCCACCACCTTCAGCGCATGCGTGTCGATCACCGAGATTGTGTCGTCCCATGAGTTGGCTACGAAAAGGCGGGCGCCATCGGCGGAGAGCGAGAAGCCGCGCGGTACATGACCAACAGCGATGGTCTTCATCGGCGCATACGTGGCGGCATTCAGCACCCGCACCTCGCCGCTTTGCTCGCAGAGCACATAGAGCCGCGCGCCGTCGGGCGAAAACAGCAGTTCCACCGGAGAGGCGTAGTCCAGAACTGGCCCGGTATCCTTCTTTGTAGCTGCCTGGGCGCCCCCGCCGGCCCACAGAGAAACGCCCATCAGCGCGGTGGTCAGCGCGCAGACAGTCGCGGTCAAACAGGTTCGCAAGCGGCTTCGCATCGGACGGCTCACTTCGGCTCCTCCACCGCGAGGACGCGATCGACCGGCTGCGTCCCTAGCGTCTGCACAGTTCCGCTGGGCCAACGCACAATCAGTTTGTCGATGGTGGTTGCCGCGCCCAGGCCGAAATGCACGCGGCCGTCGTTCTCTGAGAGATAGCCGGAACTTGCCACCCGCTCCGCGGTCTGGCGCTTTCCTCCCGCAAAGACCTCAATCCGCGCGCCAATGCCGTCGCGATTGCTCTTGGTGCCGATGAGCTTGATTTCAACCCAGTGGCCGGCATTGGTGGAGACGTTGTGGAGCAGCGTTCCCTCTGCGCCAAGATTCACCACATAGGCATCGACCTTGCCGTCGTTGTCGTAATCGGCAAAGCACGCGCCGCGCGCCACAGTCCGCGTACTCAGCACGGGCCCGGCCTGACGGGAGACATCGGCGAACTTTCCGTCGCCCAGTCCGCGAAACACGGTATGCTCCTGCGGGATCATGTGGATCAGGCCGCCGTGAAAGACCAGAATGTCCAGCAGCCCGTCGTTGTCGAAGTCGTAGACGCCGCTGCCCCAACTCACGTATTGCGCGTCGGTCTGGGAGATGCCGGCGGCCGCGGTGACATCCTCGAAGCCTTTCCATCCGGTCGAGGATGACCCAAGCTCGGGAGCGCCAAGGTTCCGCAGGAAGCGGTTGTAGCTTCCGTCAGTCACCCACAGATCCAACACTCCCCGGTTCCAGAAGTCCGCGGCCACCGGCCCCATCGAAGATGTCGCCTCACCATTCTGCCCAAAGGCCGACCCCGTATCGTTGGCGATCTCCTCAAAGGTTCCATCGTGCTTGTTGTGGAAGAGGAAGTTCTGGGTGCTGTCGTTGGTGACGTAGATATCGTCCCATCCGTCGTTGTCGAAGTCTGCCGCGGTCACGCCCATGGTGCGGCCGATGTATGCGCTGATACCCGACTTGTCCGACACATCGGTAAAGGTGCCGTTGCAGTTGTTATGAAACAACATATTGGTTTCGCCCGCATAATCGAGCGGCCCGGGATAGTTGTCCGCGGCGTAGAAGGCGCGGTACTTGGGATCGAACTTCACATACCGGCCAACGAAGAGATCGACACAGCCGTCCCTGTCATAGTCGAGCCAGGTAGAGCTGATGGCCCAGCCGTTTACCTTGATGCCGGCCTTGGCAGTCACATCGGTAAAGTGGCCGTTGCCGTCGTTGTGGTAGAGAACCACCTTGCCATAGCCGGTCGCCAGCAGGTCTTCGTTGCCGTCATTGTCGTAGTCGGCCGCGGTAACTGCGATGCCGTACATATCCGGATCCAGGCCCGCCTGCTCGGTCACGTCTGTGAAATGTCCATTGCCGTCATTGCGGTAGAGATGGTTGTGCGGCGGGGGATCTGGCTTGACCTTGAGCGGATAGGGATGCATGGAGTCCGCAAGCGGGCGCCCGCTGACCACATAAAGAGAGGGCCGGCCGGAGTTGTTGTAATCGAACCACAAGCAGCCGCCGCCGGTGCCTTCAAGCAGCGATCCCAGCTTGGCCGAACCAAAGCTATGCGTGAAATGGATTCCGGACTGTTCCGTCGCATCTTCAAAGCGGATGACGGGCTGGGTCAGTGCCTGCCCGGCGTCCAGCAATGGCCGAGGCGATGGCGGCACGGCGCTTTGCGCTGCGGCAAACGAGACGGCGCTAAAGAAGAAAAGAAAAGAGCGAATCATCATCTCGAAGTGCCTCCCGGCGATCCTTTCGGCATCGAGGCTTGGAGAGCGGCGCCGGTCAGATCGACCGGCGTCGTGGTACGCTGCAGCACGGCTGGCACGCGATTGTCCGACGAGCGCTCCAGACCCGTATGGCAGCCCACGCAGATGCGCTGCTCCCCGGCGCGAATCCAGAACCAGCCGTGCTGCTGCCGCAGAACCATGCCCTTTTTATCCAGCAGCAAAAAGCGAATCGGCCTGTCCGCCGGGACCTTCACGAAAAACGATCCATCCGGCGCAACCGGCGCGGTGCCCGTCGAAACCGCGCGGCCGTTTTCGTTCTGCATCTCCAGCCGCACCGATGCAGGCGTCCTGGCCAGGTTTCCTTCGCGTGAAAGCCGCGAGTCGAGAGCCAGCAGATTGGCGTAGTTCCAGGGGTGCAGCGCCGACGGAAACCGCCTAGGCGGAACGCGCGGCGCAACCAGCACCGGCTCGACGAGATTTTCGCCGCGCTCCGCCAGCACGGTGTGCATGGACGCGGTTCCCGGCTTCCACAAATGGATCCCATAACGCGCTTCGCCGGAGGTGCGCGCGCTCACCAGCCATGCGCCGGAGTCCGTCTCTGCAATCCCGCCCGCATACTCGGCATGAGGCGCAACCACGGGCTCCTCGTGTGCCAACGGCGAGGTAAACCGCGCCAGCGAAGCCCCGTGAGTAAATACCACGTCACCCGAAGCCAGTTGCGTACCACCCCAGCGGGCGCGGCCGTGGTCGCAGCGGTACGATTCCACGCCCGATCCATCGGCAAAAACCAGATACAACTCCGGAATTGAGCCTTCTCCCAGCGGAAATCCTGACTCGAAAAGAATGCGGCCATCGGCAAGAATATCCGTGGGGAAGGCGTTCGTCCGCGTATAGGTGATCGCCAGCACGCCCGGACCGGCGGTCGGGTTCAGGAATGGAACTTTCGGCGGATGGCCGTCTTCGGCTGACTCGATCCGGAATCCGTTCGCAGTGCGCTCTGCCCAGACCATCCGGCCGCCGGGCAGATAAAACGGCCGCTCGGCATCGCTTGTGGTGTCAATCACCTTGCGCACCGAGCCATCCTTCAGTGTCAGTTCCCAAATCTGCCACGGATCGCCCGCCGCCCTCTTACCCGCGAACAGCACCGTCTTCGCATCGAAGGAGACATCGGCGTCCGCCGTGGCCGCGAAACCGGCTACCAGCGGCGCAGCCTTGCCGTCGCGCACCAGCAGCAATTGCGCTCCACGGGGAAATCGCTCCCGGCCGTGCAGTTCCGCCAGTGGCACGTAAACGGGCGCGGCGGTCACGATAAAATCTGCTCCGGCTTCGTCTGTGGCATGGGGAACGAACGCGCACAGCGGCGTCAGCAGCACAGCGCAGACGGCAACCATAAAGACCCTGGCCCGAAGCCTCATCCAATAGCCTCCATCAATCGCGCGCCAGCCGGTTCGCCAACTGCCAGCGAGCGCAGCGCCAAGTAAGGATCGAGCGAAACCATCATTTCGTCGAATCCGGCGAAGTCCAACGACTGTTCGCCGTCACTCCAGGCCCTGTCCGGGTTGGGATGCACTTCCACCAGCAGGCCATCGGCTCCCGCTGCCACCGCAATACGCGCGAGCGCGGGAACCAACTCGCGGCGCCCGGCCGCGTGGCTTGGATCGGCAACCACTGGCAAATGCGAAATCTGCTTGAGCAGCGCAATCGCTGCCGCATCAAGCGTGTTGCGCATTGCTGGCTCAAAGGTGCGGATGCCGCGCTCGCAGAGGATCACGTGCGGATTGCCCTCATCCAGAATCAACTGGGCCGAACGAAGCAGATCGGCAATCGTGGCCGCCATGCCTCGCTTCAAAAGAATGGGACGGCCACTGTGCGCCGCGGCCTCCAGCAGCGAATAATTTTCCATGCTGCGCGCGCCGATCTGGAGGATATCGGCGTACTCGGCCACCATGGGCACATCGCACTCCGACATGACCTCGGTCACGATGGCCAGTCCGCACTCCTGGCGGGCGCGGGCGAGCATCTTCAGCGCCGCCAGGCCATGGCCTTGAAAGGAATAGGGAGAGCTGCGCGGCTTGAAGGCGCCTCCGCGAAGGATGCGCGCGCCGCAGCGGCGAACATGATGAGCCGTGGCCAAAAGCTCGCGCTCGGTCTCAACCGAGCACGGCCCAGCCATGGTGACGAACTCATCGCCGCCGATACGGAGGTCCAGCACCGGAACGATCGTCTGTTGCCGTTGCGGGTTCTTTAGTGCGTCGTGGGCCCCGGCAAAACGATCTCGCCAACTTTCGCGCAAAATACTATCTCCAATCTGGGGACCTCCAAATTGGGGAAAAGCAATAGTAGCCGGATCATTGCCGCCGCGCCTCCATCGAAAGGTGGAGATGTGCGGTTACGTTTATTGTTCATCACACTTTTGCGCGGAGAACAGTCTGTGCCGGGGATGGACGGGATCGAAGAGGCGATATCAGGCTTTCGCCATTGCGGGCGCGCGGTATCCGAACGCCTCATCCACCACAGCAGCGACACCCAGGGCCGTCTCATCCTCGAAGGGCCTCGCCACAATCTGGACGCCGATCGGCAAGCCTTCCGGCGAGCGGCCCACCGGAACCACCGCGGCGGGCGCGGCCAGCGCGTTGAACCACTGCGTGTGCCGCACTGCGTCGAGATACCTGACCGCGCGGCCTTCGATCGTCCAACTGCGTTCATCGTGACGAAACGCGGGAACGCTGGCCACCGGGCAAAGCAGAACGGGAAAAGCGCTCATCTCGGCGAGAGTCTTCGAGCGAAGCAGATCCGCCTCGGCCCAGCCGTTTAGCAACTCCGTCGCCGTGAGAGGCGGCACTGATTCCGCGATGCCGAGAAACTCTTTGAAGATGGGACTCAGTTGCTCCCGCCTGCCGCGGATCTCCGGCGCGTAGAACATCGCTCCACACTGCACAAAGAATTTCCACCAAAGGCGCCGCAGCTTCTCCAGCGTCTTCGGCCGAAAAGGCTCGACCCGGAATTTCGCTTCGCGCAATGCCTCCACGGCGGCCCGCACCGCTGCCCGGGTCTCGGGCGTCACAGGAACCAGCCCATCGTCCTCAAAATAGCCAATCGGATTGCTGCGCAGGTCGTGGAGGCTGGGTTCACGCAGCGGCAACGGTGGACTGATGGGATCGAGCGGATCCTGCCCGCCCAAGGTGCGAAACAGCAATGCGACGTCTCCCATCGTGCGCGCCATCGGACCAATCGCACCAAGAATCGAGAATGGTCCCACACAGGGCGGCAGATGGCCGCGCCCCGGAAACCGTCCCGGCGTCGGCTTGAGTGAGCAGATGCCGGTAAAGTGCGCGGGAACCCGCACCGATCCGCCGCTGTCACTGCCCAATCCCGCCGCGGACATCCCCGCCGCAATGGCCGCCGACTCGCCCCCGCTCGAACCGCCCGGTGAACGATCCAGATCCCATGGATTGCGCGTTTGCCCGTGCAGCAGGTTCGCCGTTTCGTAAGCCATCAGGAATTCCGGGCAATTGGTCGTTCCCAGGATCAGCGCTCCCGCCGCGCGCAATCGCCCCACCACGACCGCATCCTGATCCGGAATCTCGCCCTTGTGCAGCAGGCTGCCCATCTCGCAGCGGTAACCCGCGGTTGCAATCGACGACTTGACTGTAACCGGCAAGCCGTGCAAAGCGCCGCGCGGTTCCTGGGCCGCGTCGAGTTGCCGCGCCTGCGCGCGCACGCGCTCCGCGTCGAAGTCCGCAAACGCGTTCAATGCCGGATTCAGCCGCTCGATCTGCCTGATATGAGCTTCGGCCAGCTCCGCGACGGAAAGCTGCCGGCTGCGCAAAAGCTTCAGTTGCTCTACGGCTGGAGCGAACACAATGCCTGCGCTGGCCCCGGTCATGCGCTTAACCCCAGGATTCGATCCCGCCCGGAATGGCAACGAGCTTCCGAAGTCAAAGCATCTGTCTGCCCCAGAAATTGCAAATCCACGAAACTCGCCTCCACCCGCTTCCGGTTCTATCGGCTAAGGACAACATATCTGCGGCCGGCATAGAGCCGGAACCGCCCGCCTGTCTCAGCGATGATCTGCAGAGGCATGGGACGTTTGATGCTGTTGTCGGTCGCGGAGTCGGCCGTAAGCACATCGTGCCCGCCCACGTCGGTTACTACGAACTTGTTGCCCGCGATGAAACCAATACCGTAGGCGCCGGCGCCCAGTCTCATTCCGCCGACATGAATCGGAACCTCGGTAATGAAATAGGCCTGATATTTGTTCGCGACCGCACTTGAGTAGCCGGAGGTATCCACAAGGCTCGCCAGAACATAGTACCCGTCGCTGAATTTCACCCCGCCCGAGTTGCGCAGCTCCGTTGTCGCCGTCTTGCCGCGATAGAAGACCGTTGCCGGCATCAGCCTTTCCATCGCTGCCGGTTTCAGAACCGTGATGTTTCCCTGCGCCTGCAGTGCTATGGGTGCGGCTGCCATTACCAGGGCCAGCATTCCGCCGGCCACAACGCTCGCGATTGACTGCCTTGGCATCGTTGTTGCCTCCCGTTGTCGAATTGCGATGAAGTATAGCGCTCGGCCGTCGCTGTCATCCAGCTTTGCAACGCCGAAGCGCCGCTTTCTGCGCGCCGCGTTCACTTGCGGGCCCGGCCGCTCACTTCTGCGTGCCGGGCGCAAGATCATCTCGCGGAGTTGAAGGAATCCATTGATAGTCGAACCGGTGCAACTGCACAGGTACACCAGTGACGAATCGATCATTCCAATTCAGACGATACGCTAGCGCCGCGGCGCTCGCCGGAAACTTCTCACTAGCGGGATACGGATAGGCAGTCATCTTGTGGAATGGCAACTGCGCGACCGTAAACGGCGAAGCATCCCACCAGTCCATGTCCTTCACGTATCCATTTGCGTAGAAGAAGTAATCGCGCTTCCAGTGCGGAGGAAGCGCCGGCAGTTTCGTCGTGTCGAACTCGGCCGCAATCTCTTCGCCGCTGCCGAAGATGGCGTAGCGATCATCGACACCTTTCACCAGAGGGGTCACGTCGCCGAAACGCGTGTAGCTGCCACGCTCGCGCTGGAACGGCCCAGCCAGGCTCACGAGATTGTAGTTGTAGTCCAGGTCGCCGGGGCTTGCGCCATCAATCTCCTTCGGATAGCCGCGGAAGCGCAGCGTGGCTGTAGCAAGCGGAACCTCCGTTGTGCGCGCCGTGGCGTTTGCGCTTTGGTCGATCAGCACCTGATCCCAGTAAACCTGCAGATTCGTCATCAGCCGGATGCGCCGCGTGCCGGCGGGCAGCTTCCCCGTCAGGTCAACTACGATCGTGCGCTCCAAGCCGGCAGGGAAACCCGCGCTGCCGGGAATCCGCTGCCACCTGCCATCGGGCAACTCCGCTTCAACATATGGCGGAATCTCCTTCAACCCTGCCTGCCACGCCGCATAGAGCGAGGTCGCGCTGAAGTAGTTCACATAGCCGGTCATGAGCAATCGCAGCGGAGCGTTTGGCTTGATTGCGCCCAGATCGAGCGTGAGCGCGTGCATGTTGGCGAATCCGTCGTAGGGAAGGACCGTGAATCCGCTCGCAAACTTGTGATCTGGGCGGCTCAGCAGGCCGAGCACGTCGCGGCCCTCGCCATCCCACGCGCCCACCGGCAGCCGCGCGCCCGCGCTAGCCACCACGCGCCCCGAAGCAAACGGCGGGTTGTCGAGGAAGCGCTCGTCAGGATTGACTTCCACGTCCTCAGGGTGATCGACCGCAATCATCCTCAACTGGTCGATGTAGTTCACCTCTTCCATCGGCTCCATAAAGCGCACGCTCACCTTGCCGTTCACCGGGGTCACATCGGCGCCGTCGATCTTGATCCACTCGCTGGGGCGAGGCGTGTTGCGCCGTGTCGGCGTAAACCAGTGCCCGACCACGGCGGCGCCAATCACGTCCGTCACGAACTTGTACTCGTGCCCGTTCCACACAAACAGCACCGGGCAGGAGCTGCCGCGCCGGTCCGCTTCCTTCATCGCGATCGTTTCCGTGTGCGGCAGATCGATCTCGTCCTGCAATACGCCGGTGGGCCACAGAATGCGAAGCAGGTCGATGCCCGGCGCATTCCCCAGCCCGACAAGAATCTGCGGCGGCGCCTGCGTCTGGTAGCCCGAAGATCCGGGCAGCTCCCATTTTTGCCAGAGGCCGTTTGCAAACACCTCCACCTTCACGCCCAATGCCGTCTTGTTGTCCGCGAAGCCGGTCAAGTCAAGACGCACAAAGTGGTTCTTGTTCGCGCCCACGTTGCGCAGCAGCACGGGCGGAGCGTCTCGCTGCGTTACGATCAGATCCGTTGCGCCGTCGCCGTCCACATCGGCCGCAATCAGTCCGCGGGGCGCGCGCAGCTTCAACTTACCGAGCCCCAGTGCGCTGCTCACATCCTCAAACGTGCCGTCGCCACGATTGCGGAACACACGTATCTGCGGCCCGGTCTTCGTTTCCACAATCGCCGCCAGATCAATCCAGCCATCGTTGTCGATATCGATAGGCGTAAGGCCCCACCCGCGCACCGCGCCATGCAAAGGCAGCGATACCCGCTCAAAGCGCCGGCTTAGATGATCCGGACCCGCGGCATTGCGCCACAATGTGAGTCCCGGCGCGCCGTCGTGAGTTACGGCAATATCCATCCAGCCATCCTTGTTGTAATCGAGCACGGCAATGCCCACCGTAGGCGGCAGCGTCTGGTTCTCATAGAGCGGCTGCGTGGGATACTTCCCTTCGCGCGGATTCACATACAATACCGGCGCAGCTCCAGCGCCGGTCATCGCGATATCGACGGCGCGATCGTTGTTGAAGTCCGTGAGAATCGCCGCTGCCGTCTTTCCGCTTCCACCCAATCCTTTCTCGGCGGTCTGCTCGGTAAACGTTCCGTTGCCATTGTTGCGCCAAAGAACGTTCGACTCGCCACCGGCCTTTTGGGGCGCGCCGGTCAGCAGCAGATCCAGATCGCCGTCGTGGTCGTAGTCAATAAACGTAATCCCGGACGGAACATTACGCGGCGCCAGGCCAGACTCAGCCGTCACGTCCTTGAACTTCCCGTGCCCCAGGTTGCGGAAGAGCAGTACCCCATTGTCCAGCGCCACCGCCAAATCGTTCAGACCGTCGCCGTTATAATCTCCCACGGCGCAGGCCTCGGCGCGGCCCGCGGCTTTCAGCCCCATGGCCTGCGCGTCAAGCTCTTCAAAGCTCCCGTTGCTGCGAGGATGCAGTACCCGAATGGCCTGCGCGCCGGACTGCATCAGCACAAGGTCCATCTTTCCCGAGCCGGTCGTGTCCATCATGCAGGCGCCGCCGGTGGCCGTGAAACCGGACGTGGCATTTCCGGAGAGCATCGGCTCTTCTACAAGCCGTACCGGAATCATCTTCCGCTGGATCGTCTCCGGCTCTTCGACAGTTGTCGCGGTAGAATAATGTCCCTGCTCCCCGTAGGACACTCCGATCGGCGCGCCGATCTTGGTGCTCGTCAGATGCAGAAAGCGATTGAAGTGCTCCTTTGCCTCCGCCGTGCGGCCCGTGCGCTGCAGCGACCGCGCCAGGCCGAACTCGGCCGACGCGTGAAGGGGATCGATCTTGATCACCTTTTCGAAGACCGCGATCGCTTGATCGAATTGCTTCAGTTGTTCGTAGCAGGCGCCTTCGAAGTAGAGCGAGTCCGCATCCCGCGAGTCGATCGCCGCCGCATGTTGAAAGCTGGCCAGCGCCGGCTCCAGTTCATTCGATGCACGTTGCGCAAGGCCCAGGTTGTACCAGGCCTGCGCGCTGTCCGGGTCGAGGGCAATCGCCTTCTGAAGCGCCTGCTTTGCCGCGCTCAGTTTCTGCAGCGTAAGCAGCGCGATGCCTTCGTTAATGGCCGCCTGCGCCAGCTTTGGATCCTTCTTGAACGCTTCGGCGAAGGTCTGTTCTGCGCGCTCCGTAAACTGCTGACCCATGAGCGCAACGCCGCGATTGTTCAGCCGCACCGCTTCCGCATCGTAATGCGTCACCGGCCCCGCGATCGCAGCGCTCACGGCAAAAAAGGCCAGCAATAAACAGCCGCCAAAGCTTATCCGCATCTTTCTCAGCATTCTTCCTCGACTCTTTCTCCGGCGCGGCAGAGCGTTTGCAACCCGAGAAACCTCAGCACAAGCTAGTGTATGCGAATGAATGGCCCGGCTGCATCGTCTCAGGATCAATCCCAGGGTGATCGCATGAAGAGGAGGCGAAAGTAGAAAG
>Ga0307374_10004465_pt1 | contig 23264 bp, 21 predicted proteins | sample OX3MG_FD_202532 | JGI IMG/M metagenome (GOLD analysis project Ga0307374, IMG submission 202532) | Soil microbial communities from Risofladan, Vaasa, Finland - OX-3 | ecosystem: Environmental > Terrestrial > Soil > Coastal area > Acid sulfate soil | place: Finland: Risofladan, Vaasa | collected... | reverse complement strand
CGGACCCGCGAAAGCCTGCGTACCGGCGTCAGCCGGAGCATCGTTCCGTTTGCGTCCAGCACGCAGGCAAATTGGCTCTCCTCCGCCACGGGCAAACCGAGGGTCTCCGCGTAGAACGCGCGAGCTCGAGCCAGATCGGTCGTCGGCACAAACGCGATGAGGCGTCCGTCGTCGAGGAGACCCATGTCAGCCCGCAGCGGACTCCCCGCCCAGCGCGGGCGTCGGAGTCAATCCGGCGGCGACGCCCCGAGCGTAGAACTGCACGGCGATCTTTCGAGACGCCTCGTCGATCATCTCGTCGCCGAGCATGACCGCTCCCTTGCGATCGACCTCTGTCGCCTGACGATACGCCTCGAGCATGCGCGCGGCCTTGTCGAAGTCGGCCTGCGCGGGGGTGAATGTCTCGTTGGCCGGCGCGATCTGCATGGGATGCAGCACCCATTTCCCGTCGTAGCCGAGCGCGGCCGCGCGCGACGCGGACGCCCGATACCCCTCCACGTCGTGGATGGCCAGGTACGGTCCGTCGATGACCTGGATCCCCGCTGCGCGCGCCGCGACCGCGAGCTTGAACAGCACGTAATGAAAGATATCGCCGGGGTAGCTGGAGTCGTTTCGAACCGACAATGCGGGCAGCTGCATCGACGCAGAGAAATCCGCCGGGCCGTACGTCAGCGTCTCCAGGCGATCACTGGAAAATGCGATCTCATCGGCGCGCATCAAGCCTTCGGCGTCCTCAATCTGCGCCTCGATGCCGATGCGCCCGACCTCGTATCCCAACGCCTGCTCGAGCTGGAGGAGCGCCCGGTCGACGAACGCGACGTCGCCCGCGTTACGCACCTTGGGGACCATGATGCAGTCGATGACGTCACCGGCCCCGGTGACGACCTCGCGAAGGTCGTCGAAGGCGAACTGGCTGGTCACCTGATTGATGCGCACGACGCGCGTCTTGCCGTGCCAGTCATGAGTCCGCAGCGCCTCGACGACCTTGGCCCGGGCGGCTGGTTTCTCCAGCGGGGCACAGGCATCCTCGAGGTCCAGGAACACCTCGTCGGCCGCGCTCGAAGCTGCCTTCTCCATCATCCGCGGGTTGCTGCCAGGAACGGCGAGAACCGAACGGCGAAGTCGGACGGTGGACACCGTGCGCCTAGTCCGTCGAGGTGGTGGGACGGTCGTCGGGCGGGGTGGGGGCGTCCTTCGGCGGGGTCTTGCGGTCGTCCGGAGCTATCGGCCGATCGTCCGGGGGAATGTCCGTGCCCTCAGGCGTCATGCCGCCGAGGCCCCCCATCCCACCGAACAGTCCGCCGAGCATCTGCTGGAACTGCTCGGGCCCGCCCAGGTCATCCTGGACACGCTCAAACATGCGCGCCATCAACTCCTGGAGCTGCGGATCCTCGGAGAGCTTCTCCTGGAGGCCGCCCAGCTGGCTCATGAGCTGCTCCATCTGCACCTCCTGCGCCACCTGCATCAGCACCGGCTGCGATGCCGCCGCCGCAACCACCTGGGCCTGCTGACGGATGACCTCGAATCCCTTGCAGGCCATACACGTGCCCTGATGCTGGCACCGGCAGAGCCGGGACTTGAGCTTGTCGAGCTCCGAGTGGATCCCACTCAGATCGACTCCAGGTTGAGAAGCGTCGCCCATGATGTGATCGTAGTGGACCTGCGGGTTCACAGCGCGCACGTTGCATCCGCGCCGGGATCGGGTATAGTCATTCTCCAGACGGGAGGCCTCGCGCATCCCCGCGGTTGACGTCGATTGGATCGTCGCCCCGCGTCAAAGAGCCCCGCCCGAGGCCGTCCCGAAGTCCAGTCATTGCGCCGGTGGACAGGGCCACCGCGCATCCGAGGTTGACAGTCCGCTGATAGCCCCAGACCTCGCGCTCGATCGTCTGCACCTCATCGTGCCCGACGGCAGCGATGCCATGGCCGTCCTGGAAGCATGGGCGAATGGCGCGCAGCCGGGTGCCGATCCGCGCACTGTCTTTGCCGAGCGCATCGGTGAAGTCGGCCACGTCTCCGTTTCATTCGGCGACGAGGATCCGATCCAGTTGCGCCTCGATCTTCCCGACCTCGTCCTGCAATGCGTGGCCCAGGCCGGCGACGACGGCTCACGCGACCACCTCGGCCTGCGCGTGCTCTCGATCCGTCCAACCGGGGGCCAGCCTGAGGGCGCCAAGCTCCTCACCATCACCACCCGTGAGCCGATCGTCACCGAGGCAAACGGGGTGGTCAGCGACACCTTCCGGCTGCTCGATTGGCGGATCTCGACCCAGCATGCCGCGCGTTCGGAGCAGCTCTACGCAACCCTGAAACTCGTCGACAGCCTGGAGCGCGCCGAGAAGCAGCGTGCCCAATCCCAGCGCACCCGTTTCAACGGCGCCCGCGAGTTCTGGCGCTGCCGCACCTGCCGGGCGCTGTGGCGTCCCGAAAGCCAGGAGCGCTGCCCGTCGTGCGGCCGCGAGTTCACCGACGCGGACCGCAAGTCCCCAGAGGTGGGCAAGGTCGAATTCCAGATCCCGGCGGGGGAGCCCATCAACCTGACGCCTGACGCGGCGGTGCTGATCGAACCTGACGACGAGACCAATTTCGTCGGGCGCGTGGCCCGCATCGACCACCAGCGTCACGTCGTCGAGATCGTCACGCGCACCTTCGAACACTCGGGCAGCGAGGGGTACATCGCTCCGTCCTTCAACAAGGCGCTGTACCAGGCCAAACGGTCGGTGCTCGCGGCCATCGCCACCAAGGACTTCGGCGTCGGCCTGCTCGCGCAGCTGCTCGTGAGCCCGGAGACGATCGTTGCGCCCAAGGACGAGTCGGACGCCGAATCCTCCTGGTTGACCAGCGGCATGCGCCCGAACCAACCTCAGAACCGAGCCGTCGGGCTGCTCAGCCGCCTCGGCGCCGGCCAGGCGGTCTTCATTCAGGGACCTCCGGGCACCGGCAAGACCACCGTGATCGTCGAAGCAGTCAAACGACGCCTGGCCGCCAATCCCGACGAGCGGATCCTGGTCACGTCACACAGCAACCTCGCGGTCGACAACGCGCTCGAGCGCCTCGCCGGAACCCCCGGGATGCGCGCCGTCCGTGTTGCACGGGCCGAGCGGGTGCATCCGGCCGTCGACAAGTTCCGGTGCGACGACGAGGACGATCCCCGCCTCCTCGAGGCCAACTGCTACTTCGCGACCTGCGCGACGGCGGCGACGTCCGGCATCACCGACATGAATTTCGACATCGTCATCCTCGACGAGGCGAACAAGGCTCGCGCCGACGAGGCGCTTCCGGCGCTGCGTCTCGGTCGGAGCCTCGCCCTGGTTGGCGACCACAAGCAGCTGCCGCCGGTCGAGGACGACGCGCTGTACGGCATCGTCGAGATCGATCCGGCACTGGAGGACCTCGTCAACCGGAGCCTTTTCGAACAGTGCTGGGACGGCGGGCTGCCCCCCGAGGCCCAGTGCCTGCTCACCATCCAGCACCGCATGCACCCGGATATCGCGGCGTACGTGTCGGCGGCGTCCTACGACAGCCAGCTGGAGAACGCTCCCGAGGTTGAGGCGTACGAGTACGTCACGCGCAAGCCGTTCCCCGTCGCCCTGCACTTCGTCGACACCGAGGGGATGCGCGGCGGACGCGAGCGGCGCGGTCCGGGCGGAGCGCTGCGCAATGAGGCCGAGGTGCGCGTCGCCGCACAGGTCGTCCGGCTGCTCGACGAGCGGGCCCCTCGCGAGCTGAGCATGGCGGTCATCGCGATGTACGCCGAGCAGGTGGAGCGGCTTCGCCAGGCGCTCGGCCGCCGGCGTTTCAAGCGCACCGTGAAGATCGACACCGTCGACTCGTTCGAAGGACGCGAGGAGGACATCGTGGTCATCTCGCTGGTGCGCTCGAACGAACGCGGACGCATCGGATTCCTCAGAGTTCCCAACCGTCTCAACGTCGCCATCTCGCGTGCGAAGCGACTGGTCGCGTGCATCGGCGACAGCGCGACGCTGCGCAGCGGGGACGAGTCGATGTACGGAATGCTCGTCGAGGCATCCCGCTCCACCGGTGGGTGGCTGAGCGCCCTGGAGCTGGTCTCGCAACCCAAGCCGCGGCGCGGTGAGCAGCGTCAACCCGGCCAGGCATCTGAAGGCGGCGCGGGCGACGAGGTCGATCCCGAGCGCGCGGCGAAACGCCGCCGTCGCCGCCGTCGCGGTCGGCGGGGCGCCCAGGTGCCGCTGACCGCCTCGACCGAGCCCGGCGCGGATACGCCGGGCGCGATGGCTCCACCCACCGGCGAAGGTCAGCCCCAGGAGGGCGTGCAGCGCCGCCGCCGGAGACGCCGCCGCCGCGGACGTGGACATGGCGCCGGCTCCGGGCAGCCGGGCGGACAGGCCGGAGAGAATGCCGGAGCCTCCACGCCCCCGGATGAGCAGCCGACCATCGCGCCGGTCGCGACCGGGGATCCTCCGGGGGCCTGACGGGCGTGAGCGAAACGGTCACGGTCTTCGTCCGCCCGGGAGATCCCGCCTCGGATGCGACGCTTCGCTACCTCGATCAGCGCGGGGTCAGCTACACCAAGCGCGACGTGCTCAGCGATCCGTCGGCGACGGCGATCCTCTTCGGCCGACTGGGCCGGGTGGTGGTCCCCGTCGTCCAGGTCGGGGAGCGGCTGCTCGTCGGCCACGACCCGGTGCAGCTGGCGCGCTTCCTGCCGCGCGAGGACGGCGAGGACCAGCACGTCTCGTTCGGAGCGTCCGTCCGGACCGTCACAACGGAGATCGCGGCAGCGAAACAGCTGCCCGCTGCCTACGGCGTCGAGGTTGGTCAGGTCAAGCCGGGATCGCCGGCGGAAGCAGCGGGAATCCTCCCCGGCGACGTGATCACGGGCATCGGCCCGTACACCGTCAATGGTGGCGCCGATCAGTTTCGCCGGGCGGTGTCGCTGCGCCAGCCGGGCGACACGATGCTGCTCAGTATCTGGCGTGAGGGCGACATCTCCGAGGTCGCGGTGGCCTTTCCCGCGGAGGCGGCCGCGGAGGTTCCTGCCGAGGAAGCGCCTCCGGCCTGACCCGCCGCATGCTCACATTCGCGCCGGTACCGCCGTTTGGTATGCAGTGAGCACGGTGAAGTCGATGACCCTGCCCCCGTTCCAGTCGGTGTTCGACGAGCACGCCCAGGCGGTGCTCACGTTCCTCATCGGTGCCGTGGGCGCGTCGGAGGCCGACGACTGCTTCCAGGAAACCATGCTCAGCGCGCTCCGCGCGTATCCGCGCCTCGGGGATGGCTCCAACCTGCGCGGGTGGCTGTTCACGATCGCGCGGCGGAAGTCGATCGACGCCCATCGAGCGCGAGCCCGCCGTCCGACGCCGGTCGCGGACCCCGACCCCGGATCCGCGATCGACGCACCCGCCGGCACCGACGACGGGCTCTGGGATCAGGTCCGAAGCCTGCCGAGCAAGCAGCGCAAGGCCGTTGTCCTCCGTTTCGCGGGCGACAGAAGCTATCCGGAGATTGCGGCGGCGATGTCGACCACGCAGGTCTCGGCGCGCCAGAGCGTCCACGAGGGGCTGAAGAAGCTCAGAAGGGAACTCCGATGACCGTCGACCACGCTGTCACCAGCCGATTTCTCGAGCGGGCCGAGGCCCGAGGCCTCGTCGATGTGGCCACAACGACCATGGACAGCCCGGTCGGAACCCTGCTCCTCATGGCGACCCCGAAGGGGCTGGTTCGCATCGCCTTCGAGGACGAGAACCGGGACGACGTGTTCGGCGAGGTGGCCGAACACCTGTCGCCCCGCATCCTCGAGGCGCCGCGCCGCCTCGACCCGGTGCGCCGCGAGCTCGACCGGTACTTCGCCGGACGGCTCCGCGACTTCGGCGTCCCCCTCGACTGGTCCCTCGCCGGAGACTTCGCCCGGAGGGTGCTCCGCACGACGGCGCGGATTCCGTACGGCTCGGTCGCGAGCTACGGTGAGGTCGCGGTCGGTGTCGGCACGCCTCGCGGCGCCCGCGCGGTGGGCAACGCGCTCGGATCCAATCCGATCCCGGTCGTGGTGCCCTGCCATCGAGTGGTCCGCACCGGTGGCGCCATCGGCGGTTACGGCGGTGGATTGCCCCGCAAGCGCTTCCTCCTGGCCCTGGAGCGCCAGTCCGGCCGGCTACCAGCCGGGAGGGGGCTCTGAGCGGTTCAGCAGCCGGACGAAATCCTCGGCTCGTGCGACCGCTTCCCACCGTCGCGAGAAGAAATCCTGTGTGATCATCCGATTGTCCGCCAGGGAGGTCACGGTGACCGCCCACTGATTGAGAGCCCTGGAGACCTCGACCTCATGGGTGGCGGCTTCGTTGCGCATGACAACACCGCTGGCCGCCGGACGGCGCCCACGGTCGTTGCGTCGAGAGGACGCCATAGCCATCGCAAAGACCTCCAATACAATCCCGGCAGGCATACGCCTCGCCGCCCAAACCATTGTCCCCCAAATGGGTGCCTCAGAGCGAGAGGGTCAACTGGTCCGCGCTGGGTCCCTCGACCTGCTCATCGGCGGGCTCGTGCCCCGGCTGCGCCGGCGGCATCGACGTCTCCACCCACGCCGGGACCCGCCCATCGCGCTCCCGGAGGGTCTGGGTTACCGCCTCGGGAGGCCGCGGCAGCCCGAGCCCGAGCATCGCCCCGAAATCGAAAGCGTTGACCACCGCGTAGTTGCTCCGGTTGTTGTTCAGCAGGACGTGGAGCGGAACCCCGGAGTCACTCGCGGCGCGCATCGCCGGGATCCATTCGGCGAGCTCCGCGGGCGTGTAGAGGTAGTTGAAGCGATCCCCGCTGGTGGGCCCGCCCGCGTACCAGGTGTCCCGGTTGCGACCGTGAAACCTCGCGATGCACAGTCGCGGTGAGGTGACGGCGAGCAGCGGCGGCGCCGTGCCACTGCCGATCTGCGGCGCATCGACGCCGACATAGACACACTCGAGCTCGCGGAGCAGATCCTCGGTCGCGGGCCACGCATCGTGGTCAAACCACGATCGGTGCCGGAACTCGATGGCGAGCAGGTCATCGGGGTGTCGGTCGCGCGCGGCGAGCAGCCACTCGCGCGCCTCCGGCCGATTGGTCAACCATGGCGGGAACTGATAGTGCACCGCGACGAGCTTGCCGCTGGATCGCAGCGGCATCAGCGCGGCCATGAAGTCCCGCTCCTCCTCGGCCGTCGGCTTGCGCGGAACCCGGTCCTCGCGCTCGTGTCCGGTCAGGCTCCGATAGGCCTTGATGTTGAAGCGAAACCGCTCCGGGGTTCGCTCGACCCAGGACTCGACGACCTGCGGTCTCGGAATGCCGTAGAAGGTCGTATCGATCTCGACCAGCGGGAAATACTGCGCGTAGAACGAGAGCTTCTCCTTCTGGCGGCGGCCATGCTCCAGCTCGGAAGGATAGAAGTCGGTGTGGTCGGCCCAATTGCAGGTGCCGACCGCAATTGGCGCGCCCATATGAGCAAACAGTAACGAAGCTGTCACCGAAGCTGACGAGATCGGCCCGCCAACTGGTCATACGATCCCGGCGGTGGAGAGTACGCCGAAGTCTTCGGAGCCGCGATGACGTCCGTCCTCCGTCGTCTCAGCGCCGGTTGGAACCGGCGGTCGCGCATCGATGCGCGTCTCTGGATTCTGGGCGCCCTCATGCTCGCCGCGGCCGTGGCACTCTGGGTCGGATACGCAGCCACCCTGCCGTCGTTTTCGGCGCCGGACCTCCCATGGTGGGTCTTTGCGATCAGCTTCTTCGCCGCCGCCCGTCTGGCCTCCATCGACAGTCCGCGACGCGGCACCCAGGCGATCACGCTGGCCGCTGCACCGTTCGTGGTCGGGCTCTTCCACGCCACCCCGGCCGACCTGCTCACCGGCTACGCGGTGGGCATCGCACTCGCCGCCGCGACGCGGCGGCCGCTTGCCGTGTTGCAGACCGCTTTCGAGATCCTCCGATTCGCCGCCTTCGCGGCGGTTGCGATCTGGGCCTTCCGCGCAATCGCGGGACCCCCCAGCCTTCCGGTGTGGCGCAGCGCGATCGCGGCCATCGTTGCGACCGCCATCACAGTCCTGAGACGGGGGATCTCGGAGAGCGTCATCCTCCGGCCGCGCGAACGCGATTCATGGATCGACGTCGCGAACCACCTCCGCGCCGCCTATGTCGCCGCCGCGGCATCGATGTGCATCGGGCTCATCGCGGTACGCCTGATTCCCGTCGATCGTCTCGCGCTGGTGCCGCTCACCATCGTCACCTTCACGGTGCTCCTGACCCACCGGGCATGGGTGCGCGAGCGCTACGACCACGAGGCCGCCGAGTTCCTGATCGGAGCCGTCGACGCTCTGGCCGGTCGAGAGCTCGAGCCGTCGATCGTGCTGCTCCTCAATCGCGCGCGCGACATCTTCCACGCCGAGATGGCTCAGCTCACGGTCTTCCCGTCGCAGGCGGCCGAGAAGGCTTTTCGCACCACGGTGCGTCACGGTCAACCGGATGAGGTGATGCTGGCCCTCGGACTCGGCGAACTCGACGACGTGCTCGAGGCGGAGACGGCCGGCGTCATCGTGCGCGCGGGGGTCGCCGACGATCCCAGCTCGCAGATGCTCGCCCATCGAGGCGTTGGTGAGGCGATGGTGGCGTTGCTGCGAGGCGAGTCGCGCATGATCGGCAGCCTCATGGTGGGCGGCCATCTCGACGCGCGCTCCTTCGATACGCGCGACCTCCGTCTCTTCCGAACGCTTGCCATCAGGACGACTGCCATCCTCGAGAACAGCCGCCTGGAGCGGTCGATCGCGCGGCTCACCGAGCTGCAGGAGCAGCTGACCCACCAGGCGTACCACGACTCCCTGACCGACCTCGCCAACCGTTCGCTGTTCGGACAGCAGATCGACCAGGCGCTTCGGCGCAGCGCGGAGGGCACCGAAGGCGTCGCGGTCATCTTCCTCGACATCGACGACTTCAAGGGAGTCAACGACACCCTCGGTCACGCCGCGGGAGATGCGCTCCTGGTCGAGGTGGCGTCGCGGATTCGCCGGTGCCTGCGCCGTCCGGACACCGCCGCACGCCTCGGCGGCGATGAGTTCGCCTTGCTGATCGAGGGAGTGGACAGCGCGATCGAGGCCGAACACGTCGCGCGGCGTGTCCTCGACGTGCTGCGTGAGCCGTTCACCGTCTCCGGCACATCGGTCATCGTGCGCGCGTCACTGGGCATCGCTGTTGCAGACAAGGATGACGCGAACGCGACAAGCCTCATGCGCCACGCCGACGTCGCCATGTATGTCGCCAAGGGTGCGGGAAGGAACCGCTATGTGCTCTTCGCGCCCGGGATGGAGAGCGACGTCGTGCTCCGCCGCAAGCTCCGTGGCGAGCTGGAGCGCGCGATGGAGCTGAACCAGTTCATCCTCCACTACCAACCGGTCGTCAACCTGATCACCGGAGAGATCACCGCTGTCGAAGCCCTGGTGCGCTGGCATCATCCGCTGCGTGGGATCGTCCCCCCGGGTGAGTTCATCGCGGTCGCCGAGGAGAGCGGCCTCATCATGCAGCTCGGAGAGTTCGTGCTCCGCACCGCGTGTGCCACGACGCTCCAATTCCAGCGCCTGCAGCCGACGCCGCTTGCGGTGTGCGTGAACGTGTCGGTGGTGCAGTTGAACGCGCCGACATTCGTCGAGGACGTGCTCGCCATCGTGGAGGAGACCGGGCTCGCGCCGGACACGCTGATCCTCGAGTTGACCGAGTCGATGTTCGTCGAGGACACGGCGATCGTGACAGCGAAGCTCGACGCGCTGCGCATTGCGGGGATTCGCGTCGCCATCGACGATTTCGGCACCGGCTACTCGTCGTTGAGCTATCTGCGCCGGCTCCCCGTCGATATTCTGAAGATCGCCAAGCCGTTCGTCGACGACCTGGCCGATGGTGCGGACGAGGACTTCACGCGCGCCATCGTCACCATCGCGGACGCGCTCCAGCTGCATGTCATTGCCGAGGGCATCGAGGCGGCGTCGCAGGTGGCCCGGTTGCTCAGCCTCGGCTGCCTTGCCGGCCAGGGATACCACCTCTGCCACCCCCTTCCCGCGATCGAGGTCGAGCAGCTGCTGCGCAATGGTGGGATCGATCGCACCCGGCTCGAGTCCGTGCCGGGTCCGACGGGACACCCCATGCCGTTGCGGCTGCTGGGGTAACCGGCATGGCCTTCTGGCTTGCCCTTCTGGCGCCCTCCGTCGTCGCCCTCGCGATCGCCGGGGTCTCGTGGGCGGCCGTCCGACGTGAGAAGGCACGGCTCCGGTTCCTGCACACGACGTCACTGGCGCTGCTCGAATCCAGGGACCTCGAGGCCGCCTCGGTTGACGTGCTTCGGCGCGCGAGCGCTCGATTCGGTGCCGAGTGCGCCGAGCTGACCCTGATCCCCGAGACCGGCACCGCGGTGGCCTTCCGCACAACGGTGCGCCGGGGCGAGCCAGTCGACGTCATGCGATCGACCGACCTCGAGGACGACGAGGACGGCGCACTGACACCGCCCATCTACGGCGTCGTGCACATCGCCGAGCTCTCCGCGGACCCCTGGGTCGCCCGGCTCTGCGGCCGTCTCGGTGTGTCGCGAGGCCTCGCCGTGACGCTTCGCCACGGATCCCGCACCGTGGGCTACCTGGCTCTGGGGATGCGCGCGTCCGAGCGTCGCGAGCCCCGCGGCGACGATCGGCCCCTCCAGGAGCTCGCGAATCTCGTCGCCCTGACGATCGAGCGAAGCCGCCTCCACGAGGCGCTCCTGCGGCTCGCCGCCCTCCAGAGCGAGCTTGCGGATCGCGCGTTCCACGATCCACTCACGCAGCTCGCCAACCGGGTGCTCTTCATCGATCGCATCGAGCGAGCGCTCCTCGAGCGTGACCCGGAGCGCCACGCGGTGAGCGTCATCTCGGTCGACCTCGAGGACTTCCGGCGGATCAACACGGAGCACGGACACGCAACCGGGGACGCGGTTCTCGTCGAGGTCGCGAATCGGCTGCACGAATGCCTCCGACGCACCGACACGGCCGCCCGGCTCGGTGGCGACGAATTCGCGCTCCTCCTCCCCGAGGTCCTCCATCTTCGTGAAGCCGAGCTCATCGCGCAACGCGTGGTGGAGGCGCTCGCCGCACCGGTGTCCGCCGAGGGTGTCACCGTATCGGTTCGAGCCTCTGTCGGGCTCGCCTGTGCGAGCCGCGAGGAGGCCTCCGCGGCCGTCCTGCTCCGGCACGCGACGAGCGCCGCCCAGGACGCTCGTGAGGCGGGCTCTGCCACCTACCGAATGCACGGTGGCTCGGGTGCCGGCTCAGCCGACCCGGACCTGGCGCAGGAGCTCGAGTCGGCGTTGAACAATGGCGAGCTCGTCCTGCACTACCAGCCGATCGTGGAATTGCGCACCGGCAAGATCCTGGGCACGGAGGCGCTGGTCCGCTGGCAGCATCCCGTCCGTGGGCTGATCGCGCCGCTGCACTTCCTGCCCGTGGCGGTGGAATGCGGACTCATCGACCGGATCGAGGAGTACGTGATGCGCACCGCCTGCGCGCAGCTGCAGCGCTGGCAGGTCGCATACCCGGCTACCCCGGAGCTGGCGATGTCGGTCAACGTCGCTGGCGGGGAACTCGGTCGCGGAACCCTCGTCGAGCGTGTCACCAGATGCCTTTCGAGGGTCGACGTCGATCCGGCCTGCCTGATTCTCGAGTTCACCGAGAACGCCGTGCTCGAGAATCTCCACGCCGCCATCACCACCTTCGACGCGCTCCAGCGCGCCGGCGTCCACGTGGCCATCGATGACGTCGGCACCGGATACACCTCACTCGCGTACCTCAGGCGGCTGCCGATCGACATTCTGAAGATCGCGCGTCCGCTGGTCGCGGAGCTCGGTGATCCCAATTCGAGCGGTGAGCTGGCACGAACCGTCGTTCGCCACGGCGAGGCGCTGCGCCTCGCGCTGGTGGCCGAAGGGGTCGAACTGCCGCTGCAGGTCAAACGTCTCAACGAGCTGGGCTGTGGCATGGCGCAGGGTTTCCACCTCGCCCGCCCCTGTGATGCGGATGCGATGGAGGCGCTGCTCGGCACGGGTGGTCTCGATCCGGGCCACTTCGCCCGGACGGCGCCGTCGCCGCGAGCGGGCACAAAGCGTCAGCCGGCCCGCCCGCGCCGCGTACCCTCGTCCGGTGCACCAGCGCGAAACCCTGCGTGAGCTCGCCGTCGCCGCCGCGTCGGCCGCGGGAGCGCTCGTCGCCAGGGCGCACGCGCATCCCGGGACGCTGACCGCGGAGATCAAGAGCCCCGGCGACTACGTCACCGAGGTCGATCGCGCCGCCGAGCGGGCGGCGATTCGCGTGCTCCGTGAGGGCGCGCCGGAGATACCGATCCTCGCCGAGGAATCCGGCGGCACACGCAGCGACCGCATGTGGGTGATCGATCCGGTGGACGGCACCACCAATTTCCTGCGCGGCTTTCCGGTCGTGGGGGTGAGTGTCGCCCTCGTTGAGGACGGGCGACCGGTCGTCGGTGCGGTGATCGCGCCGCTCCTCGGTGAGTCGTGGAGCGCAGCGGAGGGCCAGGGGGCGGTTGACGGCGAGGGACGCCGCCTGTCCGTCTCGACCCATCCGGGTGCGGGTGTCGTCGCCACCGGGTTCCCGTTTCGCCGCAAGGAGCGGCTCACCCGGTATCTGCCGGCGATGACCGCGGCACTGCACCGCTTCGAGGACCTTCGACGCGCCGGCGCCGCAAGCCTCGACCTTGCCTACGTGGGCGCCGGCGCCTTCGACGGGTTCTTCGAGCTCGGTCTGGGCATCTGGGATATCGCCGCGGGCGCGCTGCTCGTTCGCGAGGCCGGCGGGGTGGTGACCGACTGGGCGGGCGACCATGAGGGCGTCTTCGTCAGCGGCGACGTCCTGGCAGGCACTCCGGCGTGGCACGCGGCGATGCTCGAGATCCTTGCTGCGTAACTGCGCATCCCACTCCGAGCCTTATAAGGTACGTCGCCTGTGAGCACCCAGAATCCGTCGACCCCGCCACGAGGCCTCCTCAGCGGCAGGCGCATCATCGTCACCGGCGTCCTGACCCCGAAGAGCATCGCCTTCGCCATCGCCACCGCGGCGCAGGCGGAGGGCGCCGAGGTGCTGCTCACCTCGTTCGGCAGGGCGATGAGCCTGACCCGTCGGAGCGCCGAACGCCTGAACCCCGTGCCCGAGGTGCTCGAGATGGACGTGACCGACGACGCACAGGTGCGGGCGGCGGCAGCGCACGCCCGGGCCACCTGGGGTCGCGTCGACGGTGTCGTCCACGCGATCGGCTTCGCTCCAGCCGACTGCCTCGGCGGCGGCTTCCTGGACGCACCGTGGAGCTCGGTGAGCGTCGCCTTTCAGGTGAGCAGCTACTCCCTGCAGACGCTCGCGGCGGCCTTCGCGCCGCTCATGCCGGAGAGCGGCGGGTCGATCGTGGCGCTCACGTTCGACGCGCGGGTCGCATGGCCGGTCTACGACTGGATGGGCCCGGCGAAAGCCGCGCTCGAGGCGATCGTTCGCTACCTCGCCCGTGAGCTTGGTCCCCGCGGGATCCGGGTGAACACCATCGCGGCGGGTCCCCTGGAGACCATCGCGGCGCGTTCGATCCCGGGGTTCGAGATCCTCAAGGCGTCGTGGGGGCGGCACGCGCCCCTCGGATGGGACAGTTCCGACAGCGGACCGGTCGCCGACACGACGGCGTTTCTGCTCAGCGACCTCTCTCGCGCGATCACCGGCGAGATGATTCACGTCGACGGTGGCTACCACTCACAGGGTGCACCGACCATCGAGACCGCGGAGGCGAAAACATGAGCGGCAGCAACGGCGGCCCGCGCGTGGCGATCACCGGCATCGGCGCCGTCACCCCGCTGGGGCTGGACGCCGAGTCGACCTGGCAGTCCTGCCGGCGCGGCCAGGGAGGTATCGGGCCGATCACCGCCTTCGACTCGTCCCATCTGGCCACCCAGATCGCCGGGGAGGTCAAGGGCTTCGACCCCGAGGCCGTGCTCGGGAAGAAGGAGGCGCGCCGCACCAGTCGATGCACCCAGCTCGCGCTCTTCGCCGCACGCCAGGCGATCGAGGACTCCGGCCTGGACATCCGCCCGATCGCGGAGGACGTGGGGGTGCTCGTCGCCTCCGGGGTGGGCGGCATCGAGGTGATCGAGCGCAACGTGCTCGCGCTGTACAACCAGGGTCCTCGCCGGGTATCGCCGTTCACGGTGCCTTCGATGATCATCGACATGCCGGCAGGGGCCATCGCCATCGAGTGCGGGGCCAAAGGCGTGAACTACGCGATCGTCAGCGCGTGCGCGTCGTCGGGGCACGCGATCGGCGAGGCCGCCGAGTGGATCAGGCGCGGCGAGGCCACGGCGATCATCACCGGCGGCACCGAGGCGTCGATCACCAACATCAGTGTCGCCGCGTTCGACGCGATGCAGGCGCTGTCGACACGCAACGACGAGCCCGACCGCGCCTCGCGTCCATTCGACAAGGACCGCGACGGCTTCGTGATGGGCGAGGGCGCCGGAATGTTCGTGATCGAGGACTGGGGACACGCGGTCGCGCGCGGCGCTCACATCTACGGTGAGGTTGCCGGCTACGGCGCCACCGCCGACGCCTTCCACATCACCCAGCCGGACGAGCAGGGTGACGGCGCGCGCCGCTGCATCCTGCGCTCGCTGAAACGTGCGGGCCGGGGACCCGACGAGGTCGACTACATCAACGCGCACGGGACGTCCACGCAGATGAACGACGCCGCCGAGACCCGTGCGGTGAAAGCCGCTTTCGGGCCTCAGGCAAGCACCATCCCCATGTCGTCGACGAAGTCGATGCACGGACACCTGCTCGGCGCTGCCGGCGCCGTCGAGGCCGTCATCACGGTTATGGCCATTCGTGACCAGTTCCTGCCACCGACGATCAACCTCGACGAGCCCGACCCGGAATGCGACCTCGACTACGTACCCAACCGCGGTCGTGACGCTCGGATCGACTTCGCGCTCAGCACCTCGTACGGGTTTGGCGGTCACAACGTGTGCCTGGCGCTGGCGCGTTCGGATCGTGCCTGACCGGACAACGGCCGGGACGCCCATCCGGGAGATCATCGTCGCGGTCGTCTCCGCCCCACCCGGTGGTCTTCGCGAGGGCCCTGTGACGCCCCCTTGACGGTGGCGTGGGCGGCGTGGCCATAGAGTGGTAGCGCCTTGTCCGAACGCACGCGGTGGTTCGCCGCCGCACTCATCGCAGTCGCATCGGTCGTCCTCGCCCATTACATACAGGTCTGGGCGGTCGTGCCCGCGTCACTGGCGCCGACGAGCGACTTCGCCGGAACCTATGTCGCATCGACCCTGATCGGCTCCGGTCATGCCGCGCAGATCTACGATCCTGCGACGGAGCGCCGGACGCTGGTCGAGCGTGGCGCCCCGGCCGGCCACGACAACATCCCCTTCGAGAACCCGCCGGCCGCGGCCGTGGTCACGCTGCCCTTCACCCTGCTCGGAGCCGTGGGGGCCTGGCGCGCCTGGTCGCTGCTCCAGATCGTGCTGATGGGGCTCTCCATCCTCGTGGTCACCCGCGCCGCGCCGTGGCCGGAGGTGTTGCCAGGGTTGCCCCGGGTGGCCATCGTGCTGGTCGCGCTTGCCGGTTTCGGGACCGGGTTGCTCTTCGTCGAGGGTCAGTGGGACGGCGTCTCGGCCCTCGGCCTCGCCGCCGCATACGCTCTCTGGCGGCGCGACCGGCCCGGGGCAGCCGGCTTCGCCCTCGGGTTCACCTCGGCGATCGCCAAACCTCAGCTGGTGATCGGCATTGCCGCCTTCATGATCGGGCGGCGCGACTGGCGCGCCGTCGGCGGAGCCCTGTCCGGCGCCGCGGTCACCCTGCTGATCGGGCTCTTCGGCGCCGGACCCAGTGCCCTCGCCTCGTTCGTGAGCGCCATCGCGACGCCGAGCAACTCCCCCACCGCCCAGATGCAGGGAACGAGTGGACTGTTCGGCTCGCTGCTCGGATCCTCCTCCGGCGTGTTCCTGCTGGCCGTGGGCGCCGGGATCGCCGCCGCGGCCGTCGCGGGGTGGCTCGGCACCGTAGTCCGTCGCCGTCCGGATCTCCTGGAGCCGTCACTCTGCGGCGCGGTGGCGCTCTCGCTCTTCGCGTCTCCCCATCTGCTCGGGCACGACCTGGTCCTGCTGGCTCCGGTCCTCGTCGCCGGACTCGCCTGGCTGGCCGGCCGACCAGGCGAGCGTACGTGGCCTGGCCCGGCAACGCTCTGTGTCCTCGCGGTCTGGGTGCTGCTCTCGTTCGCGAGCCTCGGCGACCTGTCTCAGAACGGTGTGGGGCTTCCCGGGAGAGCAACGCCGTGGGTGCTGCTGCTCACCGCCGCCACCTGGTGCTTCCTCGTCGCCGGCGCCGCGCGTCCCGAACGAGCCGCCATGGAGCGCATACCGCGCTCAGCCGTGGCGTAAGAGACGGACCGTGTGCCCGGTGCGTCCGCTCCTCGTTGAATCGACGCTGTCATGGGTACGTTCATACAGATGAAAGACCTCGAGAGCACCATAGGAACGGCACCATGAACAGAGGCGGCGTCCCAATCGCTCGAATCGCCGGGATCAGGATCTCGGCGGACTGGAGCGTCCTGCTGATCGGCGCGCTCCTTGCCTGGGGCGTGGCCGGTATCGTGCCGGGACAGGCTCCCGGGACCTCGCTCTGGCTCGCATGGATCGTCGGGCTCATCGCCGCGGCGCTGCTGATCGGGTCGATGGTCGCCCACGAGCTGGGCCACGCCCTGCTGGCGCGCCGGCGCGGCATCGCCGTGGACGGCATCAGGTTGTGGCTCTTCGGCGGCATCGCCCAGATCAACGGCGACCAGATGACCGGCAGAACCGAGATGCTCGTCGCCGCCGTCGGACCCGCGATCACCCTGGTGCTCGCCGGAGCCTTCTTCGGGTCCTCGTGGCTGCTGGTGCAGATCGGCGCTCCCCCACTGGTGCTCGTGGTGACCGAGTGGCTTGCGGCGGTGAACCTGGCGCTGCTCCTCTTCAACCTCATTCCCGCGTTCCCGCTTGACGGCGGCCGCATCCTTCGCGGTTTCCTCTGGACCCGGTCGAAGAACCGGACGACCGCGACGGTTGCCGCGGCGCGGGCCGGACGCTTCTTCGCCCTCATCGTCATCGGGCTGGGAGTCCTCGACCTCTTCTTTCTCGATCCCGTCGGTGGGGTCTGGCTCATGCTCATCGGCTGGTTCCTCGACAGCGCCGCACGGGGCGAGGCCACCGGCGAGCAGGCGCGCCACGCGCTCGAGGGCGTGCTCGTCGGCGACGTCATGTCGAAGAACCCGGTGATCGTCCCTTCGTGGATCACGGTCGAGCTGCTCGTCGATCAGTACGTCATGGGACACGAGTTCACCTCGTTTCCCACCCACGCCATCGACGGGCGGATCGACGGCCTGGTGACCATGCGCGGTATCAAGCAGGTTCCACCGCAGCAGCGCGGCAACCGTCGCGCAGTCGACATCGCCATCCCCGTCGACCGCGTGCCCATCGCCCGCCCGGATGAGCCCGTCACCGATCTGCTCAAGCGCATGGGTCCGGCATCCGACGGCCGGGCGATGGTCTATGAGGGCGGCACGCTCGTCGGGATCGTGTCGCCGAGCGACATCGCACGCCTGCTCCAGGGCGGTCCGGGCAGGGTGCCGGCGAGGGTCGCCGCCTAAGTCGCCGGGTCAGCCACGCTCAGGATCAACTTCCCGAAATTCTCCCCGCTGTAGAGCTTCAGCAGGGTCTCGGGGAAGCGCTCCAGCCCGGGGACCACGTCCTCCAACGATTTGAGCCGGCCCTCGGCGATCCAGCCGGCCATCTCCTGCGCGGCGTCCGCGTAGCGGTCGGCGTAATCGAAGACCACGAATCCCTCCATGCGGGCGCGATCGACGAGCAGCGCCATGTAGTTCGCGGGCCCGCGCGCAGGACCCTCGTTGTTGTACTGGGAGATCGAGCCGCAGATGACGATGCGAGCGTGGCGGGCGAGCCTCGTGAGGACGGCGTCGAGGATCTCCCCGCCCACGTTGTCGAAGTACACGTCCACGCGGTCCGGGCAGTGGTCTCGGAGCGCCGCGCGCACATCCTCGCTCTTGTAGTCGACGGCCGCGTCGAATCCGAGCTCGTCGACGATGAACCGGCACTTCTCCGGCCCACCGGCGATCCCAACCACCCGGCAGCCCTTGATCTTCGCGATCTGCCCGACGAGCTGACCTACGGCACCTGCCGCGGCAGATACCACAACGGTCTGTCCGGCAACCGGCCGGCCCACCTCGAGCAGACCGAAGTACGCGGTCATGCCGGGCATGCCCAGCACGCTGAGGTGGTGCGGGAGCGGTGCCGTTCCGGCCGCCAGTCGGGTGACGCCTCGGCCATCGCTGAGGGCGAGGTCCTGGACTCCGAAGATGCCGCTGACATGGTCGCCCACCTTGAAAGCGTCATGCCGCGAGGTGACCACCCGGCCCACCCCGCCGGCCCGCATCACCTCGCCGATGCCGACCGGCGGCACGTACGAGCGTCCGTCGTTCATCCAGCCGCGCATGGCCGGGTCGAGCGATATGTACAGGACTCGCACCAGGAACTGGCCGTCCGCCGGCTCGGGAGCCGGCTCGGTCTGAAACGCCCAGTCGGTCGCCACGGGGAGCCCCTTCGGCCGGGCGGCAAGGCGCCACTGGCGGTTGACGGAACCATCGGCAGGGACGGGTGTCGAGCTCATCACACCAGACTACGCGCGACGGGCTGGTAGGCTCTCGCCAATGCTGAGCGCCGGACTGATCCTCTTCCTGGCCGCGCTCCAGGGAGTCACCGAACTCTTCCCGGTGTCGTCACTCGGCCACGCGGTGGTCGTCCCCCCGCTCATCGGGCTCAGCTTTCGCCAGTCGAGCCCGGCCTTCGTCCCCGTGCTCGCGATGCTTCACCTCGGGACCGCCGCGGCCCTGCTGTTTCTCTACCGGCGCGACTGGGTGCGGATCATCGCCGGCTTCTTCCGCGCTGCGGCACGGGGTCGGATCAGCGATCCCGATGAGCGCCTGGCCGTCATGCTGATCATCGGGACCATTCCGGCCGGGCTCATCGGGTTCCTCCTGCAGGACCCCCTGAAGACACTGTTCGGCGACCCTCGCGTCGCGTCGGTGTTCCTCATCGTCAACGGCTGCATCCTCTTCGCGGCGGAGATGTTCCGGCGCCGCGACGAGCGGCGCCGGGCTCCGGGCGGAGCACAGATCCTGGCGCACGAGGAGGACGATCCCGAGTACCAGCGCGTCGAGGGTCTGAGTCTGCGCACGACCATGTTCGTCGGCATCTTCCAGGCGGGCGCGCTCCTGCCGGGGATCTCACGCTCGGGCATCACCATGGCGGCCGGGCTCGTCGCCGGGCTCCGTCACGAGGAGGCGGCGCGGTTCTCGTTTCTGCTCGCGACCCCGATCATCCTCGCGGCAGGATTGCTCGAACTGCCCACCCTCGGGTCTGACGCGCCGACGCTGCTGGTGTCGATCGCCGCCGCGGCAATGAGCGGGCTGCTGGCGTATGCCAGCGCCCGTTTCCTGCTCCGCTACCTGCGACTCGGACGTCTCGACCCCTTCGCGTATTACTGTGCCGCTCTCGGGGCCGCGGGCCTCGTCTTCATCCACTGAGGTCGTGAACTGATGTTGCACGCAGGATCGTGCTCGCAGCCGGCGCACGACCGCAACCACCGGGGGATCTGTCATGCGGGGTAGCCGCCCACTAGCGCTCGCGCTGCTCGCTCTGGCCGTGATCTTTGCCATAGCGGCGGTCTTCTACTTCACCACCAAGACCAACTTCCTCTCGTCCGGACGCCCGGCGCTCCACTGGAAGCACGCGATCGTCTTCGTGGCGCTCGCGCTGCTCGCGGTGGTCGCGGCGAACTTTGCGCGCCCGAAGTCCATCAAGGCCTGAGACCGGTCCGCTGTTGACGCCCGACCGCGCGGCGGAGATATATCGTCAGGAGTTCAGCGACACCCGCCGCGAGCGGTTGTTCCTGTCGTCCGTGTCGTTCTTCACCACGTTCGCCGCCACCCGGGCGATCACCCACGCGATCCGCGCGGGCGTGGGGCCGTTCCACAACCTCACCGTGGGCGGCCGCCACTTCCACCACCTCGTCCTCGGCATCGCCGGCCTCCTGGGCACGGGCTACCTCTGGTTGATCGAGGTCGATACGGCGGGAAACGCCAAGGGCACCGACGACGCCCTCGCGAAGTTCACGTCAGTCCTCTACGGCGGCGCGTCGGCGCTCACGCTTGACGAGTTCGCGCTCTGGCTCGACCTCGAGGATGTGTACTGGACCAAGCAGGGGCGCGCGAGCGTCGACGCGGTGGTGCTGTTCGGCGGCGTCCTTTCGATCGGCCTCTGGGGCGGCCCGTTCTTCCGGCGACTCTTCCGCGAGCTCTCGCACCTCTGATCGACGGCCGATCACGGGATGGCGCCGTCGGGTCATCCGGCCGGGCGCCGCCGCGAATCTCGCCCCGGCGCTCACCACGCGTCGACGTAGCGACGTCTCGTCACCGTCGGCGGCGACTCGCGGGGATGGAGAAGGACCGCTGCCACCAAGGCCCGCGTCGCCGCCGGATCGACCACGTCGTCGACCTCGAAGTATGTCGCGGTGTTGAGCGCGGTTCCGCGCTCGTACGCCTCCGCCACCATGCCGTCGAACCGCGCCCTGCGCGCCTCGGCATCGTCGATCGCCTCGAGCTCCTTGCGGTAGGCGAGTTTCACCGCTCCCTCGAGCCCCATCCCCCCGAACTCGCCGGTGGGCCAGGCGACGGTCATCAGGGGAGCGCGGAAACTCCCGCCCGCCATCGCCTGCGCGCCGAGCCCGTACCCCTTGCGCAGCACCACCGTCATGAACGGCACGGTGAGCGCCGCGCCGGCAAGGAACAGCCGACTCGCGTGGCGAACGAGCGCCGTGGCCTCGGCATCCGGTCCGACCATGATCCCCGGGGTGTCGCAGAGAAAGAGGACCGGGAGCGCGAACGCCTCGCACAGCTGGAGAAACCGCGCCGCCTTGTCGGCGCAGTCGCTCGTGATCGCTCCAGCGAGATGCATCGGATTGTTGGCGACGATGCCGACCGGATGCCCCTCGATGCGCGCGAGCGATGTCACCATGCCGCGCCCGAACCTCGGTCGCAGCTCGAGCGACGAGGCGGTGTCGGCGATGATCTCGATCGCTTGATGCACGTCGTATGCGCGCCGCCGATTCTCCGGGACGACATCGCGCAGGGCCGCTTGATCGGGTGTCTCCCAGGCGGCGACAGAACCCTGGAAGAACGAGAGCGCATGGCGGGCGAGGCGGACGGCCTCGGCCTCGTCGCGTGCCGCGATGTCGATGACGCCGTTCTTCACCTGCAGGTCGAACGGGCCGACCTGGTCGGCCTCCACCACGCCGAGGCCACCGCCCTCGATCATCGCCGGGCCGCCCATGCCGATGCTCGCCTCGGGCGTCGCGATGATCAGGTCGGAACAGCCGAGCAATGCGGCATTGCCGGCAAAACAACGACCGGAAGCGATCGCGATTCGGGGAACGAGGCCGGAGAGCCGCGCCCAGAGTGCGAAGGCCATGACGTCGAGACCCGCCACCATCGCGTGATCGGTGTCACCGGGCCTGCCGCCACCGCCTTCGGCGAAGAGCACAACGGGCAGGCGGCGGCGTTCGATGATCTCGAAGAGACGATCTTTCTTGCGGTGCCCCATGACCCCCTGGGTGCCCGCGAGCACCGTGTAGTCGTACGAGAGCACCGCGCACTGCGCACGGTCCTCGCCGACCATGGCGGTGTTCACCCGTGCGACGCCGGCAACCAGACCGTCCGCGGGGGTCCGTCGCACGAGGTCGTCGACGGTGCGACGGCCGCGCTGCGCCGCGATCGCGAGACCGCCGTACTCGACGAAGCTGCCCTGGTCGCACAGGTCGGCGAGATTCTCTCGCGCGGAGCGTCGTCCCGCCGCATGGCGTGCGGCGACGATGTCGGCGCGACTCTCGTCACCGATGAGACTTCGCCGTCTGAGCGTCTCCGCCAGATCGGGACGCGCGGGTTCGTGCTTCTGCTCGGGCATTCGCTGAGCTTACGGGCGACGGTACGCTGTCGTCAGTGCCCAGAGGCCGCTGACGGCCGGCATTCTCGCTCGAGAAATGTGAAGAGCCGCAGTCCAGGCTCGAACGCCGGCGGCGGCGACATGAGGCGGTCGGCGCCGACGCCGAGCGTGGTACCGGGGATCGTCACGAAGTCGACCTCGGAGAAGCCGGCCTCCATGAACCAGGCCCGAATGGTTGGTGTCAGATCTGGCGCAAACGTGCCACGAGTCCAGATCACCGTCGCGTTGGGTGCGCAGAGCGCCGGAAGGCGGGTCACCGTGTTGCGCACGGCGTCATCGGTGATGTTGCCGAAGATGCCGCACGCCAGGACGATGTCGGCGGGCACCGCCCCGGCGTAGCTGCTCGTCCAGGCGGCGTCACCGGTGACGACGTCGATCGCTGGTGACACGAGGGCGGCGCGCTCGTGGGCGCGTGCCGCAAGCTCGGGATCGAGCTCCACCAGCCGTGCGCGAACGTCGTCGCGGCGTGGATGACCGGCGAGCACGCCGAGCAGGTCGCGTCCGTCCCCGGCGCACATGCTGATCACGGCGATCGGACCGGGCGGGGCCGCATCCAGCGCCCCGCGGATGAGCCCCTGGACGATCTCGAGGCGGCGTGTCAGCGGCGACCCCGGCGCGTAGCCCTTGTGCCACTCAACCCACTCGCTCATGCAGCGCCGGCGACGCGCGGAAGGGTCATTGGACAACCTCCACTTTCAAATATCCGCTTCCGGCGAACGACGCGGTCGTGGCGCCGGCGCGCGCAATGGTGCCCGTGTAGGGTAGCGGTTGATCTGTCACGCACACCTCCGGTTGATGTGTCCCACTCGGCGCCCATTCGCGTTCTTCGTGCGGTGCCACCGGCGCGCTTGTTGCGAATCTCGCCCGTGCTGGTACGAGCCACCGTCTTGGGCAGCTCAGTGCCCACCCAGAATTGGAGCAGCCGAAACCGGTGTCAACCATCAACCGAAACCATGTAAAGCATCAGCCGAACCCGTTTTGTCAGGGATCAGCCTTGGATCAGTACAGCGCAATGGTGCCCGTGTGGAGCTTCGGTTGACGCTTGACGGATCAGTTTCGGTTGATCCTTGACACTCCCAAGCCTTTCATCGAGGCCGCGGGGAGGTCCCCGCAGCGTTCTTCTTGCGGATTTCACCACTCCCGGTAC
>Ga0307374_10004461_pt1 | contig 23293 bp, 15 predicted proteins | sample OX3MG_FD_202532 | JGI IMG/M metagenome (GOLD analysis project Ga0307374, IMG submission 202532) | Soil microbial communities from Risofladan, Vaasa, Finland - OX-3 | ecosystem: Environmental > Terrestrial > Soil > Coastal area > Acid sulfate soil | place: Finland: Risofladan, Vaasa | collected... | reverse complement strand
TGCTTAGCAGGTCCGCGAACATTCGCGCGCTGTCCCGCACCACGTGTACCTTCGTCGCTGAATCATGCGCCCAGCGCACCGGCACTTCCACGGCTCGCAAACCGTGCCTTTGCGCCAGGAACAATATTTCCGGATCGAATCCGAAATCCTCGATCCGCTGCTGCTCGAAAATAATTCGCGCTTCGGGCATTGCAAACGCCTTGAATCCGCACTGCGTATCTTGAAATCGCAAGCCCGTGAATAAACGCACTATCCAATTGAACAAAATCCCTGCGAGCTCGCGCGCCTTCGACTGATGCACTTCGATCAAACTACGGTCCAAAGCCCGCGACCCAATCGCGACATCCGCTGTCTCCAGCGCCTCCAGCAATTTCGCGGCTTCTTCGATCGGCGCGGACATGTCCGCATCCGTGAACAGCGCCACGCGCCCGCGCGCTTCGAGCATCCCGTGCCGCACGCTGTAGCCTTTGCCGCGATTTTGCCCGTTCGAAATTAATCGCAGTTCCGGCATCTCCGCGCGCATTTTGTTGACAACTTCCGCAGTCCCATCGCTCGATCCATCATCGACCACAATCACTTCCGCTCCAGCCTGTTCGCCGCGCAAATATCCCCGAACGCACTCGATCGTCCGAGGCAAACGCCGTTCTTCGTTGTACGCTGGAATAATTATGGAAAGCCCGGGGCGCGCGTTCATTCGGCGGGACTGGCGGGCCAGCCGTACCGGCCTTGAAGAGGCACGAATTGGCAGGCGAAGAGTTCTTCCTGCACCGCCTTGCCGTCCGATTTGCGGATTCGCATCAGCATCTGCCGGTCGCTTTTGCCGACGGGAATCACCAGCCGCCCGCCCTCGGCCAGTTGCTCAATCAACGGAGGAGGAATCTGCGGCGCTGCCGCTGCAACTAAAATCGCGTCAAACGGCGCCGCTTCGGCCCATCCCATCGTGCCGTCTCCCGTCACCACGCGAACATTGCCGTAGCCCAACATCGCCAGCCGCTCTCGCGCGGCGTCCGCCAGCGGCGCCCGCGCTTCCATCGTAATCACTTCGCGCGCCAGTTGCCCAAGAATCGCCGCTTGATACCCCGATCCCCCGCCGACTTCGAGCACTCGCTCGTGCCCTTCCAGTTCCAGCGCCTCCGTCATCGCCGCCACCATGTACGGCTGCGAAATCGTTTGCCGTTCGCCAATCGGCACCGGCTCATCGTTGTACGAACGCCCCGCCAAATCCTCCGGCACAAATAAATGACGCGGCACGCGCTCCATCGCCGCCAGCACTTTCGGCGAACGAACTCCTCGCTTACGAATTTGTTCCGCGACCATCAGCCGTCGCAGCGATTCCCAATCCGGATTGGCTCCCGCGCTCGTATCGACACCTCGAAACGATTTGCCCCGACGTCACTTCGCAGAGATCTGTTTCAATAACTCCCGCACCGCCGTGTCCAGCTGCACATCGTGCTCCGTGTAGCTTTCCCCCATAGGCCGCTTCACCAGGAAATCCACCGGCCGCGGATGCAATTCCATCGGCGTGCCATCGGCGGCATTGACCCGTATGAACGGCAACCGCAAAAACGACCCATCAATTAACTGCGTTCCCGAAGTGTAAATAATCCACCCCGCCGTCGGTTCGCCCACCACTTTTCCCAGCTTCATCGAACGATACCCTTCGGTGAAATCCTCCGCGTCGGAAAGCGAGTGCTGGTTCGTCACCAAAATTGTGGGAAGTTCCAGCGAGCGCTGCCCGAGTTCCGAACGCGCCGGCGCCGTCGGAAAATCGCGCGGCGTCATCGACAGATACGGCCGTCGTGACAGCACGTCCAGCGCGTACGCATTCACGAACCCGCCCGTGTTGCTGCGAATGTCGATCACCACGCCCTCGCGCGAACGGTTCTGCGTATCCAAATCCAAATAAAAATTCTGCAGCGAACTCTCTCCCATGTCCGGAATATGAACGTAGCCCAGTTTCCCGCCGCTGATTTTCTCGACATACGCCCGGTTTTTCTCCACCCATTGGTGGTAAAGCAGTTCTTTTTCCTGCGACGTCGTCACCGGTTGCACCACTACCGTCCGCGCATCCGCGCCATCCGCCGAACTCGCTATCGTCAACGCAACGCGCTTCCCGATTTTATGCTCGAGCAGCGCGTCCAAATTGCTATGCGCTCCAATCGCCTGCCCGTCCACCGCCGTCAGATACTCTCCCGACTTGATTCCGCCAGCCAGTTCCGCCGGCCCAAGCGGAAGAATATTCGTCACGCGCAGATGCCCCGAGCTCTCCGCTTCGGCGCGATCGAAATCCAAGCCGATCCGCCCCACCGTGGGCTGCGGCCTCTCCGCGCCGGAAATTCCCAAGTGCGATCCATTCAGTTCTCCAAGCATCAGCGAAATCAACCGCCGCACTTCGTCCGGATTCGCGGCCGCTTCCACGCGCGGCTCATACTCGCTGCGCACTTCATTCCAATTCGCGCCATTGTGATTCGGATCGAAAAAGAAATCGCGCAAATAGGTCCAAGCCTCGTCGAACATCTCCACTTTCTCTCGCGCAAAGTCCACATCCATCTCGGCGGTCACTGCCAAAGATTTCTCTGTGTGCGTGGCCACGGTCGCGATCTGAATCTTGCCGCGGTCGAGATAATAAACTTCCTTGCCGTCCGGAGAAAATTGCGCGTCGGCCTTCGGCCCCGGCGTGGACGTCAGTTGCCGCGCCACCCGCGGCTCTTTCGCCAGTTCATCCAGCGAATATAAGTACAGGTTCTGTTGCCCCGCCACCGTAGCCGTCAGCAGCAACCATTTGCCATCCGGGCTGATCACGGCTGTGCCCGCATCGAGTCCCGTGGGAATCAGCGAAACGCGTTCGCGAATTCCATCCCAGTCAATCGTCACCGGTTTTGCTGGCGCCGCGTTTGTTTTTTCCGCCGCCTCCGTTGACGCCGCTTTTGCATTTCCTGTCAGAGTCTTTGGCGTTTCCTTGAACAAATCGCGAAATTCGTCTTCGCGGAATTTCGGCGCGTGCGGAATCAAGTCCACGCGCGCGATCTGGCCCATCTCGGTCCGCTGGCGCGCGTTGAAAAGAACATACGTGCCATCGGTACCCCACGTCACGGATCCGCTGAAAGCGTCAGGCAGAAAACTCAGAGGGCGTGCCTTGCCGCCCGCCACCGGAATAGCCCAAATATTCCGGAACAAATTATCCGCGATGTCTATGTACGCGATCCATTTCCCATCCGGTGACCACACCAGCGGCCCCTCCGTTTCAAACGGTGGCCGCCCGAAATGTCCGCTCGCAATCGCGCGCTCCTGCTTCGACTCTAAATCCATCACCCGCAACTCGCGCCCGCCGCGCTCAAACGCCAGCATCTTGCCATCCGGCGAAAATCGCGGCGCTGCATCCGCGCCCGCATCGTGTGTCAGCCGCGTTTCCTTGTTCGTCGCAAAATCGTAAAGAAAAAGATGCGGCACGCCGTCGCGATCCGACACATAAACCAACCTTCGGCTGTCCGGCGCCCAACGAACTTCCGATTCCTCCCCCGGAGTATACGTCACGCGCATCGCGTCGCCGCCATCCTTCGCCGACGCCGCAAACACTTCGCCATGCGCCACGAACGCCACTTTTTTTCCATCCGGCGAAAGTGCCAAATCCCGAATGTGATCCGTCAGCCGCAGATGCTCCACCGCCGGTCCCGCCGGAATTCCCCGCCGCGTGATTGCCACTTCATTCACGCGTTCTGTCGCCGTGTCCAGCTTCCAAATCCCAAAATGGCGCTCGAAAACAATCGTCCGCCCATCGTTCGAAATCGACGGCCACAGCACGCGTCCCGCCTTGAACTGCGTCACCTCGCGCGCTTTCCCGCCCACCGGCTGCGCCCAGATATTTTGCGCGCCGCTGCGATCGGAGACGTAATACAACTCGCGTCCATCCGCGTTCCACATGGGCCACAAATCCTTCGCCGACCCATCCGTCACCGCTTCGTATTTCGGCGTCGCTCCGTCGCGCACCAGCCAAATCTCCGATTCATCCAGATGGCTGTGGCCTTTGCGCCACCATTGCTCGGAGACAATTCCGCGCGCCGTGATGGCCACCGTCTTTCCATCCGGCGACGGCGCCGCGAAATATTCGTTCGCGTAACGGTCGGCGGCCACCGCCATCGGCGTTCCGCCCTCCACGCTGACGCGATACACATCGTTCATGTACGAAATGTCGTGGTGCGCCGACGAAAAATAAATCCACTTGCCGTCGCGGGACCATCCGTCCACGCGATCCAGCGTGTCGTATGTCAGCCTCTTCACTTCGCCTGTTGCAAACGTCAGCACGTAAACGTTGCCGCTGCCATCGCGCGCCGATACATACGCAAGTCTTGTCCCGTCCGGCGAGTAGAGCGGCCGCGAATCCGTCGCCATATCCGACACCAGCAGTCGCGCTTCGCCTCCCGACGCAGGCACGGTCCAAATATTGCCGCCCGATACAAACGCAATCTCCTTCCCGTCCGGCGACACGCCCGGCTCACTGTACGCGGGCCGCGCCTTCTCGGTTGACGTCGATGCGCTCGTTTTCTGCGCGCGTGCCGACACCGTCGTCGCAACCAGCCCCGCTACCACCAGTAAAAGATATTTCTTCACACTCGCCATTTCACACCTCGTGTCGCGCCGGACCGTCCGGCCAATAGGTCTGTCAGGAAATATGCAAAAGATAGGGGATTGCTCCACCCGTGGCACAGGCCCGCCTGCCGCAAGCAGGCTTCAGCCTGTGCGCCTTCATTCGTACTGTACGGATCACGGTCGCGGATTATAGCACCGGCTCAGGCAGGCTGTAGGTGACGCTCCCACGCGCGCGTCTCGAGGATTTCCTCGATCTGCGCCAGCGCAAAATCGATTTCATCCTCACGATTATAAAAATGTGGCGATAGTCGCACTCCCGCGCCCGGCCGGTAATCCACCATAATCTCGCGCGCAATCAATTCATTTTTCACTTCCTGCGCATGCGGGCACTCCACTGAAACTGTCCCGGCGCGCTCCGCGGCGTCGCTCGGCGTGTTCACGCGCCATCCACGTTTCGTTGCGCCCGCCATCAGCTGCGCCGTCTGTTGCATCGACTTCTTCCGAATTTTCTCCACGCCAATTTTGCCAATGATCTCGAGTCCCGGCTGGCACGCGTAAAGCGCCGGGACATGCGGCGTGCCGTTCAGAAAACGGTACGAATCCTCGCGGGCTTCCTGCGGTCCCACCTCGAAATTGAACGGCCGCTGGTGCGCCAGCCATCCCGTCAGCGTCGGCGAAAATTTCTTCCGCAGATCCGGCCGCACGTAGAGATACGCAACTCCCGGCCCGCCGCACAGCCATTTCAGCACGCCGCCAACCGCAAAATCCGTTTCGAGTTCGCGAACATTCACGGGCACCGTCCCCGCCGCTTGAAAACAATCGAGAATCACGTGCGCGCCCACTTTATGCGCTCGCTCGATAATCGCTTTCGCGTCCACAATCGTCGCGCTGCGAAAAAGGACGAGCGAAATCGGCACCAGCAAAGTGGTCTCATCAATCGCCGCCAGGAATTTCTCGAGCGGCAAATGAATTCCATCTTCGCTCTTCAATAATTCAACGCGCGCGCCGCGCCGCCGCTGCTCCATGTAAAAATAAACGATGGACGGAAATTCCAGATCCACCAGTACCACTTTGTTGCGCGGCCCGGAAAAATCGAAGCACGACGAAATCGCCGCCTGTGTGATCGTCACGTTCTGATGCAGCGAAATCTCTCCCGCGCCCGCGCCGATGATCGTGCCGACTTTGTCTCCCGCTGACACGGCCATTTCCCACCAGCCCTCTTCCCACGCGCGCACTCCTCGCGTCGCCCACGACTCCGCATAATCATGGACGCGTCCATACACGGCGCGCGGCATCGCCCCCAGCGAGTTGCTGATCAGGTAAGTCGTGTGCTCCAGAATCGGAAACTCCGCCCGCCACTTCAACAATTCATCCATGAACATTCCCCTTCGCCTGCTTCAACGCGCAGCAATCGCCATCGTATCAGAACCGCGCGGTGGCCACCTTCCAGTTTGCGGCTTGATCAGGACTTGCGCGGTTTAGCTTGGAGATACGGGTTCGGCATCGCCCGGCTCGGCTCCAAACGGCAGCCCGCAGTGGACGCATTCTTCCCTTGGCCAGATGGTCCACGGCCCGACAATGAACGCAGCCTGAAAAGGATGCCCACAACGTGGACAACGCGACCAGAGGTACCGGAGAACCGCGTAACTCCAAAAAACCGCACAAATCGCGAAGCTTATCGCAAATTGACGCGTCACAACGAAGTGTGGGTCGAGGCGGGACTCTACAAGCAGCCACGCTACCCAGACGAGTGGGGCGCACACCATGAGCCGTCGACCACGCCGTAGGCGACGCCAAGTCTCCTCATACATGGAAGGCGATGATAGCAGCAGAATCCGTAGCGTGTCAGTTTGAGATCCATCCAGCCTTGGTGAGCATTTCCTGTGCGACCTCGGTCAACGAGCGATTCTCGTTGGTAATCGTGAAATCCTCCAATCGCACACGGTCAAGAATGGCGTTCAATTTCGCCACGCGAGCAGCAAATTCCCGCTGCAACATACCTGATTCGCGCATCTTGACGCGCTGCTCCATTGCTTCGATGCTCGCAGTCAGACCGCAGACGATCGTTTTCGCAGCTGAGACGGCGCTACGGCAAAGTTCCAGTTCGGCGCGGTTTTCCATCGCGCGCGCCAGCAAAAGACGCTTCACACCGAGAGAAGCATAGTTTTTGCACACACACTCAAGATTGCGGTACATCACCCCATCGTTGTCAGTTGCGGACGGAAGGTGCGCAAGCCCGAGTACGTCCAAGTCAATCGCTGCATGGACCACGCGGTGCAGCGCAAGGATGTCCGAAGCTTCGGCCAGAACACTTGATTTGCCGGCCCCCATCGTCCCCGTAATGATCAGCAGTGATTCCGTTGTCGTTCTACTCCCATTCAATCATGCCACGGGTTCCGACCTCGCGCGATGGGATCACAGTGCAGCTGACTGCTTCAGAGCCTCCTCAAATTGCACCTGACTGCACGTTCGTTTACGATGGCACGTCATGTCATTCGCCAAAACCGAAAGAGGAGTCGTGAAGCTCCGCATCAGCACATTAATAACCGTGTTCGTGTCGGTCACATTTTTTGCATCCCTTGCTGGCTGCGGCAGCGCCATTCATTCGCCCAACCAGCCCGTCAGCCTGACCATCTCCGCGGCCATCAGCTTGAAAGAGCCTCTCGACTCCTTCGCGCAAAATTACAATCAACAGCATCCCGATGTTCGCGTCGTCTGCAACTACGGCGCTTCCGGCACGCTCCAGCAACAGATCGAGCAGGGCGCTCCCGTCGACATTTTCGTTTCCGCCGGCGAAAAACAAATGGACGCGCTGCAAAACGAGAACCTCCTCACAGCCGGCACGCGCCGCGATCTAATCGCCAATCAACTCGTGCTAATCGCGCCCGCGAATTCCGTCACGCTTCACAATTTCAATGACCTTGCAAAGCCCCCCATCAAATCCGTCGCCGTCGGCGAGCCGCGCACCGTTCCGGCGGGCATGTACGCGCAGCAGACCCTCGCCCATTTGCATTTGCTCCCCGCGCTCAAATCCAAGATCGTTTATGCCGCGAACGTCCGCCAAGTCCTCGCCTACGTGGAAACCGGCAACGCCGATGCCGGACTCGTTTACTCGACTGACGCCCGCATCTCCACCCATGTTCGCGTCGTCGTCACGGCGCCGCCCGATTCCCACGATCCCATTCTCTATCCGGTGGCGATGCTGAAAGCCTCGAAGTCTCCGGAAGCGGCCCGAGCGCTTCTCGACGCGCTCGAATCCCCGCAGTCGCTCGCCCTCTTCGAAAAATACGGTTTCACTCCAGCGGCCGCCCTCGCCGCAGTACACTGATTGCCCATGCCTCTCGATCTCTCGCCCATTTGGATTTCGCTCGAAACCAGCGTGACGGCCACCGCCATCACGCTCGTCATCGGAGTCGCCGCCGCCATCTGGCGCGCCAATCGCCGCGGCATCGGACCTGCGTTGCTCGACAGCGTCTTCCTTTTGCCCCTCGTCCTGCCTCCCACCGTCGTCGGCTTTCTGTTGCTGCTGATTTTCGGCCGCAACGGCCCGCTTGGCCGCCTGCTTTTGCACTTCGGCGCCACCGTGGTTTTTTCCTGGCCCGCCACGGTGATCGCTTCCGCCGTGGTCTCGTTTCCGTTGATGTACTTGAGCGTCCGCGCGTCGATCGAACAAGTGGACTCGCATCTCCTGCAAGCGGCGCGCACTCTGGGCGCATCCGAGTGGCGCGTTTTTCGACGCGTCGCGTTGCCTCTCGCCTGGCCCGGCATCCTCGCGGGGACCATCCTCGCCTTCGCGCGCGCTCTCGGCGAATTCGGCGCCACTCTCATGCTCGCCGGCAGCATTCCCGGCAGAACGCAAACCATCCCCATCGCCATTTATTTCGCGGTCGAATCAAACGACCTGCATCAGGCCGTCGCCTGGTCGCTCATCGACATTTTCATTTCCCTCGCCATGATCGCGGGCATGTATTACTGGACGCATCTGCAAAATCCCGCGCGCCCGCGATGGAGAAGGGCAAGCGAATCCGAGCGCTGACATGGCTCTCGAAGTCCAATTCGAAAAGCGTCTCGCGACTTACAATCTGAATGTGGAATTTTCCTGCGGCGCGGATCCTCTCGCGGTTCTCGGCCCCTCCGGCGCGGGAAAGAGCATGACGCTCCGTTGCATCGCGGGCCTCGAGCGCCCAGACCGCGGACGCATCGCGCTCGACGGCCGCGCGCTTTTCGATTCCTCGCACGGCATCAACATTCCCAGCCGCGAACGTCGCATCGGCCTGCTTTTTCAGCATTACGCGCTCTTCCCGCACTTGACCGTCGCCGAAAATATTTCCTTCGGCCTCCATGGCCTGCCCGCCGCCGAACGCGACGCGCGCGTGAAACGGCGAATCGCGCAAGCCCATCTCGTGGGCTTCGAGAACCGTTCTCCGCGCGAACTCTCCGGCGGCGAACAGCAACGCGTCGCTCTCGCGCGCGCCCTCGCCATCGAACCGCAAGCCCTGCTGCTCGACGAGCCGCTTTCCGCTCTCGACACGCATCTGCGCAGCCAGATCGAGCGCCAGTTGATCGACACGCTGGCCACTTTCCGCCGCCCCGCGCTTTTCGTCACCCACAATATGGAAGAGGCTTATCGCATCGCCGCGAATCTCCTCGTGCTCACCAAAGGCCGCGTCGCCGCCCATGGCCCCAAGGACGAAATTTTCCGTCATCCACCAAGTTTGGAAGTTGCCCAGCTCACCGGCCTCAAAAATTTCTCGCGCGCCAAACAAATTTCGGCGAATACAGTCGAAGCCCTCGATTGGAATTGCACTCTGCGCACTCATCAACCGATTTCAAGCCCGCCAAAATACCTCGGCATTCGCGCTCATTACGTTGATTTCCTCGAAGCCGCTTCCTGCGTTTCCTCTGGCGCGAATGTATTTCCCTGTTGGCTCGTCCGCTCCAGCGAAACCCCTTTCCGCATCACGCTGTATCTTCGCCTTCACAATCCACCGGACGGCACCGGCGAGCATCATCTGCAAGCTGAGCTCTTCAAGGAAAAGTGGCTGCGCATGCGCGAGCATCCGCAACCCTGGCACGTCCAACTTTCTCCCGAGTCCCTTATGATTTTTCCGGAGTAGCCGCAATCAGCGCGGTTGGTCTGACAGCCTGTTGAAAAAATCTAGCCGTTGTCATTCCGAGGAGCAACGGCGACGAGGAATCTGCATTTTCTTCGCGCTTCTGTAGACCGCGGCCCTCTCGCGTCGCAGGAATGATAACCAAGAGCACTTTTTCAACAAGCTGTTTAGGGGGTCGGAGCTTTAGCTCCGACATTAGGTCACTGTAGTATCAAGGGTTTTAGCCCCTGAGGCCCGCCAAGCATGCGCAACACTCGCCGCTCTACTTGAAGTGTTTTGTGAATTTGATATTGATGCCGAAAATCCCGTTGATGTCCCGCAGCGCCACGATCGTGATGTCGCGGCGAATGGCGTAGTCCACTTCGATCACCTGCTGCTGATTCGAATTCGCGTTTGTGCTGTACGTCACGCTCAAATCATGCGTCACCTGTTTCTGGATCGTCACGCGCGCCGCCGTGCTTTGCTCCACGCCGTTCGTTGCCAGGCTGCTCGCCAGGAACGGGTCCACGCGGAAGTTTGTAACTCCAAAGAGCTTCGCAATCGGCCCGCCCAACTGGCTCGAAATGGCCTCCGACAATAGCGCCGTGGCCCCGAAGTTTTGCGTCTGCGCCGATGACGACGTCATGAACCCGGCTTCTTGCCCCGGCGTGCCCAGCGCCAATAAACTAATAATGTCGCTCGCCGGCAGCGGCGGATCCGACCGGTACGAGAGCTGCATGTTGCTCGCCTTGCCCGAAAAATCCAGCGTGATTTCGTAAGGATTGATCGTCGTCGACGCTTCGATGTTCAAAATCGGATCGAAGTGAAACGGATCCGAAAAATTGATGTCTCCCCGGTTCAACCGGTACGTGTTCCCGCGAAACGCCATTTCCCCCGTCAGCAAATGGATGCTCCCCAGCACGACGGGGTGCTCCCACGTTCCGCGGACATGCACGCCGCCCTCCGCCGTGAAGTGCGCCCCCGCCCATTCAATCCGCGCTCCGGGGCTTGTGTTCGCGGTCACGTCAAATTGCAAATTCCGCAAATACGCGGACGACGTCGCCGGTCCCGTCGCTGTCGTCTGCGAAGACACCATCAATCCCGCGAAATTCACATTCGGCGCAAACGTAATCCGTTGCACGGTCACATTTCCGGAAAGCAGCGCCGCATTTGTCGTCCCGCTGAACCGCAGATTCCCGCTCGTCAGCCAGCTCATCCCCTCCGGATAGCGTATGCGCACACGATCCGCCACCGCGTCTATTTCATAGCGCACCGGCGCTTCGCCGTATCCCACGGAGCCCGAAATAATCATCTTTCCCCCGCCCGCTTCCGCCGTCAGATTGTCGAAAAGCAGCCGGCTCCGGTCGAAAACCATTTCGCCATTCAAATTATTGATCCCCGCCGGAAAATCCCCGTAATGCGCGGACACATTTGTCAGCTTCGCTTGCCCCGTAATTTGAGGACTCGAAAACGTCCCCGCGATTACGGTATTCAACTGCGCCACTCCTCGCGCGTCCAGGTCCGGGAACAGAGCGGATACGAGCCGCAAATTGATCGACCCGCCGATATGCAAATTCAGCGCGCGATCGCCGGAAAATCGCGCGTCGCCGGAAATCTGGAAATTCGTATCCGGCCCTTTCAGCGTCGCTTCATCCACGTGGATTTGGCTCTTCCGGTAACTCAGCCGCACTGGCCCCTCGTTCTGCAATTTCACGTATTCGTAATCCAGGCTGATGCGCGACAGGTTCGCCTGCATCTCGATTGTGCTTGGCTCCCGCGCTTCACCGGAAAACGTCAACTCGCCGTCGATGCTGCTGTGCCCTGTCAGCCGGTTCAAGTGCAAGCCGGCCGCGATGAACGGGTCCATGTCCATATGGTTGACCTTCATCTGCCCGCTGATCGGATAATTTCCAGACAGTCCCACGCGCAGTTCCCCATCCAGTTTCCCCGCCGTCCTCACCGACTGCAATTTCAATTGCGCCGTTTGCCCGTCGGAATCCACCGTGCCCGCAAAACTATCCAGCACCTCCGAGCCAAACTCTAAATTCGCCACCTGAATTGTCCCGTGCGCTTGCGGCGCCATCACTGGACCGCTCCCGCTCAGGCTGAAGCTCAATTCGCCACCAATCGGCATTGCTTTCATTTGCAGAAACTGGAATTTAGCCAGAGAAATCGTTGTTCCTGTCACCTGAAATTGAATCGCGCGGCTCGAAGGCCGGTACAGCAAATTTCCCGTGACGCGGCCCGTGTCGCGGTCCAGTTCCGCATTTTCGATTCGAATTTCATCGTGCCGCAACCTCAATTGCCCCTTCGCCCGGTCCACGTAAATCCCGTATGCTGTCAGCTGGTCCAGTTGAAAATTTCCGTCGAGCACGGGATTCGCCCGCGTCCCGCTCCCCTGAAAATCCGCGGTCATCACCGCGCTGGCGCGATACGAAGTCCCGAACAGCCCTTGCAGATCGTCCGTCGACGCGTGATCGAAGTGCGCGTCCAGACTCCATGTGTCGTCCGGCTTGAAACTCCACTTGCCATTCAGCTGCAAGTGCAAATCCAGGTTTGACGTCGAATGCCCGCGCTTCACAATCGCGTGCGAAAGTTGAAACTGGAACGGCGAATAAATCATCTGCGCCGTGATGTCGTCCCAGTAGAGCCGTCCGAAATGCGCGTCTCGCGCGTCGAAGGCCCCCGTGAACGTCGGACCGCCCAACGGCCCCGTCAATGCGCCTTTCCAATCAACAGCTCCCGTCACCGGCTCGGAATCTTTTTTAGCGCCGCGCAAATCCGCGATGAAGTCCTCCCAATCCTCCAGCCTTGTCGTGTGAAAATCCGCATTCAGCGCGGAATGTTTCGCCGCCAGCGTGCCATCGACCACCAGCCGGCTATTCGCCGTAGTGATCGTGCTCCCCGGCGTCAGAATCACGTCGTGCCGGTCCATCGAATAATCGAACCCGAGTTGCGCCGTCACCGGGAATTTACCGAACGCGGCCTTCGCGGAGGGCGTCCACGTCGTCGTGCCCTTCGTCGTCAAGTCCTTGAAATCGCGGTTCCACGTCGTCACTGTGTTCACGCTCATGCTGCTGTCCCAATGCAACGTGTCCACCGGCATCGAAGGATTGTTGACGGCGTTGAGCACTTCCGCCAGGCTCGCGCCGTTCATCACCGTCGCCGTGCGAAATTTCATTCCGTGGAAGTCCATGTCCAGCCGCCCCTTCAACCCGCCGCCGAACGCCTTCGCTTCGAAAGCCGGCATCGTCAAATGATTGTTCGCCACCTCCAGGTTGCCCCAACTCTCCATTCCGCCCGCGTGAAACCACTGGAACTTCAACCGTATCCCCTGCGCCAGATAGTGGCCTTCCATGCGAAGTTTCGTCGCCGCGTAACTCCCGTCTCCCGCGAAATCCACTTGTCCATCAGGCACGCCGGGCTTGCGCAGCACCTGCCGCAGGTCCGGCAGCCACAGGTGCACCCGGCAATGGAAGTCCGCGTCGAGCGGCGCGAAATTTTTAATTTCTCCGCGCCCATTCACCGTGCTGTTCGGCAATTTCAATTCGAAATCATCGAACGACACGGAATTGCGCGTCAGCGTGAATTTCGTCGCTATATCCGCGCGAAACGGCAAATACCTCTTCGCCGCAATTTCCACCTGCTTCCATCCCAACTGCGCGACGTACGCCTCTTTCCCCGGCGTCCGCGCCTCGTAATTCATCACGAACTCGAAATCTTTTCCCTCCGCGTCCAGCGGAATTTTCGCGTCGTTGAACATCATCGTCCCGTCGACGATCTTCAGTTGCGCAATCTGCAGATTGAACAGCTGCTCCTGCCACGGCTTTCCCGGAGGGCGCTTCACGGCCGGCGTGGGAATGTTGCTGCGCCCGTTTTCGTCCATGCGCACGAACACCGACGGCCGCTCGATTTTCAAATTGCTGAGTGAAATTTTTTTATGGAGAAAGGAAATGACATGCACGCCGACTTCGATTTTGTCCGCGTGGAAGAAAGGAGGCAAACCCGCCGATTCTTTACCGTGAAGTGTGAAGTCGTCCAGTTCGGCGCGCAAGGGAAACAGCCAAAAGTGAAACGTGCGAAGGTCGACCCGGCCGCCCGTGCTGCTTTCGACTTTCTTTACGATGTACCCGCGCGCCCACCGCTCTCCCGCGCCACTTTCCACGATCACCGTAATCGCCACGGCGATCACCAGCACGGCCATGAGCGCCGCCAGCAGCGCGCGGATAACCCACCTTCTCATCCGCCCCCTCCCGAGGGCTGGACCACGATTCGAAGGCGCGCTTTTGCTTCTTCAAGCCACTGCGCCGCTTTGTCGTTGATTTCCTCTTGTGTCAGCAATTGTTTGATTTGCGCTTCCACTTGATTGAGCGGCGGCACGGTCAATCCTTGTTTTTGCAACTGCGGCGCAAGCTGCTTTTGGTAATACGCTTCGATTTCCGCGGAGGTCACTTGTGCGGCGGCGTGGAATTTGTAGTTCAGGAACCGCACATAATAAAGTTGCCGCTCGATCACCTGCCGCAGCCCGTCCTGCGTCAGGCCGGCGTGCGCCAGCCGCTCCTGGAATTCCTGCGAAGACTTAAATTGCTTCACCAGCGCCTGAAACTCTTGTGACACCTCGCTCGCCGCGGGATGCGGAAATTTCGTCGCCGCCGCTTCCGTCCGCACGATCCATTGATCCACCAGTTCCTGCAACACCTGCGCGCGGCTCTCCGCGTGCCCGTCAATCAACTGCTGGTAGTCCTGCAGTTGCTGTACTTCGCTATCCGTCACCACGTCATCGCCGATGCGTATTGCGATGCCGTCGATATTCGTCCTCTTTGAACCTGCCGTTGGTGTTTTTGAATCGCTCTGCGGCGTGGAAACCGGGCCGGGCGCGGTCTGCCCCGCCGCTGGCAATGCCAAACCAAGTAACAACACAAATATTGCGCCCGCGTTTCGCATTAGAATATGGAACCTATATTGAAGAAGAATTGGAAATGCGGCAATCGCGACGTTTGAATCGTAGTCGTATTCGGCAGCTGGAACTGAAACGTCGCCGGATTCAGTTGATACGCCAGGTCGATACGCACCGGGCCGATGGGCGTGGCGTACCGAAAACCCCATCCGATCGTGTGCGAGAAATAATTCAGGTTCGGACACTGCGATTGCAAAAGCCCCGAGCCCGGCGTGCAAGCCAACGGAGGCGGCAACGGGCTGTAGCGCAGCGAAACGTGATGAATATCGGAAAACACGTTTCCCGCGTCATAGAAAATCGCGCCTCCCAGATGATTCCCCACGAACGGCAAGTGCATCGGGAACCGCAATTCCTGATTGAACGACAACAGCACCAGGCCGCCGACAGGGAAGCCGGTGGTCACGTCACGCGGCCCCGCCTGGTTCAATGCGAATCCGCGAATGCTCGTCCCGCCACCCGCGAAAAACTTTTCCGGCAGAGGAATGTTGTCCGACGTTGATCCGCTGAATGGCTGCTCAATGCCAAAAGTCGTCGACCGCGCGAACACCAGCGACCTTCCAATCGGCTTGAAAGTCGAATTCTGCATTTGGAACCGCAGGTAACTCGCCGTCGATCCCAGTGATTTCGTCGCCACGCTGAAGTCCGCCGTATTGAAATTCCCTTTCGTCGCATCCGCGGGATTGTCGCGCCGGTCGCGAATCCACGTTAGTCCGAACCCGGAAACTTTTGTCGGCTGGCTGAACAGCGGCACTTCTTCGACCGAGATCTTTCCATTCAGATTGCTCGCCACCACGTGCCGGTAGAAATAGCGGTAGGCTAACGAAGTGGACGTCGAGACGTTCTGCACCAATTGCACGCTTCCCTCGTAGCGCGTAGCGGTAAAAGTATTCACGTAGCTCGCCTTGTCCGCAAAACCCGTGATAATGAGATTCAGCCACGGTTGCGCCAGAAAATTCGGCGCCGTATAGCCCAGCAGCGCCTGATATTCCAGCGTGCTGCCTCGCAGTTTCAATGAGACCGTATGCGCGCGCCCGCCCACATTGATCTTCGATACCTCGAAAATCCCCAGCGGGCTCGCTTTCACCGTCGTTTTCTTCGGGTCGGATGTTGACGCCAGCCGCTGCGCCTCAAAACCGAATCCGTAGCTCAGCGTATACCGTTTTCCTTCCTCCACCGCCACCACAACATTCTTTTCCGGATACGTGCCCTCAGGATTCTGCGGTGCCACCTGCACGCGGTCAAAAATCGCCAGGTTGTAAAGCTTCTGCTGCGTCGCGATCACGTCCCCTTCCCGCAGCGGCCCGCCCGGCTTCACGGTCACTTGCCGTGAGATGATGCCCGGCCGCGTGTATCGGTAGCCCGCCAGCAGCACGCGGCTCACGTCCACTCGCTGCCCCTCCGTCATGTGGTAAACCAGATCCACGCGATTCGTTCCCGCCGGCGTCTCCTTCGCGTCGAACTGCGCATCCGGAAAGCCCTGGTCGAAATAGTACGCCAGGATGTTGTCCCGGTCCGATGTCACGTTCGCATCCGAATACGGCTGTCCTTTCGTCGACGCGATCACCGTCAGCAACTGCGCGTTGGTCAGCGCGTGATTCCCGGCCAATTGCAAATTCGCCACGCGCGTCTGCTGTCCCTCCGTAATATGAAAGGCCACGAACAGACGCCCTTCCTTGCCCTGATAATCGTCAGTCACTTCCGGACGCACATCCGACTGCAGGAACCCGTTCGCTATATACATTCCGCGAATCGCATTCGCGTCATTGCGCACCATTTGCTGGCTGAAATGTCCACGTGACAACACACCCTGCGCCTGAATTTGCACTCGGCTCGACAGCAGTGACGTGGGAAAATACTTGTTCCCGTCGATTTGAACCCCCACCAACCGGTGCCGGATTCCGCGGTGAATGGTGTACCGGATCACCTCCAACGGAGAATTCAGATTCCCGGTCGTCGTGTAAGTCACCGTCGAATCGAAATAGCCCTGGCTCTGCAATAGGTCGCGAATATTCCGCTGTCCTTCTCCCAATAGATCCGGATCCACATCCCCTTCCGCATAAATGGGCACCAGCTTCCGCACCTGTTTCGCGGAAATCTTCATGCCGGTCACATCCACGCGCACCCGAGGTCCGGCCGTCACATCCAGCGTGATTGGCAGTGTGTTGCTGTTGTCGTCGTACTTTCCGCGGTTCAGCACCACGCGCGCGCTCAAATATCCCTGCGTCACCAGATAGTTGCGCAGACGCTCCGTACCGCGATCCAGCCGCTCCGCCGTCACCACATTTCCCTTCTTCAGCCTTGTCTTCCCCAGGATTTGCTTTCCCGTGAACGACGTTTGATTGTTGATTCCCACCGCGGAGATCTTCGCCCGCGGCCCCGGGTTCACCTCCACCGTGATGTCAATTTCCTGTGTGTCCGGGTGCCTCGCCAGCGCGTAATTCCATTTCGCCTCGTAAAATCCATCGTCCTGCAACGTCTGCCCCAGCCGCTTCAATCCGTCATTCAACGCCGAAATCTGAAATGGTTCGCCCAGCGTCATGCGCAGCGCCGCCACCGCCGTTCCTTCGTTCGGCGGATCCTTCAAGCCATACACGCGCACCACGTTGTCGTAATAATTTCGCGTGACCTCGAAATCCACGTGCAGACCGTCCGCTTCGCTCGTCGCCTTCGTTTGCACGTCGGAAAACAATCCTGTCTGGTTCAGCGCGCGCAAACTTGCCCGTTCCGCGTCAATATGAAATGCGTCTCCCGCTTTCAGCGGCAATGTCGCAAGCTTTTCCGGAATCGGCGTCCCCTTATCGTCCACCACGCGCACGGATGCAATGTGCTTTCCCTCAAGCGTCGCATCCTGCGCCCACACCGCAGGAAATGTCATGCATGCAGCCAGCAGAAAAATCAGCACACGGATGCCCGCAAGGATTTTCCCCTCCGGCATTCTGCCTCTGCATTTCATCCTCTCTCCAACTCAAGAGCTTTAAAAAGAAAAGGCTAGCATACGCGCTGACTCTTGTTTTCCAAAAGGCGATATGATGGAAGCCTTCATTCGAGGGAATCGTGGACCCCGGGCAGTTCGAGAAATATTCGCGCCAGATTCTTTTTGCCGCCATCGGCGAAGAAGGCCAGCAACGCCTCCTTCAGTCGAGCGCTGTTCTCGTCGGCTGCGGAGCGCTCGGCACCGTCGCGGCCAATCTCCTCGTTCGCGCTGGAATCGGCCGCCTCAGAATCATTGACCGCGACTTCGTCGAACTCTCGAATCTTCAGCGTCAGACGCTTTTCGAGGAATCCGACGCGCGCGAATCCCTCCCCAAAGCAGTCGCCGCCCAGCGCCGCCTCGCCGCAATCAATTCAGACGCCGCCGTCGAGCCTGTCGTCGCCGACTTAAACCCGGAAAACACTCGCGAGTTGCTTTCCGGCTTCCCCCTGATTCTCGACGGCACCGACAACTTCGAAACTCGCCTCCTTATCAATGATGCCGCAATCGCTCTCGGAGTTCCCTGGATTTACGCCGCAGCTGTTGCCAGTTACGGCCTGACTTTCACGATTCTTCCCGGAGAAACCGCGTGCCTCGCTTGCCTGCTCGAATCGGATGGCAAGTTCGCCGGCCTTGGACTTGAGGAAACCTGCGACACCGCGGGCATCCTGAACAGCGCGGCCAGTGTTATTGCCTCCATCGAAGCTGCCGAAGCAACCAAGCTTCTTGCCGGAAAATCCGCAGCCCTGAACGGCCGCCTCGTCTCTTGCGACGTTTGGACGGGCCGCTTCCAATCCATCCGCGTCGCCAGGAATCCGCAGTGCCGCGCGTGCGCTCGCCGCGATTTCACTTATCTCGAAGGCGAAGCGCAGCCTCACGTGACCATGTGCGGCCGCGATTCCGTGCAAATCCACGAACGCAGCCGCCGCCTCGACCTTGGCGAACTGGGCCGGCGCATCGAAAAGACCGTCACGGGCGTTCGCCGCAACGATTTCCTTTTGCGTTTTCGCGTGCCGCCTTACGAACTCACCGTTTTCCCCGACGGCCGCGCGGTCATCAAAGGCACGCGCGATCCCGCTGTCGCGCGTTCTCTCTACGCGCGCTATATCGGTGCATGAATATTTGCTTTTAAGGACTGCAACAGGAAAAGGACCGCGATGAACAAACCCGTACTCGTCTTGAAGTGAATGGAAGTAGAAGTGAAAACCCGCCGGCTATCTGCCTAAAGCATCCAGCAAACCTGTTCAGCCCGCGATGCGCCGCTCGGCGTCCTGCCGGATCGCAATCCGCTCGATATTCTCGCGCGAATTCATCAATGTGAGAAATGTGCTCAGCACCCGCGCTTTCGTTTCGTCCGTCAGCCCGGTGCCGCCAGTCGCCAGACGCGCCAATTGCGCGCCGTGGTCCACGATGTATTGTCTCATTTCGCTGAAACGTTCCCGCGTACACGCGCCCACCGCTGTCTCGCGCCGCATCAACATGCACGCTTGTTCCAGCTCCAGCGTGAAGTGCAGCACGCAGCGTTTCTCCGCCTCAAGCTCCTGCGGCACTCGCGTCTTGCAACCAACGACTTCGCAATTCACATACATGGCATCCCAAGGCTTTCCGGCTGGCCCTTGTCTCTCACCCGGCTCTCGCTCTATATAAATGTGTAGCATTCTCCGCTAGCAAAATCCACCGCCGCGCCGCCCTCCGCGCCCAATCGGTCATCTCGCGCTTCTCATCTCCGCGCGCTCGTTTGGCACGCGGCCAGGCGCGCTCCTACCCTTGGCTCAATTCAACTTGGCAGTTTCCGATCAGCGGCTTCCGGTAGTGACTGGTTTATATTAAGCTGCGGGGATTGTGATGAAGCCTTTGATCTTTGGTCTTTGTGTTGTGTTTGCGTTTGGCGGTCTGAGCGCGCAGACGCCTGACTGGCAGCCATCGCCGGGACATACGCAAGTCCCGATATGGCCTGGGGCGGCGCCTGATGCGCAGCCTGTTCCGGGGCCGGAATATGTCGAGACGGTGAAGGATGAATTGGTAGCTGGCAGGCCGTGGGCTTTTGCGGCCAACGTCACGCAGCCAACGATGACGGTCTATTCGCCCAAAGGAAAGAATACAGGCGTCGCAGTCGTCGTGTTTCCCGGCGGAGGCTTTGAGGGACTGGCCATCGATCTGGAAGGCACGGAGGTCTGTGACTGGCTGACGTCCGAGGGGATCACGTGCGTGCTGCTGAAGTATCGCGTGCCAAGCCTCCCTTATGACTGGCACTGCAAGTGCCGGCCCAACGGTCTTGCGAAGCCGACACTGGCACTGGAGGATGCCCAGAGGACGATAGGGCTGGTGCGCTTTCACGCCGCGGAGTGGCACATCGATCCGCACAAGATTGGAGTGCTCGGGTTTTCGGCAGGCGGGTACCTGGTGGCGGAAATCAGCACGAACTTCGAGCGCCGTTTGTACGCGCCTGTCGATGCGGCTGACAAAGAAAGCTGCCGTCCGGATTTTGCGGTGGGCGTTTATCCGGGGCATCTGTGGGTTGGCGGTAAGGCTTACGGATTGAATCCAAATGTTCCGGTCACGCGGCAGACGCCGCCAACGTTTTTGGTGCAGGCGGAGGACGACAACGTGGACGGCGTAAACCAATCGGTGGCGTACTACATTGCGCTGAAGAAGGCTGGCGTTCCCGTGGAGATGCATCTGTACGCGCACGGAGGACATGCGTTCGGGCTGCGGCGCACGAACCTTCCGATCACGAACTGGCCGCAGTTGGTGGAGACGTGGCTGGGGACGATCGGAATGATTCCAATCGGAATGATTCCAAAGTGATTTGTATTTGAGGCGCAAATATGCAGTGGAACCGCACCGCCCGGGCTAGTGCGCTGCAGGCTCCGCCGCCGGATGCATGCCATGTTGAGGAACTTCGTGAATGCCGCGCGCCGGCGGCTCTTGATGGAAGCGGTAAAATTGATTGAGCGGCCCAGGCCCTTTGCCGATTCCGTAACTTTTCTCGATCGCCTTGAACACGTACGCCTTCGCCAGAATGAGCGCCTCTTGCAACTGCTGCCCCAGCGCGAGCTGCGCCGCCACCGCCGAAGACAGCGTGCACCCTGAACCGTGCGTGTTTTCGCTTTTCACGTGGTCGCCGCCAAACGCATTGGCTTCCCCGCCTTCGTAAAGCACGTCCGACGGCTTCTCCAAATGCCCGCCCGTCACGATCACGGCTTTCGCGCCCATCTCCGCCAGCTTCTGCGCCGCCGCCTTCATTCCCGCGAGGTCCTTCACTTCCACTCCCGCCAGCAGCGCCGCTTCGTCCATGTTCGGCGTGATCACGTCCGCGCGCTTCATCAATTCGTCGCGCAGAAATTTTACTCCCGCGGCATCGAGCAGTTCCGCATTTCCCGCGGACGATTTCACCACCGGATCCAGCACCACATGCGCGAATTTATGTTTGTCCAGAAATTCCGCCACCGCCGCGGCGTTTGCCTTGTTGCCCAGCATTCCGATTTTCACCGCGGCAATTTGCATGTCACTCGCCAGTGCGTCCAGTTGCGCGCGCAACGTTGCCGCCGGAGTCACGTGCACCGCCGTCACGCCTTGCGTGGACTGCACTGTCAGCGCCGTCACCGCCGCAACGCCGTAGCAATTGTGCGCCGCGAATGTTTTCAGATCGGCGGCCACGCCCGCGCCGCAGGACGGATCAAATCCCGCAATGGTCAGCAAAATCGGTGGATGGTGATTCGTGTGGTTCGTGTTCAATTCGGTCGTGCCCTCCGCGCGAGGCACAAACGCCGGCATCATGCGTCGTGAGCGCCGACTGAATCAAAATGTACGCGCCTTACTTCCCAAAGCGCAACAACATTCTCACGCGCGCAGAAACTTTTTTTCGCGCTCCGAGTACTGTAGCTTCCTTCCCCCGCCGCGTTCTGCGAAAACCTAAAAACATGTCATTCCGAAATGCTCCATTTGCGAAAACATTAAGTCGTGTCATTCCGAGGAGCCACCGCGACGAGGAATCTGCTTTGCCTTTTTCTGTTTTGTTTCTTCCGCGTCGCCTATTTCCCTCCCCACGTGTATTTCAAACCCGCGCGGTAGTTGAATCCCAGCGCCGGATACCCAATCGCATCCTGATAATGTTGATTGAGCAAATTTTCGACGTGCCCCATCATCGTCACACCGTGCCCCACCGCGAATTGCGTCCCCAGGTCCAGACGAAAATGGCTCGGATTGCTCGTTAGTCCGAATCCCAGAAAATCGCTGTCCGTCTCGCGTCCCACAAAATATCCCGCCAAATTCCAATTCATCCGCCGCAACGCCGCATTCAGAATCAAATCCGCCGAATGGAGCGGCCGCAGAAACAACCGGTTCCCCGGCGCCTGCGTGGGATCAAATGCATTGGGCGCTTTCAGCACGCGCGTGTCGTCGTAGCTGTAGTTGCCGATGATTCCCAGCCACCGGAACGGCTTCGCCTCGATCGTCGTGTTCGCTCCAAACGCCCGCGCGGAATCCGTGTTGAAAAATGTACCGTAGCCAAACGAATTCAATTCCGCTGCGGGGCATCCCGGCGGCACCGCGAGCGAACACGGCCCAAATCCCGGAGGCGGACACGAAGTGAAGCTGACCATATCGCTGAAGCTGTTGTGAAAAAATGTCGCCGAGAATTTCACGCGTTCGTGAGCCATCACCTGATCGATCCCCGCATTAAAAGTGTTGCTGCGCTCCGGCTTCAAATCCGGATTCCCCGGAAAACATGGATCCGCTTCGAACGATTGCGAGAAGTTCGGCTCCTTGATCCCCAGCCCGTAAGAAGCGCGCAGCCGCGTCTCGCCCCAGAATCCGCTGCTGCCGAACCGCGCCAGATACGCGAGGCCCGTGCGCGGCACGAGTCGCGTGCCAAAACTCGCGTTGTCCTCCGCGCGGCCTCCCGCAATCGCCGTCAGCCGCCGCCCGAATTGATAATGCGCTTCAAAATATCCACCCTGATTATTTCGCCGCTCGTGCGGCCCGGACGCCGATCCATTTTCCACTTCGTAGTCGTAGCCCAGCGAAATCGCGCCGTTGCGGAATAAATAAGTGGATTGTTCCTCGAATGCGGAGCGATTGAATTGGTCAACGAAAGTGAAAAACGGCACGTCGACGCCAAAATCGCGAAAATACGATTCGGTTCCCGCGATGTGATGTTGCCAGTGCGTTCCCGTCGAAAAATCCCAACTCAAATTCGCCGAGAAATCATGCAAGTCGGAAGACTGTCCCGGCTGAAAGAACGTCGGAAAATCTATCGCCGTCTGGCCCGGCTGTCCCGCGTCGCTCGCCGCGCTGCGCACTGACAGCCGCAGATGATCCGTGTCGCTGAATTTCCATCCGAAATTTCCAGACATCGTCGTGTCGCGAAATCTGTCATTTGGCCCTTGCCCGTTGCTATCGAAATACGAAATCGCGCTCGAATAATCGAACCGATTCGCGAGTCCGCTCAGTTGCGCTTCGCCGCGCCGCGTGCTGAACGACCCGCCTTCTCCAATCACGGTAAATTCCGGCGTGGAGGTATTTCCGCGATGCGTGAAAATCTGCACCACGCCGGCCATCGCGTCAGAACCAAAAAGCGCGCTCGACGCTCCGTGCACAATTTCGATTTTGTCCACATTTAATAAATCGAGGTTCGAAAAATCCATGTCGCCGCCCGGCTGATTCACCGGAGCGCCGTCGACA
>Ga0307374_10004458_pt1 | contig 23299 bp, 18 predicted proteins | sample OX3MG_FD_202532 | JGI IMG/M metagenome (GOLD analysis project Ga0307374, IMG submission 202532) | Soil microbial communities from Risofladan, Vaasa, Finland - OX-3 | ecosystem: Environmental > Terrestrial > Soil > Coastal area > Acid sulfate soil | place: Finland: Risofladan, Vaasa | collected... | reverse complement strand
CCTGAAACTGACTCTCAGAAAAGCCTATGGCTTTCGAACCTTCAAAGCGGTTGAAGTGGCGCTCTACCATAGCCTTGGGGCGTTACCAGAACCAGAATGGACCCACAAATTTTGCTGAGGAACCAATCTTTTTAGATCAAATTCACCGAGGAGCTGTTCACTCCATGGAGCCACCTGCCACAATAGATGCGTACCTCAAGGCGTTTTCCAGCGAGCTCGGGGAGCGAATCCTGGAATCGTTTCCGCCTTTGCACGGCCCACAGGAGCCGCCGTCGCCGCTGCTCACGCACTTGCTGCGCAGGCCCTACCCCGGACAAAACCTCGCCATTATGGGTGTCGTAGAACGGCTTGCCCAGGCGCGCTCAGCCGCCGTCGTGGCGGAATGCGGCACGGGCAAGACCCTCATTTCCCTCGCCAGCGCCTATGTAGCCGCCAGTGGCAGCCCCTTTGCCGCGCTGGTCATGGTGCCGAGCCACCTGACGCAGAAATGGCTGAGAGAAAGCCTCAAGACCATCCCTCACTTGCGAGCGTTTCTGATCGAGGGTCTACGTGACAGGAACTCTACCAGCTCGAATGGCATTCAAGAGTTCCGCCTCCGCAACGGACGCATTGTGCGCGAGGGCTTGAAGACGACTCTGACTGACCTGCGAGTGCGTAAAAACTATCCTAGCGCCCGGGCGCGTTGGAATGCCCTGTGTCCGGGTCCTGCAATATTCGTGGTCTCCAAAGAGACCGCGAAACTTTCCTACTTCTGGCGGCATGCTTATAACATTGCCCAGTCAGGCCGCTATCAGGGGAGCGTTGTGAACCCTGATACCGGGCGGCCCGTCTATGCGGGAGAGGACGCCGAGCGTTTGCTCTCCTCTGATTTCAAGAAGGTTCGTCTGAGCGAGTGGATTGGACCAGGGGCGAGGCGGATGAAACTGATAATCACGCGCGCCGGAAGCTCTTCAGCCCTCTCTGGCAAGCAGACCGTTCCAAAGTACGGCGCTATGCCGTCATCGAATTTATCGGGCGGTATCTCGACGATTTCTTCGACTTTGGTATTGCTGACGAAGTGCATGAACTGAAGGGCGGCGACACCGCACAAGGGAATGCGCTGGGAACACTCGCCAGTTGCGCCAAAAAGCTCATCATCCTTACCGGCACCCTGCTCGGCGGTTACGCCGACGACGTTTATAACATCCTGTTTCGCGCCGACCCTGGCAAGATGCTCGAACACGGATACGAGCATGGCGAAGGCGTCCGGCCCTTTATGGAGACCTACGGCCTGCTCGAAACCATCACCACCATCGAACCGGCTGAAAATGCCTGCTCGGAAGCGAAAGTCACCCGCCGGGTGCGCCGCCGGCCCGGAGCCTCGCCGCAACTCTTTGGCGATTTCCTGATGCCGATGGCGGCGTTTCTTTCCCTCGAAGATATCGCACACGTGTTGCCGCCCTACCGGGAGGAAGTGGTGCGCATCGAAATGGATGAGGCGCTGCGGAAGGCTTACGAAAGGTTGGAGGAAGCAATCAAGCGCGCGCTCAAGGAGCATCGCGGCAATTCTTCCGTCATCAGCGTGGGGATGAACGCCCTGCTACTGTATCCCGACCGGCCCTTCGGCCTGGGCACGCTTTATGGATCGGAATACGACCCAGAGACTGGCAGGCGCGAGCGGTTTGTGATTGCCGAGCCGGAAGACCTCGATGAAAGTGTGCTGTACGCGAAGGAGCGGTGGCTGCTTGAAGAAGTCCGGTCGAGCCTCAGCCGTGGCCGTAAGGTTCATGTGTTTGCAGTTTACACTCGGACGCGCGATGTGACGCGGCGGCTGGAACGTATCCTCCAGCGCGAGGGCGTTCGCGTGGCCATCCTGACGAGCGACGTGAAGCCAGAACTGAGGGAAGGCTGGTACGAGCGGCAGTCGCGGCAGGGGGTGCAGGTAGTGATTTCACATCCGAAGTTGGTTAGCCTTGGACTTGATCTTTTGGAATTCCGCGACCTCATGTTCTGGGAAACGGGCTATTCGCTCTACACGCTTAGGCAGGCGAGCCGACGTTCGTGGCGTATCGGGCAAACAGAGGAGGTAACGGTCAAGTATTTTGCTTACGCACGGACAGCGCAGGAGACGTGCCTGCGGTTGATGGGGCGGAAGCTGCTCGTGGCGATGGGCATGGAGGGGAAGTTTTCGGCCGAAGGGTTGCAAGCGGCGGGTGAGGACGACGATCTGCTCATGGCCATGGCGCGCGAGCTGGTGACCGAGAAGGGGATCGGTGAAAATGCCGATCTCGTCTGGCGCGCAGTTCAACACCAACATTCAGCACTGGCGCATGCAGTGCCGGCCATTGTTGAAGCGGGGTCTGAGCCAGAGCCGACGCCCAACATTCTGCTTCTTCCTCAAGAACCACTTCCCGCCGCTGTTAATCAGTTGATGCTGTTCGGGGCATCGCCTGCCGCATCATCAAACCGCAAGCGCGTGGCGCGCAGAACGACCTCCAGCGCTTCAACTGCTACAGATCAGCTTCCGTTGTTTTGAGCGATTCCAAAGTCTCGCTGCAAGAATTGTTGTCGTCGGGGTCAACAACTGTCAGCACGTCCTGGTGCTGCAAGGCGCGTATCGCGCGATGCCCGTAGCCATTGGTTGTTCAGCCACCCACCGCGACTGACGCGGCTGGAGGATTCCAAGTAGGCAAAAGTCCCGAGCACCACTTCTCTCTCCGCCGATCTTTCTCACTGCTGTTGGTGATCGGAACGGAGAGCCCTCCTCAGTATTCAGGCTGATTCCTGCTCTGAACTCATTTTGCGGGACCACTGTCCTTCGGCACGGCACCTCACCAAAAACATGCATTGGGCCAGAATCCCACCAACACTCTTCATACTTGCTGCCCCATTCAGGAGATATCCTTTGAATAAGCTCGAGAAATGGATCCAAAACCATCCGGCATTTGCGCGTCTCATTCTGCTGATTCTGGCAGGGATTAACGCCTGGAGCGCCTTTAACATTGTTGCTCGTTCGCCGCTACTTGCTCTCGTCCAGGGAATCTTGTGCGTTCTGATGACGGCCGGAGCGGTACTGATCCGATAACGCCATTGTGCACGTCCGCTTGTTGTCTGCAATTCATTCTCCGTTGAAGGGTCAAATGTCTCCGAAAGCTGAGCTATGTTGTCCCCGGACCAAATACATCGGCATATCTTGTGACTTGGTCTTCGAGGTTCTCGCCATGCCGGATAACTACGATCCGATAGCCGAGGTCTTCCAATTTTGTGCGCTCCTCCTGGTCACGCGCCTTGCGGCGAGGCTCATCGTGATCGGATCCATCGCAAAAGATACAAACACCGGGGAGGCCCTCACGGTGGTAATAGAAGTCGGATTCTGCGTACACATCCGGATGGGGGCGATACTGAGCACGGCTAGGCAACAGTCGTTTGGTACGGAACAGCATTGAGAGAAATTCGCCTTCCAAGGTCGAATTCTTGTCGCGCCGGTCTTCCAACCACGCGTATTGCTCATCGTACGTCCGTTCCGCAGTCTTTTCCACTATTGTACTTTGAGATAGCGCGAGCAGGTAATCCCGAATGACGTGGCGGTTAAGCCGGGAATGGTCGAGCTGGTTCCTATAACTCAGTAAGCAGTCGTAGCAGGCGCGACTGCATCGGTCACCAGCAAGGTCTGAACCGCTGTTCGGATCAAGGTGGCAAACGGTGAGAGCCTCGAGAGCGACCTTCGCTAAAGCACGCGAATCGTGCAGCAGGCGTGGCCACACGCCGGTGCCACCCTCGGCAGCTTCCCAGAAGAGAATTCGCTCCTCCGGCCCCTCTCCAATCAGTTCAACGGCAACCTCTTGCTCTTCCACTTGGAACATCATCTGGATACCACGCTGTAGCGCGTAAGCAAGGCTCGGCAGGAAAGTTTCGCGCGCCTCGCTCTTGCCCTCGTTATCCCCCGCCAGTGGCTGGAGAAGCAAAAGGTTTCTCGTATCCCGCACGAACGGGCGTACACCGGGGAGGAGTTCGTGGCTTTCCACACCGGGAGCATGGTCATCATCATCGGGTCTTCGCGCCCAGTAGCCGCTTTTCTTGTCCAGAGTGAATCCGTGCTGGTCTGACCGCTTCCACCGGTGATTCACCCGCCAGAGCCAAGCCGTGGGAGCATATGTCATCCGTAGTATTTCAGTTCCAGCAGCGCCTAGAGACGCGGCGTTGTTTTGAACCGACTTTCCATCAGGGCCGGAAGCAAAGCGATAGTGCGTGGAAATCTGGAATCCTTCTCGCACCCGTTCTTCTTCGTCACAAGTGATTCGCTCGACACGGCTGCCACGCACCGCGGTCATTTCGAAGAGGCTCGCGACGTATTGGCTGTGCTCGCCATCCAGCTGAACCCCGCAATGGTCGCACCGGTCCGCATGCGCGCGATCTCCATCGTGAAAGTAGCCACAAGCATTGCAAAACTTGGCTCTTACCAGCCTCGCCTCGACGCCCCCCGGCGGGAGGAAACAGCGGGCCATCCGATACTTCCGCCCCTCGTGGTAGATGACGTTTCGAGGCCCAAACTCCGTGAGCGCCAGAAACCGCGGGCGCTGGATAACGTGCTGTCGGTCGGCCACCGGAACGATGGCGCGAACCGGCAGGCGCGGGAAATTGTATCCAGGCAGCAACCCTTCGCTCGCGAGGTAGCGGTAGGGATAGAAATCCGACTCCGTTGATTCGTCGCTGCGATTAAGAAGCAGATCGATTTGACGTTTAGCCTCCTCCTCACTCCGCTCGGCGTCAGCGCGCCCCTTCCTGCTGGTGGCTGGGTTATCCACCACTCGGCGTGATTCGTCCCGCTGCCGGCCCGCTGCTGAATACAATTCCCGCCAATGGTCAAAGGCATGATTGAAGGCTTCTGCCGAACCCCTCAATGTGTGGTCTAGCCATTCAGGTGTGTTCCAAATGGCTTGACGCACCTCTGCTCCGCACGCATCCAGGATTCGCTTGCACTCTTCTGTCACTTCCAAGAGCTTCGCTGGCGCGAGGCTCAACCTGCTTTGGATATCAGCACCCAGGGGGTACCCTCCCCGCTGAAGGTCCAACGCTTCGGCCATTCCTCTTCCGAGACGGATGCCAGTTGCCGCCAGCCACACCGAATGGATATGCGCCTCAACCAGTTCTTGATTTCCAAGGTCGAGCCTTGCAGGCGTAACTGCGCCTGCCACCATGTCGTCAGGCCTCTTGAAGAAATATTGATCGTGCGGGCTTCCCTCGCTGCAAAAGGCCATCACCAGTGCGGGTTGTCCGCCGCGGCCCGCACGGCCGCTCCGTTGAGCGTAGTTGGCGGGGGTTGGGGGTATGTTCCTTAAATGAACTACGTTCAGGTCTCGAATATCAACGCCCAGTTCCATAGTTGGCGAGCAGAATAGAGCTGCCAGACTGCCTTCGCCAAATCGCTTCTCGCGTTCCTGGCGTTCGGGCATGGGGATTTGGCCGGTATGTGCTGCACCTTCCACTCCCGTGAGCTGACTTGCAGTTTCCCGGTAAAGGCGTGCAAAAAACTGGTTCGATTCCCGCTCAACTCTCTCCAGCCGGTCTGAGCGCATCCGCTTGGCCCGCACCGGATCTGGGGGCGGAGGGGTTCCGTCGCCAATGCGCCATTCAAAAGACGCCGCCATCAGTTGAATCCCCTGTCTCTGTCCGTCCGACGTCGGTATCTGGGTGAGGTATTGCCCGCGCAGTGCGTCGATTAACGCCAGAATCAATTTCTCCCCGTCTTGAGCGCTCAGGTCCGAGGGCAAATCCCATGTGTCGTGATTACGCATGTAGCGGGTAATCCGGGATCGTCCGGAAAGGCTTCTCTCCCGGCCCTCCACGGTTGGCCCGCTCCCAGGTACCAGAAATACCGAACTTGCCAACAGTTTGTCGAACTCATCAAAAGCCCAAGGGTCCCGCAGAACTTGCTCCACTCGTCTCCGCAGCTCCCAGTGTTCTTCCGGGTTGAGTACGCGTGCGTCGATGGCGATTTCATGGCGAAGATGATCGAGGAATGCCCGCACGGCCTTCCCGCGAACCTCCGGTGAAGCTTGTTGAAGAATCGGATGCCCTTTCCAGGGCACTTCCGCCACGCACATTTCGGTCAGCCCGGGATATTCAATTCGCAGCAGCCCGCACTGCTCCAAGTTGGGTTGAACGATGCGCCAGCCGCGCCGCAAATCCTCGTAGAGCCGGTATTCTAGGAGCAGCTGCATCGCCTCTTCGTTGCGTGCCTTACCGGGCCCCCATGGCGCGGGTTCTTTGGCGTATGCCTTCTGGCTGAGCGACATCGCCTGAAACGCGGCCTTGGTTATGTTGGCGTGGTCAAGCTTCCAGGCTTCGGATAGGGCCTTAAATAGAGCTCCGCGCACCTGCGCCACTTGAATGAAGTCATTGAAGTGTCCAGCCTGCAATGATGCGTCCTGTCGGTTATCCGTGAAGCTCAAGATCTTGCGCGCCTCGGCGGTTACCTTGGGATCTTCGCAAAGCTGTATGACCGCCGAACCGCTGACCAGCGTCGTAGCCGTACTGCGGCCGGTCTGGCTCAGACGGGTTAGCTTGCGGAAATCATTTCTTTCAGTCCGGTCATAGGCGGCGCCACAGCGGAGGCAGAGAAGAAGCGGTTGAGGTTGGAACCAGCCTTCCACCCCCTTGCTGCTGTCATCGCCGATGACCCCATTGGCTGTTACGCATAGGTTTGCCGGCACATGGGGCTTGTAGTCCCTCTTGATCCGGCGCTCACCTTTCCGTTCGTCGAACCAGAAGTCCGGCAGTTCCGCCTCGTGCGCCTCGCTCCAAAGGTCGTCTTCCTCGAGCGCGAAGTATCCCGGCTGAACACCGTCTTCCTCGTTTTCGGGATCAAAAAGCGGCAGACGCGGAGTCATCTTATCGGGCGCGCTCTTCCGTAGACTGACCAGGTAATATTCCTGGCTACACTCCCGGCAAAAGACGAGTGGATAAAGCAGCCGCTCTCCCTCGTTTCCTGGCGCGTAATACTCTCCTTGCAGACTCAGGTAACGGGAGGAACCCGGTTCCAACGTTGCATAGACGGTCCCGCCCGCCGCAAGGAACTGGTGAAGGCGGAAGGCAAACACCGGCTCGCCATATTCGGTCTGAATCCGATTGCCTATGGAAAGGATCGATTGCAGTCTTTTGATGCAGGAGGATTCCGGCAGCCCAGCCCCTTTACTGAGCTGGCTTACTCCTTCGGCAAAGGTAATGGGGTGGTGGCGCACCAAGCGGCCATTCTCCGTCGCCACGCCGAAGGTTTCCTCCACCCAGGCCGCCAATGAATGGTGGGTGAAAGCCTCAAGCGTCTCGTCTGGAATCGGAGTTTCTACCGCAGCACGCAGAGATTCTGCGGTCCACGGGCAATGAACATTGATCGCTCGTCGCAGTGTTTCGTCAACTACATTCTCCGGCTTGACTTCAACACCGAAGAGTTTTGTCGCCACTTCAGCCGCGGCCGCCTTTCGTTCGGCACGCGTGCCCTCGGTGACCATCGTGGCGCTGGTGCCGATGTGCAGCATCCGGGGTTTTCCGGCCCGCTCGCGCACTCGCCGAACGAGCATGGCGACATCGGCCCCCTGCCGTCCCCGATAGGTATGCAATTCATCAAGGACAAGAAATTCCAGGTTGGCAGTGGCGCGGTCTGTGAAATGCCGTTCCGCCGGCCGTAGCAACATGTATTCCAACATCACGTAGTTCGTTAAAAGAATGTGCGGAGGATCGTCCTGGATGCGCTGCCGTTGCTCGTCCCTCTCCTGTCCCGTGTACTTATCGAATCGGACTACGGTACCGCCGGCCTGGGCCGCGTAAGCCTTCAGCGCCTCGTGCTGGCTGTTGATGAGCGCATTCATCGGATAAACGATGATTGCTCGAACCTGATGGCGCTCGGGGTGGTTGCGCAGAATATAGTCGTAAATCGGTACAAGGTAGGTAAGGCTCTTCCCTGAGCCGGTGCCCGTGGTGACGACGAAGGATTCCCACCGGCTGGCGATCTGAATGGCTTCATGCTGGTGATGGAACAGGCGGATGCCCCTTCCATCTCGTAGCCGGAAGAACTGGGCCGTCTCCGGGAGGATGACGCCCTGCACGGCAAGATCATTCAGCGTCGGCCCCGGTTCATAGGCAGGGTTGAGCTGAAGGATCGCTTCCGGCCACAGCGCCCCTCGTTTTAGCTCGTCTTGAACAAGGCCATCGATGCGCTCATCCCGGATGCGAATAAAGCTTTCAATGTATTGCTTGTAATCCGAAACGATCTTGTCGCGCAGTGCAAATACATCCATCAACATCTCTCCTGGTCGCGCTGGGTCCTTTTACGAGTGCGTCCGCCGGACCCGGAGCTTCCGTTCCGTGGCCACGATGAAGCATTCCTACTCACACCCGGGGAATTGCCAGTGCCGTGAGATCCTCTTCCGCTGAGGCCGCCGCAAGTGCAATCGCTGCCTTCACATCTTCGGCCGTTAGGGTCGGAAAGTCTGCAAGAATATGCTCGAGGCAATCCCCCTCCGCCAGACTGGCGAGGACCGTCCGCAGAGTGACACGAGTTCCCTTAAACACCGGCTCGCCTCCGCAAATTCGAGGGTCACGGACAATGCGCTCACTGAGCGCTGGATCGATCTTTCGTACTTCCATGGCATTATTCCCGTCAAAGCAAGCGGTTCAGGGCCCGTCCAATATCTCGGGCTGTGAAGTTCACAGTGTAATATAATGTCGCTCGTTGTATTGAACCCAGTCCAAAATATAGCTTGACAACGAGTTAAGTTATATATTAACTTATATGAGCGATGGCGGAGGCACATTTGTTGCATATCGAGGGAGCCGCTTCACCATCGAATACGCACGCCAGGCGAATGGGGACGTTCCGGGACTGGAATTCTTCAAATCACTGGACGCGCGTTGGCAGGCCCGCCTTTTTTACTTGTACAAAATGCTTGGGGGCATTGGGCAAATCCGAAACAAGGAAATGTTTAGGAAAGAAGAGGGAGAATTCTTTGCCTTTAAGGCATTTCAGGCACGGCTGCTTTGTTATTTCAGGAGCGACCAACGGGTGGTGATCACTCATGGATTTAGCAAAAAGACCGATAACATTAACAAGCAAGAGTTTGCCCGGGCGGCCCGCATCAAGCAGGAATATGAAGATAACCTATCCGGCGGGCCTCGAAGGAATTGAAAACATGGAACGCTCGATTCACGAACAGTTTTTGGAAACGCCTGAAAACCGGCGGCTGTACCAGCAGGAAAAGCTGCTGGTTGAGGCCACGGAGCTTTTGGCCGAGGTGATGGAGAAGAAAAAGATGACCCGCGCGGAGTTGGCGCGGGCCATCGGCAAGTCCAAGGCTTTCGTTACTCAGATTTTGCGGGGAAACCAGAATATGACTCTTCGGACTCTTGCTGATCTCTTTGGCGCCATACGCCACGAGGTTGTCATCCAGGCCCTGCCTTACGTAGAAGATGGGGAGGGAGTTCCCGACCTTGACCTCAGTTCGCCTTCGGGGCGCTACGCCTTCTGGTCGTATCACTTTGCGCAACAGGCTCAGGCCGCGCTTTCCCGGCCGGCGGCGCCAGCCCAGTCGAAGGGGCGGCGTCGTGCGCACGCGCCGCAAACCGCCCCACCGGGAATCAATCTCGCGGCTTGATCGCCACCCTCACTCTCATGCCCCCAAACCGCATACAGGCTGCCCAAAAACTGATTGCCGCCGCTGAGATTGAAAGCATCCGGCTTCTCGAGGCGAGGGTTGCCCACGTAGCCCAAATAAAGCGAGCGGCAGCCGAGCAGCTTTCCGTCCCGCAAAGGCGGTTGGCCATCAACGTGTCTCGCTCCGGCAGCGCTGAACTGGAACAGAAAACAGCCGTTCACGCCATCGTGCGCTTCACCCTCGAAGCTCGGGAAGCAGGAAAAAAGGAAGCGAAACCTGCGTTTCGCGTGGCTGCGTCGTTCGAACTCGTTTACAAAATTCCACCGGACCTCGATCCCAGCCGGCAGGAGCTGCGCGCCTTTGCCGAAACCAATGCCGTCTTCAATGCATGGCCTTATTGGCGGGAGTTTGCTCAGAGCATGACCGCCAGGATGAACCTCCCACCCTTGACGCTTCCTCTTTTCCGCATTGCGCCTCGAAGTAGCGAACGGCAGACGAAAGCAAGTGATGGGAGCTGAGGTGGAGTGCCCGTTCAGCGCGGACGGCGACGCGTGATTGTCGAACGCGGAGACTGATCAACATGCCCCAGCCAGAAAATGCCGGATCAGTCCAGCAAAGCCCAACGTTCAGCCGAATTCTCGGCGAGATCGGGAACACATTTCCGCTCAGGCAGCGCTTGTTTGGGAAGATACAGGAGCTGACCGGAAGAAGGTTGGTTTCCTACGTTGCAACACTGGCGGGCGTGCAGGGCACTGATATAAATCCCATTGACATTTCCGGGTTCGCCGACCTCATGAAAGGTGTCGGCCCCACTGAGCCGATCGACTTATTAATCAACAGCCTCGGAGGCAGTCCCGACGTCGCAGAGAAAATCGTCGAATTATGCAGAACCAACGGCAGGCCGCTTCGGGTCATTGTGCCCAATTTTGCCAAGAGTGCCACCACCCAAATCGCCCTTGGCTCGGATCAGATCGCAATGAGCGATACTTCGCAGCTTGGGCCTATCGATCCGCAGTTCTTTCATGTAATAAGGCCTGGGCAAGCGGTGTTCATCCCCGCGCACTCGATTATAAAGAGCTATGAAGAACTCGTTCAAAGGGTAAATGCGCAAGGGAAGCTGCTGCCGGCAGACGTGCCGCAGCTTGCAGGAATGGATCTTGCTTACGTCGATCTGGCCCGCACCGCAATTGCCCGCGCCGAGTCACTGGCGACCGCGTGGCTGAAGAAGTACATGCTGAGGGGTCGGGATCAGCAGGCAGAAGAAACGGTCAAGATACTCGTCGGAGGGACCAAATATCTATCGCACGGGCAAGTGGTAAGCTACGAGGAAGCCAGAAACCTGCTTCACCTGAATGTTGAATACTTGCGACCCGATGATCCCCTGTGGGAGCTCATCAGTCCACATACCCAATCTCCTTCAGCCGCGTATCAAAGTCGGCCGGGAGTGCGGCGGCTGGCCTGTTGACCGAATCCGCCGCGTGCTTGACCAGGTTCAGCAGCAACCGGTCCGCAACCGGATGATCGTCGACATGGTCGAGGATGGGAAACGTGTTAACTATAAACTGCCCGGCCCCGAACTTATATGAACCGAGCAGAACCCCGGACGCGTAGCCACCCGGCGTGGGATAGCCCGCGGCGAATGACGCCGCGATGACTTCCACCGGAGTATCCTGGCCGTCGAAAACATAATGGGGCAGCATCGGCCCATAGTAGTACCAGTCGAGGATGCCCTTCCCCTGCAGTCCCTCAAAGATTGGGTGTGGTTTGGCCACACATTCCTTGTGGTAGAGCATGTCCATAAATTCGTAGACGCGACCCTTCTGGATCAGTGGCAGCCAAGCGGTAGCTTGATTGCCGCGTTTAAAGGCCATCGGAGAAAGGAAGACAACCGTGCTCCCGGTCGCCATGCGCGCCGCGAGTTCCTTCCAATCACTTGCCGGCGACTGAGCCTTCGACAGATCGCCAACCAGGATGATTTGGCGGACGCTGGGAGCCGTACCCTTGAATGCCACAACCGTCGCCCCGTGCGAGGACAGCCAGGATTCGATTTTACTTGGCACACCCCAGGTCATGACTTGCTGCCTGACCCACGGCAGAGACGCCGGGTCCGAGAGGTGAAACTGCCATGACGTTTCCGGGGGAGCGATGCCTTGCCGGATGTAGGGTGTAAACTCGTAGGCTCCTTCCGGTCCGCGCAAAACCACTTCTTCCTTGAGTACCGGTACAGCGAGCAACCCGTCTTCGCCCGCGGCTACGCTCGGGATGCGTACCATTGCCTGTTGTTCCCAGGCAATCCCGTTCGGACCCCACACCCGAAATTGCGCAGGATACTCGCCGGGGCGCACCACATCTTCGTTAGCCAGCACGGCTTCAAGCTTTAGCGAACGCCCGACGTACGTATGCGTCGGCTCCACAAAAAGGCACCATCGTACTGGTGCCCACCCATCCTGCATGGCGTCGAACGCGCCCGGTTTCCAATCACGCCAGAAGCGCCACACTCCTTCCCCGGTCATGCCATGATCCAGCATTCCAGTGAGGTTGAATCCACAGATCTTCGGGTTGGAACGAATTAGGTTGAACCCAAGCAAACGGTTACGCGACATCCTGGATTGGCTGACCCGCAGCAGTCGCTCCGGGAAAGCATACACTGCGTCCATGCCGAATCGCGACCAGTCCGCGATCATCCGGTCGGCCATTGACCGCATCAGGACGTAGTCCTCCGCATCCGCGCGTACCCCAGCCTGCTCATACATCCTCGCCTCGTGGATCACGTCCATCATGCTGCCGATACCATACTCGGAGAGGAACACCGGCTTGCTGTCCTGACCCAGCTTCCGCATCATCCGATTTGTCTCAGGCGTTTGCGGGACGGTGGGATATAAGTGGAAGTCACCAGAGCCAGGTCCCGAGGGAAAGACCATGGACACATGACCTCCTCCCGGAGCCTCCTTACCCCAGACATATTCCCACTCTGAACTGCCGGGATTGCTCACAGACCCGATCCCAAGGTAACCATCGAATCGCCCGCTATTTAGCAGCACCAATCTCGTTTCGTCAAGCGACCGCACTAGCGGGAGGGCCGATTCAGCCTCCCGAAACGCCGGGCCGTCCCCGGTTTCATTCAGCAACCCCCACATAATCACACTTGGGTGATTGCGGTCGCGCAAAATCATTTCCCGCAGGGAAATTTCATATCGTTTCTTCATCTGTGGCGAGTCCTTCAGCAGCCAGGCGCCGAGTGGCTCCTGGTAGACCAGCAAACCCACCTCATCGCAGAAGTCAAGTTGGTACGGGTGGGCGACGCCGGAGATGAAGCGGATCGTGTTGAAACCTGATGCCTTCGCGTACAGCAGGTCGCGGCGCAGCATGTCTGGATAACCGGCGGGTGGCAAGATTTGGCTAAATGGAGTGTGGTTGCCTGTGTGCGTGCTCCGGACAAACACTCGCCGGTCATTCAAGCGAAAATACCCATTCACCACGCGAAAGTCCCGGAACCCCATGCGGGTTGAGACTTCGTGCGAGCCCTCCATGTCTGCGGCTTCGACGCTCACACTTAGACGGTACAGATAAGGCTCATCTAGGTTCCACAAATGATGGTTCCTGATGGCGAGCGTATGGTTGACCATTGTGTTGCCGGGGCGCAGATCCAGCTCGATGGCCTCCGAAGCGAGAGTCTGGCCGAGCGCGGCAGGCGCGACGGCAAAATGCATGCGTGCGAGACGCGCGTTCCTCGATGTATTGCGGGCAGTCGCCTGTATCCGGACGGTGCCGGTCTTCCAGTCAGGACACACATAGAGATCAGCGATCCGGACCTCCGGAGTCAGAACGAGTTCCACGGATTCAATAATGCCGCCGTAATCGTAGAGACTTCCGTTCATGTACTTGACGGCCTTATCGCGGTGAGGCGTTTCCTCGAGGACCATGCCATCAATGCGCTCATCGCCCGGATTCAAAACGCGCACCGCGAGGTCGTTGCTACCGCCGGGACGGATCACGTCTGTCGCATCGAGCACAAACGGGGTGTCGCCCCCTTCATGGCCGCCGAGATAGCTTCCGTTCAGCCAGACATCCGCGATATAGTCCACCGCGTTGAAGCGAAGCAAGTACCGTCCTGCCACGTAGGGGTGAGCCTCGGGCTCGAACTTGCGCCAATACCAGACTACGCCGTGATAAGCGGGATAAGTCTCCTGAATAATTGAGGGTACGCGCGTAGGTTTCGCCTCCGGCTGGGACGCGCGGAACCAGTTCTGCTCGCGACCGATGTTGCGCGGGTCGGTGGCAATCGACCATTCCCCATCGAGCGATATCACCAGCGTTCGTGCGCCGGGACCGTCTGCCGCAGTGCGCTTCTCCCCATGCTCTTCCATGGCGTCAGTGCACAGGGAAGATTGTAGGGCTCCAGTTCCAAGCAACGGACCCGCGATACTGAAACCAGCACCCAGTTGGCCGGCGCGCTCTAAGAATCGGCGACGATGCATGACTTCTCCCTCAAAGTCCAATTGGCGCTCCAACGCCAAGCCAGAGCCTGCAAAGACGGACGGCGAATCCTCTGGCCCAGACCAAATACTGTTTACTAAACAAATTTTGCGGTATTCTTCTCTCATCAACTTGAGAGGAGGACCGGAGATAGCCCGTACCAAGGCTGAACTTCCGAAAGGGACCCGGATTGCCAATTACGTGAGTCTGGGCGTATTGACGATCACATTTCCTTTGAGTCAGGTGAAAGATGTGCTGGCCAGGCAGGGAAAGCCCAGCCAGCGGCAACGCGATTTGCCTGCGCACGTGGTGGTCTACTATGTGATCTGTTTGGCGTTGTTTATGCAGGTTTCCTATCGCGAGGGGCTGCGCTGTTTGCTGGAAGGCCTGGCGTGGTTGCTGGGGCCAGGACAGGCTGTCGGGATGACTGGCAAGTCGGGCATCTCGCAGGCGCGCACCCGGTTGGGAGGGGAGGTGATGCGACAATTGCACGAGGAGGTAGTGAAGCCGGTCGCCGTCGAAGCCACCCAGGGGGCCTGGTCCCGGGGACGGAGTCTGGTCAGCCTGGATGGCAGCACGTTGGATGTGGCCTACGAGAAGGAGAACGAGCAGGCCTTCGGTCGCCCCTCGGCCAGCCGCGGATCGAGCGCTTACCCGCAGATGCGCTTCGTCTCGCCGGTGGAGAATGGCGCGCACGTGTTGTTTGGCACGCGGATGGCAGGCGATGCGACGGGAGACATCACCCTCGCCCAGGCGGTGATCGCTTCCCTGCGCCCGGGGATGCTGTGCTTGGCGGACCGCAATTTCTTCGGTTTTCGATTGTGGAATCAGGCCAACGCCCGCGGAGCAGATTTGTTGTGGCGGGTGAAGAAGAACCGGCGCTTGGCGGTGGAGAAGCTCTTGCCGGACGGTTCCCACCTCAGTTGCATCTATCCGTCGGAACGAGACGGGCGACATCAAAGTAATTGGGTGGGGGTGCGGGTGATTGACTATCGGCTGGAAGGGGTCCCCGACGCCGAGCCGATCTATCGCCTGGTGACGACGATTCTGGACGTTACGGAGGGGCAGGCGGAGGAATTGGCGGCGCTCTACCATGAGCGGTGGGAGATCGAGGGAGCCTTGGATGAACTCAAGACCCATCTGCTCGGAGCCAAGATCATCCCGCGCAGCAAAACCCCCGGCTTGGTGCGGCAGGAATTCCATGGTCTGCTGCTGGCACATTTTGCCATTCGCGGCTTGATGCACGAAGCAGCGATGAAGGCGAACGAGGACCCCGACCTGCTTTCCTTCGTTCACGCCGTGCGGGTCGTCCGTCGCAAGCTGCCCCTCTACGGCGCTGTTCCCCCCTCGACAGAAGAAGATGTTCCATGAAGCGGTCTTAGACGAAATTTTACAGGTGCGCGTGGTATCCCGAGGGCAGCACCGCCCGCGAGGGGTGGAGCGCAAGATGAGCAACTTTCCCATGCGCCCGCGCCATGCGCCGAGTAACGCCCGGATTGAAATCGCGAAATGCATACTCATAGTTAAGTGAACAGTATTGGGCCTAGACCTGGTTCCCCGCTGCCACGCCTCTCACTTCCTGACACAAGGCCAAACCTAGCTCCACGAGCCCATCCATCTCTTTGCTATAGATTTCTTCCAGGTGCGGGTAGGGCTCGCGCAAGCGTTCCGATTTCAGTATTCCGCGCCGCTTCAGAGTTCGCTTATCAAGCACAAGTCCTGCCTCCAGGTGTTCAAGGCAAAACACCATGTACGGCTGGGCCCGATACAGCAAACCCTTCGAGTCCTCTGGCCGACCCTCGTCAAACAAGCTGATGATCCGTGCGTACACTTCCGTCAGACCCGGTCCCGCCATGATGCCGCAGGCGCCATGGTCCAGCCCGCTCACCATATATATCCCCCAGAGGCCAAATAATACCTGTAACCGGCCTTCCGACTCACGAATGATCCGGGCGCATTTGCCCCCGGGCAAAGGAATTTCGAGCTTTGCGAATTTGAGATTAGAGCAGCGACGCGACAACTCGGCCAGCACCGTGGCAGGGATGCCGCTGCCGCTAAAATCGGCATCCTGAACCATAACAGGAATGCTTACGGAGCCGCAAACACGCTCGTAAAACAGCATCAGTTCTTCCAAAGCTAAGGGTGATATTCGAGGGGGCAGCACCATTAGACAATCGGCCCCTATCGACTCCGCGTAGCGCGAAAACTGGATGGTTGTGTAGACTGACCCCGAGCCAGTACTGATCACGGTCGGCACACGGCGCCCGGCCTGCTCAACCATGACTTCTGATACTCGATAGCGCTCTGGATCCGAAAGCTTATAGAACTCGCTTCCAAACCCCGGCATGCAGACTGCGGCCGCGCCTGCTCCGATCGCAAAGTCCACCTGACCGCGCAACGACGCTTCATCAATGGTTTCATCTTCATTGAACGGCGTAGCGATAACTGGTACAACTCCCCTAAGTTTCATTCATCCTCCGCATCCGAGTGAATTTGGCACTTGCCGGATTTGCCGCGCACCCAAAGTAAATCCACGTGGCGCCGTCCCAGGCGCGCTGGCGCTGCATCAATTGAAAAGCCCCGTGTCTATACCCAGGTCCTCGCCAGCGCGATAAAGGGTCGCCCAGGTCAATTCCGGCAAAGAGATGCCATTTCTGAGCGCATCTTCCCTTCTTGCCCATTCGATCTCGCCGGGCACATAGATGCGCTCCTCGCCCTTAGCCTTTGGCGATTGGCGAATCTGGCGGATCACGGTGTCAACCCGACGCTTAAACGACTCAATCGGAATAATCGCCCCCACGTCGATAGCGATGAAGGCTTGCCCCAAGCGGGCGATTTCATCAGGCTGAAGAATCCAACTCCTCACCTCGCCTAACACTCCAGCACCGGTCAGGATGCCAGCCAATACTTCGATTAGCAGCGCAATACCGTATCCCTTGTGGCCGGCCATCGGCATCATCGATCCCGTTGCCGGCCAGTCGCCAACCTCGGCGGTCGGCAATCCTTCCGCATCGGTGAGCCAGGTAGCGGGAATCGATTGTCCAAGCGCCTTCATGGACAAGATCTTGCCGGCGGCGACGGCACTCAGGGCGATATCAAGTAAGATAGGGTTCTCGCTGGCGGCCGGAATCGCGTACGCCAAGGGATTGTTACCAATGATCCGGCCGCGACCGCCCGGGACTACCATATTGGGGTCCGCGTTGCTCATCACGATCCCAATCATATCATGGGGCACTGCCATGTTGGCGTAGTATCCAGCGGCACCAAAATGGCTGCTGTTCCGCACTCCTGCCCATGCGATGGTGTTTCTACTCGCCTTTTCAATGGCAAGCTGCATTGCTAGGCAACAGCTCAACATTCCCATACTGGAATGACCGTCAATGAGAGCCCACGAGGGGCCCTGCGCAACCACCTCGGGCTTGGCGTGCGGGTCTATGCCACCACCGCGCATAGCCTTTACGTAGTTCATGAGCCCCCCGGTGCCGTGCGAAAACGTTCCCCACGTGTCGGTCGTAACCAGGACGTCCGCTATGGTGCGAGCGCTTGCCGACTCCAAACCAACCTTGATGAGGGCCTCGACGCAGAATCGCGTTAGGTTCTCATGTGGAACACGTTTGGGCATTACCAGTTCTCCATACTCTGCCAATTGCCAGCGAATAGGGCCTGTACCTCATTTCATTGATGGGGCCAGGCGAGCCGGTTTGCGACATGCCCCGCGAGTACAATGGAAGCGATACCTGGAAGACCGGCGCGATCCCGGCGCGTCGCAAGTTTCCCAAGGATCAGCAGCACTACAGTCCCGCAAGATACTCAGCCCCAAACCTCGCCGCCGACTCGGCTCGGAAATCGGAGATGAGTGACATCAGGGCCGTTGTTCCGCCATCAAGCACAACGGTCTGCCCCACCAAAAACCCCGTTTCGTCACAGCAAAGAAATGCAGCCAGCCGCGCCACATCGAGTGGCAACCCGTAACGTGCCACAGGGACAGCCTTGCGTGCGTCCTCCTTTGCCTGCGCTTCGCTGAATCCGGGGATCACCTTGTAATAGTTCTCCGTTGTGATCCAGCCAGGTGCGATCGCGTTCACCCGCACGCCCTTGTGTGCGAGTTCTACGCCTAAAGCCCGGGTGTACGCGATGATCGCTCCTTTAGTAGCGGCGTAGGCGGAGTGCTCGGGGGCGCCTTGGAGACCGTGGATCGACGCCAGGTTACAGATTGCGCCGCCCCCGTGTTCCACCATGTTCTCGACAATGCGCTGCGTAATGAAGAATTGAGCCCGAAAGTTGACGTTGAACAGCTTATCGAACTGCCCAGGTTTTATCCTTAGAAATGGGCAATTGAAGGTAATACCGGCGTTGTTGATCAGACAGTTGATGGAGCCGAGGGCATCGATGGCTTGATTCGCAAGCGCTAACGCCTGGTCGAGATCATTGAAGTCGGCGCCAAATACTGCGGTGCGACGTTGCATCGATTTGATTTCCTCGGCGGCGGTCGTCGCACCCTCCCGGTGCTGACTGTAATGCAGCACGACATCCGCTCCTTGCCGCGCGAATTCAAGCGCGATCTCGCGGCCGATGCCGGTGTCAGACCCCGTCACGAGAGCTTTCCTGCCCGCCAATCTTGGTTGGCTACTCATAGATCTCACTCTACTCCATTCTGTCACCATGCATAACCGCGGCGCGGCGAAACTAGCAGATCGACTCTAGGCCGGGAATGGCATTAACGGGCCGCGTAGTTTGCTGCCCCCATCATTACCGTCGCGATAAAGAGCACGGCTACGCCGATCAGGTTCGCGTTGAAGATGCGCCGTCCGCTTGTGCTCCACTCACCCATCAGCATTCCGGCTAGGTTCCCAGACAATATCAAAGTTATTTGAAATAATGCCCATCCGACAGAAACACCCAGGATGCCGAGGAAAACCGTCCCGCTGCTGTAAATCGCAATCGCGATCATCCAGAGGGAACCGCCCAGAATCGGGTTGCCGGCCTCGGCAGGTTTCGCGCCGAATCTCCCCCAGGTGTTGTTTCGAGACAGCAAATAAATGCTGTAGGCCAGATTCACCAACAGACCTCCCAACAGCGCGAGCGGCCAGACGGAAAACACGGCCCAGGAGGCCGGCGCTCCCTCGACACGCGCGCGATGGATGATATCGCCGCCGAATGCCAGCGCGATATTGAGAAGCGCCGCGAGGAACCCTGATATGACCGCTAGGAGCATCACCGCCAGGTAAGCTCCTCCCGAAGGCACCGCGGTCGTAAGCTCATGCTGAATCTTCTCGCGTTGCCGGCCCGCCCATCCGCAGATCGCGACTCCAAGCAGCATCACCGCGGTCCCGGCCAGAAGCAACAGTCCACTGGGTTTCGAAAGCAGGTCGGAATGCTGCACCACCAGCGGCGTAAGCGTCCCAAAAGCGGCGCAAAGGCCGTTCAAAATGGAGCCCGTCAGTGCCAGCCCAATCTTGTCCACGCAGATGCCGGCGCCGAGTTGGGCGATGCCCCACATTGTCCCGTACAGAAACGGCTTCACGACCGTGCTGAACGGAGCCGACGCATAGACGGTCGCCAAGTGAGGCAGAAGCAGAAATGCAAGAATAATTGGCACGACCAGCAGTGACACGATCGAGTAAACGAACCAGAAGTTCTCCCACTTCCACACCCGTATCCACTTCATGGGAACGAGGTTTGCACCCATCATGGATCCGGCCAAGAACGTTAAGGCAAAACCTTCAACGATACCCACGCAGTCTCTCTCCCATCAGCCATGCAGGAAATCACCGGGTCGCCAGCGAGGTTCGGCACTTCTCTACCATTCTCGGGCGAACCCGGCAGTCCAGCCCCCATCCACCACCAGGACGTGACCAGTGATGTATTTGGCGTCGTCCGAGGCCAGAAAAAGCGCCGCGCTGGCGATATCCTCAGTCTCACCGGGCCTGCCGAGTGGAATGTGACTGATCAGACTTTCTGAGAGCCGCCTCGCTTCCGGGTTATAAAACAGCGATCTCGTCCCCTCGGTCAGGATCGAGCCTGGAGCGATACCATTCACGCGCACGCCATACTGACCCACCTCCAGAGCATGGGAGCGGGTAAAGTTTAGCATGCCTGCCTTGGCGGCGGAAAAAGCGCACTGCAGTCGAATGGGGATCAGTCCGAGCACCGAGCCGATGTTAACGATGGCTCCCCGCCGGCGCTTCACCATCCCGGCCGAAACCACGCGAGAGCAGTAGAAAACCCCGTCGAGGTCGATGCGGATAATGCGACGCCACTCCGTGTCGAGAAAATCGTGGATGGGGCGACGTTCTTTCCCCACGTTCACGCCGGCGTTGTTAACGAGAATGTCGATCGGACCCAGCTCTCGCTCCACCTCACCAACCATCGCGTTCACAGAATGAACATCTCCGACGTCCGCACTAAAGAATTGTGCCCTACCGCCGCGTTGCCCGATCTCACCACACGTGTCCTGTCCCTTTTCGCTGATGTCGTTCACGGCAACGCTTGCGCCGTTCTCAGCGAGGGCGATGGCGATGGACCGGCCGATGCCCGCGGCAGCGCCGGTAACCAGCGCGATGCGTCCTTGCAGATCGACTTTCATTCATTTCCTCTGGGAAAAGCCGCGTCAGCTCTTCTGCCGGTTGGCAGCGAAATGGGATAGCTTGGCGCGAAATCCCGGTCGACCGAGAACCTCGGGGTTGACCACATTTTGTGGGACAAGGCCCCGCGCGACGCGAAGCACGTTGCCGATAATCACTCCTCGAGTCGCGCGAGCGGCCCGGTGGGTACTGGGCAGCCAGTGTGGCGTCAAGATCACGTTGTCCAGTTCGAGCAACGGATTAGTGAGCGGGAGCGGCTCGGTTTCAAACACATCCAATCCGGCACCTGCTATCCATCGCTCCCGAAGTGCTAGCACCAGGAATTTCGTATCAACCAACTCACCCCGGGCGACGTTGATCAAGTAGGCAGTCGGCTTCATTAGTCTGAGTTCTCGAGACCCCAGCATGCCGCGGGTTCGGTCCTCAAGCCGACAGTGCAGGCTCACGAAATCGGAGGCACGCAATAGCGTATCGAGATCGGCAACCAGCTCGACTCCCAGCGCCTCCGCCAGAAGCGGGTCCGCGCTGGGCGAATAAGCCAACAAACGCATGTGAAAAGGTCCCACCAAGCGGGCTAACTCGGCTCCCGTCTTCCCCAAGCCGATAATCCCCAGCGTCTTCCCGATCAGATCGTCACCGAACACTTCAGGCTGGCGGTCCCAGCGTCCTGTCTGGACCAACCGCTGCTGCTGCTGCAGTCTCTTGGCCAGCGCCAGGATGAATGTGAGTGCGGCGGAAGCCGTCGAGTGCGTCAGCGTGTCCGGCGCATTGAACACGACGACATCGTTTTCCGTGCATGCGGCGATGTCAATCTTGTCGTATCCGACGCCGGCCCGCGCCAATACGACTAGGTTCTCGGCGCCGTTGACGAACGCCGAGGCTTTGACCCAAGGACGGAAGATCACGATCCCATTCGCCTGGGCAACGTGCTCGGGCTTGACCGCAAGCGAATACAGACGGTCGCAGTAGGTGCTATCGCCGGGGGCCGGCTTCTGGTCCAGCAGGAATCCCGTTTCGATGTAGCCTACAGACCAGAGGGTGTCCAGACCAATGTCTCCCACCGTGACGCTTCCCGTTTCGTCCAGGTAATCTCCGGTGAAAAACAGCTTGAACAAGGGCAATTTGTCTACCAGCTCCTGACCTGCTCTTCCGTCGTCACTTCGACGTGGGCGCCGGGGCGAGACGTCAGGTCTTCTCGCAACGCCGTGCCGAGGCCGGGCTTGCCATTCAGCAAAAGATGTCCCGCCCTTACGGCCAACGGCTCGGTGACCACGTCGTTGTACCAACCTTCGATGTATCCCCGCACGATCTCTTGAATCATGGCATTGGGAATGTGCATCATCAGGTGCGTGGCCGCCCACAAGGCGACCGGTCCAATCGTGTCATGAAGGGTGATCGGCAGATAGTATGTATCCGCCAGACTACAGATCTTACGAGTCTCGGTAAGGCCGCCACCCCACGAAAGGTCTGGCATAATAATGTCCGCGGCCGGTTTCTCAATGAAGTCGCGGAATCGGAAGCGTGTAAACACGCGTTCGCTCTGGCACAGCGGGACAGTGGTACTTGACTTCAGCCGGACAAACGCATCGGCGTTGTCAGGCGGCATTATTTCTTCGAGCCACATGACGTTGTAGGGTTCAAGCGCGCGCGCGATCCGGATCGAACTCGGCAGGTCCCACCGGGCATGTCCCTCGATGGCGACCGCCATCTTTTCACCGGTGGCACGGCGAATATCTTCAATGATGGCTAGTCCACGCTTCAGATCCTCGTCGCTGATGTGGTGCGCGAGAGTGCCCGCTGCCGTTTCCTGCCCCCAGATCGTGACCTTGCCGCGGGGTTGCGATGGGCCGGCTAGGGTAGTGCCAAATTGGTCGAAAGGCCACACTTTCATGGCTTTGATTCCCTGCCTCAGCAGGTCTTGAGCAAGCGCGCCGGCGTGACCCTCCGTCCAAGCGGTATAGTCTAAGTACTTGCCGTAACCCACACACGTGTTATAGACGAGGATGCTTTCGCGATTGCGGCCCCCCAGCAAGTTATAGATAGGCTGTCCAGTATACTGTCCCGCCAGGTCCCACAGAGCAACGTCGATAGCTGAGATGGCGCGCATCTCGGCGCCGGCGAAACCGCAAAAGTTGACTAACGAAAAGAGATTGTTCCAATGATTCTCAATGTCGAGGGCGTTGCGACCGATCAGGATTGAGGCGTAGAGGTCATGAATGACGGCGCTGACAGCCCGCGGTAGGTAATATGTCTCACCTAGACCCACCAAACCTTCATCCGTGTGAATGCGGACCCAGAGATTATTTGGCAGCGCTTGGCGCGAGTTCGGGTGTTGCTCGCGCCAAACCGAGTCCGGCAAGGCATCGAACCAGATCGTCTCAAGTTTCGTAATTTTCATGAACTCCTATTTGTCGCCGTCTTCCGCGAGACCGCGATTGCGGACCTAGATGAGCGTTCTTCAAATATGTAGACAGCCGGTAAGAATTTTTGGTTCCTCAGCAAAATTTGTGGGTCCATTCTGGTTCTGGTAACGCCCCAAGGCTATGGTAGAGCGCCACTTCAACCGCTTTGAAGGTTCGAAAGCCATAGGCTTTTCTGAGAGTCAGTTTCAGG
>Ga0307374_10004457_pt1 | contig 23307 bp, 18 predicted proteins | sample OX3MG_FD_202532 | JGI IMG/M metagenome (GOLD analysis project Ga0307374, IMG submission 202532) | Soil microbial communities from Risofladan, Vaasa, Finland - OX-3 | ecosystem: Environmental > Terrestrial > Soil > Coastal area > Acid sulfate soil | place: Finland: Risofladan, Vaasa | collected... | reverse complement strand
ACACCAAGCCGCCGCTAGCCTTCTACCGATCCGGCGGTACATTCAAATTCACGCTCCCCGCTGGCGCGCAGATCAGTCAAGTGACCGCTGGAATTGCAGCCGCCGGAATGCCGCCGGTGATTCAGAGCACCACCGACGTGGGCAACAACGAGAAAGCCATCGACTACGCGTTTCGCCCCGGATCGAGCCGCGTGGGAATCACCTACACGGTTCCCTATCCGAGCAATCAGACGCAGCTTAACTTTTCGTCGCCGTATACCATTGGACGCTTGGCGATATTCGCACCGCCAACCGTGCAGGTTGCCGGAGGCGATTTCGCGCCCGCCGGCTCGGAGCAAGGCTTCAACGCGTATCTGCGCCAATCGGTCGCACCAAACACGCCCGTAGAGGTAGCGATCTCGGGGACCGCGCCTCCGCCTGCCGACGATGCCGGCAATGGCGACGCGAACTCCGCGGACAATTCGCAGAATCCGTCCGTCAATTCGCATGTGGACGACGGCGCGCAGACGGCCCCAGTCGCCACGGTCACCACTCTTCCGGCGCGCATCGACAGCCTGAAATGGATCGTTGTAGGTGGCTTTGTCGCGCTCTTCGCGCTCGGCCTGATTTTCGTGCTGCGCCAGCCACAAGTGGCGCCAGCGACTCCAGACGGTGAGGCCGCGGCTCTACCGCCTGCGCCCGCGAAAAAATCCGCGCAGGCCAAGCCCGTGCGAGCGTCTGCTTCGGCAGCGGCGTCAGACGCTAAATCCGCGCCTGCGGCGGTAGCAACCGCAGAGCAATTGCCGACCGAAACCGAAGTCGAGCACGAAGTTCGCGGCAGCCTCGATGAACTGAAAGACTCGCTCTTCCGCCTCGAACTTCGCCGCGAGGCCGGCACCATCTCCGAAGAGGAATATCTGCGCCGTCGCGACCGCGTGCAGAAAACCCTGCGCGATTTGGTGAAAGGCTAGATGGCGGCTTTGGATGCCGCCATGGATCGCCCCATGGACCACACTATGACCGGCGCTTCCTCCACGCCGCTGCAACGCTCCGCGTCTGCTGTGGATCAGGTCGCATCCGCTGGCCTGGGTGTTGCCTTCGAGAAAATCGAGAAGCGCTTCGGATCGCTGATCGCTCTGCGCGGTGTGTCGCTCGAAATCGCGCCCGGAGAGTTTGTCGCATTGCTTGGCCACAACGGCGCGGGTAAGACAACTCTGCTTCGCATCACCGCCTCGCTCATGTCGCCCACAAGCGGCCGAGTGCTCTTCCCCGGCCTTCCGCCCGGTGCGTCGCCAAAATCCTTAATCGGCATGGTCGGCCACAGCACTTTGCTTTACGACGAGCTCACCGCCGCGGAAAATCTCTCGCTCTTCGCCCAGCTTTACGGGCTGACCAGCATTTCAGAGCGCGTGCAACAAGGTCTCGCCGCGTGCGGGCTCGCTTCTCGCGCCGGCAGCATCGTCCGCAACTTTTCGCGCGGAATGCGCCAGCGCCTGGCCATCGCACGCGCGCTGCTGCACGCCCCGCGCCTGCTGCTGCTCGACGAACCTGCCGCTGGCCTCGACCGCCAGGGCGCCGCGTGGTTCGCCGAAACGCTCGCTGGACTTCGCCAATCCGGTGCAACCATCATCATGAGCACGCACGCGCGCAACGAGTCGCTCGACCTCGCCACCCGCGCAGTTTCGCTTTCCTCAGGGCGCGTGGAGCTCGACAGCGGCTCCGGCGGCGATCCGCGCCAGATACTTGCCGCGCTTCGGGCGGAGGCGTAAGTGTCCACCGCGCGCGCCGCCGCTATCTTGCTGGCGAAAGAACTGCGCCTCGAATTCCGCACCCGCGAGCTTTTGAACGCCACCGTGGTCTTCGCCATCGTCGTCGTCGTGCTGTTCAGCTTCGCGTTCGATCCCACACCCGCAGAATCGCGCCGTTACGGCCCGGGCCTGCTATGGATCGCATTCCTGTTTTCCGGCTCGCTGATGCTGCATCCCTCGTTTGCGCGCGAGCAATCGAACGACACGCTGGACGCCCTGCGCATGGCGCCGATATCGAGCTTCGCCATTCTGCTCGGCAAAATGCTCGCCAATTTCATTTTCCTTTCTCTCGCGGAAGTCGTTCTCGTTCCTGTATTCGCCGTGCTCTACGACGTTTCGCTGGCGGGCATCGTCGGGCGGTTGGCTCTCGTTCTGGTGCTCGGCACCATCGGAGTGATCGTCACCGGCACGGTTTTCTCCGCCATTTCGGCGCACGCACGTATGCGCGAACTGCTGCTGCCGCTGCTTATGTTGCCAATCCTTGCGCCGCTTTTGATCGCCGCCGTGGAATCCACCGCGGCGCTTTTTTCGCAGCAGCCATATCTCGACCAAACCTGGGTCGCATTCCTCGCGGGGTTTGACGTTGTCTTTTTGACTGCGTCGTGGCTTCTGTGCGATTTTCTAATGGAGGAGTAGTTTTGGAGTTCGCGTTATGAAATCTCGAATCGTAGGTTCGGCTTTCGCCGCCGCGCTGATCATTTTCGCCGGTTATGCGGCGCTTTATATCGCGCCCGAGGAAGCCACCATGCACGAAGTCCAGCGGATCTTCTATTTCCATGTGTCCGCCTGGGTGGCCACCTTTACCGCGTTCACCATCGTGTTCATCTCGAACATCGCGTATCTCACCACGCGCGGGCAGCGCTGGGACAGCCTGGGCGTCTCCGCCGCGGAAGTGGGCATCGCCTGCTGCTCGATCGGCCTGATTACCGGTCCGCTTTGGGCCAAGCCGGTGTGGGGAATCTGGTGGACCTGGGACGCACGCCTAACCACCACGTTCATCATGTGGCTGATGTACATCTCCTACCTGATGCTTCGCAGCTTGCTGGAAGATCCGCGCCACCGCGCTTCCCTTTCGGCGGTGTTTGGCATCTTCGCGTTTCTCGACGTGCCGCTCGTCTATATGTCCAATCGCTTGTGGAGGACGCAGCATCCGCAGCCGGTTTTCTTCGGCGGACCCAATTCCGGAATCGATCCGACCATGTTGAAAGTGTTTCTGCTGTGCATGGCGGCCGTGTTGATCGTCATGATTCCCGTGCTGGTGGACCGCTACAGGGTTGAATGCATGCGCAACGAAGTGGAAGAGTTGCGGCAGGAAATCGAATTGCACAGCCTGGACGCGCAATCGCAGTCCCGGCCCGTGAAGGAGGCGTTGTGAAAGACTTTCAGTTTTTATTTGCCGCGTGGATGTGCGTCTGGGCGGTATTCTTTTTGTACGAAACCACCGTGGCGCGGCGCATCTCAAAGTTGCGCGACGAACTCAATCGCTTGAAGCAGCAGCTCCGCGAAAGCTGATCGCGCCGAATTTCGGCGAAGAGCCACGCTGAAATGCTGCAGTTTTTTTCAGCGCGGCGCGCTGTCCACCGTCCACTCGTCCACATCGCGATAGAGGCATATCCGCCACCATCCCCCGCCCGCCGGATCCCGCATCGCGTCCGCAAGCACCCACCGAGCCTCCAGCAAATCATCCAGAAGCGCGGTCGCGCAATCCAGGTATTCGTCATCCCCTCGAGCGTTGAAACTCTCGAAGCGGAATTCGCAGACGGTCACGGCTAATGCCTCTATCAGCCCTCGCTTACCACAACAGCTTCAGCGCAAATTGCACCTGACGCGACGTCGTGGAAGTACTGGTTACCTTTCCTGCCGTCGGCGAGAGTCCAGACGGCGTAAAAACCACCAAATTAGGCGTGCTGAAATTCGCGCGATTCAGCATGTTGAACAGCTCCGCGCGAAACTGCAGCCGGAACCGTTCGTTCACCGGTATGTTCTTCAGCACCGAGAAATCCCAGGTTGCGAGCCCCGGCCCCGTGTACGCATCGCGGCCCACGTTGCCGTAAAATCCGCTCCCCGTCGGCGGCGCCAAAAATGCGGCTGGATTAAACCACTGGCTCGGATTTCCAAGAATCACCGGTCCGCTGAAATTTGGATTCTTGAACGGACGCACGGGGTTCTTTGTGTCGCCGTTGTTGGACGGGTTGTAGCTGAGCTGCGGCGTGAATGGAAATCCTGATTGAAGCATGACGATGGAGTTCACCGTCCAGCCCCCAACGAATCCGTTCGCTATGCCGCCAAGGCCGTTCAGGAACGGCTTGCCTTGTCCGATCGGCAGCTCGTATGTTCCGCTGATTACTGCGGCGTTCCGGACATCGTAAGTGGCAGGCCCCCAATCGGATCGTAGATTAAACGGATTGGAAACCAGCCCCGGCGCGTTACCGGCGGCGGTCTGGTTCAGGGAATCGCCGTTATCGAGAGCCTTCGACCACGTGTAAACCCCTCGAAGCGATAGCCCGCCGCTGAAGCGATGAGTCACGTTGAGCTGCAGCGCGTTGTAAGAACTATCGCCCACTGAAAACCAGGCCCACGCAGCGCCTAACGCCGGATTCGCTACGGGCGTGCCGGAGGGAATGTAGTAACTGCCTGCGGGAACTGGCGAGCCAGCAAGTGGCGCGGGAAAAGTCCCCGGATATACGGCAGGGCAAGGCGACGCTGGGCAAATCACCGGGGTCGGTTCGTTGTCGTCCAGGCTGAGCATCTCGTGATACCCATGCGAGCCCACGTAGCCGACGCTGATGGCTGTATTCGGCGATAGTTCCTGCTCGACGGTCAAAGAATACGAAAGTAGCGTGGGCGTCTTCATGTCCGGCTGCACTCCGGCCGGGAGAACCTTGGCGTTTCCGGGAACCGGCGACACGGGCAACGGCAAGTCAGACACAGGAAGATTCGCAAGACCATATGACGGATTGAATGGAGCGTTCTGGTCCATTCGGTAACCCAGCGCGTCCTGCAAGTCGTAGTACATCCCGAAGCCTGCGCGAACCACCGTGTTTGTGCCGAGCGGCCTCCAAGCCAAGCCGAGGCGAGGCGCAGGCAGGAACTTCGCATTGTTCACCGTGAACGCGGAATTCGAGATCCGCGGGTTTGTTTGAATCACTCCGTTGTTAAAGACGAAAGTCGCAGCGCGACCATTGGCTTCGTTCCAGCCATTGGTGAACGAGTCTCGGAAGCCGAGTGAAAGTGTCAGTCTTGAATTCACCCGAATCACGTCCTGCACGTACCAGGCGCCCATCCACATGCGCCAATTCATTTCCGTCGGTGTGGGATCGTAGAGGAAATTCCCCACGGTGCCTTGCAGCATCTGCTGCAAACCGGTGAAGGTCGCCTGCCCGAATTGGCTCAGCGCCACGTCCTCGTTGGATCGCAGGCGCTGCAGCCAAACGCCAAAGCTGAGCTGGTGCCGGCCCTTGGTCCAATCCACCGAATCCTCGTAAGTGAAAAGGTTCCGGGCCATCGGCAGATTGCTTCCGATGTTGCTGCCTGCCAGTCCAACTTGCGCCGAGGGATTTGCCGCCGCGCTCCCGCCCACCACTACGGCTCCCACCGGATGTCCGCCGACAAATCCCGGCACCGACGCTGCCGGAGTTCCGGGTGTCGGCTCCCCCGTGAAGTAGTAACCCGCGCGCGAGTATCCAAACCTCGCCGTGTTCAGAAGGCCCGGCGAAAACACGTGCGTCTCGCTCAAGCTGAATACCTGTTCCCGCAGGCTTTCTAAATCGGTGCTGTAGATGTTCGAACTGGTGGGAGTCACGTCGTTGCTGTCGTCGATGGTGTAAACCGCGGAAAGCGTATCGTCGTCCGAGAACAGATGATCCAGCCTCGTGGTCCCAAAATCGTCGCGGATCGTCTGCAGCGGGCTGTTGAACACCTCGGCGATTCCGCCAAGGTCCGGAGATGTTGGCCCCGGCGTGGGCCAAAGAGAAAAGAGTGGCGCGACTCCCGGCGCAACGCCGACGTCAGCAAGGCCGCCTACGCATGGATAACTAGGAGCCAAAGCACAGGGCAAAAATCCCGCTCGCGCATTCGCGTCCGGCACCAAATCCACGCCGGTCTGGTGCAAGTGCTGACGAAAACCTTCATAGTTGCCGAAAAGAAAAGTCCTGTCCTTCTGTATCGGCCCGCCCAGCGCCACGCCGAACTGATTGCGCTGGAAGGGAGGCGCCGAGCCGCTTTTGTCAAAGTAGTTCGGCGCATCGAATGCATTGTTCCGCAGATATTCATAGACACTGCCGTGCAACTGATTCGAACCGGACTGCGTGACGATCAGGACCTGTCCCCCCGGACGCTTGCCGTATTCCGCGCCATAATTGTCGCGCAGCACGTTGAACTCGCGAACGGCGTCCACCCCGAGCAGTTCCCCGCTCGTGCCGCCAGGTTGCATGTTGACCTCGGCGGCGCCAGTGAATTCAATGCCATTGAGTAGAAACAGATTTTGCTGAGGTCGATTCCCCGAAACAGAAAAGTTGTTGCCCACCGTGGAATTTGAGACGCCAATTCCGCCCGTCTTTTCCGACGTAAAGTTGACGATCCCTGGATTTAGAGCGAGAAGCAGATCGAAGCTGCGGCCATTCAGCGGCAAGTCCGTGATCTGTTGCTGCCCCACCAATCCGGACAGATCAGATGTGGTCACGCTAACCAGCGGCGCGTCGCCGTTCACCGTCACTTGTTGGCTGACATGGCCGAGCTGGAGCGTGGCGTTCACCCATGCATCTTCAGCGACCACTAAGCGGACGCCCTTACGCACATCCTCCGAGAATCCGTCCTTCGACACGCGTACCTCGTAATCGCCCACCGGAAGCGATAGCACCTGATACCGCCCGGACGCATCTGTCTCGGTCGTCCTCGTCGCACCCGTGTCGATATCGACCACCTTGACCGTTGCCGCCGAGACAAGCGCTCCGGTAGCGTCCGTTACCGTTCCGGAGATCGATGCCGACACCTGCGCCAACGCGCCCGGCGCGCATGCCCCAACCGCCATAAACAGCGCCAAAATCAACGCCGTGCGAAACTCGAACCACGATCGGCGGCGGCTTGCCTGATTGGTAGCTTCCGCGAATCGATTGCCCAGTCCCCGAAGATCGTCGGAGGGGATAAAAACAGTATTGCTCGAACCTCTACGCTGCATGTCAGCTCCCAGGTTTGTATTAAAAGACCGCCGTCGGTACTCAAACGCCGTCAGTGCGCACAAAAAGGAATATGCTTTTTAATACGATTAACAGTGTCATGTCAAGGTGTTTATATACGATTAAAGATACAGCTCAGTGGAGCCGTCGGATTGCGGATACCGTGAGGAGGGCGGTCAGACCATCAGCGGGAGTGGCAGGGCGTCCAAATGCCGCTCGCCGGATAACCATTCCTCATGGCTACAACATCGTAGGAGCAGTTGAGGGTTGGCGCCCAAGGTGTATACTGCGTGTACTGTCCGGCAGGAGGCACTGATGTCACACTCGTTCCAAGCGCGCTGGCTGGCGGTCCTTACAGCTTTCGCGCTCCTTGCAAGTCCGCTCACAATAAACGCCGCGCCAGCCAAAGATAAATCCAAGTCCGATACCGAACTGGCCGACAATCAACCCCTGCCTGAATACACCACCCCTCCCGGAGTAAAAGCCGGCAGCGAGGCGGACGTTTACGCCATCGGGCATCGCAACGTGGGCGGCGGCCTGGACTTCTACTCTTTGCAGAAAGAGATAGCCCTCGGCAAGCAGCTCGCCCAGCAGGTCGATTCGGAAGCCAAGTTCATCAACGACCCTGTGGTCGTGGATTATGTGAATCGAGTAGGCCAAAATTTGGTGCGCAATTCGGACGCGCGCGTTCCCTTCACCATCAAAGTCATCGATTCGGATGTCGTGAACGCCTTCGCCCTGCCCGGCGGATTCTTCTACGTCAATAGCGGCCTGATTCTGCACGCCGATTCGGAAGCCGAGTTGGCGGGCGTGATGGCCCACGAAATCGCCCACGTCTGCGCGCGCCACGGCACGAAGGACATGACCAAGCAGAGCATCGTGCAGCTCGCGTCGATTCCGGCCATGATCTTCATTCCCTACACATGGGCCGGCTACGCGATTTATCAGGGCATGAACTTCGCCATCCCGCTCACCTTCCTTCGCTTTTCGCGCAAGGATGAAGCGGAAGCCGATTTTCTGGGAACGCAGTACATGTGGAAAGCGGGATACGACCCCAATGCGTTCGTCGCCTTTTTCGAAAAGGTCGAATCCGACGAGAAGAAACAGCCCGGCACCATCCCCAAGATCTTCGACACCCATCCGCCCACGCCCGAGCGTATCGAAGCGGTGCAGCATGAAATCGCCACGATTCTGCCGGCTCGCAGCGAATACATCGAAACTACTTCCGATTTCGATCAGGTGAAGCGCCGCTTGCAAATGATCGACGCCAACCTGCGCGTGAAAGACTCCAACGGCCCGACGCTGCGCCGCCAGACCGACGAAAACAAGGGCGGCAACCCGAACTCCAATACTTCCGATACGAATGCCGACGGAACGCCGCCGACCCTGAAGCGTCGTCCCGACGATCAGCAGCAACAACAGAATCAGAACCAGAACCAAAATCAAAACCAAAACCAGCAGCAAAATCAAAATCAGAATCAGCAGGGGGAGTGGTAGCAGTTCGGCAAACGACTTTCGCAGACGCCGGGCGGGACACTTTCTCGCCCGGCGTCTCTTGCTGCAAGAATCCTACGCCAAGGGAATTCCATCCGCGGTAAGGCGATCCATCTGAGGATTGAAAGAACGCTGGCGCGTCAGCGGACGTGCACTTCAGCCACTCCCAGGCGCTTCAAGCCCTCGGAGTAGTATCTGCGATAGAGGATGTCCCACTCTTCGCTGCCTTCCAGAATTTCTTTCTTCTGCGAGCCGATTTTCGCGCGGACCTCCGTGTCCACCTGCTCTTCGAGTTTCAGCAGCGCGGTGAGGATGTTCACGATTTCCAGCCGGATCGTATCGCGGTCCTCCACGAAATCAACATCCGGGCTGGAAACGAGAAGGTCGATGATGCGATGAGAGAGTCGGACGGTTTTTTCGCGGGTCAAACGCATGTCAGCGGAGAATTAGTTTCCTTTCGCGGGCGAGCTGGCCTTTCACTTTCTTGTACATTTCCTGATATTGGACGCCGGTGCGCTGCATTTCGTCGGAATACTTGCTCAAGATCTCGCGCACCTCTTCATTCAGCCGGTCCTCGAGGCCAATCTCGTCCGCCATCACCTGCCGGACGCGCTGGTTCAGCTCGTCTACGTTCTTTGTTTCTATCATCTTCGCGGCCATCAGGCGCTTAACCACCTCTTTCGCCATGTAGCCGACGTAATCCCGATTCAGCAGCATTCAACCTGGCTCCGCACCACGATTATTCGTAATTCAGTCTACTGGTTGCGTGCGAAAAGTGTCAAGGCAAGTATCGGCGATTCGATTCGCTCCGCGTTTTCGTCTCGTTTCGACTCGTTTCGACGATTTGCCGCGGACGCGGCCCCAGCGTATACTTTGAGTTTTAGGCTCATGCCAATGGGATCGACTGATAAGCCTCGCCGCGCGAAGATGCCAGCCTCCGGACCCGGCCCGGTCATCGCCAACCCGGTCATGGAAAACGACAATGCTATCCGTGTGCGCGGCGCCCGCGTTCACAACCTCAAGAATATTGACTTCTCCATCGCGCACAATGCCATCACGGTGGTAACCGGCGTCTCCGGTTCGGGCAAGTCCAGCCTCGCCTTCGATACTCTGTACGCTGAAGGCCAGCGTCGCTACATCGAATCGCTTTCCGCCTACGCCCGCCAGTTCCTGGAGCGCATCGAAAAGCCCGATGTGGACGAAGTCACCGGCATCGCCCCGGCCATTTCCATCCGGCAGAAAAACTCCACGCGCAATCCGCGCTCCACCGTCGCCACGGCCACCGAGATCTACGATTACCTGCGGCTTCTCTACGCACGCGCCGGGCGTACTTTCTGCCTGAATTGCGGCGAGGAAGTCCGCAAGGATACCTTCGACGAAATCGCAACCCGCGTGATGGCTCTGCCCGAAGGCACCCGTTTTTACGTCCTCTACGAGCTGAAATTCAGCCCCGATCCAGCATTGGCGGCGGCGCCGCCGCGCCGTTCGCGCGCCGTCGCAAGCCGCACCTCAGCCGACACGATTCGCCAAACTCTCATCAGCCTGCGCAAGAGCGGCTTCAACCGCCTCTATCAAGCAGGACGCGTCTTCGAATTCGCGACTCCCGAGGAACTGCTCGACGTGGACTTCGCCAAGCCCGTTTGGGTGCTGGTTGACCGGCTCGCGCTCACGCCCGAAATCCGCTCGCGTCTCATGGATTCGATTGAAATCTGCTATCGCGAAGGCCGCGGCGAAGCCATCATCGAATTCCCGCCCGATCCAGCCAGCGCCGATCAGCCCCAGCAGCCTGATCGTATGGTCTTCAGCGAGCGCTTCACCTGCAAGAAATGCGGCGCCACTTATCAGGAGCCGGAGCCGCGCCTTTTTTCGTTCAACAATCCGTATGGCGCATGCCCGCGCTGCCAGGGGTTCGGCAATACCGTCGATTTCGATCTCGACCGTGTGGTCCCGGATAAAAGCAAATCGCTCAACGAAGGCGCCATCGAGCCTTGGAACAAGCCGCGCTATCGCGCGATTGCCATGGAGATGAAAAAGTTCGCGCGCACAAAAGGCATTCCGGCGGATGTTCCCTTCCGCGAACTCACCACCGCACAGCGGGATGCCATCGTCGACGGCGACAAGAAAGAAGGCTTTCCCGGCGTCAAAGGCTTCTTCGAATGGCTCGAACGCAAGAAATACAAACTGCACGTGCGCGTGTTTCTCAGCCGCTATCGCGGCTACGCCACCTGTCCAGATTGCTCGGGCACGCGCCTTCGCGCCGAAGCCAGGGCTGTGAAAGTCGCCGGCCGCTCGATTACCGAAGTCTGCCAGCTGACCGTCAAGGAAGCGCGCCCGTTCTTCGAAAGCTTGCAGCTGAGCCCCGCGGAAATCTCCATCGCCGAAAAAGTGCTCGAGGAAGTTCAGCAGCGCTTGCGCTTTCTGGACGAAGTCGGCCTCGATTACCTGACGCTCGACCGCCTCACCTCCACACTTTCAGGCGGCGAAGCGCAGCGCATCCAGCTAGCCACATCGCTTGGCTCGCGCCTGGTCGGCGCTCTCTACGTTTTGGATGAGCCGTCCATCGGCCTGCATCCGCGCGACACCCATCGCCTGATCGAAATCCTGAAAGGTCTGCGCGATCTCGGAAATACCTTGCTGGTCGTCGAACACGATCCCGACACGATTCTTGCCGCTGACGATGTTCTCGATCTCGGTCCCGGGGCTGGCGAACACGGCGGCCAATTGATGTTTGCTGGTTCGCGCGATGAAATGCTGAAAGATCCGAATTCGCTGACCGGAAAGTATCTTCGCGGCGAATTGCGCATCGCCGTACCGCAGCACCGCCGCAAGCCGCAGGGCAAAGTGCTAAAAATCACCGGCGCGCACAGCCATAATCTGAAGGGCGTCGATGTGATGATTCCGCTCGGCGTGCTGGTCGCTATCACCGGCGTTTCCGGATCGGGCAAATCCACGCTCGTGCACGATGTTCTATACAAGGCTCTCGAAGCCAAGCGCACCGGCGGCAATTGGCGCGCCTTTTGCGACCGCATCGAAGGCGACGCCGCCATCGAAGCCATTGAAATGGTCGATCAGTCCCCCATCGGGCGCACACCGCGCTCCAATCCAGCCACCTACCTCAAAGCGTTCGATCCGATTCGCGACGTTTTCGCCGCAACTCCCGAAGCAAAAAAGCGCGGCCTTACCGCCGGACATTTCTCATTTAATATTCCGGGTGGCCGCTGCGAAGCCTGCCAAGGCGACGGAACCGTCACCGTCGAGATGCGCTTCCTCGCGGACGTCGAACTGGTTTGCGAAGAATGCCACGGCACGCGCTACAAAAGCAGCGTGCTCGAAGTGCTCTATCGCGAAAAGAATATTCACGACGTGCTGCAATTGACGGTTCGCGAAGCACTGATTTTCTTCGCCAGCGTTCCGAAGATCACCGCGCGCCTGCGGGTGCTCGACGAAGTGGGCCTCGGCTATCTTCGCCTCGGCCAGTCCGGAACCACGCTTTCCGGCGGCGAAGCGCAACGCCTGAAACTTGCCGCGCATCTCACCCGCGAAGCCAGCAGCGGCATCCTTTATATCTTCGACGAGCCCACCACTGGTCTCCATTTCGACGATATCCAGAAGCTGCTGACCGCATTTCGCAAGCTCATCGAAGCGGGCGCGTCGGTGCTGATCATCGAACACAATCTCGACGTTATCAAATCCGCCGATTGGGTAATCGATCTCGGCCCCGAAGGCGGCGACGCCGGCGGGCGCGTGGTCGCGGCTGGAACTCCCGAGCAGGTGGCGCGCAACGCGCAGTCGCACACCGGGAAATTCCTGGCGCGCGTCCTGGCGCAAGAGGAAAACAACCACCGCGTCAATCACTTGCCGGAAGCGAATCACGCTGCCGAAAACGCTTCATCTGGGAACGCAACGGCTGAAAAATGAACACCGCGCTGCGCGCTGCCGTTCTGCTGGCGATTTGCGCTCCGCTCGGCGCTGGCGCTCATTACGCCAATGCCGCGCAAAACTCCGGCGTTACTCGCACGCGTATCCATCGCGATGCCGCTGCTGCGGAACTCAACCGCCTCCTCAACGACGCGCAAACCGCCGTCCAGCAAAAGGATTTCGACACAGCCGCGAAGGACTACCAGCAATTCCTCGCCAAGAAACCGGACGACGCTATCGTTCACTTCGATCTCGGCTACGTTTACACCGCGCTCAATCGCGCGGACGACGCGAAATCCCAATATCAAAAGGCCGTCGCGCTCGATCCGAAAATGGGCGCCGCTTATTTGAATCTCGGATTAACCCTGCTGCAAAGCAGCCCCGCTGATGCCGTCGACCCGCTGCAACACGCTGCCGATCTGCTTCCCGATCAGCCGCGCCCCAGGTTCCTGCTCGCCACGGCTCTCGAACGCAGCGGAAAGCTCAACGACGCCATCGCGCAATACCAAGCCGCCGAAAAATTGGACGCCAAAGATTTCGAGACGCATCTCGCTCTCGGCTTGGCGCTGCTTCACACCAATCGACTCCCCGACGCCGAAAGGGAATTCCGCGCCGCGCTAGTCCTCCAATCTGATTCGCCCGAGGCCGACGAAGCTCATCTCGGACTCGGCCAGTGCCTCATCGCCCAAAAGCAATATCAGCCGGGCATCGCTGAATTGGGAGCCTATTTAAACGATCACCCGAAGGACGCGCATATCCGCGTCGAGCGCGCCGCTGCGCTCGTCGATCTTGGTCAGCTGGACCAGGCCATGGCTGAACTTGACCGCGCCGCATCGCAAGGTCCCGAAAATACCGACGCGCTGGAGCTGCGCGCGCGCATCTATTTCGCGAAAAAACAGTTCGCCAATGCCGTGCCGCCGCTGAAACAAGCCGTCTCCCTGGCGCCGCAAAACGCCAATTTCCGGGCGCTTCTTGGCCACGCGCTGCTGGCGTCGAAAGATTATTCCGGCGCCGTCGCGCAACTCCTCCAAGCCAACAAGCTCGATCCCAGCGCGAACGACGTGCTCGGTGATCTGGTGATCGCCGAATACAACACCCAAAACTACGCTGTCTCGCTGCAAGTGCTGGATGTGCTCTCCAAGCGCAGCCAGTTGCCGCCCGAGAGTTGGTTCCTTCGCGGCGCTTGTTACGATAAACTGAATGCGCCGGAGCAGGCGCTCGATGCGTATAAACACTTCCTGCAACTGAACACGGACGAGAACAGCGACATGTATTTTGAAGCGAGTTCTCGCGTTCGAGCCCTCACCCTCGAGCTAAAAAACAAAAAGAGGTAGGCCCTTGGCTGCAACTCTCCAGTTCTGGGGAGGCCTCGTCCTGGCGGCGCTCGTCGCGAACCCCGCCTCTCCCGTCGATCGCACGCCTGAGCTTCGCGCCCGTTTCGAACATGAAACCAACCCGGCTCACAAGGCCAAACTGATGCAGAAGCTCGGCGCCGCTGAATTTAAGGACATTGAGAAAGATGTGGCGAATTCTCAGTTCGCCAGCGCCGCCGATCTCCTTCATCAATACCGTAACGAAGTTGAGCTATGCTCGAAGGAACTCGACGCCACCGGCGTCAACGCCGAGAAAAAGCCGGACGGGTTCAAGCAGCTGCAGATTTCCGTCCGCGAATCCCTGGAGCGCGTGGACCGGCTTATCTCCACCATGACCGCCGACCAGCAAGTTCCCCTTCGCGCCGATCGCAACCGTCTGGAGGAGCTAAACAGCCACCTACTGCAGGAACTTTTCCCGCGCGCGCCAAATCGCCGCCTGCGCGATCGCTATCACATCCCTATCCCCTAGGAGGACGTTATGAGCCGTCGCTCGCTTTTTGTGAGATGCTTCGCCGGCGCCCTGGCGGTCTTGCTCGGCACTGTGCGAATGGCAGCGGCCCGCCCGCAAACGCCGCAAAGTTACTTGAGCGCCGAAGAAGCCGCCAAAATCCGCGACGACCAGGATCCGTCCGATCGCATCAAAATCTACGTGGGTATCGCCGAAGACCGCTTGCAAAAGTTCGACTATGAGTTTAACCGCGCGGTTCCCGAGCGGGATCGCAGCGATGTGCTGAATAGCCTTCTTCACGCCTACGAAGACAGCCTGGACGACGCCGATGACGAAATCGACGACGCCCGGTACAAACAGGCCGACATCAAAGCCGCGCTGAAATTTATGGACGACAAAGGCAAAACCTTCTTGGCGCGGCTGCAAAAATACAGTAAAAATGGAAAGTATCTTAGCGACTACAGCGACACCTTGCAGGACGCAATCGACAGCACCACCGACGCGCTTTCAGACGTGGCCGACGCACAAAAAAACATGCTGCCCGCCGTGGTACGCCGAAAAAAGTGAAGAGCTCGCGCAGCCATAGCAAGCGGGTTCCGGGCGGCGACAGAATTTTTCAGCGCATCTACACGCGCCTCGGCTGCGAGGGACGCCCACCGCAGTTTCTCGTCGATTTCCACCCCTACGCGGGCCTCACGCACACGATCCGTCTGCGCGGCGACACCGCCTACGTGCGCCTCTCGGATGTGCTACGCCAAGCCCCAATTCCAGTGATCGAATCCACGGCTGCCTTGCTGTTGGGGCGCCTTTACCGCCGCCGGCCTCCCGAGGACCTGCTCGATCTCTATCGCCAATTCGCTCACGCCAATTCCACGCGCCAGCAGATCATGCTGCTCCGCCGCACTCGCGCTCGCAAACTTGATCTGCATCCGTCCGGCGCGCACCACAATCTCCACGAGATGTACCAGCAGCTCAACGAGCGCTACTTCGAACGCGCGCTTCCCTACCCTCGACTCGGCTGGAGCAAGCGTTCCTGGCGCGCTCAGCTCGGATGTTTTGATCCCGCGCTGAATCAAATTGTGATCAATCGCGTGCTCGATCGGCAGGATGTCCCGGAGTTCGTGGTCGCTTACGTCCTCTACCACGAGATGCTGCACCAAAAGCATCCCGTCAAATTCGCGCGTTGCCGCCGCGAATCGCACTCCACGGATTTCCGACGCGAGGAACGTCAGTTCGCGGACTACGCGCGCGCCATGCGCTTCCTCGACCGTTTCGGCACCGGGCGCCCGCGCTAGGCCACAAGCACTTGAGTCTGTGAATATTTGTTTGTGTGGATGTGAAGCTGATAAAGATATTTACGGCTGAACTTCAATTGCGCTTGTGGGAAAGCTCTGCGATCTTTTTGCGGATCTTCTTGGCGTCGCGAGCGCCGGGAAACTCGCGCAGGTAGTCCTGATAGGCCTGCAGCGCCTGCGCCCAGTTGTGCTGTTTGTCATAGCAATCAGCCAGCAATAGCCGCGCCTTGGCGTTCTTCGGATCGCGCCTCACCGCGGAATCGAACCGCGAAATCGCCGCGCCGTAATCACCCTTGTGCATGTAAAAAGTGCCGACGTCTACATCCTCTTCCGCCGGCGTCTCCGCCGGTTTTTTATCAGCTTTTTGGCCGCTATTCGATTTCGAGGTAGACGTGGACGACGACGAACTATACTGGCCAGCCTTCGCGAGGGAAGGCACACACACGCCCAGAACGATTGCCAACGCAATCGCCAAAAAGCTCAGCATGCAATCGCCTGTGCGCACCGATTCCGCGCCCAACCGCGCCAATTTCCGTTCGCTAACGTTACCCCGCCTAGCTGCGCCGGTCTTGCCCCATTTTGCTATCATAGAAGTGGCACAGCGACGTACCCATACGCGCCGTCCCTCTCCCATTCTAACTCTTCGCCAATGGAACTACGCGAAAAAGTCGAGCAACTGCCGACGCAGCCCGGCGTCTACCTTTTCCAGGACGCCGCCGAAAACATCATCTACGTCGGCAAAGCGCGGTCATTGCGCAATCGCGTCAAATCATACTTCCTCGAGTCTCGCTGGCAAGACGCCAAAACCGGCTCGCTGGTCCGCGAAATCGCCGACTTGCAATTCATCGTTGTCGATAACGAAAAAGAAGCTCTCGCGCTCGAAAACAATCTCATCAAGAAACACCAGCCGAAATTCAACATTCTGCTGCGCGACGACAAAACATATCCGTACATCCGCTACACCGCCTTTGAAGATCATCCGCGCGTCTACGTCACGCGCCGCCTGCTGAAAGACGGTTCCATCTATTTCGGTCCATACTTCCCCGCCAGTCTTGCCTACCGGCTGGTGCACCTGATCCACAAACATTTCCTGGTGCCGTCCTGCACGGTTGATTTAACGCGCAATCATCCCCGCCCTTGCCTGCAGTTCTACATTCATCGCTGTCTCGGCCCGTGCGTCGAGGGACTGGTCACCGGCGACCGCTACTCCGAAGCCGCGCGCGACGTGCGTCTGTTCCTCGAAGGTCGCCGCAACGATCTGTCGGGCAGCCTCAAGGAACGCATGGAACGCTCCTCCACCGACGAGCGCTTCGAAGAAGCCGCTGGCTATCGCGACCTGCTGCGCACACTCACCGAAATGGAAGAGCGCCAGAAAATCGCCGCCGCCGAAGGCGACGACACCGACGTGCTAGGCTGGTACGCTGAGCCGCCGCAGGTGGCTGTCAATCTTTTCCACTTGCGCGGAGGACGCGTTGTTGATCGACGCGATTTCTACTGGGAAGATCTGAAGGATTTCGATCCCGCCGAATTTCTTCCTTCGCTGATCAAACAGTTGTATCTCGACGCTGCTTATCTGCCGCGCTACATTCATACGCCCATCGACTTCGAAGACCGCGCCGTCCTGGAAGACGTGCTCACCGAAACGGCGGGCCATCGCGTGGAAATCTTCAATCCGCAGCGCGGCCAAAAGCACCAGTTCCTGGAGCTGGTCGAGAAAAACGCGCAGCACTCTTTCGTGCAGCGTTTCCGTGTACTGAAGCCGACCGCAAAAGCCATCGCCGAAGGTCTCCAATCAGCATTGGGACTGGCCGAGCCGCCCAAACGCATTGAGTGCTTCGATATCTCGCATATTCAAGGGTCAGACACCGTCGCGTCCATGGTCGTCTGGGAAGATGGCCGCATGAAAAAATCAGACTATCGCAAGTTCATCATTCGCGGCGAAGCCATCCCCGAAAGTGACGACAAATCCCGCGGCATTCTGCGCGACGATTTCGCCAGCATGCGCGAAGCGGTCACCCGCCGCTATAGCCGCCTGCTCGCCGAAAATAAGCCGCTGCCCAGCTTGATCCTCATCGACGGCGGCCTCGGTCAGCTCCACGCCGCCGCCGAAGCGCTCGACAAACTCGCCATCATCAATCAGCCGCTCGCCAGCATCGCCAAAAAAGAAGAGATTCTCTACGTTCTCGGCCACGAGAACGATCCCGTCGCGCTCGATCATCACTCACCCGTGCTGCACCTAATCCAGCAGATTCGCGACGAGACTCACCGCTTCGCCGTCACCTTCCATCGCCAGCGCCGCACCAAGGGCCGCGTCCGCACCGCGCTCGTCGACATTCCCGGCGTCGGCCCGCGCACCGCCCAGCGCCTCCTGCGCCATTTCGGCAGCGTCGCCCGCCTCCGCCAGCTCAGCCTCGATGAACTTGCCGGCGCAGTCCCGCGCGCCCAAGCCCAGCGCGTTTTCGACGCGCTACACGAATCTTCAACTCCCGACCCTGCCGTCACTCCAGCCGCGCAGTCGAACTGATTTCACGTTGGTGGCCCGTTCTGATACTTCCAGGAATAGCGCCCCCGGACAACGATCATAAGCCGGAGGCGAAACGTCTTCTTCGAAGATTCCGGCGAAGGCGGCCAGCTCCATTTCGACTACAAGCTCCGCTCCGGCCTGCTCACCCACTCCAACGCCCTCAACATCATCCGCATGCTCGGCATCAACACAGATTCCTGAAACTCGCTCTGCGTTGTAGAATGAGCCGCATCGTCCCAGGTAGCTTATGTGGAGTGCGGCGGCTTGCCGCCGCTGTTCTGCTGCGCAAAAAGTGAAGCGCTGTCATTCTGAGGCGTAGCGACGAAGAATCCCTCCCCTTGGACTGGTGGGTCGCACCTTTAGGTGCGACATGAGCTTCGCATATCAGCACGCTCTTTAGCGCCTGAAGCTCGGTGCGGCTGACGATTCGACTGGTTCGAGCGCCTCTACCAAACCTGTCCTTCCGACCAGTAGAAACCTGTACCACCCAATCTGCTACCGTCGATCCTGGATATGTCCGCCGACAAAAAATTCGACGCTCCAGCGAACACCACGCCGTACTGGCCCTGTCCGGCGAAAGGCTTCGGTCCGTTAGCCACTCGCCAAAAATATCGAGCCACTCGCCTTTCCGCAGATCGATACATGTTCGGCCAAAACGCACCCTAAGTTGCCGCAAACACAACCAGCTAACTTTTCCAAATCGATACACTCTCGTCCCCGTTCCGCCGTCGCTTTTGGGCTCTCAAATCGCAAGCTCAGCCGACTACAAATCCGCGTCGCGTGCCCGCTCTCGTCGCAATGTATCGCCGCAGGCCGCTGTGTTACGATTCCCTGCTAAAGAGCAGGCGATCCACTCCAAATCGGCAGGAGCGAGAGGCGTAGCCATGGACAACCGGGAAGTCGCAAAAATCCTCCGCGATACCGCGCAGCTGCTCGAAATCGACGGCGCCATCATCGGACGCTATCGCAGCTACGAAAAAGTCGCCGACCTGCTCGGCAGCCTCACCGAGCGCATCGAGGACGTGGCCAAAGACGACAAAAAGCTCAAAGAGCTTCCCGGCGTCGGCGAGGGCATGGCCGAGCATATTCACGAAATTCTCGCCACCGGCGATTACAGCCTGCGCCAGAAGCTGCTGAAAAAATATCCGCCCACGATCCTGCAATTGCTCGACGTGCAATCGCTAGGCCCCAAGCGCGTCGCGCTGCTGTGGAAGAAATTCAAAGTCGCCACCGTCGCGGATTTGGAGAAAATCGCGCGCGAAGGAAAGCTTCGCGATCTACCGGGATTCGGAGAAAAAAGCGAACAGGCCATTCTGAAGGGCGCCGAACACTTCAAGACTCTGTCCGGCTCCGGGCGTTTTAGCATCAACGTAGCCGACGATGAAGCGCAAAAACTCTCCGCGTACATCGCCAAAGCTGGCGAAGCAGTCGAATCCGTCACGCCCGCCGGATCGCTCCGCCGCGGCAAGGAAACCGTCGGCGATCTCGATCTGCTCGTCACTATGCGCCCGGGCCACGACGGCCAAACGCACATCGACGCGGTCGCCGATCGCATCCTGAAATATCCTGGAATCAAGCAAGAGCTCGCCCACGGCGAAAACAAAGTCAGCGTCCTGCTCGATAGCGGCTTGCAGGTTGACGTCCGCCTCCTGGCGAAGAAAAGTTTCGGCGCGGCGTTGCTCTATTTCACCGGCTCGAAGCAGCACAACGTGGAGTTGCGCGGACGCGCCAATGAAATGGGCTGGACTCTCAACGAATATGCGCTGACCACCCTAAAAGGCGGCCGAGTGGTGGCGCGGAAAACTGAAGAAGAAATTTACGCCAAGCTCAAACTCGATTACATCGAGCCTGAATTGCGCGAATGCACCGGCGAAATCGAAGCCGCCGAGCATCACAAACTTCCGAATCTGATCGAGTTGAAAGACATGCGCGGCGACCTGCAAATGCACACCACCGCGTCTGACGGCCGCAACTCCATCGAGGAAATGGGCGCTGCCGCGCGCGCGCTTGGCTACGAATACATCGCCCTCACCGACCATTCGCAAGCGGTCACCGTGGCCAACGGAATGGACGAGCGCCGCACCATCGCCCAGATCAAAAAAATCCGCGCCGCGCAGGAACACGTCGAAGGCATCCGCCTGCTGGCTGGAATTGAAGTGGACATCAAGAAAAACGGCTCGCTCGACCTGCACGACAATTGCCTGGCGCAGCTCGACGTGGTGGTCGCGTCCGTGCATTCCCACATGAACATGGAGCCCGCGGAAATGACCGACCGTATACTCGCCGCCATCGAAAATCCCTACACGCAGATCATTGCGCACCCCACCGGCAGGCTGATTCTTCGCCGCGAAGCTTTCGAATACGATATGGAGAAAATTCTCGACGCCGCCGCCAGGAATGGTGTGGTGATGGAGTGCAACGCCTATCCCGATCGGCTGGATTTAAAGGACGTGCACCTGCGGATGGCCAAGCAGCGCGGCGTGAAAATCGTGATTTCCACGGATTCTCACTCCACGCGCAACTTGCAGTTTATGAAATACGGAGTACTCACGGCGCGCCGAGGCTGGATCGAAAAGAAAGACGTGATCAACGCGCTGCCGCTCGAAAAAATGCTGGCAACGCTGCGACCCAAGCCGCACGCCTCGAAAGCCAAAGCCGCGAAACACGCGAGCTAGACGGAATGCGAAACGCTATCGCTTTCCTCCGCCACAGCCGCCGGAGCCAGATCTGCCTTGGTGCTGACCGTCGGCGACTTCGCGCCGCGCCGCATCGCTACGATTCCGGTTCGCACCACTTCCAGCAGCCCGAACGGGCCCAGCAATTCCAGAAAGCGGTCAACCTTCTCTTCGCCGCCGGTCAATTCCACGATGATCGATTCGGCCGCAATATCCAGCACCCGCGCTTTGAATACCGTCGCCAGCTCCAAAACTTGCGAACGCGTTTCCTGGTTCGCGGCGACTTTGATCAGCGACAGATCGCGGAGCAAGCCCGGCTGTCCGGTAATGTCGTCCACCAGCAGCACGTTCACCAGCTTGTAAATATTGGCCACGATGCGCCGCGCCTGATCGGTGTCCGCGTCGGTAACGATGGTCATGCGCGACACATCGTCTTTTTCCGTCCGCCCCACAGTGAGCGAATCGATGTTGAACGCGCGGCGGCGAAAGAGCGACACCACGCGCGACAAAACTCCCGGCTTGTTTTCGACGTAAACGACGAAGGTATGCAGCATGGTCCTATTCGTCCTCGGCAGTTTCGACGATCGGATTCGGCCGCCGGATCATATCGTGCAATGCGGCGCCTGCCGCGACCATCGGATACACGGTGTCTTCCTGCTCGACCTGGAAATCGATCAGCACAGGTCCTTCATGCGCTCGCGCCGCGCGTACCGCGGGAACCACGTCGGCGCGGCTCTTCACCAACTGATTATGAATTCCGTACGCCTGCGCCAGCACGGTGAACTTCGGATTCAGCAGCGGCGTGGCTTCGTAATTGCGCTCGTAGAAAAATTCCTGCCACTGGCGGACCATGCCGAGGAATCCGTTGTTGATGATGGCAATGTTCACTTTCAGATTCTCCTGAACGATGGTCGCCAGCTCGGACATGGTCATCTGGAATCCGCCGTCGCCGACCACCACCCAGACTTCCGCATCCGGACGCGCCACTTTCGCGCCGATCGCGGCGGGCAGAGCAAATCCCATCGTGCCCAGTCCGCCGGAAGTAATCAGCGAACGCGGATGCTCGTGCTTGTAATACTGCGCTTCCCACATCTGATGCTGGCCCACGTCGGTTACCACGATCGCGTCGCGCCCGCGTGTTTCATGCCACAGATCGTTGATCACATGCGCGGCATAAAGATGCCCGTTGTCCGGCAGGTTCTGAATGTCGCGCACCGCAGTGTCGCCCTTCAACTTGTGAATTTGCTCGATCCACTCGTTGCGGCTAGCTGGCTCCACGCGCGGCAGCATTTCCTGCAGAATTTTCCGCAGATCGCCCATGAGCGCCACATCCACCTTCACGTTCTTGTTAATTTCCGCTGGATCGATGTCGATCTGGATCTTCTTCGCGTTCGGGGCGTAGCTCTTCAAGTTGCCTGTAACGCGATCGTCAAAACGCATTCCGAACGCCAGCAGCAGATCGGCTTCCTGAATCGCTTTATTGACCCACGCTTCGCCGTGCATACCCATCATGCCCATGTTCAGCACGTGCGATGCAGGCATGTGCCCGAGTCCGAGCAGCGTCATTGCCGTGGGAATGCAGGCGCGTTCGGCGAACGCTTGCGCTTCGCGCTCGGCGCCGGAAATCGCAATTCCGTGGCCTGCGAGAATTACCGGCCGCTTAGCCGCGGCGATCATCGCCAGCGCTTTGTCGTACGCAGCCTTCGCAGGCGAAAGATCGGGACGATAGCCGCGCATCTTCGGAGCCGCCGCTTCAAAATCAAATGCACAGCTACCCTGCTGCGCGTCTTTGGTAATGTCGATCAGCACCGGTCCAGGACGCCCCGACTGCGCCACATAAAGCCCTTCGCGAATCGCCGGAGCAATATCCTCCGGGCGCGTAACCAGATAATTGTGCTTCGTGATCGGCAGCGTCACTCCGGTGATATCCGTTTCCTGGAACGCATCCGAGCCGAGAAGCTTGCTTCCCACTTGCCCAGTGATGCAGAGAATTGGCGACGAGTCCATCATCGCTGTAGCTATACCGGTGACCATGTTCGTGGCGCCGGGACCGGAGGTGGCGACTGCGACTCCCACGCCGCCCGTCGCGCGCGCGTAGCCGTCCGCCATGTGCGTAGCGCCCTGCTCGTGACGCACCAGAATGTGGCGAATCGAGCTATGCCGCAGCGCATCGTACGCTGGCAGGATCGCTCCTCCCGGATAGCCGAAGACCGTCTTTACGCCTTCGCGTTCCAGGCATTCCCAAAGAATTCTCGCTCCCGTCATCACTGGCTTCTCGCTGCCCATCTCTAAATCCTCCACACTGTCCTAAAAAATTAAACCCACCGTACCAGCATCTCTGGCAGGTGGGTTTCATGAGCTTTCAAATTCTTTTCAGCTAAGCTCAGTCAAGCCCTCCGGGCCAGGACGCGCGTACGAGCGCTACAACTACAGTTCCCAGCCGAAGTCGCAAAATGATTTCGCTCTTCACGCTCTTTAGCATACCAGCTTAGCCGTGCCTTTCGCGCAGAAACTTTCTATGGACGTACGGTACCGCTGGGCCTTATTCGATGTCAAGCAACTCTTGTCAGCCTGTCGTCAGCACTAGCACGCGCTATGTCCGGTCGAGATAGCAAAGTG
>Ga0307374_10004456_pt1 | contig 23308 bp, 26 predicted proteins | sample OX3MG_FD_202532 | JGI IMG/M metagenome (GOLD analysis project Ga0307374, IMG submission 202532) | Soil microbial communities from Risofladan, Vaasa, Finland - OX-3 | ecosystem: Environmental > Terrestrial > Soil > Coastal area > Acid sulfate soil | place: Finland: Risofladan, Vaasa | collected... | reverse complement strand
CAACAAATACAATCTTATTTACACTATATTGATTACCAATTAATAACATATATAATTTATCAAAAAAAGTCAAAAATTAATGAAATTATCGTTATTTTCGGGGACTAATTTCCAAGTTGGGTTAAGTGCCTTTTCGATTACATTATTTAATTCTGATTTTGCAGAATCCACACTCGCGCCTTTGGCTAAACTAACTGATATCTGACCTATGCCACCATGGTCAAATGCCTGAACCCATGCACTGGAACCCAGCACTTTCCCTTCTACCTCAAGGGCAGATAATGAACTGCGGGCATTATTAAGCAAATCTATCAGTATCTGTTCTGCAGCGTAATCTTTTGATTGATATCCCGGCATCCGGTATAAAAACTCAACAGACCCGCTCCCGGATGGTGTTGTTTTGGTAATAGTCTGTGGTTGAAACGGTTCTAACGTTACCTTATTGGGATGTGGGGTAGGATAGCCTTGAATGGATCCAAATAATTCTTTTATTTTATTCCACGTGGACTGCAAATCCACATCGCCGGCAATAACAAACACAGCATTATTAGGAACATACCAGGTATCATAGAACTTACGTAATATCGCTGAAGTGGTCTTATCAAAAGAAGGGCGTGTGCCTAAAGGATCCATCTCATAACCGGTACCCGCATACATGATCTTTTCCGCCTCTTCAAATGCCAGGAAATCCGGGTCAGAAATATCGCGTGACACCTCTTGTTCGATAGCGCCTTTTTCCAGGCTCCAGTCTTTTTCAGTGAGAAGGTCTCCGCGCATTCGGGTGGCTTCAATATGTAATAAAATATCGAGGTAATTAGAGGGAGCCATAAAAAAGAACTGGGTAGCATCATTGGTAGTAAAAGCATTATTCTCAGCACCCATCTTACCGGTCATTTCATTGAGCTGGGCGCCTGTCATGCCTTTGGTGTCTCTAAACATCATGTGTTCCAGGGCATGGGCGGTTCCGGGATAACCTTTCGGTGTTTCATACCCTCCCGCCAGATAAGTAATCTGTGTAGTGACCATAGGGGATAATGTATTACGCACTATCACTACTCTTAATCCATTGCTTAAGGTACCGCGAAGAATATTCCCTTCCTGGTGAATCTGCTCTTTAGTTCTGTAAACTTGCTGAGCACAACATACAGTAAAGCCACTTCCTATACATAACAAGAATGCACAGAGAAACAATGTAAATTTTTTTGGAATCATGGTGAAAGGTTATTAATAATAAAAAAAATAAGGGGTAAAGGTCTTTATTTTATGGTTAACATTGATGCTTTGTTAAAACATTTTATGATCAGAAGAAATTTATTCATAGTCATAAAATCTCTTGCTTTAAATTCATTTGCAAAATTAAATTTTGTAAATGTGCCTGTTGAGTCAAATGACAGTAATAATAAATTATCGCTGTTTTTGCTGATTTTGGATTGCTTTCTCTTAATAAATATCTTATAGGTATCACCACGATGCTGATTTGGGTTGATATTATTAAAGCTTAAATACCCCGATTCGTTCATTCCCTTGTAATAAAAATAACACAAGCGCATGCTCTACCATATTACAGTACCTCGCGCCAAGTAGAGAGAATTCTTTGTTGAGACTATTCATTTATTTTTCAACTACTGCTTAATGAAACTGGTGATTTGCTTGAAATTGCTTCCATACAAAGAAATGATATATACACCCCGTGATAAATCCGTTACGTTTATAGATGTTATTGAAGTTCCTGCATTCAGCGATACCATTCTTAAAAGGTTTCCTTTTATATCGGTAACAGTAAGAGTTGCAGGTGAAGTCAATTGCGGGAGCCAAAGATAAAGTGTACCTGTTGCAGGATTCGGATAAGCAATAATAGAAACTGAAGGAGCAGAAATCGTAACTGTATCACTGTAGCTATAACTGCCATCCTCATTTGAAATCTTTAACCTGTAATAATTTGTTGGTGAAAGTTTCCCGGTATCTGTAAACTCATAATTGTTTGAAGTTTGCTTTGCTGCCTGAATAGTTGCAAAGGATGTATAAGCATTTTGCCCGTTCGATTTTTCAACGCTAAAATTATTTGTTATTATTTCGTTTACTGTATTCCAGTTAAGCGTAACTACTTTATTGGCATATTCTCCGGAAAAGATAATGGCAAATTTTCTCTCAGATGTATCTACGACAACAGAAGTATCTACCACAACAGAAGTATCCACGACAACAGAGGTATCCACGACAGAAGTATCAATGACAGCAGAACTATCATTGAATAATGTCACCAAACCTTTATAAGGATTACTGAGGCCGGAACAAGTGGAATCGGCCTGGGAGTTTGAATCATAAATAACACCTCCGACAGCAATATTAGCCACTTTTCCAGTACTATCTTTTGCAAGGAAAAGTCCGCCGCCTTGGGCAATTTTTAAATCCCCTTTTAAAACCATTTTATACGGAATGGGATAGTTCGGTTCCAATCTTAATTGACCTTTTTTTATCTGCGCCTGCCCGGAAACATAAACAGAGTTCTTAAAAGTAACCTTCGCACAATTAGATTTATTGATAATAAGCGTGTCATTCGGAAAACCGATGGGCCACGCTACATTACTGCTATTGTCACCAAAAAATTCTATACTGAAATGACAATAGCCCTGTGCACATCCCACAATACTGTCTGTATTTCCATAATTAGGAAGGCCACCTATTCTAAAAATATACCTGTTATTGACAAATATGCCTGCTGAATCCAGGTAGTAATCGTTGGGAACACTAAGGTTTGTGAAATTTCCTGAAATTTTTACATCACCTATTATCGGGAAAGAATTATTTTCCTGCACTTCAAGATTGCCATTAATAATATTAGGCAACGGGTGTGAAGTGTCTTCCTGCTCAAAATAAAAATAGCTGTCAGGATATAGACAGGTAATATAACCGTTAAAAACGGAACCCGAAGTTGTAAAACTTACGTTATTCCTTGATACCATATTTAAATCAGAAGATACAAAGTCTGCATTTTTGCCAATAAAAAATGTAACACCTCCATCTACCGATCTATTTTCTATTTTGCAATTCAACAATGTGTCATAAGAATTGTCTCCGAAATTAAGGCCTAACGTATTAATGTCGCAATCTTTTGCATAAAATCTACTGCCATTTGCCGAAGCAAAATTAAAGCCTGCGAGCGAATCATCTGAAAACCTTGCCCTAGCTAAAGAATCGACATTAATACTTCCCATGTTGCATGAGAAAAAAGCTGACCTTCATTACTGTTTTCAATAGTTAAATCTGTAACTGAAGTATCACCGCCATGCAAATAAAATAACGTGTGTTGCATCGTAGAAGCAGAATCTATAATCACATGCCCACCATTGCAGTATAAACATTCAAAAAGAAACCCATGTCTATTGCTTCTGGTATCAGGCTTAGGTTTGTACCGCTAACATGCATACTTCTGCAATAAAATCCGGTGCTGTCACTTCTTCCTATTACCAAATAAGGATGACTGGTTGAATAATAAGAAGAATCCCCTACAAATACTGTAACAGTTGAAAGCCCCGACATTGATTTACTAAAAACCACATCATCTAATTCTGTTGGTACTTTGTGAACCGGAGTTTGGTCCGCGGGAATGTTTATCTGTTTCCAGTTAAGTGAATCATTCCACAATGTCGAGGAACTTCCCACCCATAACAAGGTAGTGCCTTCCTGGCCGATTTGTTGGGAGTGTACCATGCCTGACAGCAGAGCGCAAATAATGAAGATAGCTACTTTCTTCATAAATTTGAAGTTTAATTATAAGAAAGGATGGGAATTTAAAGTGGCCTTGCAGGTTATTGAGGTAAATAAAAACTCATGGTCTTATTGAAAACAATTTAAAATAAAATAAATTAAATTAAATTAAATTAAATTAAATATAAATTTTAGGTAACTAAATTTATTTTCAGAATCAGTCAGAATAAGTGCAAAGCCTCAATGAAATTAAATTTAAGAAGATGTGATTTTCTGTTTGAATTGCCGATTGCTTTTGCAATCGGCATCGTTAATCAGAATTCGCCCAATCTTTTCGTCCTCATGTCCATTGTGATTACTAACCAAGGTCCAATTCAATCAAGCCCTTCATCCCTGAAAAATTCCGTGCACTAAACGATTATCAGGTGCACATGGCCTGGCATTATGAAAACAACATTTTTGATACACTACTGAGCTATTTGGTGCTTTTGTTTTTTCTCCAAGTTGATAATGGGATAAATTTTTCTGTGCTGTCAATCAAAATATAAATAACGTTCTCAAATCTTTTTTGATGTATAAATCTCGAGTTAAGTCGAAATTGATACATTGTAAGAAAAATGTCGGGCTTATTATAACCTGCTTTAAAGTAATAGTATGGATTTTTAGGTGATGGCTTTTGGATAATCATAACATCAATATTGCTTCTTAAACTATCAGGATGTTTTTCTTCGTTCACAATTAAATTTTGAATTTCTCTAAGCTCGAGCACTTTTTCAATAAGCCTATCATCTTGTGAATAGTGATCATTGATGGATGATGCTCTCTTTGTTTGATCAAAACTAACTAAGGCCATCATTATTAAAAAAATGCAGAAAATTATAGTTCTGTACATACATTTTTAGCATAGTGATTGTAAATCTTTTTTCTTCCACTGTTTGTTTTACCCATGTTGGCGCAGCATTCGCATATGTTCCATTGTGATTACTAACTAAAGTTCAATTCATTCAATCCCTTTATCCAAAATACAACTTATCATTATCGTGAATTTATATTTGCGGCTCATAAAGTAAATGTACAATTCTCTTTTTAACAAGAACGCAAGGAACCTGAAAAATTATGACAGTATTTCGCGCCAGGTTGAGCTGTAGATAATCATTAAATTTTTATGAGTTAGTTATGCAACAAACATGTCCGCTTGCACAAACGCGGGGGCATTATTCATGTTTGATATAATTCTCTTTCTTTATTAAAAGAGTTATGCTTGCGGTTATTATCCATAAGTTTTGCAACATCAAAATACCAATCACTATCAAGATGAATTTGTTGTCAAATAAAGCTATTACACCTAATAACTGAAAAAATATTCCTAAAGCAATAGCAGACCAAATAAATATTTTAGGTAAAACCGTTGTGCTTCTTAAAGCAAAACCTAATACTAAAAACAATGAGGGTGCTAATAAAAAAATATGAATGAATGTATTGGTAAGCTCATAACAAGTTAATGCCGCATCTAAATGTCCATTTTGGCCAGCTTGCAAAGCGCCTAATGCAAATGTTCCTTCTGCTAAACTTAGTGCCGTAATAACTGTGGAAGCAAGTAAGGTAAGTCTTCCGGCTAACGTTTGAGAAGTACCTACAAATTGCACCAGTGCCAAAGCAAAAACGACGGACAATATAGTTCCAAATTGTTGAAGCCATGTGTCTATGAGAATATCCAATATTTATGTCCAAATACAAATATTTGTGCAATCGTTGCATTAGGCGGCGGTAAAGGCATCCAATTAAAAGAAGCTGAAAAGTATAATGTAAGGGCAATCGTCCCGATAAACCCACATAAAGATGTCAAAACAATATTTTGCTTTTTCCACATTGTGTTTGAAAATTAAAGCCAATACATACCAAGGTTGAAGATAGAGAAATAAATTATTTTAATTTTTTGCGCTTCTTATTTATTAATAAAATTATTAAAACAATGATCCAGAATAATGCAGCATATAAAAAATACCATGAAACTTCCTGAATGGGTGACACACCAGGAGGAGAAAATATGGCAAGAGAACCTGTAGAAATTATGTGCATTAATTGGGCTAACAAAATACTTCCTGTATTAGTATAAATCCACGTAATTATAATTCTTACTGCAGTCATAAGTACTATGAATGCGATGAAAAAAGGAATAAGATATTTCCCATGCGGAAATGCACCTCCAAGAAAATCAATTACCGGTAAATGCCAAAGCCCCCATAAGATTCCAAGGAGCAAACTTGATTGAATAAAATTATTTTTTAAACGCAGTTTCGGAAAGGCAAAACCAGTCCATCCAATTTCTTCAAAAAAACCAGCTGGTATGGCATAAAAAATACCTGTAAGAGCAAAATTTGGAGTAAATGAAAGTGATACCCAATTTTTTAAAAATAAAAGAACGATCAAAATCAAACAGGGAGGAAGTAATAATACTAAAACATACCACCTAAAAGACACTTTCCATATACCCATCCGTGAGAGCATATTTCGCACTCCCTGCTTTCCATCAATAATTCGGGTCAAAATAATGCTTGCAAAAGGGGGCCCTAAGAGCATTACAGGAAACATAAGGATTCCATCAAGCCTTGGAATGGGTATTCCATTTATTAGTTTTGATGCAACCACGATAAACGCACCTGTCCATGAGATAAAAAACGTAAGAATAAAATAGCATAGGGAAGGCCGCCGCTTTATAAGGTCGTTGATCTTAAAGGTCATTGCTTTTACATTTAGATGGTTAATCAAACAATACCTTGTTACAAACCCTCACATTGATTTTTTTTAGAATTATAAATATATGTCGTATTTTTTTTCTTCTTCAATATTTTTTTCCACTAATATTCTACCAGAGGTCGCGGTTATTGGGCTAGCACAAAAGAGAAGGCCTCACCAGTTGATAAAATTTAAAGAGAGCATTCTAAACTATTTATTCATTTTTCATTTTCCCTTCATCTTGGGGTTTTATGTTTGTCCTGTAATCATTTATTAATCTTTAAAATTAAACATTATGAAAACGACATTCTTATTATCAATCGGATTTTTATTCTCAACTGTTTCATTTGGTCAAACTACGGTAAAAAACAGTGAGGCTATTAAAACGAACAGCGCCGTTTCTGCCAACAAAAGCAGTACACAGGCCAATACCCAGGTAAGCGCTTCCTCTGAAACGCATATTCAATCCAATGCTGTGGCTAATACCAAAAAGGAAAGCAACCGCCAAGTCAAAAATGAAAAACACGCTATGCTTGCTCAAAAGGACAAATTAGCGGCAGAAGCAAGAACTAAAGATCGGGAATCAGAAAAAGTCGCGTCAAAAGATGCAGCTGTTACTACTTCTGAAAAAGCAACCGCAACCGCTAACGTAAACGCAAAGGACAATAAAATAAATAACCATGCGTATGTAAATACGGGAGCGAAAGTGTCATCTGATGCGACGAAAACCACCGGTCAAATTAAAAATGAAGAAGTGGCAAATATTAAAACGCAAGACCATACGGCAATTAAAAACAGCAAACACGTGAAAGCAGAAGTAAATAAAACTGCCATTAAAACAGGTAAGGCCCTACACGAAAATTCTTCTGCGACTGTTCATGTAAGGGCTGCAAGTACCAATAGGATTCATGTAAAGCCGGCTACTATTCAAATGAGATCCATAGCCACGACAACCAATGGAATTAGACTGAAATAAATCACTCAACAGGTTTTGCATTTACTTTGCAAAACCTGTTTTTAAATATAAAAAGATGAAAGGAAGAATTATCTTAAAAGGTCTTATAGCCGGTTTTTTATTGATCAGTTTACCGGGATGGTTACTTGCTGATACAGGCGGACCTGTTTGCCATTTTAAATTCACTAATTTATCAGTGTCGGATTCCATTCCTCCTTCATCCCAGGTGAAAAGTACTACGGTTAATGATCAGTCAAATGAGGAAGTAAAAACGATTGAAGTAGTTCCAAAAGCCCGAAGACAACCTGTGCCTGTGCCTGTAACTGTTGAAATAAAACCTATTAAAATCATTAAACCAAAAATTATAAAGCCGATCATCAGGCCGGTAATCAAAATACTTCATTAAACCCAAAAAATAACCTCATGAAACGAATATTTATTATAACAATCCTTGCAATAAGCAGTGCTCTTTGCTTTGGACAAACGGATAGCAGTAAAAGTACTGCGTCAGTCAGTGTCTCACCCAAATCAACGCTGACACTTGGAACTGTTTATTCAAATAATGCCAGCTATTATGGGGAACGCGCCGAAGAAAATACTCCTTATGTGGCTGTTGCTGCTACGTACCAGCTTAAATCAGGTATATATTTTACCGGGCAATCTTACAAGCTTTTAAATGACAACAGTTCCACTTTGTCTGCTGCGGCTATCGGTGCCGGCGTTACACTTAAAATGAGCAAAAAATTGTCAACGGATATAAGTTACAGTCATAGTTTTTATCCTTCTTATTCACCATTGCTACAGTCAGCCAATGCTGATAATGCCAGTATCAACTTCTCTTATAATGGCTGGATTAAACCAACTGTCAACGGTGATTATGCCTTTGGAAAAACCTCTGATGCTTTTGTTACTGCGGGGATATCAAAGCAAATTAATCTTTTTAGTATAACTAGTAAAGATATTGTTACCATTACCCCTTCAGCAAATGTGGTAGCCGGTACACAGCATTTTTATCAAACTTATATCCAGGAAAAAAAATTACGTGATAGCTTACTGGATATCATTACAGATCCACTCTTTGGCTCATCCGGTAATAACAGTCAAAGCAAAACAGTAATAAATACTTACTTTAATTTACTTTCGTATAGCCTTAAATTACCTCTTGCCTACAATAGGGCTCATTACCTGGTGGAAGCGGCTTACCAGCTATCATTGCTAAGCCCGCAGGCACAAACCGGTAAGGGTAATTTAAATTCATTTTTGACTTTTAGCTTTTATTACCAATTCTGAAACGATGAAAGTATTGATCATTGAAGACGAAAGAACGCTGGCAAAGGAAATAAAGGGATTTCTTGAAAAGGCATGCTACCTTACGGATACCGCTTATTTGGCCGGGCAGGCAAAACAATTGATGTCAGAAAATGAATACGATTTTATTCTGCTTGATCTTGGTTTGCCGGATGGCGACGGGCTTACCCTTTTGAATGATACCAAAAAAATGTGTTCCAATGCTTCTTACATCATTCTTACTGCCAGGGGTAAACTGGAAGACAGAATCAAGGGCCTGGATCTCGGTGCAGATGACTATCTTCCAAAGCCTTTTTCCTTACTAGAATTACAATCCAGAATGCAAGCCATATCCCGTAGAAAATCGGGAAATAATGACCCTGTGGTAGAATTGGGCGATTTCAATATTGACTTAAACAAACGGACGGTTCGGTTTGAAGAAGAAGAAATAGAATTATCGAGAAAAGAATTTGATTTACTAAGCTACATGCTGTTACATAAAAACAGGCCTCTCACGCGCATGCAGCTAAACGAGCACATTTGGGGCAACTTCTCAGATGATGATTCTGATTCCAATTACATTGATGTACACATTAAAAATATCAGGAAAAAGCTGGGAGCATTTGCACCGGTTGATTGGTTGCAAACCCTGCGGGGAATTGGTTATAAAATAAAAATCTAAGCTGCCTTGAAACTGTTAAATAAACTCACACTATTTGTAACTCTTTCCAAATTATTGATAGTACTCTTATTTGTAGCACTGCTTCCCACTTTGGTAAACAGGGTGAGTTTTCAATACACCAATTATTTCCTGGGACAACAAAAGAAAAAAGTGCTCAATGTAATTGATAAAAACGGAATAGATTATTACCTGCAGGGCGACAGCACTTATGCCAGCTATACGATGCTGATGGAAGAATATATTTCACTTGTACCTGCCAACAACAATAATGTGCGCGATACCATTGAAACGTCAAAGCGGGTAATAGAAGGCGATACTCTAAATTACCGCATACTGATCCATGAACTTAAAAACGACAATAAAAAATATATCCTCGAGATTGGGAAAACAACTTCTACTATCGGTGAATACAGCAAGCTTTTGCAGCGCTTCACTTTATATATACTCATTGGACTTATCCTGGTAAGCCTGGTAGTGGATCTGCTGTACACGCGTATTCTTCTGAGACCACTGGGAAAGATTGTACGTACCAAATTGCTAAACCGAAAATTCCCGTTCAAAGAGCCGCTCTCACCGATAAAAACTTCCACCACTGACTTCCAATTTCTTGACAATTCGCTCATCGGCCTGATGGCAAATATACATGAAGCCTTCGATAAGGAAAGGGAGTTTACCTCCAATGCTTCACATGAGCTAATGACGCCAATCAGCGTCCTTCAATCTAATATTGAAAATATGATGATGGAGGAAGGAATAACAGATGAGCTGCAGGAAAAACTATTGGCGATGATGAAGACGGTGGGACGTCTCAAAAAAATTGTCCATTCTCTTCTTTATATCTCAAGAATTGAAAATGACCAGTTTGCCCTTGCCGATAAAGTTGAAATGCATGAACTTACGGAACAGGTGATGGAAGAGCTTTCGGTTCGTTTGGAAAGTAAATCTATTCATTTTACCAATAAGGTTACACCAGGTGTAATGTTAATGAAAGTAAACCGGGATCTGCTTTTTCAGCTTCTCTACAATCTTATTAATAATGCGATCCGTTATAACAACGAAAACGGTTCCATCTATCTAAGCGACCGTTACCATCACGGTAAAGCGTATGTGCTAATCATCAAAGATACCGGTATCGGCATCAGGCAGGAAGAACTGCCGACAATATTTAACCGTTTCAAAAAATCGGGTAACGAGGATGGTGAAGGTTTCGGCCTTGGACTATCTATTGTAAAAAGTATCATTGATTTTCATGGCATGCAAATAAGCGTACAATCGGTTTATGGCGAAGGCACTACTTTCAATATTACGGTCCCGGAATCAATGATACAGAAAAAGGAGGGTCACTAATGAAAGCGTCAAAGATACTTTGTCATCAAATTGAGTAAAGTTTTATATTCCGTTTGTGTATTACTGTTATGTTTGTATCTTAATATCCTCATATAGCGAGGCTTGCTCCTTCAATGGCCAGTAGATCTACACCACCAAAAAATGGTACGATAGAAAGTTGATGTCTAAATTTTTTGGTGTGTTCTTGCTTATTTTTTTGTAAACCTTTTTATCAATAAAGTGTTGTTTCTTTTCATTGTCACTATAGATTTGTTCCTTTAGTAATTTTTCTATTTCCACATTGCATTCTCCTCAATAAAATTCTTACAATATATTTTAATCAGGTCTCTCACTTTTCTGAATTGCTGAATGATCTCTTCATCACTGCCTTTTAATTCTGCGGGGTCCGGGAAATTGTGATGAAATTTTTTTGCAGAAGACGGAAAGTAGGGGCAAATTTCTTTTGCATTATCACACACGGTTATTATGTAATCAAAATGAAGTTTGGCATATTCTTCTATCTTGTTGGAAGTGTGATGGGAAATATCAATTCCATCTTCGTGCATTACAGTAATGGCGCGGGGATTTACACCGTGAGTTTCAATGCCAGCAGAATATATTTTTGCCTTTCCATTTGCATAATGTGTTAAATAACCTTCAGCCATCTGGCTGCGGCAACTATTACCGGTACACAAAACTAAAATTTGTTTCATCTTTTTTTTATTAGCAACATCCTGCCTTAGGATCGCAGCATGGTTTCTCTGCATAAACTGTAATACTAAAAATACCTGTCCCGGAATTTTTAAACGATGCTATTTCTTTTTCAGATAAATAATTTTGTAAAATATCATCGGGGATAATAATTGCTTTCTCTTTTTGAATGGTGATATGGGTGAATCCGTTTGTTTCTATTAATTCCAGGTAAACATCTTTTTGAATAGCCCCCGAAACACAGCCCGCATACATTTCCGCAGCATTTTTAATATTATGTGGCAATTGTCCCACCAACACAATATCAGAAATGCTGAAATGGCCGCCGGGCTTTAATACCCTGTAAATTTCTTTGATGACACCGTCTTTGTTGGGAACCAGGTTCAACACACAATTACTTACTATTACATCCGACATGTTAGAAGTAACAGGCATTTTTTCAATATCCCCCTGCCTGAATTCTACATTATTAAAACCTCTCACCTCAGCATTGTGTCTCGCTTTTTCAATCATTGCAGGCGTGAAATCTATTCCAATTACTTTACCGCTTTCTCCTGTTTCATGTCTTGCAATAAAAGCGTCATTGCCGGCCCCACTGCCCAAATCAATTACTATGTCTCCCTTCTTAATTTTTGCAAACTGCGTGGGCAATCCGCATCCTAATCCTAAATCGGCATCAGGATTATAACCTTCGAGATTTTGATAATCTTCGGTCATGATGTTATAAACTTCTGTAGTGCAACAGCCTGAACCGCAGCAAGAGGATTCATTGGTTTGCTTATCCTGCAAAGCTATTTCTGAATATTTTTGCTTTACGAGTTCTTTTAAATTGTCATCTGTTGGCATGAGATATATTTTTTAAAATTGAATTATTACGATTAATATGTAGAAGCTCAACAACATTTTTTCTTCATTTCGGAAGAATCAAAAAGAAGGTTTAATTTTTCTTTTGCCGCTTTCCATTCTTTTTCATCAATACAATAACAAACCTTTGCGCCATCAATATCGCCCTGTATCAGCCCGGCGGCTTTTAATTCCTTCAAATGCTGTGATACCGTACTTTGCGATAAAGGGAGTTCATCTACTATATCGCCGCAGATGCAGGCATTTTTTTGTATCAACAGGCGCAGAATAGCTACCCTTGCCGGGTGCGAAAGCGCCCTGGCATACTTTGCGATGTTATTATCCTTTACACTAAACTCTTCTGATTTATTAGCTCCCATTTTATAGAAATATAATCGCAATATTACGATTAAAATATAAATGGCACAAATTTTTTTTCTACCCATCCAGATAGCCATCGGGATTCCTATGGAACATCTGAAATAATTTTCATAGCACATTAAAATATTAATTAGGCAGGAATAAATCCTAGTAGGTGCATTCCAAAATGCCACAAGGTTGCCAACCTTCACAGGTACATTTCATTTTAAAAACTCTATTGAAGGTTGGCAACCTTTAATCCGGAGCGACTTTTTGAAATGCACCCGCGCCTTAAAAAAACAATTTTTGTACATTTGTAAAGTACCCTCTAAAACAAACCACTAATGGAAAATCAATCTGAAATAAACCAGGTTAACTCAACGATACAAAGCAGGAGAAGCGTGTATCCATACCAGTTTGAAAGAGGAAAACGAATACCTGATGAAATTATCTGGCAAATATTGGAAAATGCCAACCGCGCCCCCACTCACAAAATGACGGAACCCTGGCGCTTTATAGTCTATACAGGCGAAGGATTGCAACTTTTTTCAAAATTGCAATCAGATATCTATAGCAAATACGCGGGCGCCAAATTCAAAGAAAACAAACACCTCAACCTGATCAATTATCCATTAATGGCGTCGCATGTAATTGCCGTTGTCATGAAAAGAAACAAAGAAAATAAGGTACCTGAAATAGAAGAAATTATTGCGACAGCTTTTGCCATTGAAAATATGTATCTCACAGTGGCGGCTTATGGCCTGGGAGGCTATTTATCTACGGGCGGCATTACTTACCTTGAAGAAGCGAAACCTTATTTTGATTTAAAGGATGACGATAAATTAATTGGTTTTTTTTATGTTGGCTACCCTGCTCAGGTTTCTGAATCTTTAACAAAGCGGCAACCTGTAAAAGAAAAAGTGAAGTGGGTTGTAGAATAAACTTGTACTCCGAAAACAATTCGTACACAACTGCAGTGAATGTATGATCCTCTCCTATCTTTTTAGGTTAATTAATATTTTTAAGTGCTGTAATTTAATAGTGCATTCAATTCGATTGTAAATTTTTTCTTCCTTGATTTTTCAGAAATATGGCTTTTTGTTCCATCGGAACATTTCATAGTTAGAAAAGCTCGTTTCTATTTTCTGTTCCGTAGGAACATTTCGTGGGCAGAAAAGCTCATTTCTATTTTCTGTTCCATCGGAGCGTTTCAATAGGTAGAAAAGCTCGCTCCTATTTTCTATTCCGTAGGAACATTTCGTGGGTAGCAAATAGTTTCCAAGGTAGAAGTTCGTTCCGTAGGAACGTTTTGTGTAATTTGTCTTATTTTACAACAAAATTAATCGCCTAAAGAAATTCTTAAAAGTTCTGTAAAGGTTCATTCTGTTGGCAAGATGGCTACGGCGCCTTTTCCTATTCAAAAAGCCATGTGCCCGATGTAATACGGTATGTTCAAAATCAGGAAATACATCACAGAAAGGAGACATTTTTAAATAAATATCGAAAAATGCTATAGTTATTCGAGGTAGAATATGATGAGCAATACATTTTTAAGGATCTCATTTAACACAAAACGTTCCTGCGGAACGAACTACCAAAATTTATTATCCATTTCTACCTACAAAATGTTCCTATGGAACACGGGGAATGATTTTCATAGCTTATCAAAATAGCCTATGGAACACAGGAAATGATTTTCATAGCACATCAAAATATTAATTAACCTTTTTCAACCTCTTATTTGCGTTTATTTTGCAATCCTTTCTTCTGAATTATTTTTGCAAAGAAGTAATAGGAATAAAATTATAAATAATGAAGGTTTTTAAATTCGGTGGTGCCAGTATCAAAGATTATGATAGCATACAAAATGTTGCCTACATTCTTGAAAAATATAAAGATGAAAAAATATTGATCATTATATCGGCCCTGGGTAAAATGACTAATGCGCTGGAGAAAGTATCCGAGGAATTTTTTAAAGAAAGACAGGAAGATACTTTTCGTCTTTTTGAAAAAATAAAAACCACTCATTTAAATTTATTAAAATACCTGATTATTCTAAATTGGGAAAAGGCCACCAATTCTCTCAATGACTTTTTTACGGAAGCAGAATGGCTTCTGCATGACAGGCCGGTAAAGAGTTACGATTATTATTACGATCAGATAGTGTGCGAGGGAGAATTATTGTCTTCCACTTTGGTCTCTTACTTTTTGAATGAAAAAAAGATTTCCAATCAGTGGATTGACGTAAGAGATTTATTAAGAACCGACGATACGTTCAGGGATGCAAAAGTGAACTGGGAAGTAACTAAAAAAAATGTGGAAGAAAAACTTCTTCCTTTATTTAACAACAACAATTTAATAATTATCCAGGGCTTCATAGGTAGCACCGATGAAAATGAAAGCACCACTCTTGGCCGCGAAGGAAGTGACTATACTGCTGCCATTTTCGCAGAACTGCTCAATGCTGAAAGTGTAACCATCTGGAAGGATGTGAATGGTATCATGAATGCAGATCCTAAAGATTTTAAAGAAGCCATTACTATTGAAGAGTTAAATTATAAAGAAGTAATAGAAATGGCTTATTACGGCGCAAAGGTAATTCACCCAAAAACGATAAAACCCCTTCAAAACAAAAATATTCCTTTGTATGTAAAATCTTTTATTGATATTAGTTTACCCGGTACCGTTATTACCAAAAAACAAAACCATCTGCTGCCTCCTATTATTGTTTATAAATGCTCACAGGCGCTTATTACACTGCAATCACTCGATTACTCTTTTGTAGAAGGCAAGCCATTTCAATTTTTAAATGAAATTTTAAATAAGTTACGAATAAAACCCAATCTTACTCAAAACGTAGCCATTACTCTTATGATATGCATAGACGATGTTTCTGAAAAAATTGAACAGCTTGCCTTACAGGCTTCTGCTATTTTTGATGTTCAGATACGAAAAAACTTAACACTGCTCACCATAAGGCATTACGATCCGGAACAAATAGCTCAGTTAACAAAAAATAAAGAAATTGTATTGGAACAAAAGACTATCCAAACTATAAGGATACTGATGAAGCAAGAGGCATCTAAAAACTGAATATTTTCACTTGATGATTTTTTATAAAACAAAAGCCTTGCACTTGAGACAAAGGCTTTTGTTTAGATTTCCTTTCAAATATATCCTGTTTTTAAAACATTAGGAAAGAAGCGACAAAAGCTCTATTGTTTTGCCTTAAAATGGAATTTGCTGAAAATATCAGAAACTGCTTCTCTCACTTTCATATTATCATTTATCATGTCAGGAGTTAAAATTCCTGAAGAATAACCCTGCCAGGCAACTTTACCCGATTTTGCATCTACAAGATTAATTATTAAGGTACCGGCTTTTATTTTTGTATGATGTACGTTCTGTGGAGTCCTCACTTTTTCCATCCCATCAATGGTTTCATAACCACGAAAAGTTGTCAATGTACCGGGCCTTTCAGTCACTCTGAAAAGAACCAGGATATCGGGATTATTTTGATCATGAGAATATCCCTTCGCACTTAATTCAAACGCAATGGCTCTCTTTATTTTTTCTCTAACCGATTCATTGTTATAAACTAAAACTCCATTTAGTCCCACAAAAATTTGATTGGAAGGAATCTGCTCGATTTTCGTTGACCAGCCATAGGTTTTTAAATCATTAAGAGGACTTTTGAAAGATCTGTCGGCACCCACTTTCACCTGGGCCTGCGAAGCAAGATAAAATGCACAGCATACCAGGAATTGAATTGTCTTTTTCATAAAATTAATTTATTGATTGAATACTATTTTTTAAATTCAGTCAATAAAAAATTGTGCCATCCTGCGGAGCTTCTAATTAGCAGGCAGCGTTAACAAAACATAAAGAATGAAAGAGTATGCATGAGAAATTTTTTAGGGTATATTTTTCTACTAATCTATCTCTAAAATAGAATCATAGGGAATGCTGCTGTAAGTATGCAACTGTCTTTTTACATGAAAATGACTTATTCAATTACATAATTTCCTTTAGGGTCTATTAAAACGATCGGAAGTTCTTTAGTGGTTTCAAATTTTTCATACGCGGATTTTAATTGCATCGCGAATTTTTTAAGAGAGGGATCGTTTCTAAAATAATTAGTTAAAAATTCCATTGAGGATCTGTTATTAAAACGTACCGGAAAAATGTGCACAGGAATAAAATCTTCACCGGTTGCTTTTGCAGCAGCGGCTATCACATATATTTCTTCAATATCAAAATTATCAACAGGAATGCAACCAACAGACACACAACTTCCATGAATATAAATTCCGTTTCCCGGCCTTTCGGGATCGCTCAATATTTTATCGGAAGCATTGGGATAGTTGAGTCCCAGGGCCAGGTGATAAGCGCTGTTTGGATTGAATGAGGTGATATAATAAAAACCTTCCGGTACCTGGAAATCTCCCTGCATTCTTTTGGGGCCCATAGCGCCGCTTTGCAGGCAAACTTTATAAGTTTTAAAAAGCTTGTATTTTTCTTTCTTAGTATTCTTTACCCACACTTCCAATTGGCTGTCATACTTGAAACTTCGGATAAAAACATACCTGGCAGGCCATTTCAATCCCTTGGCCTGAAATTCTTTTTGAAGGGAATCGGCTCTTACGCCAAGTTCTCCCGGCATTTTAAAAGAAATTTTCTTTTCCGCTAAATAAGAATCCTGCGCGTAAATAATAACCGGAAGCTGTGAAAAAAGAAAAATAAGAATAAAATATCTGTAAATGAATCTGAGCATTTTTTGTTAGCGTTATCCTTAATTGAAATGTGAAATTAATTTTTTATTGATATAAAAAGAAATTTCAGAATAGATTAATCATTTTTTCGAAACTAATTATTTAAAGAAATCATATTAATCGTACTGTAAGGACTTATAAATTTCCTCTTTCAGCCTGGTCTCTTTCAATGGCTTCAAAAAGCGCTTTGAAATTCCCTTTTCCAAAACTTTTAGCGCCTTTTCGCTGAATGATCTCAAAAAATAAAGTAGGCCTGTCTTCTACCGGTTTTGAAAATATCTGCAACAAATATCCTTCCTCGTCCCTGTCAATGAGGATCCCCAAATCCTGCAAAGGTTTCAGGTCTTCATCTATATGCCCTACCCTATCTAAAACAGTTGTGTAGTAAACCGGAGGAATCTTTACAAACTCAACACCCCTCTTTTGCAATTGGGAAACTGTTTCGATAATATTATGAGTAGCAAGTGCCACATGCTGGCAACCTTCACCGCCATAAAATTCAAGATATTCTTCAACCTGGCTTTTCTTTTTTCCTTCAGCCGGTTCATTGATCGGGAATTTAACATAGCCATTACCGTTACTCATCACTTTACTCATCAGCGCCGAGTATTCTGTAGAAATATCTTTATCATCAAAACTCAGGATATTTTTAAAACCCATTACGTCTTCATAAAATTTTACCCAGGGATTCATCTGGTTCCATCCTACATTTCCTACACAATGATCTACATATAAAAGCCCCGTATCTGAAGGATTGTAAGCGCTTTCCCATTTTCTGTATCGGGGCATAAAAGGGCCTGTATAACTTTTTCTTTCGATAAATAAATGAACTGTATCGCCATAAGTATGTATCCCACTCATCACCACTTCGCCGTTTTCATCATGCAATATTGTTGGTTTCATGTAACTTTTGCCGCCACGTTTGGTGGTTTCTTCCCATGCGGAAGTGGCATCTTCTACTTTTAAAGCGAGCATCTTCACACCATCACCATGCCTGGCAATATGGTCAGCTATTTCATTATTTTTTTGAAGCGGAGTGGTAAGAACAAATGTGAGTTTATTTTGCCTTACCACATAACTGGCTTTATCTTTTACGCCTGTTTCAGGACCGGCATAAGCCAACGATTGAAATCCAAAAGCCGTTTTATAATAATGCGCTGCCTGCTTTGCGTTTCCCACATAAAATTCAACATGGTCTGTGCCGAGCAAAGGAAGAAAATCCTTTTGCTGATTTTCCTTTTTAGAAGGAGATAAAACTTCTGCTTCCATTACATTTTATTTTATCCAAAGATACGAAACCGGAATTGCCGAAGCAATAGGTGCGCTATATAGAAATCATGAAAAGAAATCAAAAACCATTAAGGATTTAAGTTAAATTAAGGAAAAGCTTAATTATTCTTTGTCCCTTAATGGTTTATTTAAAAAAGTAATTAAGAAATTTCAACCAGTTCAATATCAAAAACTAATTCTTTGCCCGCCAGTTCATGATTCGCATCAAGCACTACTATGTCATCTTTTATTTCAGTAACTACCACCGGAATCGGCTGTCCGGCCTGATTATGCAATTGTAATTTCATGCCAGGTTCCAGTTTCATATCTTCAGGAATATTCGACTTGGGGAATTCAACAATGGCATCTTCTTTTTTGAGACCATATGCATTTTCAGGAGCGATGTTGATCGTCTTTTTTTCTCCGACTGACATTCCATGAATCGCATCATCAAAGCCTTTGATCATTTGCCCTGCGCCCACAGTAAAAGCAAGCGGTTCTCTTCCCTCGCTGGAATCAAACTGCTCGCCGCTTGTTAATTTTCCTTTGTAATGTACTTTCACATTATCGCCTTTCTTTGCCTTGCTCATAATTATAGATTTTATTAATTAAAAAATTGAGACATCTTACTATAAAACAGGTATCTCATTGGAGTAAAGTTGGCAATAATATTTTATTTAATAATAGAAAATATAGAAAAGATTATTTTTTATAATAATTTTATAAGGTTACAAAGAGCAATTGCTTTTATTTTACAAAATCATTTTGTTAAAAACTTACTGAAAAGAAAATCATGAAATTAAAAATCTTCTTTATTGTTTCCCTGCTTTTCACAATGGGAAACGGCTATTCACAAAAAAGAATTATTCCGGGAGCAGAGCGGATGGATCAATATCTTCCTTTGTTAAAAGGTAAGACAGTAGCTGTTTTCGCTAATCAAACTTCTTTGGTTGGGCACACACTCTTAGTGGATACTCTATTAAAAAGAGGGATAAAAGTGGTGCGAATCTTTGGCCCCGAACATGGTTTCAGAGGGAATGCTGACGCCGGTGAGAAAGTTGGAAATACCATAGATAAAAAAACCGGGGTAGAAGTAATTAGTCTTTATGGAAAACATAGTAAACCAACGGCTGAAGATCTTAAAGGAGTTGATATTATGTTGTACGACATTCAGGATGTTGGCGTTCGTTTTTACACTTTTATTTCCTCCCTGCAAAGATACATGGAAGCCGCACTGGAGAATTCAATTCCTTTGATCATTTTGGATCGTCCCAATCCAAATGGCTTTTATGTGGATGGCCCCGTGCTGAATATTAAGTACAGAAGTTTTGTGGGAATGCAACCTATTCCAATTGTTTATGGGCTTACGATTGGTGAATATGCTTTGATGATGGCAGGACAGAAATGGTTGAGCGATTCCGCGAATAAAAAATATGCTTACTATCAACAAGCCCCAAAAACTGTTGACAGCCCTTTTCATCTTTTAGTAATTAAAAATTTGAATTACGACCACAACAGTAGATATATTTTGCCCGTAAAACCCTCACCCAATCTGCCGGATATTCAATCGGTCTATTTGTATCCTTCTATTTGTTTTTTTGAAGGAACCACATTGAGTGAAGGCCGGGGAACTGATAAACCTTTCCGGGTTTTTGGAGATCCTTCTTTACCTAAAAATTTATATTCATTTATTCCCCATCCAATGGAAGGTGCAGAGCACAGTAAGCATTACGGTCAGGTTTGTTATGGTTGGAATTTATCGGGCACACCCGCTCAAGTTTTGAAAAAAACAGATAACCATATTCAATTAAAATGGTTGATGGAAGCTTATCGCTTGTTTCCAAATAAAGACAGTTTTTTTATTGTACCTAAATCGGGAAATATGGAACATTCATCCTTTGACAGACTTGCAGGTAATGATGAGCTTTGGCGACAAATAAAAAATGGTGTTTCAGAAAAAGCCATCAGGGCGAGCTGGGAACCGGCGCTTAGTAATTATAAAAAATTAAGAAAGAAATATTTATTGTATAAAGATTTTACTGATTAAAAATTCTCCTTCATTCAAAAAGTAAACATTGAGCCTTAGGATCATTTTTATGGGAACTCCACAATTTGCTGTTCCTTCATTACAAAAATTTTATGAAGCAGGTTATGATATTGCAGCAGTAGTAACGGCTCCTGACAAGCCTGCCGGGCGTGGAATGCAACTCTCTCAAAGTGCCATAAAAAAATATGCTCTTGAAAACAATTTGAAAATCCTTCAACCGGAAAAATTAAAATCATTGGACTTTATTGAAGAATTAAAATCATTAAAAGCCGAGTTGCAGGTGGTAGTGGCTTTTCGAATGTTGCCAGAAATAGTTTGGAATATGCCGCCAATGGGAACTATCAATCTTCATGCTTCTTTATTACCTCATTATCGTGGGGCGGCGCCAATCAATTGGGCTATCATCAATGGTGAAAAAGAAACCGGCGTTACTACTTTTAAACTCCAACATGAAATAGACACCGGCAATATTTTATTACAAGAAAAAATAAAAATCACTGATGATGAAACTGCCGGAACTTTGCATGACAAAATGATGAATGTGGGCGCTGGCCTTCTTTTACATACCATTGAGAAATTAGAAAAAGGAAACTTGAAAGAAGTGGAACAGCTATCAGGTGGTAGCGATCAGCATTCAGCAAACATACGCCAGGCACCAAAGATCTTCACAGAAGACTGTGAAATAAACTGGAATAAAAGTGTGGATGAAATTTATAATCTCATTCGTGGACTATCCCCTTACCCAACTGCCTTCATTTTTTTAAATGGGAAGAAATTAAAAATATTTTCATCCAAAAAAGAAAAGACTAACGAAGCAAACGAACCCGGAAAGATGATTACCGATCATAAAACCTTTTTGAAATTCGCCGCAACAGATGGATTTATTTCTGTAACTGAAATTCAAATGGAAGGAAAAAAGAAAATGAAGATTGATGATTTTTTGAGAGGATGGAGAGAAAGTTAACTAAAAATCGAAATGCTCTAAAAAAACATAAGTTTTGCATTAGTAAATGTAATTTTATTTCTTTAGTCTCGGGCTCATGGTATGTGATTTTTAGTAACTTCCTTTCACACTAATAAAGCTTAAATGAGAACAAATTCTCTAAATGGCAAACATCAAAAAAACATTTTTTATCCTTAAATATTCTTCTGATAGCCGTTGGATGGTAAGATGAAAACTATTTTGAAATAATTATTAACGCCAATCCGGCAACGTAAATAAAAAGCATAATATTCAAAAGTGCTTTGGTGTTTTTTGAAGCTTTGTCAAATTCTTTCCAAACATAAATTCCCCAAATTGCAGCCACCACAGTAGCTCCCTGGCCCAATCCATAAGAAATAGCAGGACCGGCTTTTCCTGAAGCAATTATGCTTGACGACATACCTATGCTCCAGATTGCACCTCCTAAAATTCCTATCACATGATCTTTAAACTTACCATTAAAATAATCAGTAAATGAAACCGAAGTTCCTGTTAAAGGACGTTTCATTTGTATTGAATTAAAAATGAAACTGCTGATTACAATGCCAATTGCAAAAATTAGCAGGGCAGTATAAGGCGTAAATTTTCCTGGTTCAGGTATATTGAAATTGGCTGCCATGGACCCGGCAACGTATTTATAAAAAAATCCCATCAGACATCCACTTATTATCGCAACAATCAATCCCTTTTTTGAAACCTTTTCCGAAGAAATAGTTTGCAATTTTTGATAAGCCCGGGCATTAAGTATGATAGCTAACACAATTAAAGCAACTCCTCCGAATATCAACAATGGATTTCCCTGCGGGTTAGCAATATAATTTACAATTACTCCTAAAACCAACGCAATGCCTATTCCCACAGGAAACGCAACGGACATTCCTGCAATAGCAATCGCGGCCACCAACAAAATATTGGCTAAATTAAAAATGACTCCACCGGCAAAAGCAGAAATCATATTACTCATATCTGCTTGTTTAATATCATCTAAAAAAGACCTGCCGCCGCTGCCATGGCTGCCCAGTGTGAAAGCGATCAACAGAGTCGCGATAAGGATACCAAAACCATAATCCCAATAAAACAATTCAAATCGCCATGTTTTATTACTTAGCTTTGTTGTGTTGGCCCATGATCCCCAACAGAACATAGTAATAACACAAAGAAAAATTGCAAAACTGTAACTTTGTACTATGAACATAAGGGCTTATTTCTATTGATTCAATTAAATGATGATTTCATTTCTATAAGGTATAGAAGATTGTGCGCCCAACCGGGTCACTGAAATGGATGCTGCTTTTACAGCAAATTGTATTGCCTTCTTCCATTCAATAGCTTTTGTGTCCATTTCTTCTGCCAGGGACACCGCTATTGCACCACTGCACGTATCACCTGCAGCAGTGGTATCCACTGCTTTTACCACCGGCGCATCAATCTTCAATGATAAAGTATTATTCTGAAAATATACACCCTGCCTGCCAAGAGTGATCATTACATTTTGTACTCCTTTATTTAGTGTCTGCAAGAAAACTACCCATTTTTTCGTTTGTCTGGTGATTTTTCTGCGCCAACTTCCGGATTTTTATTATCCGTGAAGAAAGATGCAGAAAATATAGCACTCATATTGTAAATAAAA
>Ga0307374_10004455_pt1 | contig 23313 bp, 18 predicted proteins | sample OX3MG_FD_202532 | JGI IMG/M metagenome (GOLD analysis project Ga0307374, IMG submission 202532) | Soil microbial communities from Risofladan, Vaasa, Finland - OX-3 | ecosystem: Environmental > Terrestrial > Soil > Coastal area > Acid sulfate soil | place: Finland: Risofladan, Vaasa | collected... | reverse complement strand
CTTCCGCCCAGTCCTCCATGACCGGGATGATCTCAGGTGGCGTGACATGCGGCGGACCACTCGGTGACGTCTGTCCAGCCAACATCATGACCTGCTCCGACCAGTGGCGGACACGTTCCCACATCTCGAGCGGGTAGCCGAGTAGTTCGCATATCACCATCGCCGGTAGACGCGACGCGATGGCTTCGATCGCTTCACACTCACCCAGCGGCACCACGCTGTCGAGGATCTCAGTGACGATCTGGCGAATGTGGTCCTCGTGGTTCCGCACCGCGCGAGGAGTAAAGCCGCGGGACACCAAATTACGCTGCGCTTGATGGTCCGGATCATCGCGGTTGATCATGGACTCGTCACTCGACTGGTCAAGGTGGGGACGGGAACCCTGGAATGACGAGTACCGTGCGCCGTCACGCTCCACCGTCAGTATGTCGTCATAACGCGAGATCACCCAGATCCTCTGCATCGGATCCCAGAACACCGGTGCCTCGTCCCTAAGCCAGCGATAGCTACTCCATGGATCGACGTAGAACTCGGGATCGAGCACGTTGATGGTCGGTCGGGCCTCAAGGTCGGTCATGCGTGTGTTACCCCCCGATCGGATTCGGCAGTCAACCCGAACTCGGGCCACTCACCGGTGATAATGCTCTCCATGATCCCGTAGCCGATCGAGTCACCCTCTCGGACCCGGATCGGCGTATCGCGAAATTGGCCGAGTTGGCCCAGGTGCGCGTCGTCCCAGCAGTCGAGGATGTGCTCTCCGTCGAGATGCATCGAGCCTTTCCATGACCCGTGAATGTGGCCCTTCCATGAGCCGTAACCGGCCGTCTTGAGAAAGAAGCCCGACTGCCCGAGGGCTTCGACCTCGATAACTCGTTCCTCGCCACCGTCCATGACGAGGTGCAGCTCGCCACCTTGAACGAATCGAGTGTGAGGGTCGTAGCGCATGTGGGGCTCGACCGAACGCACCCGACTCTGCGTTCCATCTCCGTCGTTGATGTAGGCAGAGACGTACTTCCATGCGCCGCCCGTGATGAAAATAGCGGTCTCGTAGTAGCTGTTATCGGGTCGGCGGAAGAAAGACGGCGTCCACTTCATGATGCCCGGTGGAGCGCCCGCGCTGCGATCGATGGCGCCTGCAGCACCGATCAAATCGGTCGCCGCGGCGCCGACTCCCTGACGGACACCCCACGAGTGGTCCCGAAAGCCGAATGCGTTCTCATCCCTCAGGTCGTAGGTCTCGCTGTTTATGGTGACGCTGCCGGTCGCCCAACCACCTTGGTGGTAGCGGATCACGTTCACGTCCACACGGTTCGTGCGATTGTTCCTGACCAGGTTACGCTCCTCGAAAAATGGGGGAGTAACGCCCGAGAGCACCACATCGAAAGAGATCGGCTGTTGGGCGTTGGGTTCGAGCCGCACCCGCACTTGCCGTAATGGTTCTATGACTTCGTACACGATCGGGCCGATAGCAGCATCTTCCGGCGCCGACTGAAGCTCACGGCTGCCGCGAACTGTCCATTGCTCGCGACCGCGGGAAACTCCAGCGAAACCGTCGATGACCCCCCGGTTGTGATATTTGCCGAGACCCAGGTCCAGCTGAACCGATCCGTCCGTGCGAGCGATCGAGACCCAAATCTTCTCCGTCCACGAGTATTCCGACTCGGCCACCGTCGCAAATGTGTCAACGATTTGGTGATTGAGGGTCTCGTCAGCGCCCAGCAACGGGCCGATGTCGCGAATGGCCATTTCGCTATCCCAATGGGGCCCGAGTCCAGGGCGGACTAGCCGCCGCGGCTACCCACATCTTCCTAATGCCACTAGCGACCAAGTTCGTGAGCCTCCATCCATTGCGAAGTCCAGCAGGCCCCAGCCGCTTGCCAACTGCCGCCTCACATCAAGTATGACATCGATTTCAATATCGAGTCGGGTGGGAGGTCGAGTCGGAATTCCCCCCGAACTTTGGGAACCGCCCAGGGCCTGAACACCACATGAGGATGACATGGCCGGGCCGATTCATTCGGCCGCACCATTTCCGGGCAGGTGACGCGCCCAGTCAAACGGTACGAGGGTGCGGAATGGGGCAGCCAGCAGTCCCTCGGCGTCACTGGTCGCCCAGCGCTGGCGCAATTGCTCCCCGAGTCGCTGCGCGGTGGCCACGGGATCATCGTCCAGATAGCAATACGTGATTTGCATGCCGCGGTTGTCTGTCGAATATGGTTCTGGGGCGAGTGCGCCGTGGTACCACCAGACGCCGGCCACTCCTGGGACCTGGGCCAAGGAGTCGGCGGGAACCTCACCTATTTCGATGATGAGGTAAACCCCCTGCGCCGGGCGCCAGGGGATTACGTCCGCGCCTGCGACAGCATGCGGGGCAGCCACCTTTCCCGCCACGTTGGCGGTCATGAATTCCACCGTGGGAAGTCGCAGTGGCATGCGGCCGCCCTCGTGAAGCGCAGCGCCCAGCTGGCTGAAGGGCGGTAGGGCCGCCGGGTCACTAAAGAGATAGGTCATGACGTGGTCGACCGCGTCGTAGCGCTCGGTGCTCGCGGCCCGGGCGGCCCGACACGTAGGGGTCGAGACGAGCCGTAGGGAGTTGCGTAGTCCGGCCAGCCGGTACTGTTCGGGCCGGTGGTCGAGGGAATGCCAGGTGATGTACTCGGCGTCCCGACCCTCGGGCTCGCGTGCCGAGAGTGAGATGAAGGCTAACTGTATGTCCGTTGAGCCTGTGGCGAGCACATCCGGCAGTTGGTCAGTGGGTGTTCCCTCAAGGTGCATCACAAAACCCTAACCGAAACATCCTGATATCGATATTGACATTTGCGGGCGATCCTTGCTGGATGAAAATTGTTGACATCAATTTCGATTCTGATAGCGTGCGATCAAAGCCGTTGGAACAGAGCCGGAACAGAGTCGGCGCTTCGCCAAATCCGTAACGACGAGTGAGGGGAGCGTGGAAGAGTTGTCCACGAACGAAATCGAAGAATTGCGAGCGGTCGTTCGCCGTCTCGAAGACGAGTCAGCTATCGCCCGTCTGATCCTGTCGTACGGACCAGCGGCGGATGGCAGATTGGCGTCGTTCGCCGGGTCCTTGTGGCTGGAGGACGGAATCTACGATTGGGACGCCGACGGGAGTCCCCATGAAGGCAGCGCCGGGGTCGAGGCGATGCTGCAAGCCGAGCAACATCGAGGACTCGTCGAAGAGGGAGTGGCGCATTTCGCAGGCCCCCCGTTGATCGATCTCGAAGGAGACAATGCGACGGTGCTCACGTACTCCTTGATCATGCGAAGAGAGGAAGATCGGCACTATCTCTGGCGGGTCAGTGCGGTCCGCTGGGACGTCGAACGGGCGGAGGGGCGATGGCGCATTCGGCGCCGGACCAACCGGCTGCTCGATGCGTCGGGTGCCGGTCATCGTCTGTTCCGCCTGGCCATGCAGGACTTGTTCGAGGGTGCTTCGTAATGAGTGGACGGCTGGAAGGTAAGGTCGCCATCATCACCGGGGCAAGCACGGGGCTGGGACCGGTGATGGCCGCAATGTTCGTGCGGGAGGGAGCGCGGGTGCTGTTGTCAGCCCGCCGAGAAGATCTGGTCCGAGAGGCGGCGATCGCGGCGGGAGGCGGCGCCATCGCCATGCGGGCCGACGTCACGAACGAAAAGGATGTCGAGGCCATGGTGGCGCGCGCCGTGGAGGAGTTCGGGCACGTTGACGTCATGTGCAACAACGCGGCCGCACCAGGCAAGGATCTATGGGTCTGGGAACAGACGCTCGAGAACTGGTACGACACTATTGGCGTCGACGTCACGGCTGCGATGCTCTGCACCCGGGAGGTCTTGAAGCAGTCAATGTTGGAGAGGCGCACGGGCGTGATCTTGAACTTCTCGTCAACGGCTGGGTACAGCGGCATGGTCCGCAAGTCCCACTACGTCACGGCCAAAGCCTCCCTGCGGGCCTTCACCAAAGTCGTTGCGCTGGAGGTCGGCCAGTACGGCATCCGGTGTAACTGCATTGTGCCCGGAAGTATCGACACCGAACTGTGGCAGAACTGGGTCGCTCGCATGGCCAAGGAACACGGGGTCGACTTCGATACCGAGCGGGCACGCCTTCTCCAGGGCGTCGCGTTGCGTGACATCTCCTCGACCGAGGATGTAGCCAATCTGGCCTTGTTCTTGGCGAGCGATGAGGCTCGGACCATTACGGGGCAATCGGTCCCAGTCGATGCCGGCGGCTACATGCAGGGCTGATGGACTACTGGTTATCGACGATCCACTGAGCCAAGAACGAGCGCGTTACCACGCGCTCTTGAGGGGTGGACGCGAGGTCGTTGGCCAGGAGTTCGGTCACCCCGCTCGCTCGAAACCGCTCCATTCCCGCCTCGACCTGTTTCTCGTTGCCGACGAGAGCGATGTCGGCGATGGAGTCGACGTTCTCACGCTCCAAGGCAGCCCGATAGGAAGGCATCGTTTCAAACGCTCCGAATTGGCGAGCTATCCGATCGCGCGCAGCTGCTTCATCGTCGGTTATGACGATCGGAACGCCGAGAACGATCCGACTCGGAGTCGCTCGTCCCGCGGCTGATGCGCTCTTTTGAAGGGTTGGAACCGTCAGCTGCGCCACCGTGCTCGGGCCTACCGTCCATAGCACGACGCCGTCTGCAAGTCTTCCGGCAATTTCGAGTGTTTTTGGGCCAAGAGCAGCACAGAGCACCGGGACCGGGAGTTCTGTGACGATGCGGATCGTCGTCGAGGTCGCGTCAGAGGGTATCTCCGTCATCCGGCACATCTCGCTCAGTTGCGAAAGATATTGATCCAGATAGGCGACTGGCGAGGCGGGCCAGGGTTGCAGTACGTCCTGCACCAGTGGGCGATGTGAGAGGCCGACACCGAGCTGCAACCGGTGGCCGATCGCAGCGTGGACAGTGCGAGCCTGTTGTGCGAGGACCCGTGGGTGACGCCCAAAAATCGGAACCACGGCCGTCCCCAAAGCGATAGCGGGAACTTGCTGGCCAACGACGGTCAGGGTAGTGAGCGCGTCAAGGCCGAAGAAATTGGGAACCCAGAAGCTGGCTGCACCCATCTCGCTGGCCTGGTGTGCCGCAAGGGTCACATCTGGAAGACCGCCCCTGTTGACGGTCATATCGAGGACGCCAAGTTTCATGAAATCCTCCTTCACATGGTGATTGCTGGACTTTGAGTTTGATCCTGGGCCGTTCGTGTCCAGCGGTTCACGAACTGTCTGTCGCTCCCTGATTCCTCACTGCGTCAAGCAAGGTAAATCCGCTGTACGCACTTGCGGCAACCTCATCGCAGCGCGTTCGGTAGACATCGAGCCCGCCGACGTAGGGCATGAATACAGGAGACTTGCCGGGAATATTTGCACCGGTATACCAGGAGTGTCCCTTGCCGATGATCGTTCCGGCAGCGGTCGCACTGACATGATCCCCCCATGCGTCCTGAGCGTCGACATTGGCCTCAATACCAGCGAAGCCAGACGAACTCAGATACGCAATGGCGTTGGCAATCCAGTCGACGTGTTGTTCGGCGGTGAGGACCATATTGGCCAGAACGGAAGGACTGCCTGGGCCGTTCACAATAAAGAGGTTTGGGAATCCAGCAACGGCCAGTCCGAGAAATGTTCTTGGACCGTTTGCCCAGACGTCCCGCAGCAGTTGCCGTCGTCGGCCTCGGATGTCGATCCGGTTCAGGGTACCCGTCAACGCGTCAAACCCTGTGGCTAAGACGATGTCATCGACCTCGTAGAGAGCCGCGGTCGTGCGAATCCCCGTTTTTTCGATCGTCTCAATCGGTGTCGCGTTTAGATCGACGAGAGTAACGTTGTCCCGGTTATATGTTTCGAAGTAGCCGATGTCGACACAGATGCGCTTTGCCCCTATAGCGTGGTCGATGGGAAGCAACTTCTTGGCCACTTCCGGGTCTTCTACAATCGACAGAATCTTCCGATGGACAAAGTCCACGGCGTATTGATTGGCAGCAGGGTCAACAAGTTGGTCGGCAAACGTCTTACTGAAGGTGGCTCCTCCACGCTCCCAAGCCGACTCGAACAAGGCTTCTCGTTCCTCATCGTTTACATCGAACATACGGGTTGGGCTACTGGGGTGCGGTGTCCCAGCTTTGCTCGCCCGTGACAAGGCTCGTCGTGTGTCGTAACTGCCCAGAGCTTCGTCGAGGGCTTCGCCATCCCACGCAAAATTACGAGCAGGGATACTGAAGTTCGGTGTTCGCTGGAACACGAACAGGTGTCGGGCCTTTTGGGCAATCTGTGGAATAGCTTGTATGCCAGAGGATCCAGTGCCGATAACGGCTACTCGCAAGCCGGCAAAGTCAACTTCTTCGCGTGGCCATTGTCCCGTATGCAGTATGCGTCCGGTAAACTCGCCTAAGCCTTCGATGGCCGGAATATTGCTGGTTGAGAGGGGTCCTGTTGCGAAGATGACGAATCGGGCAGTCCATGTCCGTCCGTCCTCGCTGGCCACCGTCCATAACAATGAGCTCTCGTCAAGATGTGCGCTCACGATGCGGGTAGAAAAGCGGTAGTGCTGATGAAGCGCGTAACGCTCCGCTACGTGCTCGAGGTAAAGGAGAATCTCACTTTGAGTGGCGTATCGCTCAGTCCATCTCCACTCCTTTTGCAGTTCCGGTGAAAAAGAAAAGGAGTAGTCCAAACTCTCGACATCGCACCTCGCACCCGGATAGCGATTCCAGAACCAGGTGCCTCCCACGCCGGAGCCTGCCTCGAAGCATTGGATGCTCAGGCCCATGGAGTGCAATCGATGAGTGGCGTAGAGCCCGGCCAATCCCGCCCCGACGACTATCGCGTCGACAGTCGTCGGGTTTGTCCTCTCGTCGGTCACGATCCTCCTAGCGAAGTCGCGAGTTCGTCGAGGCTGAAGAGGGAGGGGACCGTGCCGCTCTGCCGTGCTGCTGCGCCGATTTCACGCTGAAGTTCTGCGGAGGATCCTGCTACGGCGTTGAGCGCCAGGATCCGTCTGTTGTGGCCTGTATGGCCGTGCGGGGCCGTGAACGCGATTGCTCCAGTGGCCTGCAACGTCAGCTGCGCGATTCGCAGACCACAATGGCCGGCCAGGGCCTTCGCCACGGCAGCTATTTCGACATCGGGCGATCGCAAAGGCTGCAGTGACCAGCAGCAGGACAACAGTTCCCTCAACTGGTGCCTTTCTGTTGAGGCCCACGCGAGAATGTCGCGCATCGATTGGAAGCTTGCGATCGACTTTCCAAACTGACTTCGAGCCTGTGTGTACACCACGGCATCCTCGAGCATGCGATCACAGGCACCGAGTATCTCCGCGGCAGCACCGAAGCGGATGCGGGCTGTAATTGCTGGTCGCAGGGGCTTCATCTGGAGTTCTGGAAGGAGGACACTCCCCCCGGTGGAATCCAGTTGCACCACCTGGGCGTAGCTATCGCTGATGAGCGCACTCCTGACGTCAGGAGCCAAGGAGCAAGTCGCCTTTACAAGGCCTCGCTCGGGGATATCCACGAGCACTTCGTTGGGTGGCGGTCCGAAGACCATCCAAACCGAGGGCCCCACATCCTCTAACGGGAGGGCGAGCGGCACTGCCCCTCGGCCATTGATTGCGCCCTGAATGACTGGGTCGTTCAGGGCGACTCGGGAGAGAGCCGCTGTCGTCGCTCCCGAGAAGCCTTGCGCCTCAAGGAACGCATACCCTGCGAATTCGGCTTCTGGGCTGTCGGGGTCGCTGAGGAGCTCACCGAGCCCGAGTTCCGCGAATGCTTGTTCGGGCCGCTCGGACAGGATGCTCCGAGCAACCTCGACGAAGGCCAAATAGTCGTTCACGTCAGGTTCCCAACTTCAACACCCGGTTTGCCAGGGTCATTAGCTGCATCTGTTCGCTGCCGCCATAAATCGTGACAACCCGTGAGAAGAGGTACTCCTGATGAAGAAGCTGATCATCGGCATTACCGACGCCGAAGCCCATGCGTGCCCCATGGATGCGAAGCAGCACGTCGTAGAGCTGCTGTTCGAGTCGTGTCATGAGGAGCTTGGTAAATGCTGCGGTTGGGCCCAGCGAGCCCCCGGCCGCGTCGACCGCCAACTGGCGGCCAGCTGTGGCACGCAGTCCGGCGAGCTGCACGATTGCGGCTCCGAGGGCTGCATCCTCGACAGGAGTGGATGCCTCGGCACCCTGAGCCAGGCGCTGACGAAAGTGATTGTGACGGAACCAGGCGAGGGTGCCCCTCTCATGGGCCAGGAGGTGCATTGCCACTGCCCAGCCACCGTTGATCTCCCCAATAATTTGGTCAATTGGAGCCCGGACCTCGTCAAAGAACACTTCGGCGAGTTCGTAGGTGCCGTTCGCCTGCTGGATGGGCCGTACGTCTACTCCTGGTGATTCCAGATCAACGGCGACCATGGTCAGCCCGCGATGGCGATCCTCGACAGACCCGGTTCGCACCAATGCGAGGCAGGTATGGCCCCACTTGGCCCAGCTGGTCCAGATTTTTTGTCCGGTGATGACGACACAACCGTCGTCAATGACCCCGCGAGTGCGGATCGATGCGAGGTCGGACCCCGCATCGGGTTCGGAAAAGCCCTGAACCCACGACTGCGTACCGTCGAGAAACCTGGGGAATCTCTCGGCCACGAAATCGGGGTCGCCGAACTCGAGCAACGTGGGAGCGATGATCTCGAGGTGTTCGAAAATGGCCGGCCCATGCCACCCGATTCTGCTGAGCTCTTCGTAGACGATTCCCCTGTGTAGGGCGCTTCCACCCAAACCGCCCACCCATGTCGGCCACCCAAACCTGGACCAACCAGCGTCGAAAAGCAGGCGTTGTAGCGAGCGCGCGGCGACGACACGGGTTTCATAGTCCGGATGGGGGAGCATATTTGCCGCTATTTCGGCGGAGTTGGCCCGGCACCACGCCAGGAACTCGGATCTGAACGTCGTGAGCGTGGCGAGGCTGAGCGGGTGGCTCTCGATGTGCGGAGAGGCCGACTCAGGGCCCTGTATCGAGATTGACATCGACATCAGTTTAGGCGTATTCTTTGATCATTACAACAAGGGCGGGGAACCTGGTCCAGCGTACATGGACGGCCGTGGATCGATGATCCTCGAGCAGATACGGATGCCCGATTTCACTCACGGTGCATCAGGGCCGTACTGCACCAAACTTCTGGCCGACGCCGGGAACGACGTCGTCATCGCCGAACTACGAAGATCATCACGCTCGCCGAAAAGAGCCTTCCGAGCTTTCGTTCCAACCGTTCAACCGCCTGGAGTCTTCTCCTCGCTGTCCTGTTCGGAGCGTGCACAAGAGGGGCTCGGCGACGAGTGGCCTGCTGTCCCCTCACCTGCTGCCGGTTCTTCCGTCCTCAATGCTCTCGTGTCGAGAAGCGGGGTCTGCTCCGCGCCATCGGAGTTATCGGCTGAGGCGCTGGCAGCGAGGTCGGTTTCGGGGAAGGATTCCGCTCGATGAATATCTGTATTGAGAAGAACGTACCCGTGACGATGCGTGACGGGGTGAAACTCTCCGCCGACGTGTACCGCCCGGACTCATCTGCGGAGTATCCGGTCCTGTTGACCCGCCTGCCGTACAACAAAGAGCTCCAAAAACTCGTCAACTTCAGCTTCGATGTGCTTCGAGCGGTCCAGGCGGGTTACGTCGTCGTCGTCCAGGACACTCGCGGCCGTTTTGCATCAGAGGGTTCTTTCCGGCCGTTCCTCGACGAAGCCCAGGACGGCGCGGACACCATCACGTGGGCGGCCGCACAACCGTGGTCGACCGGGACCGTGGGCATGTTCGGTGGTTCGTATCTGGGGGCGACCCAGTGGACGGCGGCCTCTCAAGCTCCGCCCGCGCTCAAGGCGATGGCCCCATTCCTGACTACTGACCAGTATTACGATGGGTGGGCCTATCAGGGGGGCGCATTTCACCTGGGATTCAACCTCCTTTGGACCCTTTCCTCACTTGCGTTCGGAGAGTTAGGACGGCGTGTCAGCCTTGGTGATGCCAAACCTGAAGAGATTGCAGCCCTCGTCGCCTCGGTGGACAATGTCGAGGAGCTCTACACACATGAGCCGTCTCATTGGATAGCCGAGCTGGAGAACCTGGCGCCGTTCTACGAGGAATGGTTGAACCACCCAACCTACGATGAGTATTGGAAGAAAACGGCCCCGCGTGAGTCCTTCGGAGACATAGTTGCGCCTGCTCTCAATATGGGGGGTTGGTACGACCTGTTCCTAAAGGGCACCTTGGCCAACTATGTCGGAATGAAAGCGCTTGGCGGGAGCGAGGACGCCCGACGATGTCAACGATTGGTGATCGGCCCATGGTCACATGGGGCGTTTGTCGGCGCATTCCCCGAACGCTCCTTTGGCTTGCTCGCGGGAACGGATGCGTTCGACATCACCGGTCTACAACTTCGTTGGTTCGATTGGCTCCTGAAGGGTATCGACAACGGATTGGCGGACGAGAAGCCGGTTCAACTGTTTGTCATGGGTAGCAACCGGTGGCTTGGTGCCGACGACTGGCCCCTCCCTGAAACCGACTATTGCGACTTTTTTCTGCACAGCGACGGCCAGGCAAATTCGGCCGCTGGGAACGGCGCGCTTTCCCTTGAGCCGCCAGGCAATGAGCCCGAAGACGTCTACCTGTACGACCCGCGCCATCCAGTCCCGACGACCGGGGGCCCTACATATCTCCCGGGCTTGAATGTCGCTGCCAACGCCGGCCCTCGAGATCAGAGAATCCCAGAGGGGCGCCCGGATGTCCTTTGCTATACCTCTGAGCCCCTGGCAGCGCCACTCCAGGTCATCGGCCCCGTCGAGCTGGTGCTCCATATCTCTTCGTCAGCGCGCGACACCGATTTCACCGGAAAGTTGGTCGATGTGTGGCCCGACGGGCGAACGGTCAACTTGACAGAAGGCATATTGCGTGCCCGATTCCGTGAATCGATGTCAGAGCCGTCGTGCATTGAACCGGGTCAGACCTATGAGATCGCGATAGATCTTGTTGCGACAGCGAACGTATTTGCCGCCGGGCACCGAATCCGGCTTGAAGTGTCGAGCAGCAACTTCCCCCGCTTCGATCGGAACACCAACACGGGTGAAGCGATTGCAGCCGAACATCAGGCTGACATCTGTCAGGCCGTCAATCGGATACATCACAGCCGAGCATTTCCGTCCAGATTGATCCTGCCGATAATTGACGCTGACGTCAGGTAGGAGAGACTCTGGTGACCTTGAGCTCACGGTGGCCGACACCCCTTGCCATGAGAGAACGCCTGCAGGAGGGAAGGTAATGATGGCCAATCCAGTTACGTCCGGGTCGGATGACGCCGACCGATCAGTGCTGGTCGAACGGATCGGGGCCGTAATGATCATCACCATCAATCGGCCGAACGTTCGCAATGCGGTCAACTTGGCGGTCTCGGTGGGTATCGGGGATGCTCTTGCCGAGGCCGAAGGGGACCGAGGCGTGTGGGCAATCGTCCTCACTGGAGCAGGTGACAGGGCCTTCTGCGCGGGGGCGGACCTCAAGGCGCTGGCTAGGGGGGAACGGACCATTTCGGATGACCCCACGCGAGCAATGTGGGGATTTGCTGGTTACGTGAACCACCACATCAGTAAACCAACCATTGCCGCGGTGAACGGAATGGCTCTGGGTGGTGGTACGGAGCTCGTGCTTGCCAGCGATCTTGCAGTAGCAGCTGAAGAGGCAATCTTTGGCTTGCCCGAGGTAAAGCGGGGAATCTTTGCCGGGGCCGGAGGTTTGTTCCGACTTCCTGCGCAAATCCCGCCGAAAGTGGCAATGAGCATGATCCTGACTGGTGATCCGATCACTGCGGCGATGGCACTCGAATTGCATCTGGTCAATGCAGTAGTGTCTCAGGGCGACGTCCTTGACACCGCAGTGGATTTGGCAGAACGAATCTGCGCAAACTCCCCACTTGCCGTCCAGCACAGTAAGCGTGTCGCCAAAGGCATCATTGATCAGCGGATCGAGGCAGAGGCTGCCGCATGGGACCTTTCTGCGAAAGAGTTGAAGGACCTCATGCGGAGCAGCGACGCGCAAGAAGGCCCGAAGGCGTTTGCGGAGGGAAGAACGCCGGTTTGGAGTGCTGAATGAACTCGCGCTCTGCAGCTATCACCGGTCTCGGTATCACGGAAATGGGAAAAGTGTACGGGTTGGCACCAGCAGAGTTCGCCGCCGAGGCCGTACGCCGTGCGGTGGATGACGCAGGGCTGTCGCTGACCGATATCGACGGTCTGCTCGTGTCCAGCGGAATATCTGGCGGCGTGAGCCTGTCACTACAGCGGACGCTGCAGCTCAAGGACCTCTCGCTCCTCATTGAGATGCAGGCATATGGATCCACTGCTGGAGCGATGATCCAGACAGCGGCCATGTCGGTCGGCGCAGGAATGGCTGAGACAGTCGTGTGTGTCTTTGCCGACGCCCCTCTTCAGCCAGAAGCTGGTGCGGGGACGGCCTACAGCCGCGCCAAGCCATCGGGTTGGGATGGACTGGCCGGCGCAGCCGGTATCCGAGGAGCCAACCAGATGTACGCTCTCGCGGCGCGGCGCCACATGCTTCGCTACGGAACGACGAGCGAGCAATTGGGCCATATCGCCGTCGCCCAGCGACATTGGGCGACGATGAATCCGCTGGCTCAGATGCGGGACCCCATCACCTTGCCGGATCATCAGAAGTCGCGTTGGATTGCCGATCCGTTGCACCTTCTCGATTGTTGTCTCGTCTCCAACGGTGGCGTTGCCGTCATCGTTACCAGCGCCGAACGCGCGGCTGCGTTGCGCCAACCGGCGGTACACGTGCTGGGATGGGCGCAATCGCACCGAGGTAATTTTCGAATGCGAGACGAAGATTTCGGTCTTGTGTCACCAGCGGTGCGTTCGGGCCCTGCTGCGCTGGAAATGGCCGGACTGCAGGTCGAGGACATTGACGTGGTACAACTCTACGATTGCTACACCTTCACGGTCCTTCTCAGCCTCGAGGACTACGGCTTCTGCAAGAAGGGTGAGGGAGGCGAGTATGTGGCGAGTGGCGTCCTGGGACCGGAGGGACCAATGAAGCTCAACACTGGTGGGGGACAGCTCTCTTCGTTTTACATGTGGGGGATGACGCCATTATCGGAGGCAATTATCCAGGTACGCGGTCAAGGTGGCGCCCGGCAGTCTCCGAATCACGACGTGGCCCTTGTCAGTGGGAACGGTGGGGTGTTTGACCACCATTCCACACTGATCCTTGGGTCACGCTCGGTCGCGTAAGGAAAGGACCTGCACGATGCCAGTGGGACCGGTTGGCAGGGATGAGTCCAGCGCCCCCTTTTTTGACGCGTCTGCTCGCGGGGAGTTTCTGATCCGCCGTTGCCAGACATGCGCCTCAGCGTCGGAACCACAGGCGACGACATGTGCATCGTGCTCCGGAATCGACTTGGTCTGGGAGCCGGCCTGCGGTAGGGCTCGATTGGTGAGTTGGGCAGTCACGTACAACGTGGACGAAGAGCATCCGACGGTGCTCGCCATCGCCGAATTCGAGGAAGGTCCATGGTGGTGGTCTCAGATCGCAGATGCTGACCCCGAGGCGCTTGACGTGGATATGGCATTGCACATCGAATTCGATCGATCTGGTGACTCTGAGTCAGTGCCGATATTTCGTATCGCCAGTGATCACAGGAAAAGTGATGAAGCCGCTCGACGGTAGGCGGCGGTCGCTACCTCCCGACGGCGATTCTCCGATCCAGCTCCTGGTGCAGATTCAAGATGGTCTTTTCAAACTGCGGCGAAAGGCGGTGGTGCTCAAAGCCCACCGAGTGCAGACCCTGTTGTTGGCGTTCGATGTTGCTGAAGTCCTGGCGGGGGATAAGGCCCCAATGCTCGATGTCCTCCTTGTCGAATATCCCTGACAGCTCCGCCCGCCCGGGTTCTTGACCCAGCGGATAGGTGGTCAACGACCACACATCGAAGAGACACTTCTCGGGGTCGTCCATGTAGGGGCGCATCCGGTAGCAAAGAGAGTTTCCGTACATGGGCAGCATGAAGTAGTTGGGAAAGATGAAGATCTCCCCACCCCACAACCTCAGGTTTTCCGAGGCCTCGGCCATGGGTATCCCGGCGCCGTAGGCATAGTCGTAGAGTGCCTTTAGGGCCTCTTCGGCGAAGTTCGGGTTGTCCACACCGACCTTGTTGCGAATACCTTCGAAGATCTTGACATCTTGCTCGAGCGCCATAGCGTCTTGACCCTCGGCCAACAGGCGATTGAATTCGATGAAATCGTCGCCACTCATGGGAAGCTCACCGAGTCCGGCGCCGCTTTGGAATCGACCGTGACCATTGCGGAACGCGGTGTACTCGGTGGCCTGTGCTTGCAATGCCCCCATTTCCACGTCCCCGCTCCCGCCCGCCAGCTGCGGGTGCGTCTGCATGACGTGGTAGCCCTCCAAAAATGCCTCCTGAGTGATTTTCCAATTAGCGTTGAGGATCACTTGCTTCCACCACTTCACCCGCATATTGCCCACCGCGATGCTGTCGAGAATGTCGGCGACGGGCGAGAGCGCTTCCTTGAGGGGCTGGGCATTCTGATCGAAGTTGATCCACACCATCCCCGCCCATACTTCGACCTGGCACTCGCGCAATTGGAGATCATCTGGCTTCAGGGATTCGGCGTCGAACGCTGATTCGACGAACACGAACGAGGATGTGCCGTCGAGGTTCCATCTCCACCCGTGGAACGGGCAGACGATCTGTCCTCCGAGCAGCGTGCCGCAGCCTTTGGCGAGCTGTGTCGCCCGATGCCGACACGCGTTGTGCAATGCCTTTACCGAACCGTCATGCTGGCGGATGACGAGGATCGAGTTTCCAACTATCTCGTATTCCACGAAGTCACCAGGACAAGGAATCTCCTCCAGTCGCGCTGCCATCTGCCAGGTGTGTGGCCACAGATGTTCCTTCTCCAATTCGAAGAACTCACGCGAATAATACCGTTCCTTGGGAACGAAATTGGTATCCGTCATGGCAAACGGCACCTTCGTCGAAAGCTCAGGTGGGTTTGGGCCCGGTGCACATTCGGAAAGATCGGCTTCGTACGTCCTCGTCATCGGTAATCTCCTTCCTGGAAGATGATTCCACCTGTCAGTGGCCTTTGTCGAAGGCTAATCCTTAGCATTGGTATTTGGCTCAGCCATTCGTCTGATCGTTTCCTCGGAGACAGAAGACCCTATGTCGAGGTCGGCCCACGGTACGGCCGCCCCGGCACCAGACGCCCAGCGGCGTGACGAGCGGCCACGAAACCGAAGGCCATGGTGTTTGCGATGCTCGCGCCGGCACCCGGATACGTGCGGCCCATGACCGTGGCAGTGATGTTGCCCGTCGCATAGAGGCCCCGAATCGGTTGGTCGGACTCGTCGAGGACCCGCGCGAACTCGTCAGTCACCAACCCGCCGCACGTACCCACGTCGGAGGGATAGATCTCCGTGGCGTAGAAGGGCGCCTGGGCGAGGGCACCCAGAGCGGCGTTCGGCTTGAAGCCGGGGTCACCCAGACAATCGTTGTACGCCGACTGACCACGCCCGAACTCCGGGTCGATGCCCTGCGCTGCGTCGGTATTGAATCGCCGGATCGTTCCGGCCAAGCCGCCTGGGTCGACACCGATCAGTTGAGCGAGATCTTCGATCGTATCGGCCTTGCGAATCAGGCCATCGTCGATCCACTCCTTGGGTAGCTGCCTCCCGGGCAGCGACGCCGTGCTGAGGGAATACCGGCGGCGATAGCCGTCGTCGAAGATCAGCCAGCAGGGCACGGCGTCGTCGGCGTACATGGCCTTGCCCACTTCAACATAAGAGTTGGACTCGTTACAGAACCGCTTGCCGTCCGCATCGACGAATATCGTGCCCGGACGTTGACGGGCGGCGCTCAAAGAGGAATTGCCGAGAGCCGGAGATGGGAAGGGTGTCCACCACGCCTCGTCAAGGAGGTCGGTCTTCGCCCCGAGACGCATCGCCGTCTCCAAGACCTCTCCAGTGTCGCCGGGGTTGGCTCCTGACCACTGCGCCTCGTTCGGCTGGTCTCCGCTGTACTTGCGCCGCATGGCGGCGTTGTGGGCGAATCCGCCTGCCGCGAGGAGCACGCCTTTTCGGGCTCCGACCAGCACAGGAGAGCCATCCCTGACGACACGGACGCCGACCACCCGACCGTCCTCGACGATTAGGTCCTCCGCGGCAGCGTTGGTCCAGACCGCCGCGTTCTGGGCCAGCAGGACCTTCATCATCTGCCCGATCAACGAGGCACCGTTCGTGAGCAGGTCCTGGCGACGCAGCCGGGCCAGGGCGGTGCGGAGGAAGACACGTGCGGCAATGGCGAAGGAGCGGGGCGAGCGGTTGAAGTACTGCATTTCGCGGAGCTCGTTGGTCAAGAAGACAAGCCCGAAACCCTTAGCGAAGCCAGGCTGCAACCGGGTGCTCCAATTTCCGAGTTCGGCGGCGTCGAAGGGCACTCCTTCGACCGCGCGTCCGGCCGCATTGCCGCCCTTGTGGTTGGGGTAGTAGTCGCTGTAACCAGCGCTCCTGACCAGGCGGATGCCCTTGCGCTGCATGAAGGTGACCATCTCGTAGCCCGCCCGAAGGAACATGTCCCGTCGTGCCGGTGACGAACACGGCCCGACATCACCCACGACATCTGTGAGGTAAGAGAAGCCATCATCGTGTGAGTCCACGATCCCCTGGGCCCGCATCAAAGGATTGTTCGGCATCCAGATCATGCCGCCTGACATGCCGGTCGACCCCCCGACTACGGCCTGCTTCTCCAGAACCAGCGGCTCGAGCCCGGCGTCGATCGCCGCTATGGCGGCGATCAGACCGCCGCCACCACTCCCAACGATGGCGAGATCAACTGACGTGTCCCAAGTGGTCACGATGATTGCCCCCTGCTTTTACTGCGCCATTACTGCAATCCGACTGAGCGTATCTCGAACACGCGGAGCTCTTTAGCTGGTGCAAACGGGCTTGAGCCCGTTGAGCGTCACGAACTTCCCGTGGTTGATCCCCATCAAGAAGAAACACTTATTGTTCGACGTCTTGCCCTTGGCGAAGCCGCCGAGCGGTGGCGAGATACCGTCGAGTGTGGTGCCCTTGGGAAGGGCGTAAAGACCCTTGATGATTTGCGCGGCGGTTGGTTTCGCGCTCAAAGGCGCCGCCTTGGCGGCCAGCTGAAATTCAATCCCCTCAGACCAGGCCTGCACGGCGTTCTCGCCAAAGTTAGGGCTGGCGGGAACGGAAGGTGCGTACTTGTCGAGGGCGGCGTACATCGGCTTCGTCGCAGCATTGTGCACGAACCAGGGGATATCTGGTTGTACATCCACATTTCCCTGCATGGCAGGAACCGTCAGCCACGCTTGCGACACCGACCCGTCGCCGGAGAACTCCAAGGGATCGTAACCCTGCGTCGCACAGTCCTGGGCCACCTTGGTCACGATTCCCGACGCATCGGCCACGTCCATGCCCGTGGCACCAGCGTCCTTGGCGGCGAGACACTGCGCCTCGTAATTGGGGGCCGCGAACCCGATGCTGGATTCGTAAACGAGTTTGCCGCCGACTTTGGGTAGAGCAGCTTTCACCTCCGACGCGGACTGGGCGCAAATCGCGACCTCCGAGCAATACAAGTCGGCGACCTTTTTCACGCCTGCCCTTTTCATCGACGCAACGCCGGCATTCGTCGCGTTGTTAAAGGTGAGACCAGGCGTGAAGAAGTCGCTGTTGGTGTAGCCGGCCACGGTGTCGGTGTCGCCGAGGACGGGCACACCCTGTTGCTTCACGTAGCTTGCCCACGCCGCGTCCTCGTCGCTGTTGTCCATTATGGCGACGACGTGATCCTGCTCGACCAGCCCTTGGGCGTCGGCAAGTGCACTAGTCGGACTGTACCCGTCGTCTTTCGCGATGACCTTCACCAAGTGCCCGTCTATTCCCCCGTGTGCATTGACCCACGATGCCCAGGCGAGTGCTGTGGGCGTACTCTGGCCGAGGCTCGACGCTTCGGGTCCGGTGCAGCTGCAGATATCACCGACGACCAGGGGAGCCAGCGTCTTTGCTCCAGCCGGTTGACCAACGAAACCGACTGCGCTTAGGCCGGCGGCAATGACCGTCGCCGTAAGGGCCCGAAGCGCGAATGCCCTACCTCGCCGCAGTGCTTTGTCCATTGTCGCTATCCCCTTGCCGTTCTCGTGAGGTGGATCATTCATCTCAAGCGTGTCTTAGTCGATATCAATGTCAAAATCGATGGGCATTGCTATCACCTGGCAAACTCAGCTGTCAACGGCTCAGCGAAAGCCCGTTCGAAGCAGTTCCGGGATCCAGGTTGAGGGATCCGGTATGGCGTATGTCCCAAACCCGCGAAGGGCCCGTTAGGGCGGCCAATCGCAATTTCGCGTCCAACTCGGCAATCTCAGCATCGAGGTAAACCCCCGATGTCGGGCCCCGACTGGCCCAACGACATCGCCTTGTCGGGCGGCGATCAGACGGGTCCGGCGTGACCTTCCGCTTGTCGCAGTTCGCGTTTCAGCAGCTTTCCGGCAGGCGTCCTGGGCAATGGCTCACTTCGAAGGATGTAACGACGTGGAATCTTGTAGCTTGCCAACTGACTTCGGCAATGCGCGTCTAACTCCTCCGGCGAGATGTCGTCTCGGCACACAACAATGGCGACAACAATCTCGCCCCAAAGATCGTGTGGTTCGCCGATAACGGCAGCCTCGATGATGGCCGGATGAAGCGCCAGGATGTCTTCGACCTCGACGCTGTAGACATTCTCACCGCCCGTGATGATCATGTCCTTGCGGCGGTCTACGACATAGACGCGCCCCTCCTCGTCCATGTAACCGAGGTCTCCCGATCGATAAGAGTCACCGCTGAGTACGGCCTCCGTCGCCGCCGGTTTTTGCCAATACCCGAGCATGATGTTCGGCCCGGTAACCACGATTTCCCCCGTCACGCCCCGGGGTAACTCGACTCCGTCTTCGTCTCGAATTGTCACCTCAACACCAACGGCGGAGCGGCCGGCTGATCGAACAGCGGGACTACCCACCAGCTTCTCCTGGTGCCGGCCCACGGTGGCGAGCGGCGCCATCTCCGTGGCTCCGTATTGCACGCATATCTCGGTATTGGGGAAAGCAGCCACCGTCTCGGCGAGCGTCGTCCGAGTCACGGGCGCACCTCCATGGCCGATGAGGCGCATGCTCGATACGTCCGCGGCGACGATCCTTTGGGCTTCGGCCAAAGCGGTGAGCATGGTCGGGACTCCGAAGGTGATCGTGATGCGGTGCTCTTCAATGACCTTCAAAACCGTGGCGGCGTCGAACCGAGGCAAGAACACCTGGACAGCCCCTTGCCACATGCACGGAATCACATTGAACGAGCCCGCAGCATGAAACATCGGACTCATCACCAACCACCGGTCAGCTTGGTTCAACTCAAGCTCGATGATCAGTGTCTCCGCATCAGCCAGCTTATTTCGGTGACTGAGGCACACGCCCTTGGCCCGATCCGTCGTTCCGCCGGTGTAGAAGATCGCGGCGATCGCGTCTTCATCGATAGGTCCTGGGTGGACTCTGTTCGACGAGGCGACAAGCCTGTCGAATTGTCCATCGAGCGGCAAGACGACCTCCGCCAGCCCATGTGCGCTGTCGTCATTTCGGTCGGTGAACAGCACTCGCGGCGAACAGTCATGGCACGCGGCTTCTAGTTCGCTCCGTTGGTACCTTGTATTGAGCGGCACGATCACCCTCCCCGTGGCCGGGATCGCCAGGTACAACTCCGCATAGCGGGAACTTCCCTCGGCGAGTACCGCAACCCGCTCTCCGGCCCCCACGCCGAGGGAGTCGAGAAGTCCACCGATGCGGTCGATATGATCTGCCAGTTCGTTGAAGGTCGTGGTCTGCCCGGTGATGTGGTCAATGAAGGCGGTCCCATCCCCAAAACACGCCGCCGCTCTCGTGACGGGACTTCGGAATGTGTTCATCAGGACCCTCGGAAGTCTTGATCTCGACGGGGCGCCAGTGGGGCGAATCCAGGAGACTCCACGGGGCTATACTTGAACATGATATCGACGTTGGCAAGTCTTGAAATGACCGTTGCCCGATATACGTCCCGTTAGAATCGGCATTCTTGTGCAACGACGAGCCCAGATTCCCAATGCGAGTCGCCGACGGGTGGACGTTGCGTCGACGGCTAAGCGGCGCGGGACGGGACGCACCGAACGAGGGCGGCAATCACGCCAGCAGCTGATCGATGGCGCCCGCACCATCTTTGAGCGAGATGGATTCCTGCGGGCCCGTATCGCTGATATCTGCGACGAAGCGCAAACCGCCTACGGAAGCTTCTACACCTACTTCGTCTCGAAAGAGGAGATATTTCACGAAGTCGTTGACTCCGTTGAGATAGACCTTCTCCGTCTCGAGCCGTTTCCCGAAGACGCCAAGCCCATTGAGCGGATCCGCGCCGCGAACCGCCACTATCTCGAGACGTATCAGCGCAACGCGGGAATTCTAAGGGTCATCATGCAGGTTTCGACATTTGATGAGTCGGTTTCCCAAACCCGGATTCTTCGACAGGACGAGTTTGCGAGAGCTATCGAACGCCGCACGCGGATCTACCAGGAGCAGGGAATAGCCGACGCGACTCTCGATCCTTGGTTGGCCGCGAACGCCCTGGGCGGAATGGTGGCTTTCATCGCTGAGAAGTTGGTCAGTGGCGATTCACCACTCGACATTGATGACGCGGTGGACCAACTCACAAAGCTTTGGTCGAATGCCATTCAGCTCCAGGATCCGTGAGGGCGCTGTAGCTATCGACCCCAAAGCTTCGCGATGGTCTCCAGGTCGTCAAGATTCGTCGGTTCCAGGATCATTGTGGTCACTGGGCCTTCCCGCCATGCATCGAGTTGGTCGGTTATCCGCGCCACCGGCCCCACAAGGGCCAAGTCGTCCACCAGGCTGTCGCTCACGGCCGCCCTTGCTGCCTTTCGGTCACCAGCGAGGTAGTGGTCCTGGATGATGGTCGCTTCCTCTTCGTAGCCGTACCGAGCGATGAGATCCTTATAGAAGTTCTGGTTGCGGCTACCCATTCCGCCAATGTGCAACGCAATCCGGGGCCTCAGGGCATCGCGACACGCCTCGAGATCGTCCCCCATGGAGACGAAGACAGTGGGCGCTACCGCAAATCCACTTGGTGCAGCGGCGAGCGTTTCTCCCCATGCCTCCTTCCAACGGGTGGGACTCCACAAGTAGGGCAGAAGTCCCTCGGCGACTTCGGTCGCCAGTGCAACATTTCGAGGTCCGATTGCCGCAATGAGGATCGAGGTTTCCGGGTGGCCGGGAAGGGATGACCGAAGGGGCTTGCCCAAGCCCGTAGCCCCCGGACCCCGATAGGGCACCGAATAGATCGAACCGGCTATGTCTACGGGGTGATCAGCGGCCAGCATGGCCCGCAGGATGGTGACATATTCTCGGGTGGCTACGAGCGGTCGGGCGAACGAAGTTCCGTGCCAACCCTCGACCACCTGCGGGCCCGAAACACCCAATCCGAGGTCGATGCGCCCGCCAGACAATTCCTGAAGCGTGAGGACCGTCATCGCAGTCGCACCCGGAGTCCGGGCGCTGATCTGTGCGATCGCCGTACCGAGCCGGATCCGGTGCGTGACCGCAGCGATGGCCCCCAGGGGCGTGAAGGCGTCCCTTCCCCAGGCCTCTGAAGTCCAGACGGAATCGAAGCCGAACCCCTCCGCGGCGACTGCTGCGCTGACCATGTCAGTAGAGGAGCGGATACCCGAGAGGCTTAGTCCCAGGGACAGTTCGCCCCGTCCACCCGTGTCACTCATTGGTGGGGCCAGTAAGCTTGCACACGGGCCTTGTCGTCGCCGGAGTCCGTTCCTGGGTATGACATTGATATCGATGTTATCGTATGTACACCGTGATTGACACAGACACTCTTGACCTTCTTCGGACTACCGCGAGGGGCGTCTTGGGCGATTCGCCGTCGAGGGGGACGATGGCGGAGCTCGGCTGGCTCGGTTTGCTCACTCCTCCAGAGCACGGCGGTACCGGCTGGGATGTCGTCGAAGCATGTATCCTGGCCGAGGAGACCGGCCGTGCCCTGTCTCCCGTCAACTGGCCCGGGGCCGCACTTGCTGCTGCCGCGTTGGCCGCGTCAGCGTCAACTTCGGCCTTGGCCCCCGCCATCGTGATGGGGGAGTCACAGGGTCTGTTCGTGACGGGTGGGCTCACAGACGACGGTGGGATCGTGCACCTGTCGGAGAACTGGGTGCTGGGAGGGCTCGATGACGCAGCAAGCACGATCGTCGTCGCCTCAGTGGAGAATGGCCTTCTAGGGGCCTTCATCGATGGACCAACTCGAGGGGTCACGCCAGATCCCCGGGCATTCGATACCACGAGACCGACGCTGCGGATTGGTCTCGGTGACACCGTGGCTCAACTGCTTGACGATGACCAACTCCCGTGGTTTGTCGGCGTGGCCCTTCTGTTGTCCTGTGCCGACACTCTCGGTGCATTCGGACGTGCGATCGACACAGTGACCGACCATCTGACGAATCGTGACGCATTCGGATCTCCGCTGGCCAGCTTCCAGGTGCTTCAACATCGTCTCGTGGACTTGGACCTCTTGTTGGCCAGCGCACAAGCGCTTGTCATCCAAGCCGCTATTGCTGCGGCCGCTCGCACTCCTGACGCCTTCGGCCTTATTGACGCAGTGCATGTCTATGTGCAGGGACGAGCGGTAACCGCACTCGACGATTGCATTCAGCTTGCTGGCGGGATCGGCTTCACGTGGGAGTTTCCGATTCATCATTGTCTGAGGCGTGCTCTGGTCAATGCCAGTGTGATTCGCCCGAGTGCGGTGAGCCGCAAGCGGTTGGCGTCGTCAGCGGCCGGCAACTCAGCAATGACGTGGAGCGACCCCGATATCGGACAGTATCGATTGCACGTTCGCGATGTGATCGCCAATTATCGGCCGTCCAATGAGAGCCGGGAGGGGCATCGGGCGCCGCATGATGAGCGTGAGGAGACTGAGCTTCGGGCCTGGTACCGGACGCTCTACGAGCACGGTCTTGCGGGCGCGGGTTGGCCTGTGGAGTGGGGAGGCTCCCCGGACCACCGTGTCCTGCACGAGGTCGTTGTTACTGAAGAACTGATCCGGGCCCGAGCGCCTCGTCCCCTTGATCAGGTGCAACTCGCCAGTCATTTGCTTCTCCAGTTCGGGACCCCAGATCAGAAGGCGACGTATCTCCCTAAGATCCG
>Ga0307374_10004452_pt1 | contig 23334 bp, 20 predicted proteins | sample OX3MG_FD_202532 | JGI IMG/M metagenome (GOLD analysis project Ga0307374, IMG submission 202532) | Soil microbial communities from Risofladan, Vaasa, Finland - OX-3 | ecosystem: Environmental > Terrestrial > Soil > Coastal area > Acid sulfate soil | place: Finland: Risofladan, Vaasa | collected... | reverse complement strand
TGGGCAGATTGTGCCGACGACGGTGACGACGCTCAAGGCCAATCCCAACCTGAAGTACGTGGTGTTCGTGACGAGCTCCTTCGGTGACGGGATCCAGGCGGGCCTCAATGCGGCCGGCCTGACCGGCATCTCCGTCCTCGGACAGGACATGGACCCGACCGGTGCCGCCTCTATCCGAAATGGCACGGAGGCAGCCCACACCGGTGGTCCGGCCATCCCGTACCTGGGGTTCATTTCAATGGACATGGTGCTTCGTCACATGGAGACAGGCGCTATCAGCTCGGCGGGGGACTACACGGCTCCGATTCAGTTGATGACGAAGGCGAACATCGGCAAAATCACGGTCTGGGACTCCCCGAGCAACGCGCTCCATCAGTTCTTGAAGCTGTGGAAGGTCAAGAGCTGATATCCGATCGATCTTCTTGCGAGAACAGCGCGTTGTGTCCCGGGGAATCGCACAGGAGTGGCCTTTGGCGTCCGGTGGCCCTCCCTGCGAGGGGGGCCACCGGTGCGATCCCGATCCTGATGGCGCCTGAAATGCACATTGAGGAATGACGCCCGACGCATCGAGTAATGGAAGGCATACCCAGGTAATCGGTGACGAGACCGGGTCGGTTCTTCGAATCCGTGATCTCTCCAAGGAGTTCTCCGGGAACCAAGCCCTCGCATCGGTATCGTTGCAGGTCGCGGCCGGCGAGGTGCACATGCTCGTCGGACAGAACGGGTCGGGGAAGTCGACCCTCATCAAGATCTTGGCCGGTTATCACGCACCCGAGGCGGGTGGCGACGCGACGGTCTCCGGAGAGCCACTCCAATTCGGGCATCCGGAGACCGCATATCACCTCGGCTGCCGGTTCGTGCATCAGGATTTGGCGCTGATCGATGACCTGAACGTGTTGGAGAACCTGTTCCTCGGCACCCGCTATCCGATGCACTGGGGCGCCATCGACAACCGGGCGTCCCTCCGGGCGGGCCAGGAGATGATCGATCGTGTGGCCCTCAACGTGGACCTACGAGCCCCGATCTCGGAGCTCAATGCATCGCAGCGGACCGGTGTCGCCATAGCGCGGGCCCTGCGAGTGGACGAGAAGTACCCCGAGCGAGTCTTGGTGCTCGATGAGCCCACGGCGACGTTGCCGGCGGACGAAGTCGCGGCCCTCTTGGACACGGTGCGTGTGGTCGCGAGGCAGGGCGTGGCCGTGCTCTTCGTGACCCACCACATTGAAGAGATCTTCCGGCTGGGAGATCAGGTCACAATTCTTCGTGATGGTGTCGCGGTCCACACCGGACCGATCGCAGACCTGACGCGGGAGGGCCTCGTGGCGCATCTGACCGGTGAGCGTCAACAGCGCGAGGTGGTCAAAGCTCCTGCCGTGGCCAAGGCGGAGCCACGCCTCACGATCGACCATCTCGTTGCTCCGGGAGTGCGGGATGTGAGCATCGAGGTCGCGGAAGGAGAGATCCTCGGGATCGCCGGGATTACCGGGTCGGGGCGCGAAACGATCCTTGGTGCGATCTTTGGAGCAACCAAACGGCTCGGCGGTGAAGTCGTGATCGACGGTCGTTCCGTGCCATCGGGCCGACCCGATCTTGCCATCGGAATGGGTGTGGGTTTCCTGCCTCCGGACAGGAAGATCTCGGGGAGCTTTCCGACCCTGAATGCCCAAGACAATCTCACCGTGTTGAACATCGGACGGTTCTGGCGCGGGTGGTTTCTCTCCCCGAAGGCGGAAGAGGGGGAGGCGAAGGACTGGTTCAAACGCCTTGACGTGCGTCCCCTGGACGGCACCCAGCAGCGGTTCGACAGCTTCAGTGGCGGGAACCAGCAAAAGATCCTCTTTGGAAAGTGGCTCAGCAATGGACCCCGAGCTTTTCTGCTCGACGAGCCGACCCAGGGGGTGGACATCGGCGCAAAAGGTGAACTTCACCGCCAGTTGATCTCGGTTGCCGCCTCTGGGACGTCCATCGTGATCAGTTCGACGGACATTGAGGAACTCGTGGCGATTTGTTCGAGAGTCATCGTCATGGTGGACGGTCGCATCGACCGGGAAATCGTGGGTGAGGACGTCACCGAGGCAAATCTCACCCGGGGCTTCGTGAGCAATCCCGATGGGTGAGCGAAGACGGCCCAATTCGAGGATGCGGGGAGAGGCATGAACACGAAGAAGGTTCTGAATACGAGTCTCGAGCGGTTCTCCGGGATCTACCTCTGGGTGGGTTTCATCGTCCTGTTCACGGTCTGGAAGCCGAATGAGTTCTTCACGGTCTCGACGTTCCACTCGGTCGCAACCACGCAGGCCGTCCAGGGAATGTTGGCGCTTGCCGTCTTGGTGCCGCTCGTCGCGGGTCAGTTCGACCTCTCGGTCGGAGCAACGGCCAACCTGACGGGCATCGTGGCCATTGTGGCCCAGACGATGTGGGGTTGGCCGATTTGGGCGGCCCTCCTGTTCTCCGTGGCCCTCGGCTTCTTTATCGGGTTCGTGAATGGCTTCGTGGTGGTCCGCCTGCGGGTCAATTCGTTCATTGCCACTCTTGGCATGGGCTCCATACTCTCTGCCTTTCTCGTAATCGTGACGAATTCCGAGCAACCGGCACCGGTGGAATCGACGTTCTTCAACAACCTTGCGCAGTACTCGGTAGGTGGCATCTCCATCGTGGTCTTTGAGATGCTTGCCCTTGCCCTGATCGTCTACTGGGTGCTCGACTGGACCCCCGCTGGGCGTCGCTTATATGCCACGGGCGGGAATTCGGAGGCCGCTCGGCTCTCCGGCATCCGAGTGGACCGGGTCGCCTGGGTATCGCTCGTGGTGGCCGGGGGCATCGCTGGTGTGGCCGGGATTCTCTTCTCTTCCCTGTACGGTCCTTCGCTATCGTTCGGGCCCGAGCTCCTGCTGCCTGCGTTCGCTGCCGCATTTCTTGGCTCGACGCAGTTACAACCCGGCCGCTTCAACGTCTGGGGAACGCTTATCGCCATTTACGTTCTCGCAACAGGCGTCGAAGGCCTGCAGCTGGTGTCCGGACAGCAGTGGTTGAGCAGTATGTTCAACGGTGTCGCGCTCATCCTGGCCGTTGCCCTCGCTGTCGGTCGTGAACGTCGAGATAACTCGAAAAAGGTGCGCACAAGAAGGCGACCGTCCTCCGCCGGCGTGGAGAGCTTTGACGAGGCTCCTGTCGCTGTCCTCGAGACCGCGGAGGGCCTCGAGACGGAAGGACCGGCCGTTGTCGGCCGAGCGCGTGAGGAGACTGGCGGGAGTCACCTCGATTGACGCCCGAGCCTACAGTGACTGACGTCCAGCCGGACGTCCTCTGGTCGCCACCGCCGGGTCGTGAGAGTCGTCTCGGGGACTTCCTGGCCCATTGCAGTCGAATCGTCGATCCGGCGATCCGCCGGTACGACGATCTGCTGGCCTGGTCTGTCGCCGACATCGAGGCCTTCTGGGGCGTGCTCTCCGCCTACGCAGGAATTCGATGGCATCACCAGCCAACGGAGGTCCTGGCCTCTCGGGCCATGCCGGGGGCGCAGTGGTTCCGAGAGGGCACCCTGTCCTACAGCGAACATGCGCTCGCAGCTGCCGCCGATCGACCCGACGACTTGGCTGTCGTCGCCATCAGCCAGACGCGTCCTGACGAGCACTGGAGCTGGTCACGCTTGGCCGACGAGGTCCGCCGGATCCGCTTGGGTTTGCAGCATCTCGGCGTGGGCCAAGGGGACGTGGTTGCCGCCTACATGCCGAACCTGCCCGAGACAGTTGCAGCCTTGTTGGCCACGGCGAGCCTCGGCGCGGTCTGGGTGTCGTGTCCGCCTGAATTCGGAGCGGACAGCGTGCTCAGCCGGTTGGGGCAGGTCGACCCGGTGGTCCTGCTCGCGGTCGATGGGTACCGCTACGGCGAGAAGGATGTCGACCGCCGTGATGCCGTCGCAGCAATCCGGGCCGGGCTTCCGAGTGTGCGAGCAGTCGTCCACCTCCCTTACCTGACACAGGAGCCGATGGCCGACACCGTCGGATGGTCAACGTGGGACCTTTCGGCCTCTGACGGCCTGGATCACCAGCCCGTTCCCTTTGCGCATCCGCTCTATGTCCTCTTTTCGAGCGGTACCACAGGATTACCCAAGCCGATCGTGCATGGGACCGGCGGCATCCTGCTCGAGCACTGGAAAGCACTGGTGTTGCATCACGATCTGGGGCCGGAGACTCGCTTTTTCTGGTTCACCACTACCGGGTGGATGATGTGGAATTACCTGGTTTCCGGGCTGGTCGTGGGCGCCAGCATCGTTCTCTTCGATGGCGACCCGGGCTTCCCTGATCGCGGCACGCTCTGGAGGATCGCAGCCGAGCAGAAGGTGTCCGTCTTCGGCACCGGTGCGCCCTACATCACAGCGTCGCGTCAAAGTGATTTGCATCCGATGGAGCTGGGCGACCTTCCCGGCCTGATGCGCCAGGTGGGTTCGACCGGCTCGCCGCTGTCGGCGGCCGAATTCCGCTGGGTTGCCGAGGAGTTGCCCGGGGTCCAGGTCAACAGCATCAGTGGGGGAACCGACGTCTGCACGGCGTTCGTCGGAATGAACCCTCTGACGCCGGTGTGGTCGGGCGAAATCAGCCGTCCACTGCTCGGTTGTGATGTGGCTGCGCTGCGAGAAGACGGGAGTCAGGCCGCCATCGGGGAGCAAGGCGAGCTCGTCGTACGGCAGCCGATGCCCTCCATGCCGCTCGGTCTCTGGGGGGACGCTGATGGCCGACGGCTTCGGGAGGCCTACTACGACCGGTTCCCAGGTCTTTGGCGGCAAGGCGATTGGGTGACCTTCACGGAGCGGGGCAGCTGCATCATTTCGGGGCGGAGCGACGCGACGCTCAATCGCGGTGGGGTGCGTTTCGGTACGGCCGACCTCTACGCGGTGCTCGAGTCATTGCCTGACGTCGTTGACTCGTTGGCAGTCCATCTCGAGAAGGGCGATGTGCTGTTGCTCTTCGTGGTGACGGCGGACGGCGAGCTGGACCAGTCCCGCGTCGACGTGATCAAGCGGGAGCTTCGAGCACGCCTCTCACCGCGCCACGTGCCGGACAGCATTGTGGCAGTGTCTGCTGTCCCGCGCACCCTCACGGGGAAGAAGCTCGAGCTGCCGGTCAAGCGGATTCTGCAGGGAGCAGATCCTGAGGACGTCGCCTCGACCAGTGCCTTGGCCGATCCAGGCAGCCTGTTGCCCTTCGTGGAGTTGGCCCGGCGATTCGCATCCAGAGAGGTCCACGGCGCGAACCACAACGGTGAAAAAGAGTCTCCTTCCGCACGGGGACGGACATGAGGATTGCTTCGTTTCGGCTCATAGGCGAGAGCGCGACCCGTTTCGGAGTCGTAGTAGGTCTGGCGGACCCTTGCGCCGATGTGGACGTGATCGAAGTCGCTGACCTGACCCACGTCTGGAGCCGCATCGCAGAACCCCTCGATCTTCTCGTTGCTGCGAGCACCAGTGGTCGCGGAACGATCGACGAGGCGATTCGTCGAGCTCCGCACACGCAGGTCTCTGTCGCGCAGCTCCAGGCCCCAGTGCCCCGACCGGGGAAGTTCATCGGTATCGGCTTCAATTACCGGGCCCACGCCGAAGAGGCAGGGGTGGTCGCAGTCACCGCCCCGCTGTTCTTCAACAAGCAGGTCACGTGTGTCACTGGGCCGCGAGCCGAGATCCCACTTCCGGCTGCCGGCGCCATGCTCGACTACGAGGGCGAACTCGCGCTTGTGATCGGACGTCGTTGCCGCGACGTGCCGGTGGATCGGGCCCACGAAGTCATCGGCGGCTGGCTGGCCTGCGACGATATCTCGGCCCGTGCTTGGCAACGAGAATCAGCGACCGTGACGCTCGGCAAATCGCATGACGGATTCGGCCCGATCGGGCCATGGGTGGTAACCCCGGACGAGATCGACGATCCCCAAAATCTGTCGGTCCGCACCATGGTCAACGACGAGCTGCGGCAGGACGGCTGCACGGCCGACATGATCCACTCTGTCCGTGAGCAGGTCGCCTCCCTCAGTGCCCGCTGCACGCTGCAGGTGGGCGACCTGCTGACGACCGGCTCCCCGGCTGGGAGCGCCCAGGGCATGACGCCATCGCCCTGGCTTCGGGCGGGGGATGTGGTGAAGGTCGTTGTCGAGGGCGTCGGTGTGCTGCAGAACACAGTCGTGGCGGACTCGGCCGAAACGCTCATCGAGACGACTCCAGCCACGGTGCTCCTCTCATGACGTCGGACAGGGCACCTCGTCCAACAGCAGATCGACGGGTGCTCATCACCGATCACCCGTGGCCTGGGACTGACATTGAGTCGGCAATGTGCGTGGCTGTCGGGATCGAGCTGATTGAGGCGCCGGCCGGTGCGAGTGAAGGACAGCTGGTCGCGCTGGCCGGCGACGTGGACGGCATCATGACCTGCTGGGCCCCTGTCACGGCAGCTGTGATCGCGGCAAGCCCGCGGCTGGCCGTCGTCAGCCGGCTTGGTGTCGGCATCGACAACATTGACGTGCGGGCGGCAGCGCAGCGTGGGGCGACCGTCACCAGGGTTCCCGACTACTGCATGGAGGAGGTGTCCGATCATGTGGTTGGGCTTGTCCACGCCTGGGCCCGAGGTATCGCTTCCTTCGACCGGGCGGTGCGGGCGCGAGAATGGAACGGCGGGGCGGTCGCACTCCACAGGGTGCGAGACCTCACCGTTGGAATTTGGGGATCGGGCATCATCGGCCTTCGCACCGCAGAGAAGTTCAGTGCATTGGGCTGCAGCGTCGTTCTCGACAACCGCCACCCCGAGCGGGCCGGCCCTTTTATGGTTCTGCCGTTGTCAGACCTCTTGCAGCAGAGCGATGTGGTCTCGCTGCACCTGCCTTTGACGGAGGCAAATCGCAATCTGGTCGATGCGGCGGTCCTGTCGAAGATGCGACCGGGCTCTCTCCTCGTCAACACCAGTCGGGGCGGCCTCATCGACGTCGACGCGCTGGCCATCGCCCTCGACCTCGGGCGTCCAGGTTTTGCTGCGCTCGATGTCTTGCCGGACGAGCCGCATGTTCCAGACGTCCTGAGGCGAGACGATGTCTTGATCACGCCCCACGTGGCCTTCTCGTCCGTGCAATCCGTACAGGAATTGCGCCAACGGGCGACCGAGGATTTGATCCGTGTGATCACCGGGCAGGCTCCCCTGCATCCCTATGTCGTCCCTCCGGCGTGAAGACCAGAGCCGTGGCGCCTGCCACATTGGACGACCTGCGGATCACCCTTCTCGAGACAGGCCGCATCCGCCCCTCGGCTCGACTGACCCCCCTCACCGGTGGGGTGTCGTCGATCGTGGCACGTGTCGACGACGACGGTGCCGAACCATGGGTGGTGAAAGCACCTCTGGCGCAGCTGGCGGTGAGCGATGTGTGGCTGGTCGACCGCAGGAGGGGAGCGAGCGAAGCAGCTGCTCTGGATCTCCTACAGGGTCGCGTCGGCCCCGCCGCGGTTCCTCGCCTTCTCTTCTTCGACGCCGGGCTGACGATCATGGGTCAGGAGATGATCACCGGCCCGCCTCCGACCTACAAGGACCAATTGCTGGGTGGCGTGGTCGGACCGGATGTACCGGCCGCGCTCGGCGCCGCCGCTGGATCGCTCCACCGCATGGCACCCCCCGACGCGCTGGCCTCGCCGGAATCGTGGGAGCTCTTCGACGACCTCCGGCTCGATCCCTACTACCGGGCCACGGCGGCCAGGCGTCCCGAGTTGCGTGCAGCTCTGTCCTCCCTGATCGATGAGACCGTGGCGTCGACGCCGCGACTTTTCGTGCACGGCGACCTGACGCCGAAGAACGTGCTGGTGCTCTCCGATGGGATCGTCTTGGTGGATTGGGAGGTGGCGCATGCCGGTGATGCCTCGTTCGACCTGGCGACCCTGACGGCCCATCTGCTCCTCAAGTCGCTCCGCAACGTGGTGACAGGCGCAAACACACCGCTGTTGGACTCGTCCAGACGATTCTGGGACGCCTATGACGGACCGGCGGATCTTTTGCGCGCCTTGCGCCACACCGGTGCCGTGATGCTTGCACGGCTCTTCGGGAAATCCCTCGTGGAGTATCTGCCGGCCGCCGCCGAGCGAGCACGCGCCTACGACGTGGCCCGTCTGGCTCTGGAGGGCCAGTTCACTGAAATCAGGGAACTGATCGCCGCCACCCAGAGCGCCAACGAAAAAGACCGTTAGTGGCCAGCATCGCATCTCTCACGGCCGATTGGGTACTGGATTCCCGGGCGACACCGACCGTCGAAGCAACTGTCACGCTCGACGACGGGACGACTGCCTTCGGGCAGGCACCCTCTGGTGCATCGACCGGGCGCCACGAGTCGGTGGAGCAGCGCGACGGCGACCCGTCGCACTTCGCCGGCAAGGGTGTCGAAGGCGCCGTCCGTGCAGTTCGCTGGCGAATCGCGCCCGCCCTGACCGGCCTCGACGTCGAGGACCAGTCTGCCATCGACGCCGCGCTTGTCGAACTGGACGGAACGGAGGATCGATCTGGACTCGGTGCCAATGCGATTCTGGCGGTATCCGTCGCCTGCGCACGGGCCGGAGCGCAAGTAAGGGGGCTCCCACTCTGGGAGCACCTCACCGGACCGCGTGTACCGTCGCTGCCACTTCCCATGGTCAACCTCTTCAGCGGCGGTGCGCACGCACGCGGCGGGATGGGGATTCAGGACGTCCTCGTCACGCCGTTCGGCGCCCCCAATGAGCCGACCGCGGTCGAATGGGTCCGCGACGTTTACGTCGCTGCGTCGGAGATCCTCACGGAGCGGGATGCGTCCACACTGGTGGGTGATGAAGGAGGATTCGGTGCTCCCTCGGCCTCCAGCGAGGACACCATCGCAATCGCAGTCGAGGCCATCTCCCGCGCCGGACGGATCCCGGGCCGAGAGGTCTCGCTGACCCTCGACGTCGCCGCCACCCAATTGCTGCAGGAAGACGGGACGTACCGCCTGGACGGCCGCCCGTGCGATTCCGATGAGCTCATCGAGACGGTGGCCGGTTGGACGACTCGCTATCCCATTGTCTCGGTGGAGGATCCACTAGCTGAAGATGACTGGGACGCCTGGGCACGTCTGGCGGCACGCCTCGACCCGAGGGTGCAGCTCGTGGGCGATGACCTTCTGTGCACACATATTGAGCGACTGAATCGGGCAGCCGAATTGGGTTGCGCCAACGCGGTGCTCGTGAAGGCAAACCAGATTGGCACACTGTCCGAGGCATTGGCCGTGGCGGACCGAGCGGCGGTGCTCGGCCTTCGTGCAGTTATCTCAGCGCGCTCCGGAGAGACGGAAGACGATTGGTTGGCTGACTTGGCCGTGGCCAGCGGAGCCGGACAGATCAAAGTGGGCTCCGTGGTCCGATCCGAGCGGCTGGCGAAGTACAACCGGCTTCTCCGTATCGGCCGCAGCCCGGGCGCCCCACCATGGGCAGGACCGAATGGTTTCGACAAGGTCTGAGGGCGCGGTGGTCACTGTGAGGTGCTGTCGTCACGAAGCCACCGTTGCCATGAGCCATGGTCACCACGGCCCCATAGTCCGATCAGATCGTCTACCGACGCGTTTGGCTATGGAAGGGATTGAGCGAACCTATCGATCGCCCTCTAGGCATCCGTGATGACGTGACTTCGGTGCCGACGTCGTGCCTGTCTCAAATAGGATGAAGCGATTGCGGCGGAGGTGGAACTCACTTACCGCCCGTTTCGTTCGCTCAAAGGTGTACTCGTGTTCCAACTCGACAATCCAGACGGGGTGACGGCGGGAGGCGAGCTGTGTGGCTCGGGTGGGATGTCTGCTTGATGGCCCAGCATCTGCCTCTCAACGAAGCCATTGCCGCGCTGATCCACGACGGCGACACCGTCGCGCTCGAGGGCTTTACCCATCTGATTCCCTTTGCGGCGGGACACGAAATCATCCGACAGTCGCGGCGGGAATTGACGCTTGTTCGCCTGACGCCCGATGTCATTTACGATCAGATGATTGGCATGGGGTGCGCACGGGCCCTCGTATTCTCGTGGGGCGGCAATCCCGGAGTGGGTTCACTCCATCGGCTACGCGACGCTGTGGAACGCGGTTGGCCCAACCCACTCGCCATTGAAGAGCACAGCCACGCCGGCTTGACGGCGCGCTATGTGGCGGGTGCGTCCGGTGTGCCGTTCGGCATTCTGCGGGCCTATGCAGGTAACGATCTGGTTGGCCGTTCTCCGACCATTTCCACCGTGAACTGCCCGTTCACGGGTGAAACGGTCGCCGCCGTGGCAGCCCTCCGTCCTGACGTGGCGATCATCCACGCGCAGCAGGCGGACCGGACGGGCAACGTCCAGCTGTGGGGGCTCACAGGCGTGCAGAAAGAAGCCGTGTTGGCCGCCAAGAGGGCGCTGGTGACCTTCGAGGAAGAGGTCGAGCGCATCGAACTGCGTCCCGGTGGCATCGTGCTTCCCCATTGGGTGATCACGGCTGTCTCCCACGTGCCGGGCGGCGCGCACCCGTCGTATGCGGCCGGCTTCTCCGAGCGGGATAACGCGTTCTACGAAGCCTGGGACCCCATAAGTCGGGACCGTGACTCCTTCCTTTCCTATATGCAGGATGACGTCCTTCAGTCCGCGTCGCTTCCTGCGTCGCCATGTTGATTGATCCGATGGACCAGACGGCGTATACATCTAACGACATGATGGCGGTTGCCGCTGCCCGCGCCCTCCGGGACAGAGCAATCTGCTTCGTCGGCATCGGCATCCCGTCCTTGGCTGCCAATCTGGCTCGTCACAGCCATGCACCCAATCTCGTGCTTATTTACGAATCGGGGGCAATCGGGGCAAAGCCGACCCGACCACCGCTGTCGATCGGTGACGGCGAGTTGGCAGAGACGGCAGATGCCGTCGTATCGGTGCCGGAGATCTTCGCCTATTGGCTGCAGGCTGGTCGGATCGACGTGGGATTCCTGGGCGCCGCCCAGATAGACCGCTTTGCCAATCTCAATTCGACCGTCTTGGGCCCGTATGACCGACCGCAGGTGCGCCTGCCTGGTGCCGGAGGGGCACCCGAGATCGCAAGCTCCTGCGCAGAGGTCATGGTCGTCATGCGGCAGAGCACCCGCACGTTCGTGGACAAGCTCGACTTCCGGACTTCTGTCGGATTCGGCGACGGACCCGGCGAACGGACGCGCCTCGGTCTGCGCGGGGCTGGACCGACCTTGGTGGTGACGGACATGGGACTGTTGCGCCCCGATCCCGAGACATGCGAGCTGGTGTTGACTGATCTACACCCTGGGGTCACCGTGCGGGAGGTCCAAGCCGCCACCGGCTGGCCACTCGTCGTGGCTGACGCCCTTGGCACGGTGGCGCCACCGAGCGAGTTGGAGCTCACTGCGCTCCGGACGTTGCGAGGGTCACGAATTCCGGCTGGAACATTGTGACCGGAGACGTGTTCGTCATTGATGCGGTCCGTACCCCGATTGGCGCGTACCGCGGTTCCCTCGCCCGCGTGCGACCAGACGACTTGGCGGCACTCGTTCTCCAGGAGCTAGTCCAACGAACCCCGGCCCTCGATCCGACTGATCTTGAGGATGTCTACATGGGAGCGGCCAACGGCGCCGGTGAGGACAACCGCAACGTGGCGCGCATGGCGTCGCTTCTTGCCGGCCTCCCAGTGTCAGTCCCCGGCGTCACGGTGAACCGGCTTTGTGGTTCGGGGCTCGAAGCGGTGGTTGAAGCCTCGCGGGCAGTTGCAGTCGGCGATGCCCGCCTGTGCCTGGCGGGTGGCGTCGAGTCCATGAGCCGCGCCCCGTGGGTCCTGGCCAAACCCGACCAGATCTTTCCCCGCGGCGACGAGACCCTTCACTCGACCACATTGGGATGGCGGCTGGTCAATCCTGAGATGCCCGATGAGTGGACAGTGTCGCTCGGCGAAGGCGCAGAGCTGCTGGCCGACAAGTTCGGCATCGGGCGGGCGGCACAGGATGCCTTCGCCCTGGCGAGTCACCGCAACGCGGCAGCGGCTTGGGATCGGGGGGAATTCTCGTCAGAAGTGGTCCCGGTTCCCGGAACCGACCTGACGCAGGACGAGTGCATCCGGCGGCCGAGCACGATGGACCGCCTGGCCGCTCTCCGTCCCGTTTTCCGTGAAAACGGCACAGTCACGGCCGGTAACTCGTCGCCCCTCAATGACGGCGCCGCGGCAATGGTGCTGGGAGATGTGCAGAGCATCACGTCGTTGGGTGTCCAGCCGCTGGCCCGGATTGCGGCATCTGCGGTCTCCGGCGTCGACCCGCGGTTCTACGGAATCGGACCGGTCGAGGCGGCCGCCAAGGCTCTCCAACGGGCAGGTATCGGTTGGAGTGACGTCGCGACGGTGGAACTCAATGAGGCATTCGCCGCCCAAGCCCTGGCCTGCCTCGCCGAATGGCCTGAGCTCAATCCGGAGGTGGTGAATCCGACCGGTGGCGCACTGGCCATCGGGCACCCACTTGGCTGCTCCGGAGCACGCATCCTGACAACATTGGCCTGGCGTCTCCGCCGCACCGGCGCCCGCTGGGGATTGGCGGCAATGTGTATCGGAGTTGGCCAGGGCATCGCCGTGGTCCTGGAACGGAGCTGAAGCATGACATTACGATCGGAGCAGGCCGACAGACCGGCCGTTCTCACCCCGGATCCTGCCTACAATGTGCCGGCGTACCGCTCGTCGGGCAAACGTGCACCCCACCAGCCCCTGTATCCGCTGCCCTTGGGAGCAACCGAGCGGCACGGCCCGACGTTCGGGCATTTGTCACTCACCGATGTCGATGCCGATCTGACCAGGCAACACGCGGGGGAACCGATCGGGGAACGCATCATTGTCGCAGGGCGCGTGATCGACGGCGCGGGACGGCCTCTCCGTCAGTCGCTTGTCGAAATTTGGCAGGCGAATGCGACGGGCAGATATGACCATCCGGTCGATCAGCACCCCGCGCCACTCGACCCGAACTTCACTGGTGCCGGGCGCTGCCTGACCGGGGACGACGGCAGCTATCAGTTCATCACTATCAAGCCCGGCGCATATCCCTGGGGCAACCATCCCAACGCGTGGCGCCCCGCGCACATCCACTTCTCAGTCTTCGGACGCGCCTTCACCGACCGCCTCGTAACACAGATGTACTTTCCGGGAGATCCGCTATTCGCCTATGACCCCATTTTCGGGTCAGTGCGAGACGAAGCGGCCAGGACTCGCTTGGTGTCGAACTTGGATCTCGGCCTGAGCCGGCCCGAGTGGGCGCTGGGATACCGCTTCGACATCGTGGTGTCGGGCCCGCTCGCCACCCCGGACGTGTCATGACCGGCGCCACTCCGTCACAAACGGTCGGCCCATTCTTTTCCTTCGGCCTTCGTTGGCTCGAAACCACAGAGTTGATCGGGCCGGACCATGCCGAGAGGATCGTGTTCCAAGGTTCAGTGCTCGACGGCGACGGCGTCGGAGTGCCGGATGCCCTGGTCGAAACCTTCCAGGCCGACAGCGCGGGAGACTTCCGACCTGTCTCGGGGCCGGACTGGCTCGGCTTCGGCCGCATTCTGACCGGTCAGGACGGCCGGTTCGGCTTCACGACCGTGAAGCCCGGACCGCTGCGTACGAGCAACGGAGCGACGGAAGCTCCTCACCTCACCGTCTCCGTGTTCGCCCGAGGTTTGTTGCAACGGGTCATCACCCGCATCTACTTTCCCGATGAGGAGGTAGCCAACCAGATTGATCCCGTGCTCGAGATGATTGTGCCCGAGCGTCGCTCCACGCTGGTGGCGCGCGCCGCCGACGGCCGGCTGCTCTTCGACATCCACTTGCAGGGGGAGAACGAAACTGTCTTCTTCAACTGCTGAGGAGCAGCCCGGAGACGGGCTCTTCACCTCCATCTTCACGACCGACGAACTGTCCGCACTGAGTTCCGATGTTGCGTGGATCCGAGCCATGCTGCGGGCCGAGGTGGCACTCGCCGGCGCGGAGGCCACGATTGGATTGGTCCCGCCGGCGGCCGCAGCCGACATCTCGAGGGCGGCAGAGAGCGGTCGTTTCGATCCGGGGACAATCGGACGTGCGGCGCGCGCCAGTGGGAACCCGGTCGTGCCACTTGTCGAGGCTCTCCGCGCTGTCGTCGCAGAGCAGTCGGCGCAATGGGTCCACTGGGGCGCCACCAGCCAGGACATCCTCGACACAGCGACGATATTGGTCATCAGAGATTCGACGTCCGCCATCGACCGGCATCTGGCGACCCTCGCCAACGACTGCGCCGTACTGACGCGCCACCATCGGCAGACGTTGATGGTGGGTCGTTCGCTGCTTCAGCCAGCCCTTCCGACGACGTTCGGGTTGAAGACAGCCGGCTGGCTCACTGCCGTGGATAGGGCTCGACGCGACCTGGCGAGGTCGGTGGACGGGCTGCCTTTACAACTCGGAGGAGCCGCCGGGACCCTGGCGTCGTTGGGCGAACAGGGTCCGGCCGTCGTTTCAGCCATGGCTAAGAGCCTCTCGCTGGCCGAGCCGGTGCTGCCGTGGCATACCCATCGACAGCAGCTGGCCGAAGTGGCGGGCGCACTCGCCATCGTCGCAGGGACCGCGTCCAAGGTCACCTACGACGTCGCGCTTCTGATGCAGGCAGAGGTGGCGGAGGTAAGTGACCGAAAGGGGAACGGACGAGGGGGATCCTCGACATTGCCCCAGAAGCATAATCCGGTCGCGGCGGCCATCGTCGGTGGTGCTGCACGACGAGTGGCCGCATTGGTGGCAGTCGTCTACGGAAGCCTGGCCCAGGAGCATGAGAGGGCGGTCGGAGCCTGGCACGCCGAATGGGCCACGCTGACCGAGCTCCTACGTCTCTCGGGTGGCGCTGCGGCGGCCACTGCAGAGTGCATTGCCGGTCTCACGGTGCATCCGGACGCCATGGTGTCGAACCTTGCCGCGGTGGGGCAAGGTCTTCTGGCCGAACGGGTCACCATGGAGCTCACCCGCAGGGCCGGCCGCGCCTTCGCCGTGAAAGCGGTTGCCGACGCGCTGGAGGCTGTCGCCAGTCCGGGGCCAACGTTCGCGGAATCGCTGGAAGCGGCTGGAGCGACGGCGTGGATCTCGAGGGGAGAGCTCGGTGCGCTGGTCGACCCTTCGACGTACTTGGGCAGCAGTGACCTTTTCATTGAGCGGGCCTTGGCCGCCCACGAGTTCTTCGAGAGGGGCTGAGATGCCAATCATCGAGGTGAACGGCCGCCCGGTCGCGTACCGTTTCGATGGACCGGGGCATGGTCCGCTGCTCGTCCTGGCGAATTCGTTGGGCTTGACCATGGAGATGTGGGAGCCCCAACTTCCTTCGTTTGCCGCGCACTTCCGGGTGCTGCGCTACGAACAACGGGGCCACGGCGGAACTGTTGGGCCGACTGGCCCCTATGCGATGACCGAACTCGGTGCCGACCTCCTTGGCCTCCTGGATGCTCTTGAGGAGCCCCGGGCCTCCCTCGTCGGTCTCTCCATCGGGGGCATGGTGGCCATGTGGGTCGCGTCGCATGCCCCGGATCGAATCGATCGCCTAGCCCTCTGTTGCACCGCGCCGGTCTTGGGCTCTCCAGAAGCATGGACCGAGCGCGCCGCAACGGTCCGGGCCGGCGGCACGGTCCAGCTGATCGATCTGCTCCTACCTCGATGGTTGACCCCGGAGACGATGTCGTCCCGTGCCGCCCTGGTTACTGAACTCGGAGCCATGCTGGCGACGGCGGATCCCGAGGGGTATGCCTCGTGTTGTGAAGCTATCGCGGGAATGGATCAGCGCGACCAGCTTTCGGCAATAGAGGCTTCGACTCTGGTCCTCGCCGGTGCTGACGACCCCGTCGTGCCGCCGAGCGTTGCGCTCGGCTTGCAAACCGCGGTCGCCGGTGCCGCCCTCGTGGTCCTGCCCGGGGCATCGCATTTGGCGAACCTCGACCAACCCGAAGCCTTCACTGATGCCGTGCTCACCCACCTCCTCGGTGGATCAGTTGAGCGGGGGGGACGCCGGGTCCGCCGCCAGGTGTTGGGCGATGCCCACGTGGACGGTGCAATCGAAAGGACGACGGAATTCACCGCACAGTTCCAGGATCTGATCACGCGGTACGCCTGGGGTGAGATTTGGACCCGCCCCGGACTCGACCTTCCCACCCGCAGCTGTCTCACCATGGCGATGCTGGTCGCCCTCGGACGCTTCGACGAACTCCCACTCCACGTGCGCGGGGCTCTGCGCAACGGTGTCACGGCCGAGGAGATCGGCGAAGTCCTGTTGCAATGCGCCGTTTATTGTGGCGTGCCTGCCGCCAACTCGGCCTTCGCGGTGGCTCAGCGTGTGCTGAGCGAACACGAAGACGGGGCTTAGTCGCGGTTGTACGTTGGGTCAGATTTGTCCCGCGCGCCTCGCTGGAAGGCTGAAAGGTGTGGGCTGACCTCGTCACTTGTAGCGGTGAGGTCCCAGTCGACGAGCACGAGTCGACGCGCAATCTTCCAGGACCCTTCTCGCCGGTCGAATCGGTCTACGTAGCGGGCGCCGGCCATTTCGACGCGGCCGTTGTGAAGGCTGTGGACGGCGACGACGTACGACTCCACGAATGCGACGTCGCCCCGGAGCTCTATGAGGATGTTGGAGATCCGGTGTTGGCTGGCCTCGTACTCCTCGCGCATGCGGCGGATGGTCCGGGCGACGAAGGCAGCAGCGTCACCCGAGAAGGAGCCGTGATCGTCGATCGCGTCAGGGTGATAGACCGACGCCAGAAGGTCCTCGTCGGTGCGGTCGATTGCCCGGCAGTAGAGATGCAGCACGTCGGTTATCGCCTGGCGGTCCAAGATCTCGCGAATCTCCCCCTGTGCCAAACCCTGACCTGGCGGTTCCCCCTCTTGCATTGGGGGCTTATGTTAGCGATTGGCTCACAAGCCGAACACGTGCGAGTGCCCGGCGTCCGTCAGCTGGGGAGCGTGATGCGGCGCAGGACGCGCAAGCTGCCGCAGGCGCCGTCGTCGGTGAACTCGCCCGAGTCCAGGGCGGCGCAGTACAGCTCGTAAGGCGGGCGCCCGCCGTCGGCCGGGTCGGGGAACACGTCGTGAATGGCCAGCCATCCTCCCAGCGCGACGTGCGGCGACCAGCCCCGGAAATCCGCCCAGGCGGGATCCTCGCCGTGACCGCCGTCGATGAAGCAGAAGGCGAGCGAGCGGTCCCAGCGCGCGGCCAAGGTGGGGGAGTCGCCGACAATGCCGACGACGGAGGACTCGAGCCCGGCCCGGGTCATGGTGCGGCGCCAGTGCGGCAACGTGTCGAGGCGACCGACCTCCGGATCGACCAGGTCCGGCTCGTGGTACTCCCAGCCCGGCTGGTTCTCCTCCGAGCCGCGGTGGTGATCGATGGAGAGCAGGGCCGCGCCGGTCGCTTCGGCGGCGGCACCCAGGTACACCGTCGACTTTCCGCACCAGGCACCGATCTCGACGAAGGTCGTGGGCGTCGCCACTGCGATGTCGGCCTGGCCGGCGCGCAGGGCGGCGGCGAATAGCGCCTCGCCCTCGTCGTCGGGCATGAACCCCCGGGTCTGACGGGCGGTCTCGAAGAGTGCCTGGACGCGCGCCGAGTCGAGGGCGCCGTTGCCGGTCGAGATCCCTGTCATCAAGAGGTGGGACCGGCGGCCGCCCGGAGCGATGCGGCCAGCCCGCTCCGCTCGCGTGAACCGAACGCCACGTTGACGCGTAGCCGCTCCACCGACTGGGCCACCCGGCGCGGGCCCGACGTGATCGGGTGGGCGTCGAGGAACGTGATCGCCTCCTCGGCGAATTCGGCGTCGCCGCAGAGCGCCGGCACCGACTCAATGATGCGAGGGGGGGCGTTCTTCGGGAAGTGTTCGAGCATGGCCTCCCAGTTCTCGGTCAGCCGGGTCCACACGGCCTGGTTGCCGACGGGGTTGGTCAGGAGCGAGCCCAGGACGGCGAACCCGTTCTGACTACGCACCTCGGTCATGGCCAGGTCGAAGGTGCGGAGGCACAGGTCGGCGTCGGGGAATCCGGCAAGTGCGCCGAGAGATCGCATCTCCTCTTGGGGTGTCGATGCCTTGCGGTAGCGCTCCAGCAACGCGTCGTAGTCGTCGGGCCGGAGGAGCTGTGCCACCACGGCCAGCGTCGCCGACTCGATGTCGGGTGGGATCGGATCGCCCGTACCCCCACCGATGGGTGAGGCGTCGAAACGACGCGCCGCCTCGGCCCGCACCGCGGGATCGGCGCCCACCGTCCCCATGAGATTGATGGCGAGCGCGCGCAGCGTGGGTGTCCGGTCGCTCTCGCCCGGGATGGCCTCGAAGCCCAACCGTTGGTGGGTCGGCCCGACGAGCGCTCGGACGGCCTCATGGAGCGAATCTTCCTGTTCGGCCGAAGCGATCCGCCTTGTCAGCGCGAACGCGCTGCCCACAGGCGACCACGCGGCGGGCTCGGTCTCGTCGCCGAGGCGCGCGGCCAATGTCAGGAACTCCTCCAGTGTGGAGAGGCCGGCGAGGGTCGTCGCCCACGTGTCGGCAAGCAGGTTGGCCCGCTCCAGCGGGGTGAGCTCGGACAGGTGCTCGGCGAGTGCCATCCGGTGCGCGGTCTCGTAGCCGACCCGGAAGATGCCCCAGCCGCCGGCGTTGACCACGGCCAGGCCCTGGCCCGCCTCGGCGATCTGCTCGGGCTCGGCGTCGAGGACCAGGTGGCGCAGCGGTGCGCCAGGCTCTCCGCCGGCCGGAAGCGCCCGTACCGCCACGGGCACGCGCCACTCCTCCCCGATGGACGAGGTGGCGCCGGCAGGCACCGGCCCGAGCGCGAAGGGTTGCTGGCTCAGTGTGTCGCCGTGCAGCGAGACCAAGGGGTGACCGCCCTGGAGGATGAACGTGTCCATCACGTCGCGCACCGGTGCGCCACTGGCGTCCTCGAGGGCGTCCCAGAGGTCACTGGTCACGGTGTTCCCGTAGGCGTGGGCCTTGAGGTATGTCCGCACGCCGTCGCGGAAGACCTCGGGCCCGATGTGCTGCTCGAGCATGCGGAGCGCACCGCAGCCCTTCTCGTAGGTCAGCACGTCGAACATGCCCTCCGCCTCCTTGGGCGGCCCCACCGGGTACTCGATCGGACGGGTCAGGTGGAGTGCATCGACGGCGAGCGCAGCCTCGCGGGAGGGCGCGAAGCCGATCCAGCGATCCCATGACGGGCGGAAGGCGTCGACGCAGAGAGTCTCCATGAAGGTGGCGAAGGCTTCGTTCAGCCAGATGCCCTCCCACCACCCCATGGTCACGAGGTCGCCGAACCACATGTGCGCGAGCTCATGCGCGATGACGTCGGCGACGCGCTCGAGTTCGGCGCGCGCCGCTTCGTCCTTGTCGACCAGGAGGGCGGTGTCCCGGAACGTGATGCAGCCCAGGTTCTCCATCGCCCCGGCGGCGAAGTCCGGGATGGCCACCAGATCGACCTTGTCGCCCGGGTACGGGATGTTGAAGTACTCCGTGAAGAAGCGCAACGCGAACGCGCCGACCTCGAGCGCGAAGTCGGCCAGCGGGAGCTTGCCCGGGGTGCAGACCACCCGCAGTGGCACGCCGTCCACATCGATGGTCTCGGTCGTTTCGAGCTTGCCGACGACGAACGCCACCAGGTACGTCGACATTTTCATGGTGGGGGCGAAGTGGATGCGCTGCTTGTGGCCGATCTGGTCGACCGCGACGACCGGTGAGTTCGAGATGGCGTCGAGGTCCGGCTCCACGATGAGCGTGACTTCGAAGACGGCCTTGCGGTCGGGCTCGTCGAAGCAGGGGAAGGAGCGTCGGGCGTCCACCGACTCGAATTGCGTGGTCGCCATGATGTGGGTCTCGCCATCCAGCCCGGTGTAGGTGGACCGGTAGAAACCGCGCAGCTTGTCGTTGAGGGTGCCGCTGAACCGGCAGCTGATGGTGCACGAGCCGGGGGGCAGCAGCTCGGCGGGCTGGAACGTCACCTGCTCGAGCTCGTCGTTGAACCGCACGCTGCACAGGACCGTCAGACCGTCGGCCGTCAGGACCTCGACGTCACTGATGGCCAGCTCGGCGGCATTGAGCACGATCTCGTCGGCCGTCTCGTGGACGATGGCATCGATCCGCACCGTGCCCGAGAAGGTAGCCGTGGCAATGTCCGGTTCGAGCTCGATGTGGTAGATCTCCGGCTCGATCGTCCGGGGCAGACGGAACGGTTCCGAGGCCGACGCGACGGATGACGTGGGGGTTTGAGGCATCCATGCAGGCTACCCGCGGTGCCGCGGGTAGGTTCTCGCTCCATGCCCGCATCGGAAGCCCAATCAGTCAACGAACCCGCCAGCCACGACCTCGACGTGGTGGCGATCGGATCGCCCCTGCTCGACGTCATCGAACTGGCGACCGACGAGCAGCTGGCCCAAATCGGTTTGGAGAAGGGGTCGATGACGCTCGTCGACCTGGCCACCGCCATCGCGGTACAGGACTTCATGGGCGACCCTCGTTACGTGTCCGGCGGATCGGTGGCCAACACGACGGCCGGGATCGCCGTGCTGGGCGGCACCGCCGGCTTCGTGGGGGCCGTCGCTGACGACGAAGTGGGCCGGACCTACACGGAGAACCTGCGGGCGGCCGGTGTCGAGTTCGAGCCGCACCTGAGCGAATCGGCAGAGGCGGAGGGCCTCGGAACGGGGCGCTGCGTCGTGCTCATCACCGAGGATGCCGACCGCACCATGGGGACCTACCTCGGAGCGGCGGCGACCATGACACCGAAGGGTGTTCCGACGTCCCTCGTGGAGCGCGCCTCCATCGTCTTGCTCGAGGGCTACCTGTGGGACGTGCCGGCCGCCAAGGAGGCCATGCGTCACGCCGCGGCCACGGCCCACGCATCCGAGGGCTCGGTGGCGCTCTCGCTGTCGGACCCGTTCTGCGTGGGGCGCCACCAGCGGGAGTTCCTCGATCTCCTCGTCGATGACGTGGACATTCTGCTCGGCAACGAGGAAGAGGTCACCATGCTCTTCGGGGCCCGTTCGTACGAGGACGCGTTGGCCGCGGCCGAGGAGACCGGACTGCTCGTCGTCATGACCCGGGGCGCACAGGGCGCAATCGTGCTGACGGCCCGCGGGCCCGAGGAGGTCCCGGCGGCCGCGGTGAGCCAGGTCGTCGACACCACGGGTGCGGGGGACCTGTTTGCCGCGGGGTTCCTCTTCGGTCTGACGCACGGCCTGGGCCCTGTCGAGAGCACCAGGCTCGGCGGCCTGTGCGCCGCCGAAGTGATCTCGCACACCGGCGCCCGGCCCGAGGCCGACCTGAAGGCACTGGCGGCCGAGGCCGGCCACCTCCCGGGCTCGCCGGCGGCGTGAGCCTTTCCATCGGCATTGTGGGGCTGCCCAACGTGGGCAAGTCCACTCTGTTCAACGCGCTGACCAACAACGAAGTGTTGGCAGCCAACTACCCCTTCGCCACCATTGAGCCGAACGTGGGTGTGGTGGCCGTGCCCGATGCCCGACTCCAGCAACTGGCCGACCTGTACGACGGGGCGCCGGTGGTGCCTGCCACGGTGACCTTCGTCGACATCGCCGGGCTCGTGCGCGGTGCCTCACAGGGGGAGGGCCTGGGCAACCAGTTCCTCGCCGCCATCCGCGAGACCGACGCCATCTGCCAGGTGGTACGCGCCTTCCACGACGACGACGTCGTCCACGTCGACGCCCGGGTGGATCCGACGGGCGACATCGACACCATCAACACCGAACTCATCCTGGCCGACCTCCAGACGGTCGAACAGCGGCTGCCGCGGCTGGCCCGGGAGGCCAAGGGAGATCCGTCGCTCCGGCCGACCGTCGATGCGGTCACCGCCGCCGAAGCCATTCTCAGTGCCGGCCGCACTGTGGCCGAGGCGGCGTCGAAGGGCGAAGTGGACGTGGCGCTCCTGCGCGATCTGCATCTGTTGACGGCCAAGCCGTTCATTTACGTCTTCAACGTCGACGAGGCGGCGCTCGGCGACGCGGCGTTGGCGACCAGCTTGGCCGAGAGCGTGCGTCCCGCTCCCGCCATCGTCCTCTGCGCACAGATCGAGGCGGAGGTGGCCGGCCTCGACGCCGCCGACGCCGCCGAGCTGTTGCAGAGCTACGGCCAGGAGGAGTCAGGTCTCGAACAGCTCGTCCACGTCGGGTTCGCCACCCTCGGACTGCAGACCTACCTGACCGCTGGTCCCAAAGAGGCGCGGGCGTGGACGATTCACGTCGGGGATACCGCGCCGAAGGCCGCCGGGGTGATCCATACCGACTTCGAGCGCGGCTTCATCAAAGCCGAGGTCATCAGCTTCGAGGATCTCATGGCGGCCGGGTCGGTCGCGGCCGCCCGCACGGCGGGGCGGGCCCGCATGGAAGGCAAGGACTACGTGATGCGTGACGGCGACGTCGTGGAGTTCCGCTTCAACACCTGATATTCGGCGAAACTGCAGGTCAGACGACTAGCGCCGGGCGGTAGTTCGCGCTGAGTCCGCGGGGGCTGGCGACAGGGTTGCGCGGACGAGGTCCTCGGCGGCATTGCGAGTCCGGTCCTCGGCCGTCGGCCAGAGGTGCGAATAGGTATTCAGCGTCGTGGTGGCGCTGGCATGACCGAGGGCTCGCTGCACCGTCACCACGTCACACCCGGCTGCTATCAGGCCGCTCGCGTAGAAGTGCCTGAGATCGTGCAGCCGGAGGCCCTCGAGGCCAGCGCGCTGGCGGGCCATCCTCCACCGGTGATGCACGGTGTTCGGCAGGGGAGGGTCATCGTTCTCACCGGTGAACATCCAGCGGCTGGGGTGGTCGTCGTGAGAGTTCGACGCCGCCATGTGCTCCGAGAGCATCGAGACGAGCGACGGGGCCAGGAAGACGACGCGCTCCTCCCGTACTTAGGCGCTCGGATCTCGAAGCAGCCCTGTGCCCGCTGCACCTGCCGAGAGACACTCAACGTCCGGCGTATTAAGTCGATGTCGCCAAGCTGGACACCGGCTGCCTCGCCCAGGCGCAGACCGGCAAAGGCACAGAGGCCGACGAAGGCCCTGAAAGCAGTGTCGGAGGCGTCCAGGAGCTCCTTGACGTCGACAGTGGATGGGAGGGTCATGGCTGCCTCTCGGCGCCGTCGGCGGGGGAGTGTCACACCTGCGCTCGGGTCGACAGGGATGATCCGATCTGCGACGGCGCCCCCGGAGGACGGCCCGGACGTTGTTGGCCCGCGTGGCGATAGTCGAGGCGGCGAAGTCCCTCGAGGACATCGACTTGACCCAGCCCTCGACGTGGGAGCGCCGTAGCGACCAGAGAGGAACGTTCCCGAAGGTGACAGATCGGGCGGTGACGTC
>Ga0307374_10004451_pt1 | contig 23337 bp, 20 predicted proteins | sample OX3MG_FD_202532 | JGI IMG/M metagenome (GOLD analysis project Ga0307374, IMG submission 202532) | Soil microbial communities from Risofladan, Vaasa, Finland - OX-3 | ecosystem: Environmental > Terrestrial > Soil > Coastal area > Acid sulfate soil | place: Finland: Risofladan, Vaasa | collected... | reverse complement strand
GGCGCGTCGCCGTCTACCACGGCGACACAAAATTGCAGATCGAGGCCCTCTAAAAAAATAACGAGGGGGTGACATTTTCACTCGGCTGTTAGGGGTGACATTTTTACCTTGCTACAACACCCGGCGCGGAAAACAGAATTTTGCCCTGTTCAACGTTGTTCGGCCGGCGGAGGGGTCGGAATCGGTTGGTGATACACTTTGGCGCGTCATGCGGGAACCGGACGGGCAGCGCGGGCGCCGGGCGGGCGGCGGGCAAGCCATATCGGCTGGCCGGCGCCGGAAACTCGCGCTTCTGCCGCTGATTGCCGCCACGTTTTTCATCGTCTGCGGCGGACCCTACGGCACCGAGGACATCGTGCAGAAAGCCGGCTACGCCGGCGCCCTGTTGATCCTGCTACTGGTGCCGCTGGTTTGGAGTTTGCCGACGGCGATGATGGTTTCCGAACTGTCGGCGGCGCTGCCCGAAGAGGGTGGCTTCTACGTTTGGGTCACCCGGGCCATGGGGCCTTTCTGGGGATTTCAGGAAGCCTGGCTTACCCTTGTCGGCAGCATTTTCGACATGGCGCTCTATCCCACCCTCTTCGTCTTCTACATCTCCCACTTCTTTCCCTCTCTTTCGGCCGGCCACTGGCCCACCGTTCTCGGCCTCGGCATGATTCTGGTCTGTACGGTGTGGAACGTCTGCGGCACGCGCGCCGTCGGGATGAGCTCGCTTCTGCTGGGAATCGTGCTGCTGGGACCGTTCGTCGCGCTCGTGGCTCTGGCGCTCGCCCGCGCCGCGCCGGCCGCCATAGCCGCCCGGCCCGCGCCCCTGGGTCGCGCCGATTGGCTGGGCGGCATCCTGATCGCCATGTGGAACCTGATGGGGTGGGACAATCCCTCGACCATCGCCGCCGAAGTCGATAATCCTCGCCGCACCTACCCGCTCACCATGGCGGCATCGCTCGCGCTGATCGCTCTGGTTTATCTCGCGCCGATTGCCGCCGTCGCCCACTCCGGCGTCGCTGCCGCCTCGTGGACGACGGGGGGATGGGTCGATCTGGGCCGCCATTTCGGAGGCGAGAGCCTGGCCGCGGCTATCGCGGTTGGCGGCGTGATCGGCGCGTTTGGAACCTTCAACGCGCTCATGCTTTCCCTGACGCGCATTCCGCTGGTCATGACCGAAGACGGCTATCTGCCGCGCATCTTCGCCCGGCGCAACCGGCGCACCGGTATGCCCTGGGTCGCGATCTCGGCCTGCGCCGTCGGCTGGGCTTTCGCATTCGGATTGGGTTTCGTCGCCTTGGCCGTAATGGATGTCCTGTTATCGGGCCTCAGCGTGCTTCTGGAATTTGCCGCGCTCCTCGTTCTGCGCCTGAGCGAGCCGAAGCTATCCCGGCCATTTCGCGTGCCCGGCGGATTGGCGGGAGCGGTGGCGGTCTGTATCACGCCCACGATCCTCATCGGTTTGGCCTTCGTGCGAAACGCCAGCCAGCCTGTGGGGTCTTTCAACGCATTGGCGCTCGATCTGCTCCTGATCGCCGCCGGCCCCGCGATCTATTCGGTGAGCCGGTTCTACCGGCGTCGCTCTCCTGCCCGCGCTCCCGAAGCCCCCTGATTTCCCTCTCACAGATCGAAAAGATTGCCGCGCCCCAGCAGCCCTTTCGGGTCCAATCGCCGTTTCACCGCCCGCATTCTATCGATCTCTTCCGCCGTGAACTGGATCTCCAGCAGATGCCGCTTGTGCTTGCCCAGTCCGTGCTCGGCCGACACCGTTCCGCCGAGCTTCACCGCTTTCCGGGCGAACTCCATGATGAGGTTTTTCGCGCGTTCCGCCTCCGCCCCGGATTTCGGCAGGATATTCGCATGCACGTGCGCATCGCCAATGTGTCCGAAGATGACGAACTGTCCCGGAAATTCAGCCTGCAGACGATCGCGATAGAATGCCAGCATCTCGCGATTGCGCTTGACGGGAACGGCGAAATCCGACCCCATTTTGAGACACCCGTTCCGGCGCACGATATCGTTGACCATCTCCGGCAGCGCATGGCGGAACTTGCGGAAGCGTTCGCGGTCCGAGTCATTTGCCGCAAACCACGATTCTTCGGTTAGGGCTTTGGCCGCTTCAAGCCGGTCGAGCCAGGCGTCGCTTTCTTCGGGACTCGACTCCTGTTCGATCAAAATCGCCGCGCCGGCCTGCGGCGGAATCTCGTCAAACCGCGTCCGCAGCAACGCCAGTGACTGGCCGTCGAAATACTCGATCATCCGCAAGCCGTCGATGCTCCGCCAGGCATCGACCGCGTCCAGCGCGGCATCGTCGCCCGGAAAGAACACAACACCGGTCAGCAGATCGCGGGGCGCCGGCAGCAACCGCAACTCGGCTTCCGTAATGATTCCGAGCGTTCCCTCCGATCCGATGAACAGATCTACCCAGTCCATGCCGGACCTCAGATAGTAGCCTGCCGTGTGTTTGGTGGTGGCCGGCGCGGGGAGCGGATCGATCGGAAAATCCACGCTCTGGCCGCGCTTCCACTCGCGCGCCGTGCCGTCGGCCAAAACGACGCGGAGTCCGAGCGTGTGCCGCCGCGAATCTCCGTAGCGGAAGCTCCTCGATCCGCTGGCGTTGGTCGCCAGCGTTCCGCCGACCCAGGCCGAACATTCGGTTGGATCGGGCGCGTAGAACTGCATTGTCGCCGCCGCGGCTTTGTGAAGGTCTGCCAGTGAAACCCCTGCGCCCGCCCGCGCCCGGCCGTTTCCAATCTCGAGCCGGGTGAACCGTTCCATCGAGATGACCCAGCCTCCGAGCGGCACGCGTCCGCCGGTAACGCCTGTGCCGGCGCCGGCAATGGCAAGCGGAATGTCTTGCTCGGAGGCCGCGCGCACCGTTTCGATCAATTCGGGCTCATCGCGCGGTAGAAAAACGCGATCCGCGCGCCCGCGGAAGCCCGAAGCGTCGGTCAGGTATGGAGAGTCGGAGGGAACGGCAGCCATGAGATTTTCAGCCATGGAATGCCTTTATGTTAACACCGCGATGGGGTCGGCCCGGCTTGGCCGGTTGTTTCCCGCAGGCGATGCTCTCGGCCGCGCAATCCCTTCTAGAAATTTGCGCCAATCCCCGCGGTAACCGTCACGTTGTTGTTGTGCGTTGATCCCAACGGAATCCGGCTGACGTAGAAATCAATCACGCCCATATTCGCGTTGAGCCATGAATTCAGTTTGAATGTCAGGGTCGAGGTCGTATCGAAGCGGTACCGGCCTCGGTCGGTAAGATTGGGATAAAAATTGAAAGCGTGGTCGAACCGGATTTGGTGATCGAACTGAAAGCCCACGCGTTCGGCGACAAGCGCTTCGGCATACTGCTCGGCCGCGGCGCCGGTAAACTTCTCGTTCGCGAATGTCGCGCCGCCCAGAAGGCTGAGCGTCAGCCGCTTCCCCGTCAGCAGGTCGCGCCCGTAGCCGCCTCCGTAGGTCTGGCGGAGATATAGGTTTTGCGGCTGGATGTGATCCAGCTGGCCGAGCACGAAAAGAAAATTGTGAGGCCGCAAAAAGTAATCCTGCCGCAGCGCCGTGCTCAAGGTGTTCGACTTCACTTCCACGCTGTCACTCTTGGCGCTGGCAAAGAGCATATTGAATGTGTAGGTCGTTCGCCAGCGATCGTTGATGCCGGCCAAATCCTTCTGGCGCCGCACCGCGTTCAACCCGATGCTCAACGTGTGCGTCTGCTGATCGCCTTGCTGCAAGCTGTAACCAAACGTCGTATTCCCTTTCCAGCCGTGCCACGGTCGAGCAGACCTCTCGGCCATCAATGTGCGATAGGCCGCCGCCGAAATGATTTCCCGCAACTGTTTCGGCGCAATCGTTCGCCGCGCACCCTTCGATTCGACGGTCCAGACGCCGTTCGCCAGGCGGGCGTGAGCGGCCGAGACGGCCTTCCCGCTGGTCAGCACGGCCACCAGCGGCTGCTTGAGCGTGAGCGACTTCACCTTCGCGGCGGGAATCGAGATTTTGCCGACCGCGTCCGATTGGAAGTCGATCGTATTCCCCTCCACACTCACCCATTTCCCGGTCAACCGATCGCCGTTGGTAAATTGAACCACCTGGGCACGCGCGCCGGCCGCCGCCAGCAGCGCAAAAAGCAAGTACCACCGAAGGAACTTCGCCATAAAAAACCTCCCCCCTCCGAATCTTCCCGCCCGAAAATGGCTAATCAGCAAAACCGTCCAGTCCCGCCGCTGGCATCTGCCATGGAAGCTTACTCCAGTTTCTCACTTGCCGCAGAGGCGCAGCTCCGCCTTTCGCTCCTGGACCCAATGGTCCCTCTTGTCTTTCAGTTTATTCTTGTTGCGGGGGGAATTTCCTCGCTCATCGCGAGTTCCGGTGCTTGGCGCTCAGCAGCGAACGATCTTCTCGCGGTGCCGGGTGAGGTTGCCTGTGGCGTTGCGGGCATCGACCACCAGCGTGGCGCTTTCGACGATGGCCGCGTAATCGTAGATCGAGTGATCGGTGGCGATCAGCACGCAATCGTAGCCCGCGAGCTGTTCGGGCTCGATGCCGGCCGAGCGCATGTGCGAATAATCGTAGTGCCGCATTTTGTGCAGCCCGGGAAAATACGGATCGTTGTAGTCGACCTGGGCCCCGCGGGCCTGCAGCAGCTCGATGATCTTCAGCGAAGGCGATTCCCGCAGATCGTCCACGTCCCTTTTGTAGGCCACGCCCAGCACCAGCACCCGCGAGCCTTTCAGGCTCTTGCAGCGCTCGTTCAGCGCTCCGGCGACGGCTTCGACCACGTGGTAGGGCATCGCGGTGTTGATTTCCCCGGCCAGCTCGATGAACCGCGTCGAGAAATCGTATTCCCGCGCCTTCCATGACAGATAAAACGGATCGACGGGGATGCAGTGGCCGCCCAGCCCCGGGCCGGGCCAGAACGGCATGAACCCGAATGGCTTGGTCGACGCCGTCTCGATGACTTCCCAGATGTCCACATTCATCCGCAGAGCCAGCATCTTCAACTCGTTGACCATTGCGATGTTCACGCCGCGGAAAATGTTTTCCAGCAGTTTCACCATCTCCGCCGCCCGCGTCGTGCTGACAGGGACGACCCGGGCCACCGCGTGGGAATAGAGGGCCTCGGCGGCGCGCCGGCTGGGCGGATTGATGCCCCCCACCACCTTTGGGATCGCGCGCAACGAGAAGTCTTTGTTTCCGGGGTCTTCGCGTTCAGGGGAAAAGGCGAGGTAAAAATCGCTCGGCTGGCCTTCTTCGCGGGGGTCCGAGACGACGGGGCACCGCAACCCGCTCTCCTCCGCCAGGATTGGCAGAACCAGTTCGTCGGTCGTGCCGGGATAGGTGGTGCTCTCCAGCACGATGAGCTGCCCCGCCCGTAGCGTTTTGGCGATCGCCCGCGCGGTTTCGACTACATAGCTGAGGTCGGGCTGACGCCGCTCATCGAGCGGCGTGGGGACGCAGATGAGGATGGCATCCATCTCGCCGAGGCGCGAAAAATCGCTGGTCGCTTCAAAGCGGCCGGCTTCGCGCCAACGGCGGATCTGTTGGGCCTCGATGTGGCGGATGTACGTTTCACCGGCATTCAGCTTGTCCACTTTCGCCGGGTCGGTATCGAAACCGGTGACCTGCTGGCCGACTTCGGCAAAGCGCAAGGCGAGCGGCAAGCCGACGTAGCCGCAGCCGATAATGCCGATTTTCCGCTCTTTGCCCGCGAAATATTCGGGTCCGTTCACAATCGTTGGCTCTCGATGCCGGCCCGGGAGCCGGACAGGTGCGTGCGGCCCGGGAAATGCAAGAAACAGACAAACTATAGCAAGGAACCGGCGGCCGGAGAAACGCCGTCGAACCGATCGTTCCTTACTTGCGCATTCGTTTCCCCGGCCGTCAGTGGCCGCCGCCGTGCTCTTTGTAGCGCGCCTTGTGCATGAGCCAGGGAAGCGGGGCAACGACGATGAAGATAATGCCGAGCATGCGGAACGCATCCAGATAGCTGAGCACGGACGCTTGTTGCAAGGTCAGTTGGTAAAGCATGGCGAGGGCTTGCTGGCCCGCTTTCACCGAACTCGCTCCCTGATGCAGAAGCTCGGCCTTGAGGCCGGCGAGGAAGTTCCTCATGGCTGGGCTGGTCGCGGTCAGATGGGCTACCAGGCGTGTCTGATGCTTTTGCCGGTTGCGGGCAAGCTCGGTGGCGGCAATGGAAATTCCAATACTGGCGCCCATATTGCGCATCAGGCTGGTGATGCTGGTGGCGTAGCCCATCTCCTCGCTGGGAATCGGATCGACGGTGATCGTTGCGAGCGGAGGGAAGACGAAGGAAAGGCCCGCTCCCATCAATATCTGCGGCCCGACAAAGCTCCACGGACCGGCGTTCAGATTGAGAAGGGTGAAGCCAAAGACCCCCAATGCCGAAACGAGCAGGCCCGCGAAGATCATGGCGCGCATGTCCCAGCGGCGGCCAATCAGAAATCCGGCTACAGGCATGAAAATCAAGGTCGCAATACCCCGCGGCGAATTCCAAAAGCCCGCCGTGATCGCCGGAAATCCGAGCAGTTCCTGCATGTACAGGGGAATGAGAACGATGCTTCCAAAAAGAACGAATGCCAAAATAGCCGAAAGCGAGGCACCCACGGCAAACGTCCGGAATTTGAGCAGATGGAAATGGACGATGGGGTTTTTCGACCGCAATTCCCAAATCACGAAAGTTGTCAGGCAAACGACCGCGAGCACCGCCATGGTAACGATGAAGTGCGAGCTAAACCAATCATCCTCCTGCCCCTTATCCAGCAGCACTTGAAGCGAGGCGATCCCGGTGACCATCATCCCCAGTCCCCAGTAATCCATCCGCAGGGATCCTCTGCGGATGTAGGGCGGGTCGTGCACGAACAGGTGGAGCAGAATCAGCCCGGCGATACAGAGCGGCAGATTGATGAAGAAGACCCATCGCCAGGAATAATCCGTCGTCAGCCAGCCGCCCAGCACGGGCGCTAGGATCGGCGCCGTGACGATCCCCACGCTCCAGAATGCCATCGCGTGGCCGCGCTCCTCGCGGGGGAACGTCTCGAGCAGGATGGCCCGGGTAATCGGCTGCAGCGAGCCGCCGGTAGCGCCCTGCAAGACCCGGAAGGCGATCAGCATGGGCAGCGAAGTCGCCAGACCGCATAGCATGCTCGCTATCGTGAAGCCGCCCACTGCAAACATGAGCAACCGCTTCCGGCCAAAATAATTCGCCATCCAGCCCGCCAGCGGCAGCACGATCGCGTTGGAAACCAGGTAGGAGGTAAGAACCCAGGTGGCTTCCGTGGTGCTGGCGGAAAAATTGCCGGCGATGTAGGGCAGGCTCACGTTCACCGCCGACGTATCGATCAGCTCCATCATCGCGCTGACCATCACGGCGATGGCGACTAGCCAACGCCCCACATCGGGTCTTTCCATCGGTGTGTCGAGAGTCGTCGTTGCCATGAAGACGCAGCCGGCCGATCAGAACGCGCCGGAGATATGCTCGGGCGCGCACAGAAGAGATGGATACCTTTCCCCCAGGAATCGGTTCCTTCGTGCGCAGGGGCGGTTTCTTCTTTTGTGCTTTTCTAAGCACGCCCCGGGGAAGCCCATCTTCCCGCAGTTTCCGTATAGGAGCAAAAACGCATGGGTGCCGCCCCTCACCGGCGCTGCGAAAGGACTTGCGACAAAGGGAGCCCCTGGGGAACGCCACCTCCGGCGAAATGCCAGGGGCAATTCCGATGGGTCAAAATGCGGGCACTGCTCGGCAGGGAAACGCCTATTCTTGGCCAGCCGGACCCGGACTTTCCCGCGTCTGCTCCGCCCGCATTCCCTCCGGATGCATCGGGAGCGTGTAGGCTTTCAGCAAACCGGCGGCGAGGGCGACAATGACCGGGCCCAGCACCACCCCAATCATGCCGAACACAGTGACCCCGCCCAGCACCCCCACCAGCACCCAGAGCCCGTTGAGTTCGGAGCGGCCACTGATCATCAAGGGCCGAATGACATTGTCGATCACCAGCAGCGCCGCGCCGCAAATCACCAGCAGAATGATCGCGCGTCCCAGATGCCCTTCCGACGCCAGCCATCCCGCCGCGGGAATCCATACAATCCAGGCGCCCAACACCGGGAGCAACGCGAAAAGAGCCATCACCACTCCCCAAAGCACCACTTGATGGATTCCAACACCCCAGAACGCCAGCGCGCCGACCAGGCCCGTCAGCCCGGACGCGGCCAGACTCGACGCTACCGTCACGAATATCAAATCGTGCGCCTGCGTGATCATCTCCTCCCGCTGTTCGGGGGCGAATGGGAGCGAGCGCCGCAGCCAGAGCATGATCGAGGCGGCATCCCGGAAGAAATAGAACATCGTGATGACCGTGAGCACCAGATCGAACAGAAACAGGATGACGTTTCGCACGATCCCGCCGACTTCTCCCGCCAGAAAGGCGGTGATGCGCTGCGTTCCCTCCCGGGCGACGGTCGGCAGATCCACCGCCTGGGTGCCGGGCAGCCGGTGCGCCAGCCACATCCAGATATGATTCAGCCAAACCGATTGGTCCAGGAATGCACCGAGTTCAAAGGTTTCGAGCAGCATGATCGCCTGATGCACGAATGCGATCATCACCATCAGCGCCGGAACGATCAGGATCGCCGTGACCACGATCGTGCTCACCGTCGCCGACGCCATTCTGCCCACCCGGCGTTCCAGGCGCCGGTGCCAGGGGAGAAATAAGATCACGATTACGGACGCCCAGATCAACGGCGTCATGAACGGCCGGAACACCATGAAGGTCATCCAGGCGAGCAGCGCCAGAAGACCGTAAAACAAGGCCGTCGTTACCCGCCGGGTTGTCGTCGACTCGGACATGGTTCCTTTCCCGATACTCGGTACTTCGGGATTTGTCAACTCGATCCGCGATCCTTCGCATCCGGGTCGATACGGGGCCGTTTGTCCCAGCCAAAACCCGCGCGGCGGTATACTTTTGTGTGGGAGTTCCGGTGACCCAGCCCGCTTCATGCCCCCATCGTCGCACGCGGCTCATCGCCCGCGATCAGGACGCCGAATTTCGCGAATGCCTGGATTGCGGCGCGATACTCGACAAGAGCGAGGCACCCGAGCCAGCCCCCTTCGACGAATCGCTTTCCGACGCCTGACCCCGGCCGCCCCTGCCGGATGCCTCCAGCGCGAAGCCCGCGCAGGCCTTTCCGCGGGCGGAAAATCAATAAGAAACGCTCCGCGATCGTCCGGTCTGTTGCGGCGTCCTCATAATAGGGGCCGGATGCGAAATGTGATAGCTTTCGAGCCGGGAGCGGGATGCCGGAACTGGCCGAAGTCGAAACGGTGGTGCGCGGTCTGCGGCGGATCGCCGGCCGGCGCATCGTGGGAGTGTGGCTGGCCAAGACCGATTTCATTCACAACCCCGAACGAATGAAAACCCTCCTGCCGGGCGGCCGCATCGATGAAATCCGCCGGTACGGCAAACTGATTTTGGCGGCCCTCGATCGGAACGACCGCGAACCCGAGCGATTTTGGCTGGTGATCCATCTCGGCATGACCGGCCAACTGGTGCTTTGCGATCCAGCCGAGCCCGTCCTGCCGCACACCCACGTCCGGTTTTCGCTCGATGACGGCAGCGAGTTGCGCTACGTCGATATTCGCCGCTTCGGCCATATGCGAGTCGCTCCTCCCGAGGAATTGGCCGCGTTGATCGCTCCGCTGGGCGCCGATCCGCTCGAAGTAGCGGAACCCGAATTCCGCGCGCGCCTGGGCGGACGCCGGGCGCGGGTGAAGGCGCTGCTGCTCGACCAGCGGGTATTGCGGGGACTCGGAAACATTTACGCCGACGAGAGCCTTTGGCACGCGCGCTTGCATCCGGCGCGTCTGGGCTCGGATTTGACGCCGGAAGAGCTCGGGCGGCTTTGGCGCGCGATTCGCCTGGTGCTGCGCGAAGCGATCCTGCGCCGGGGCACTTCGATCGCCAATTACGTCGACTCGCGCGGCCGGTCAGGCACCTATCAGAAGCGGCTGCGCGTCTATCGCCGTCTGGGCTGCTCCTGCCGCCGGTGCGGCGCAATGATCGAGCGCGCCATCGTCGCCGGCCGCAGCTCCCATTTTTGCCCTCGCTGCCAGCCGGCCCGCGTCGGCGGCCGTTCCGGCCGGCCCGGCAAGGCTCGCGGGCGTGAGAATCGCAACGGGCGTCGCTAGCTAAAAGAGGACCCTATTCACCCGCCCGGGCCGGGGAAAAGCGGCGGGCAGTGAATCCAATCCAAGGGGAAGCGGATGAGAGCGGTGGTTCAGAGGGTGAGCCGCGGCCGCGTGGTGATCGGCGGCCAGGCGGCGGGAGAGATCGGGAGCGGGGTGGTGGTGCTGGTGGGCGTCGGACGCGAGGACACGCCGGAATCGGCCCACTACCTCGCCGAGAAGATCGTCCATTTGCGCATCTTCGAGGATGCCGGCGGGAAGATGAATCGCTCGCTCATCGAGACGGGCGGCGCGGCGCTGGTGATTTCCCAATTTACGCTCTATGGGGACGCGCGCCGCGGCCGGCGCCCCGGGTTCGATCGCGCCGCTCCGCCCGAAACCGCCAGCCGGCTTTATGAAATGTTCGTCGAGCAGTTGCGCTCTTGCGGCGTTCGCGTCGAAACCGGAGTGTTTCAAGCGCAAATGACCGTGGAGCTGGCGAACGAGGGTCCGGTGACGATCCTGCTCGATTCGGAAAAGACGTTTTAACGGCAGCCCGTCCGGGGCGCCTAATATATCGCATTATGATATAATTCCGGGCGGGCAGGGCGAATGGCACGAAATGCACTGGCGGCGCCGGCGGCGATTCGGGAACTGGCCCGATTCCGCTACGAGCTGCGCAGGTTTCTCCGGTTCAGCGAAAAGGCGGCGCGCAAAGCCGGGTTGACGCCGCAGCAGCACCAGCTGTTGCTCGGCGTGGCCGGCCACACCGGCCGGGGCTGGGCGACCGTTTCCGAACTGGCCGAATTCCTGCAGGAACGCCATAACGCCGTTGTCGGCCTGGTGGATCGGGCACTTCGCGCCGGACTGGTGAGTAAGGAGCCGGTCTCGCGCGATCATCGGCTGGTGCGCGTGCAGCTGACCGCGCGGGGCCGGAGAATGCTCGACACACTCTCGGCGCTACACCGCCGGGAACTTCGCAGATTTCAGGTGCTTAGCGATTTGTTTTTTCATCCCCCGGCCGACGGTAAAGATATCCGGACGCCCCGTCAGCCGAAGCGTCCCATGAGCCAATTTTCCAGCATTCGATAAACGAATCAAGAGGTATGTATGGTTTTCGTGGCCGCTGGCGCTCCCAATAGCTGGCCTTGTTCTTCCATAAGCCAGCGGCGCAGCTGCAAGATATCGTTGGCGCGAGCGAGTCCGATCGGTTTGCGCGGGCCGCTGGGTTGGACCACGACTACATCTTCAACGTTCTTGAGCAGCATATCGCGGTTGACCTGATCGACCGTTTCATTGGGATAAGCTATGACGTAATCCTGCCGGGCCAATTCACGCATTTTGAAATGGTGATCGGGTGGCTCGGTTTTCAGCAAATCTTCCGCTTCGAGGATTCCCACCAATGTCCCGTCTTTATCCACAACAGGCATCACCCCGAAGCTCGCCGTCGAGAATTTCTTCAAGGCTGTTTCCAGGTCGTCGTCGGCTCCAACGACATCGAATTCCTTGTGCATGGCCTGATCGATCCGCATTCGCATCAAGACTGGCACGGAAAAATCCTGGAGCACAATCAGGCCTCGTTTCACGAGCTTCACAGTCATCATGGAATCCCGGCTGAACAAACGTACAAAGCCATCGGCTATCATGACGCATACGATCAGCGGGAGCAGGGAATTCGGATTATGACTTAGCTCAAAGAGAAAAACGATGCTGGTAAAGGGTGCACGGGCGATGCCCCCAAATAAACCCGCCATGGCTGCCAGCGCATAAAAAGACGGGTCGCTCACGAGGTGAGGGAAGATGTGCCGACAGCCCACGGCAAAGGCTGCGCCGATGCCCCCGCCCACAACCAGCGTTGGAGCGAAAACGCCGCCAGTTGTTCCTGAACCAAGAGAAATGAGAAGGGCCCAGAACTTCGATATGGATGTGCTGAGCAGAGCGCCGACCGTCAAGCGGTCGTTCAGCATTTCGCGTATCGTGTCGTAGCTGGTACCCAAGACCTGAGGATAGAAGTACGCAATTATGCCCAGAATGAACGCGCCGATGACGGGCGACCAAACGAGGGCGCCCTTGATCGGAAGATGGTCGAAGAAATCCTCCAGCCAGGACATTGTCCGGATCATGGCGATGCCGACGACACCCATAAGAAGGCCCAACACGCCAAACAGCCACAACTCGTTCATGCCGGTGAGCTTGAATGCCGGGGTGGGAAACATAGGAGCCCATCCCACAAAATGAATACGGACTCCCGTCGCAACAGCGGAGGCGAGAGCCACAGGAATAAAAGAACGGGCTTTGAGCTCAAAAAGCAAAAGCTCGACGGCTAACAGGATTCCCGCGAGCGGGGCTGTAAAGGTCGCTGCCATTCCAGCCGCGGCTCCGGCGGCTAGTAACACGCGCCGGTAGTACGGCGGGAGTTTCACGGCCTTGCCGAGGAGAGAGCCAATAGCGGCGCCAGTTTGAATAATGGGTCCTTCGGCTCCGAATGGACCGCCAGTGCCGATGACCAGGGCGGTAGCCAGGGGCTTGAGGATTGCTACGCGAACGCGCATCCGGCTATGGGCGAACAGAACGGCTTCCATTGCTTCCGGTATCCCATGACCTTTGAGCGTCGGTTCGGCAAATTGAATCAGTAGCCCTGCCACCAGCCCGCCCATGACTGGAATCAGGATTATCCAAATCCCGACGTGAGTGTGATCGGGATAACTGATCCGGAAGGAGGCTTTCCCGTAGAAAAAGACGTTCGTAAAAAAATAGATGAGTTCCAGCAACCCCTGTGCGACTAGACCGCCGATAAGACCCATCAATAACGCATAGCCGCAAATCTTCACGACTTGAGGCTCGAGAGCCATTCCGAACTGGCCCTTTTGGGGAGCGATCGATTTTAGTTTGCCTAGGGTTGCGGAGGATGAAGGGTCTGCCATGAAGACCTCTGGTGCTTCGATTTGCGTCCCTTGAGCCAGTACGCGGCCAGTCTGGAAGGGACGTGAACCCAGGAACGATTCTCTAATTTTCGCGGGCGTGCGACGGCGGGGGCCGATTCCTTGCGGACCGGTGCGGTTAGATCACTTCGGTTCGCTCCCAAAATCGCGCTCGTGGGAAGCCGCTCCGGCGAGCTGCGCCGGCACGTCCCCATGCTGAAGCTTCAAAGCTTCCAAAATATCCGACTTTGTGACGACACCTTCCACCTCGCCCTTGGACGAGATGACCAAAAGCATATGATGCCGGCGCTCACTCGAGAGCAGGCGAAATCCCTCCAAGAGATCGCAGTCGGCGGATACCTTGGGGACGTCTGGATCGACCAACTCTCGAATCTGCGTATCATTCCATTTCTCGGGAGGGATTTGGGCAAGAGATTGCCATGAAACCGTGCCTAGCATATTCCGATCGTCGAAAACCGGAAAGGTTGTATGCCGGTAATGGGGCGAGATAAAATCCGTGAATTCGCGCAGACTCAAGCCAGCTTGCACGGAAATCACCTTTCGTTGCATCACCTGGCTGACGGTGATGTTGCTGAGTTCCTGCACCCTGACGCTCTCGTGCAAGCGCTGCTCGCCGGAAACAGAGGCATCGCCGGAAACCGCATAGGCCACGGCAGCCCCAATCAACGCGGGAACGATGAAAGCATGACCGCCGGTCGCCTCCGCCACGAAAGCGACGGCCGCCAGCGGAGTTTTGTAGCCGGCCGCGATGAGGGCAGCCATACCCACGGCCGCGTAAAGTTCGAATGCGGGCCTGTGGAGTAGTTGGGCGAAGGCGGTGCCAAACGAGCCACCGGAAAGAAAGAGCGGGACGAACATGGCGCTGACGCCGCCGAAGCCCAGCGAAAAGATAGTGGCGCACAGCTTCAGCCCTCCAAACACGATCAATTCAGGCGCGCCGTAACGTTTGCTGAGGATGAGTTGAACCGCCTCGTAATTCGGTCCAAGCGGAACCAGAATGCCATTGAAGAAGCTCAGGAATACAAGACCGCAGATTCCGGTGAGCAGCCCGCCTACTGCCATCTTTATCCAGTGAGGCGCCTTTAACGCCACGATAAAGCGGCGGGTGCGGCGAAATGTAATGGAGAACACCATGGCGATCAGCCCAACCACTACTCCGAGGGCCGCGCACCATAACAGGTCATGTCTCGTGAAGGATTCGGTGCTGGCAAAATCGAAAAGGGGCGAGCCACCTAAAAAGGAAGCCAGCGTAGCGTAGGCAACGACCGAGGCGATCAAAGAGGGCACTAAAGCTTCATGTGCTAGATCGTCTTTGTAGGGCATTTCCAGCGCGAAGACGATGCCTGTAAGGGGCGCGCGAAATACCGCGCCCATACCGGCCGCCGCGCCTGTGATCAACATAATTCTGCGATCGCGAGGTCCGAGATTGGATTTCCATCTCCGGAACCGGCTCCATAATGCGGAACCGATGGCACCCCCCCCATAGATGCTGGGGCCTTCGAGCGCGGCGCTGCCCCCGAAACCCACAGTGGTAATTGCCGCGATGAGTTTAGGAATGAAGGACCGAATATCGATATCGCCCTGGTGTTCATGGTAAGAAGTAATGATTTCTTCAGTCGAATGTTCGTCTGGATCGGGCGTCAAGAACTGCATGATCAGGCCCGTGACGGCGAATGCCAGGATCATGACCGGCACGATAGACCAGTGATGCCGCAGAAAATAACCCAAAACATCCGGCCATAATTTATTCAGAATAATGATGACGAGGGCTGTGGTAAGCAGGCCAGTGATGAGCCCGATCACCGGCGCGATAACCAGCCATTTCCCCAGATCCCGTGAATACGTGGCTGTAAGGTCTTCCCGGACTAGGGGCACATACTTGCGTAAGAGCGGGTATTTCGAAATCCAATCGGCCGGGCCTCTCCTTTTTGTCCAGACGTCATCCGCCGTACCCAGAGAGTTGTCCCGTCTTGTCACAGCGTCGTCGGCAGCCACTTCTCGGAAAGATGTGCGCCAAAAATTCCGCATCAAGCGTGCCTCTTTTTGAGGCGGATTGTTTGGACCAGGAGGGGGCGGCAAAGCACCATTTGGCTTCTCAAGCTCTTCAGTTTAGATCTCGACCAGCCCGGAAGGGATTTCCGCCCAAACTCGGTCAGGGAGACCAAACCCCGACCTCCAATAAAAATCGCGCCTTTGCCAAAACCAGTATATCTCAGTGCGATAGAATATTGACATCGCGTTGTGGGGCAGACATTCACGAGGTTACGACCAATAGCTGCGGTCGAGCGAGCGGTACTGAACCGCTTCCATCAGGTGTTTTGGTTCGATCGAAGCCGCCCCGTCCAGATCGGCGATGGTCCGCGCGACCTTCAACACGCGGTCGTGAGCGCGGGCGGAAAGGCCGAGCTTGGCTACTGCGGTTTCCAGCAGCTTTTCGCCCTCGGCGGAAATCTGGCAATGCTTGCGGATCAGTTTCGGCGGCATCTGGGCGTTCGAGTAGACTTGTTTTCCCCCGGCGAAGCGATTGAGCTGCGCCTGGCGCGCGCGCATGACCCGCTCCCGCACCTCCGCCGATCCCTCGGCCGGTGCCGGAGACCGCAACTCGCGGTAGCGGACGGCCGGCACCTCGATGTGGATATCGATCCGGTCGAGGAGCGGACCGGAGATTTTCGAGACGTAGCGCTGGATCTGGGCGGGCGTGCAGCGGCATTCGCGCGTGGGATCGCCGAAGAAACCGCATGGGCAGGGATTCATCGCGCCGGCGAGCATGAAGCGCGAGGGAAAGGTGAGCGAAGAGGCGGCTCGAGCGATCGTCACCGAACCCTCCTCGAGCGGCTGGCGCAGCACCTCGAGCACGTTTCGCTGGAATTCGGGCAATTCATCTAGGAAGAGGACCCCGTTGTGGCCGACCGAGACCTCGCCCGGCCGCGGAACCGTGCCGCCGCCGATAAGGCCGGCGTCGCTGATGGTGTGGTGCGGCGAGCGGAACGGGCGCACGCCGAGCAGGCCCCGCGAATCTTCGAGCAACCCCGCGACGCTGTGGATGCGGGTGGTTTCAAGCGCTTCATCGAGCGACATCGGCGGCAAAATCGTCGGAATGCGCTTGGCCAGCATGGTTTTCCCCGCGCCGGGAGGGCCGATGAAGAGGATGTTGTGCCCGCCGGCGCAGGCGACCTCGAGGGCGCGCTTGGCCGCCATCTGCCCGCGAACGTCTCGCAGATCGACCGCGTACTGGCTCGCCTCGGCCAGCATTTGGCCGGTGTCGACGTGGACGGGAGCGAAGGATTCCGGCGCGTTCACCAGTTCGACGGCCTGGGGCAGCGTCCGCACGCCGTAGACGCTCACGTCCCCGACCACCGCGGCCTCGCGCGCGTTGGCTTCGGGAACGACCAGGTTCTTCACGCCGCGCTGGCGGGTTTCAAGCGCCGCCGAAAGCGACCCGCGAATCGCCCGCACGCTTCCATCGAGCGAAAGTTCTCCGAGAAAAACGAAGTCGGTGAGCGGCTTGCCGGAAAACATTCCCTGGCAGCCCAATCGGTGAGCGGCTTGCCGGAAAACATTCCCTGGCAGCCCAAGAGGCCCATCGCCATCGGCAGATCGAACCCCGACCCTTCCTTGCGGACATCGGCCGGGGCGAGGTTGATCGTGACGCCTTGCGGTGAGGGGAAATCGAAGCCGCAATTCTTGAGCGCCGCCTTGATCCGTTCCCGGCTCTCCTTCACGGCGGCGTCGGGCAGGCCAACTACGTTGAATTCGCCCATTCGCCCCGAGCCGACGTCAACCTCGACTTCGACCAGGTAGGCATCGATTCCATAGACCGCGGCGCTCTGCACCTTGAAAAGCACGGGAAACAGATAGCGCGGCAGGAGCGGTAACTCAAGAGGAAATGTCGGGCCGGGACGCGAAGGGTACCGGTCAAGCGCCCGGAAGGGGCTACGCCATGTACATTCCGCCGTTCACCGAGAGGACCTGGCCGGTAATGTAACCGGCTTCCTCGCTCGCCAGGAAAACGACGGCGGCGGAGACGTCGGCGGGCGAACCCAGGCGGCCCAGCGGAATGCGGGCGGCAAGCTGCTCGACGGTTTTTTCCGTTAGCCCGCCCGTCATGTCGGTTGTGATGAAGCCGGGCGCAACGGCATTGACGGTGATGTTGCGCGAAGCCAGTTCCAGGGCGAGCGCCCGCGTGAGGCCGATGACGCCGGCCTTGGCGGCGGCGTAATTCACCTGGCCGGGATTGCCCATCTGCGCGACCACCGAAGCAATGTTGATGATGCGGCCCCGTCTCTGGCGCAGCATCGGCGGAATCGCCTGCTGAATGCAGATGTGTACGCCGGTGAGATCGGTGCGCAGCACGGCGTCCCAGTCCTCCTGTTTCATGCGCATGGCCAGGGCGTCGCGCGTGATGCCGGCGTTGTTGACCAGCACGTCCAGCCGGCCGAATCGCGCCAGCGTCTGAGCGAAGGCGCTCTTGACCTGGGCGGGTTCGGAAACGTCCATGGGGAACGTGAGAGCGGCGCCGCCGGCCGCTTCGATGGTTGCCGCGACGGCGGCCAGTTTCTCCACGTTTCGCGCGGCGAGAACGACCTGCGCGCCGGCTTCGGCCATCGCGCGCGCAATGGCTTCACCGATGCCCTGCGAGGCGCCGGTCACCAGTGCCACTTGGCCGTTCAGTTGAAACTTGGGCATGGGCATGAGAAGAATACCGCGCCGACCGCCTGCCTTCGGATGTGGTTACGATTCATTGCCGACGGCTTGTTCGCGGGAAAATTTTCCGAGTGCCGCGGACAGGGACTCTTCGTCCTCGACGTTGGCCACGCGAACCGAGCGGTCGATCTGGCGGATGAGTCCGCTCAGAAGGCGGCCCGGGCCGACCTCGACGAAGAGCGAGACGCCGAGCGAGATCAGCTCGCGCACCGACTCCTCCCAGCGTACCGGCTGGCGGACCTGCCGAATCAGCGCCGCGCGCGCTTCTTCGCCCGAAGTGAGCGGCTCGGCGTCGACGTTGGTGACGAGCGGAAACTCGGGATCGTGGAACGTCGTGTGCTGCAGGTCCACCGCCAGGCGATCCTCGGCGGGCTTCATCATTTCCGAATGGAATGGGGCGGAAACCGGAAGCATTACGGCGCGCTTGGCGCCGCTTTGCGAAGCCAGCTCGACGGCTCGCCTGACCGCCGCAGCCGTGCCGGAAATAACCGTTTGGGCGGGGGCGTTCAGATTGGCTGGAGCGACGATTTCGCCGTCGGCCGCGCGCCGGCAGATTTCCGTCACGAGCGCCGGAGCCAGGCCGAGAATGGCGGCCATGGCACCCTCTCCGGCGGGCACGGCCTCCTGCATATAGCGGCCCCGGTCGCGGACCAGGCGGACGGCGTCGGCAAAAGATAGCGCGCCGGCCGCGACCAGAGCTGAAAACTCGCCCAGACTGTGCCCGGCGACGTAGTCGGGCTTCGGCGCTTTCCCGGCCAGAACCCGATAGGCGGCGACGGAAACCGTCAGGATGGCCGGCTGCGTGTTTACGGTAAGCCTGAGCTCCTCCTCGGAACCCTCGAAGCAGGTTTTCGAGATCGGGAATCCGAGAGCGGCATCGGCTTCGTCGAAGACGGCTTTGGCCGCCGGAAACTTTTGGTAGAGGTCGAGCCCCATTCCGGAATACTGGGAGGCTTGACCGGGAAACACGAATGCAATCTTGGTCATACCATGGCCTCGGTTTTTCAGGTGTGCAAGGCGACTGACGCGGCCGAAATTTCCTGTTCGATTTTCTCGTTCACGCGACCCCGGGCCATCTCGTCGGCGACCCGGATCGCGTTCTTGATGGCGTTGGCGTTCGAGCGGCCATGGGCAATGATGCTGATGCCCCGAACGCCGAGAAGCGGCGCCCCGCCGTATTCGGAATAATCGATCTTCCGGCGGAAGCTGGCGTAAGCGCGCCGGGATAGAACGTAGCCGACCTGGGCTCGCAGGTCGCTCTTCAAGGCGTCTTTCAGCTTGGCCAGGATCAACTCGGCGACTCCCTCGCTGATTTTGAGAGCGATATTGCCGATGAAGCCGTCGCAGACGATCACATCGGCAACGGCGCCGGTGAAGACGTCGCTGCCCTCGACGTTGCCCACGAAGTGGAGCGGCAAGGGCTTGATTTCGTTGTGAGCCTCGCGGACCAATTCGTTCCCCTTGCTTTCTTCCTCTCCGATGGACAGAAGGGCCACGCGCGGCCGGCGCACGTGGAAGACCGTGCGGTAATAGTTTTCCCCCATCACGGCGAATTGCGCCAGGTGCCCGACCCGGGAATCCACATTGGCCCCAACGTCCAGGATGACCGCGACGCCGCCACGGGAGGTGGGAAACGGCGCCGCCAGCGCCGGCCGGCTGACCGAGGGAAGAGTGCCGAGCACGAACCGGGCGACGGCCAGCACCGCTCCCGTGTTGCCCGCGCTGACCATCGCGTCGGCCTTGCCGTCGCGGACCAGGTGGGCCGCGACGTGAGCCGAGCTGTCCCGTTTCTTGCGAAACGCCTGGCCGGGCGAATCGCTCATCGTGATCACTTCGGAGGCCGGAACGATTTCGAGCGGGAGACCGCGATGAGCGTGCCGCGCCAGTTCGCTCTTTATTTCCGGGGGCCGGCCCACCAGCAGGACGCGAACATCGAGCTGGCGCGCCGCCAGGACCGCACCCTCGACCTCGACTCGGGGCGCATGATCACCTCCCATAGCATCCAGGGCAACGGTAGTCATGCTCTGTCCTGTTCGGGAAAAGTAAGGTCCCGTCTTCCCCTGCCGACGGGTTCAGGCTTTCGCTCGGACAACCTGTCGCCCTCTATAGTACCCGCAATGGGGACAAGCGTGATGGGGCAGTTTCATCTCGTGACAGTTAGGGCATCGGGAATGAAGAGATGCCGCCAAATGGTCGTGGGCCCGCCGTTTGTTTGTCCGTTGTTTCGAGTGCCGACGTTTCGGGTTTGCCATAATTGAGCCTCACCGGCTGAGATTTTCCTTTCGCGGCGCCGTACGCCTCCGCCCCGGGACCGCCATCGGGCTTAGGCATGCTTTGCCGTCAGTGCTTCTTGAACCATTCGAGCTTGAATCGCTCTAGGGATGCCAGGCGGGGGTCCACCGAGCGAGCTTCACAGCCGCACTGTTCGTAATTCAGATTAACGCCGCAGTGCGGGCACAAGCCCCGGCAGTCGCTGCGGCAAATGGCTTTCATCGGAACGGCCAGATTGATCTGCTCGGAGAGGATGTCGGCCAGGAAAAGCCCGTCTCCTTCGAAAAAGGCGATTTCCAATTCTTCGACGCTGAGGTGCACGGCTTCCTCGCGCGGGGCCCAGATCATGGGACGGTAGATCAGATCGAAGTCCCGGCTCACTTCCTCCGACACCGGATCGAGGCACCGCGCGCAGTTCAATTCGATCCGGGTGTGCAGGTTGCCGAAGATGTGAATCTGGCCGTCGATCAGTTCGGCCGTCGCGCGAACGATTAGCGGTTCCACCTGTTTGAATTCGGTGGAATGGAAGTCCAGGCCTCCCGTCGCGTAGCTTTTCCGGATCGGGATCCTGTGCAGGGCGAGTTCGTGAATATCCAGGAACATCGAGGATCACTCAGAGGCCATTATAGATGCGGGTCATGCGGAGTCAAGAAAACAAGGGAGTCCGTCAGTGCGGGTTGCCCTGGAAGTGAAGGCGCCGGACGGACTTCAAGCGGCACTCGCGGCAGTATTTAGCGGGAAATCAAGGGGAACCCGGCTCGCCCCGGCCGACCCGCTCCCGGTGCACGCGCAGCAGGTAGGAATCGGTCATTCCCGCGATGTAATCGCAAACGACCCGGTGCACGGGAACGCGCTGCGCCTGCCGGGCAAAGTACCCCGGCATCCGTTCGGGGTGATCGAGAAAAAACTGCAACAGTTCGTCCATGGCATCCAGGGAACGCTGGCGTTCCTCGACGATCGAAGGGTGCTCGTACAGGCTGGTCATGAGAAAGCCCTTCCATTGGGCCATCCCGTCGGCCGCCGCGCGCGAGAAGCCGGCCAGGCGCCCGGGGGCGCGGCGAATATCCTCGACGCTGGCGGCCCCGCAGGCTTCGATGGCCGCTCGCGTGTGGTCGATCAAATCGGTCACCATGGCGTCGAGCGCGCGGCGGAGCGTTTCCACCAGCTTCATCCATGCGCGCCCGTCCGGATGGCGGCGGTCCACATCGCGGTAGGCCCGAGCGAACAAGTCCGCCTCGCCAATCCATCTTTCCGGATCGATCAGCCGCGCCTCGAAGCCATCGTCCGCGTCGGCCACGTTGTAGGCAATCTCATCGACGAAATCGATGATCTGGGCTTCGAGCGGCGGCCGCGAATCGAGCAGATATGCGGCCAGACCGGGCGCCTCGTCGGCGCCGTAATCGCGCGAATGCTTGACGATGCCCTCGCGAACTTCGAAGGTGAGGTTCAAACCGGGAAAATCCAGATAGCGCTGCTCGAAATGCTCGACGATGCGCAGGGCGTGGAGGTTGTGCTCGAAGCGCTCGCCCCAGCGCCGCATCCACTGGTCGAGCCGGCGCTCGCCGGCGTGGCCGATGGGCGGATGGCCGATGTCGTGCGCCAGGGCCAGCGCCTCGACCAGGTCTCCGTTCAGACCCAGCTCGGCGGCAACGGTGCGGGCGATTTGAGCGACCTCGAGCGTGTGGGTAAGCCGGTTGCGGAAATGATCGGAGTAGCGGGTGGTGAAGACTTGCGTTTTCGCTTCCAGACGGCGGAAGGCGCGCGAATGAATGATGCGGTCGCGGTCGCGGGCGAAATCGTCGCGGTAGGGATGCCGCGGCTCGGCGTAGCGGCGCCCGCGCGAGAGGCGGACATCCATCGCATACGGCGCAAATGCCATCGTCGACGGGCTAGGATTTGCCGATCATTTCGAGTCGCTGGTCGGCCTGGTCGGCCAGGCCCGTATTCGGAAATTCGGATTTGACCTGCTGGTAATATTGTGCGGCCTGCCGGGTGTTTTTCTGCGCCAAATAGTGGTCGCCCAGGGCGAGCAGAACCAGGGGCTTGGGAACGAAAACCGTGGGTTTGTTCGCCAACTGCTGGTACAGGGCGAGCGCCGGGCCGGACTTGCCCATGTGGTCGTAGACGTGAGCCAACTCGAATTTGGCCAGAGACTGGAGTTGTCCATTGCCGCGACCGGCCATCGGCAGCAGCCAATTGACCGCATCCGGATAGCGGCCGAGGCGATCGAGGCTGACGCCGGCATAGTAGCGAGCCATGCTGCCGTACCGGGTGTGGGGAAACTTCTCCGCCACCGGGCCCATCGCCTTCTCGGCGGCGCTGTACTTGGTCTCGTCGTTCGGGTAGCTGATTCCGCCGGGAGGAGGCGATTGCCCCGGCGGCACCACGTGCGCGTCGTAAAGCTTCATCGCCGCCGCGAAGGCCGCCGACGCCCGTGCGTTCTGGCGGCCCGAATAGGAACGCCAGGCGAACACGGCGCAGACCGCCACCACCACCACGATGCCGACCTGCCAGATCAGCTTCTTGTGCGTCCCGAGGAATTCGGCGCCGTGCGTCAGCGTGTCCTGGAATTCGTCGGTTTTGAGTTCCTTGCGGCTTATATGAGCCACGTTAAATTTCCCCGGCCTTGCCGAACCGCCTCGGGTAGTCCTTCGCCATCATCAGCTCGGCACCGCCCTCCGACCCCTGCCCGACGTGCATCTCGTCCATGAACGCCTGCACGATCAGCAGCCCGCGCCCCGACGTCTTCATCAGGTTCTCCTCGGCCAGCGGATCATCCAGGCGGCCGGTTTCGAAGCCGCTGCCTTCGTCGATCATGCGGATGACCAACCGTTTCGTCTCGAAAGTGAAAAGCATGCGCAGGCACTTGTCGCGCTTCATCCGGTTGCCGTAGTGCAGGGCGTTGATCACGCCTTCGCGCACCGACATCGCGATTTTATGAATGTCGTCTTCCTCAAAGCCGGCGCTTTCGGCCACGCGCTCGGTGATCGCCTGCGCCAGGTCGATCGACTGCCAGGCGGTTTCGAGCTTGACTTCGATGCACTTGCCGCTCTCGGTGGGCGCCATAAGTGTCTGCCGCCCCAATCATACCGGCCCGCAATGCCGATGGGCAACCCGCCCGGCCACGCTTGTCTTAGCCAGATAATTCTGTCACCCCTTAACGGCCGCGTGAAAATGTCACCCCATGAGACAGGAGACATTCACGTTGAGCCAACGGGAGTTGCAAAAGGTGGCCGTCATCGCACAGTGCGTGAA
>Ga0307374_10004449_pt1 | contig 23340 bp, 20 predicted proteins | sample OX3MG_FD_202532 | JGI IMG/M metagenome (GOLD analysis project Ga0307374, IMG submission 202532) | Soil microbial communities from Risofladan, Vaasa, Finland - OX-3 | ecosystem: Environmental > Terrestrial > Soil > Coastal area > Acid sulfate soil | place: Finland: Risofladan, Vaasa | collected... | reverse complement strand
GACCCAGGCCACGAATTCACGATAGCTCTCGCCTCGCTTAACAGTCGCTGGGCCGCGCGCGAAGAAAGATCATCTAGACCATCGAGTACCAAGTAAGCGCCGTTGGCGGTCGGTTCGCCGACCACATCGGCGGCTGCTCGTATAGCATCTTCGAGGCTGTTCTGTACGCGGAGTGCTTCGATGAAGACAGGGACTGGGGAGCTCACGGATTGCATCGCAAGTCGAACGCAGGATTCAAAGAAGCGTTCGGCAGCGAGAGATTTGCCAGCTCCAAGCGGCGCGACTACGAGCCGCAATGGTGACTTCTCATTCGGTATGGCTTCATCGGGAAGTCCGCCGACCGCTTCGTTTTCGGAGAGCGAGATGGCAATTTCACGGGACAGCCCTGCCGCCTGCCAGCGAGCGACTCGGCGGCCGTGACTGTTTGCCAGAAGTTGCTCCAATCGGTGCAAGCGTTGTTCACTTGATGGCGCGGACGCCGACTCGCATCCGCTTTGCAACAGGATTTCATTCACCCACTTACGCAACATTTTGTCGAAATCGGCCCGCGAAAACGTCGTGCCTTCTGTAGACAATGATCCGAGGCGGTTGCTGAGCGCATCAACGATGATTTCCCGAACGATTGGGCGAAGGCGCTGCGACGGGGTGGCGGCCGTGAGGTACAGATCAAGATTGTGGGCTGCATGTCGTCGCAGGGCCGGAATGTTCACTGCCTCGGGCGGCGGTACGGTGACGCGGCCGATCATCCCGTCCTTTGGACGCAGATTGTCGGCGATCGGTCCGAGGAGCCGCAACTCGTACGCACCCGCCTCGACCGAATGCTCAAGTTCTTCAGCCCACCTCGTCGCGTCGGGAAGTCCAATACGATTGGTGGAGTGCTTTACCTGGACCGCCTTGCGTGAATTCGGAAAGGTCCAAATGATATCCACCTTGTCGGATTCATCATTCGGCTCGATCGTCACGTTGGTCCAGTCGCTATCGTCGGTCAGGCTGTCAAGCACGCAGATCATCGCCTGCAGTAGGTATCCTCGTGCACCCGCCTGGCCGCTCATGTCGAGAGATCTCCTTATATGACTCGTCGCGCCATCCAAGGTGATTGTACTAGATGAGCCGAGGTCGGCACCACTGCGTCGGCCGCAAGGTGGTGATACCGCTTGATAAATCGCCAGAAACGACGGCTAGAATCAAGAATGACAGAAGATCGTCGCCGTTAGTCGAGGCAGTCGAGCGGTGGTGCTCCTTTGGGTACTCTTCCCGCTGGCCCTTGAAACTCGAGGCGAGAACCTAACGCGACTGATCGACGGAATGGAAGGCGGTCTGACGGGTTTCCATGCGGTCAGGAATCCTCGCCGGAACGGGGCCGCTTCGGTTTCTTTTTGATCGGCTTTTTCTTGGTCTTTTTTTTCGTGGGCGGGGGTCGTTGCGTTTCGATTTGCTTCAATTCATCGAGCGAATGTTCGAAGTGCTCATCGACGGGTCGCGGCAGTGCGGCCTGGGCCTCGAACTCGGATTTGGCTTTCTGGACGGGGGCTTTCTCCACGGCGGTTTCAAGTAATATCTTGCCGGCGTGCGTGAGGATGTCGCGTTCGGAGAGACGCAGAATATCGTCGAATCTGGCGATCCAATCGGCCATAGCTGGGCCGTTGCAATCGCCGACCCGGTCGGTAAACTAATGGATCGCAGTCGGTGGCTACGCTCATCCGGCAGATTCCGCCGGGGAACCACGTCGTCCTGGAGCAATGCAGATGACGCAGACCTCGATTCCCAAATGGCAGATCGTGACCGGCTGGGTGCTCTCGGGCATCGCCTTCCTGTTCCCCCCCAGCGCATACTTCAAGATCGCGCAGCCGGCGGGCTTCCTCGAGGGGTGGACCAAATCCTACCCCGCCGGGGCCGCGCTGCCGCTTGGGATCACTGAGCTGACGCTGTTCATCCTGTACCTCGTCCCGAAGACGCGTTACCTCGGCGGCCTGCTCATGCTCGCTTACCTCGGCGGTGCGGTCGCGACCCACCTGCATGCCGAGGACGGCATGTTCCCCGTACCGATCATCGTCGGCATCATCGCCTGGCTGGGACTCTATCTCCGTGATCGCAAGCTCCGCGCGCTCGTCCCGACCGTCGATGATCGCTAATCAAATACCCAAGAAGTTGAACAAAAGGTAGCTGGTTGGGACCAGCGGCCCTGCGGTGAGTCCCTTACCGTCAGCCAAAGACCCCAGCGCGCCTTGTGTCCCGGCGCGCCGGGAGTGAATGAGATGGCGTGCTAGCACATTTTCCATCAGAATCCCCCGTTTCCGAGAACCGGCCCGGCCTGAAGCCGCCTGCGGCGGCTTCAGGCCGGGGCGAACATTGGTAGTTTGGGCTGTCAGGGTGTAGCTCGCCATCTTCTTCACACGCCAGACAAGCTGGCGTGGGTCGGAGCGGAAATCCCTGGCTGTCGCGAATCGCCCGGCTCAATGCGGAGATACCCCCGCCACAGAGGGGTCAGCCATGTGTAAGTCGTTACCAATAAGGCAAGTCCAAAGGCGCCAATTGGCGCCTTTGATCCGTACACGACTCAAACTTGGAACAAAAGGACACGAAGGTAACGAAGATTCGGGCACCTCGTGCCCTTTTTGCGAACCGCCCGATTCGAATGCGGGAACTCCCGCCACAGAGCGTCGTGAGACGGTGCTGACAGTACTTAAGTCGTTAAAACACATGCCGCTGTCAGTGGTTCAGCGAGACCACTGTCAGCGGTGCAAATACTTGTATAGAAGCATCTTGCGTCCTTTTATTGCCACCATTGCACCGCCCTGACACCGCTGACACTGATTTTACATCTGTTTTACAACTGTCGCATCTTTGCGCGACCAGCTACGCCTGGCCGGGTGTTTGGCGTTTCCATCCGTACTTCGTTTCCTTCGTTCCCTTTTGTTCAAACCGTCGGTCCTTGTCGGCGACTCGAACGTGGCGATGCGGACGAAACAGTGGTCATCTTGGGAGTGGAGTTTTCGGTGGGGTGCGGGCGTTTGCCCAGGTACCTTCATCCAGCTTGCGGACATTGAAAGCACCTCGTAAACGACGGCTCTGGGTGTATAATCGGTGCATGGACGCCGAACCTCGCACGCACGTCGACGAAATGACCCGCTTCACGGCGATTCGAGAGGAGTCGCTGGAGTTGATTGAAAGCACGCGTTCCCTAGTAGCCGAAATGCGCACGCTGCTGGAGGAGTGCAAACAATGGCGGCCGGTCGTGCCGCGCCCGGAGCAAGCGGCTTCCCCCGAGCCGCCGCCGCGTACCGAGAAGCAGGCCACGCGCCGCGGTAGCGGTGTGCCGCGCGGCAAGCGGGGACGCATCGCAAAGCCGAAGTGAGGATCGAGCAGGCCGCGGGGAGCTGGGAGGCGGACGCCGGCAACAAAAGCTTGAGCCACGGATCGAACACCGATCGAACACGGATATTCCAACCCATCAGCACCGAGAAAATGCGCCAATTGGCGCATTTTAACCCCATGAATCCGAGCCGATCCGTAAACCCTTCGGCAGGAGGGACGCCCGCCCCACGACCGCGGTTCAGGCCAATGGCCGAGCGGCGAAGGCCCCCAACTTGCCAGCGGACGGCACAGCGGAGTGTGCCTGCGGAGTGTGCCTGCTACGATGCCGGCCAGGAGCCAAGTGACCACTGACTTTCGTCCTGGCATGAACACCAAAGCGCATCATAGCCGCGCGCTTCGTCCGTTTTCGAGCGCTTTTTTTTACGGATTATACCTGCCCATGGTTATACCTGTCGTGTGTCGGTTCGACCCCGCGAATCGAACCCGGCGCGACGACGCGAGCGTTGAACTCGATCAACAGAGGGCTTACGCCCACGCTCGCATAACGCATTCAACCAGCACCGCTACGCGGCGTGATCAACAGGGGGCTCACGCCCCCCGCTCGCCTAAGACATTCAACCACCACCGACTCGTAACACCCCCCCAAACTTCGCGCTGCACGCCGCGACCACCGCATCGCGTATGGCGTCGGCCTGGTGGCCGGTGAGCGTCGCGTCGCGCGAACGCAAGGCAAGACTGAAAAGCACGCTCTTGCGTCCTTGGCCACGCAACGCGTCGTCGCGGTAGATTTCCTTGAATTCGAGCCCCTCAAGCGTTTCGCCGCCGCTGGCGCGTACCGCGGCCGCAACGTCGGCCCAGCGCACCGCCTCGGGCACGTCGAGGTTGATGTCGCGGCTCATGGCCGGAAAGGCGGGCAGTTCGGCATACTGCGGCACAAGCCGGGCGATAGCCGCCAGTTGCTTGACGCACAACTCGGCCACCGTCGTCGGCCCGCGAAGGTCGAACAGTTTCAGGCCGGCCGCACTCACTTCGCCCAGGAACCCGAGCAACGTATCGCCCAGGCTCAACCGGCACCCTCGCCCCACCGTGAAGAACGGGTCGGACCAGTCTTCGACGCGCAACTCCGCGGCCGGGTCGAGCGCGGCGAGCAGGGCCTCGATGACCCCCTTCACGGCGAAGTAATCGCCTCCGCCGCTCATCCCCAACATCAATTCTTCGCAAGGCAAGCCGCCTTGCCGGGGCAAGTAGACCTTCGCGATCTCGAAGAGCTCGATGACCGGGTTGGCCAAGGTCTCGTTGGTCCGCCGCGTGCCCAACAGGCTCGGCACCAGGCTGCGACGGAGCTGGTCGGCGCGGCGCAAGATCGGCGTCTGCGCGATGAGTGCCGGCCCCGTCGCCCAGGGACTGAAAGCGTTCGACCACGGCTCCTCGACCGCGCTCAAGGTCAAGGCCTCGTCGAAGCCGGTTGCCGTGAGCACGTGTCGCACGCGCTCGAGCACGCGATCGAGTTGGGTGCGGGAAGAGGTCGCCATCGGCACGCTCACATCCTCGGGGATCGCCTCGTAGCCGTGAATGCGCGCCACCTCTTCGATCAGGTCGATCTCGCGCGAAAGATCGCGGCGCCAACTGGGCGGCAGCACCTCGACCTCGCGCTCGTCGGCGCGGCGCTCCTCGTTACCCAGCGCCTGGAGAACACGCCGGACCGTGGCCTGGTCGATCTCGATCCCCAGGACCCGTTTCAGTTGGGCCAGACGGAGCACGATCGGCTCGCGCTTCGGCGGGCGGCGTCCCACGTCGATCGAACCGGCCGCCAGCTCGCCGCCGGCCAGCTCCAGCACCAGCTCGCAACAGCGGCGACTGGCCCAATCGACCCCTTCGGGGTCAAGCCCGCGCTCGAAACGGTACGACGAATCGCTGTGCAGGTTCAAGCGGCGCGCGGTCGTGCGGATCGAAAGCGGATCGAACTGCGCCGCTTCAATCAACACGTCCTTGGTCGTCTCCGACACTTCCGATTCGGCCCCCCCCATCACGCCCCCGATCGCCACGGCGCGGCTCGCATCCGCAATCACGCAGACACCCGGCCCGATGGTGTAGGTCTTGTGGTCGATCGCCTCCAGCACTTCGCCGGGCCGCCCTTCGCGGACGATGATCTGGGCGCCCTTGAGCCTCGCCAGGTCGAAGGCGTGCAACGGCTGGCCGCACTCCATCAGCACGTAATTGGTGACGTCGACGACGTTGTTGATCGGTTTCAGTCCGATCGTCGTCAGCCTCCGTGCCAGCCAGGCGGGGCTGGGACCGATTTTCACGTTCCGGATCACGCGGGCCGTGTAGCGGCCGCAAAGCTCAGGGCATTCCAACGTGACCTTGGCCAGGTCCGTGACTCTCGCGGTCGCCTCGCGAGGCGCCGCGGCGGGCCGCTTGAGTTGCCGGTCCCAGAGCACGGCCACTTCGCGCGCGATGCCCAGGTGCCCCAGACAGTCGGGTCGGTTGCTCGTCACCTCGAGGTCGATCGCCAGGTCGCCGCCCACTTCCTCGGTCGATTCGTGGTTCAAGCCGGCCATCATCAGCCGACGCTGGAGCTCGGCGAGGGGCATATCGAGAACGACGTATTCCTTGAGCCAGTTCCAGGAGATGATCATCCTTCATCCTTTTCTCAGAACTGCTGTAAAAACCTGACGTCGTTCTTGTAGAACTCGCGGATGTCGGTTACCTGGTGCCGGCGCGCACAGACCCGCTCGACGCCCAGGCCGAAGGCGAAGCCGGTCACTTGCTCCGGATCGTAGCCGACGGCCCGCAGCACGTTGGGGTCGACCATGCCGGCGCCGCCCATTTCGATCCAGCGGTCGTGCCATTGCATGTCGACCTCCACGCTCGGCTCGGTGAAGGGAAAGAACGAGGGACGAAAGCGAATGTGAACTTCGCCTCCGAAATAGCTCATGGCAAACAGCCGCAAGACGCTCTTCAGGTCGGCCATCGTCACCTGGTGGTCGACCAACAGGCCCTCGATCTGGTGGAACATGGGGTAATGCGTCGCGTCGGCCGGGTCGGGCCGGTAGACGCGCCCCAGCGAGATGATCCGCACCGGCGGCCTGGTCCGCTCCATGACCCGGATCTGAACCGTGCTGGTCTGACTGCGAAGCAAGAGCGGGCTGTCGTCGGTCGCGGTGCCGGCGGTCGCACCCGCGGTGGCCAGGTAAAAGTTCTCCAGCGGATCGCGCGCCGGGTGCTCGCGCGGGATGTTGAGGGCCTCGAAGTTGTGCCATTCGTCTTCGATTTCCGGGCCTTCGGCCACGCTGAAACCCAGCCGGCCCATGATCTCCTTGAGATCCTCGATGGTTTGCGTAATCGGGTGCAGATGGCCCAGCCGCGGGCGGCGGCCGGGAAGCGTGGGGTCGAATTCGCGCGGCGCGTCGGAAACGCCGACACGCCGGGCCAATCGGCCGACGGCCGCTTCGAACGCGGCCTCGATCTCCAGTTTGACTTCGTTGAAGTGTTTACCGGCGGCAGGCTTGTCGGACTTATCGATCGAGCCCAGGCTCTTCTGCGCGCTTTTGAGCTGCCCGCTCTTGGCACCCAGGAATTCGATCCGCGCCGCCTCCAACGCCGCCGCATCGGCGGCCTCGTCGAAGGCCGACTTGGCGCCCTTCAACAGATCGTCGAGTTCAGCGAGGAAGTCGGTAAGTGCCACGATCGTGCCTTGAAATGAGGCTAACAGCGCGCGGGAACCACAGTTTCCCTGATTTTTCTGTCGTCATCTTTCTGTCGTTTTTGCCGCCGGGCTCTAGCCGAACGGCTCGGCGCGTGCCGACGAAACGAACGACAGCTTGCAACTTCACCACGCTCGGTAATCAAGCGCGGCGAGAACGGGCGGACAGAAAAATGTCGACAGAAAAATGGGAAGACGAAGTCCAAATCTCTATGCGGCCAGTGCCTGTTTCACTTGGGCCACGACGGCGTCGAAACCGGCTGGGTCGGCCACGGCCATCTCGGCCAGCGTCTTACGGTCGAGCTCCAAGCCAGCCTTGGCCAGGCCGTGGATGAACTCGCTGTAGCGCAGTCCCCGCTCGCGTGCGGCGGCATTGATGCGGATGATCCAGAGACTTCGGAAGTCGCGTTTGCGCACGCGCCGGTCGCGGAAGGCGTAGACTCCCGCGCGGACCAACGTTTCCTTGGCCGTGCGGTACAACCCGCCGCGGCCCCCGACATACCCCTTGACCTTGCGGAACAGACGCTTCTTGGCTTGCGTCCGGGCAGCGCCCTTCATGGACCTCATGGCGATTCACCTTGTATGCGGAAGCGAGGCCCTCCGCCCGATGCCAACCGCGTTGGATGGCTTTTCGAGGGAGCGTTGAATGCCCGTACCGCGCATCGAGCTTGATCGGTAGCGTTCAGTAACTATTTCCACAGAGCGACCGCGCAATCCGCTTGGCCTCCAGCGGCACGGTGGCCGTGGTGCCACGGAGGTTGCGGCGGCGCTTCTTCGACATTCCGGCCGCCAGGTGGCTGGTGCCGGCGTGGCGGTGCATCGCTTTGCCGTTGGCCGACAAGCGAAAGCGCTTCTTGGTTGCCTTGTGGGTCTTTTGCTTGGGCATGGGGTTGGTCCGTTGTCTGTGGTCCGTCGTCCGTTGTCGAAGAGGGTCATTATAGTCTGGAGGCCGAGTTCTGGAAGGGGGATCGGCCGCGGAAAAACAGGCCGCAGCATCCCATACGACCACGGACCAGGGACCACGGACCACGGAACGTCACGCCTCGAAAACCCATCGCAGCAGTTCGCGAGGGGTGGCCGCCTTGCCCTGCATTAAAAGACCCACGCGGAAGATCCGGCCTGCGGCGTACACGCAGGCCAGTGTTGCCGCCAGCACGCCCACCATCCCCACGACCGGCTGCCACCAGGCGATGCCCGGCGGTACCGCTACCCGCACCAGCATCAACATCGGTGTCGCGGTCGGAACGTACGAGGCGACCGTCGAGAAAACACTGTTCGGCTCGCGAACGACGTTCATCCAGACGAACATCGGCACCATCGCCAGCAGCATCACCGGCCAAAGCATCGCTTGTGTCTCGCGCAGATCGGTGCAGGCCGCGCCCACGGCGACGAACAGCGAGCCGTACATCAACACGCCCAAAACCAGGTAGACCAGAAACCAGGACAGCACCTCGACCGAGACGAACTCGGCGTAACCGTAGTGGCGTGCCGCCCAATAGGCCCCGGAGAGATAGACGGCGGCCAACGTGACCGACACGCCCACCAGTCCCAGCAGCTTGCCCAACATCAGGTCGAAGGGCCGAACCGAGCCCAACAGCACCTCGGCGATCCGCTGCATCTTCTCCTCGACCACCCCTTGCATCAACGGCGTCGAACCGATCAGGATCAGCATGAACATCAGCATCAACAGTCCGCCGGGCACGAGCATCGAGGCGATCGGGTTTTCGTCGCGCGCCTCGTCGAACCGGCCCGTCGCGGTATTGCGCCGCGTCAGCCCCTTGGTCACCAGCGGCACGGGCCGCACCGCCGCCTTGACCTTCTCGGCCGGCAGGCCAGCGGCTGCGTAACGCGACTCTTTGGCTGCTTCGTTCACGACTTTTTCAGCCCAGCGCTGGAAGGCATCGAAGGTCGGGCTGTTCGACTGATAGCGCATCAGGAACCGGTCATTCGGCGACGGCCCAGGCGGCGCGTCGTCGTCGTTGGCGGCATCGGCGGCGTCGGGCGGCAAGCCGGCGAGCTCGACCACGCCCGAGCCGATTTCCAAGAAACCAAACAGGTCGCCGTCGCGGACCCGCTCCGACAGGTCGAACCGCTGCTGGTCGACGGCCTCCCGTCGCTCGTCGCCCGATGCGACGCGCTCGACGGTAAAGGCGGGCTTGATCTGCTTGCCTCCGGGCCGGTCGAAGATTTCCGTCGTATTACGCGCCTGGGCCGCGACGGCCAACTTCTCGACCAGCTTTTCACCCGGCGTGCGGTCGATCACGGCGAACCGCTTCTCGGCCGTGTCGACCTTGTCCTTCAACAATAACTGCAAACCCACGCTGCCGCCGATCAGCACTGGGAAAACCACCAGGCTGATCAAGAACGCCTTGGTCCTTACGGCCGCGTTGTACTCACGGACGGCGATGACGAACGCTTTATGCATGGTTGTTTCCGGCCGTTACCACCGTTTCGGGCGCGGCGATCCGCACGAAGATGTCGTGCAGCGACGGCCGCGCCAGCTCGAAGTGCGACACGCGGCCGCGGGCCATCAACGCCGCCAGCACGGCCTGTGAATCGACCCCATCGGCCAGCCGCAGCTCCTGGTAGCGGCCGAAGTCGGTGAGCTTGAGTACGCCCGGCATACTCCCGGGCACGCCTCCGTTGCTGTCGAGCCGCACCCGCACGGTATCGCTGCCATAGGCCGCCTGGATCGACTCGAGCGTGCCGTCGAGCACCTTTTTGCCGCGATAGATCATAAAAATCGAATCGCACATCCGCTCGGCCACGTTCATGTCGTGGGTCGAGAAGATCACGGTTGCCCCGCCGCGGCGCAAGTCGAGCACCGCCTCGCGCAGCGTCTCGAGGTTCACCGGGTCGAGACCGCTGAAGGGCTCGTCCAAGAGCACCAGGTCGGGCTTCGAGACGACGGCGGCAATGAACTGCACCTTTTGCGCCATCCCCTTCGAGAGGGCCTGCACCTTTTTGCCGGCCCATTCCGCCAGACCCATCCGCTCGAGCCATTCGTCAATGGCCGGCCGGGCGCGGCGCACCCCCTTCAGCTCGGCGTAGAACTGCAGAACATTGCGCACGGTCATCGACTTGTACAGCCCGCGTTCTTCCGGCAGATAGCCCACACGGTCGTTGGCCGCCCGCATCGTGCGCCCGCCCAGTACCTCGACCTCGCCCAAGTCGGGGTGCAGGATGCGCATGATCATCCGCAAGGTGGTGGTCTTGCCGGAGCCGTTGGGTCCGATGAAGCCATAAACGGTTCCTCTCGGGACCGTCAGGTTCAGGTCGTTGACCGCTGTGTGGGCGCCGAACGTCTTGGTGACGCCCCGGATGACGACGGCGGTATCGTTGGCGCGCGTCATTCGACTTCCTGATGGCGCGTTTCGATCTTCAGATGCGCCAACTCAAGAGCCATTCCCGCCACGGCGAGCTTGAGTACGCCTTCGATCTTCAGTGCGGTTTGCGCGTCCACAAAGCGCCCGGCCTCACGGTCGAACAAGAACGTGTTCTTGGATTCGGCGACTTTCAGGTCGCATTCGTTGACGGTGATGGGGTTGGCCTCACCCTTGACCTTGAATTCGACGGTGAGATCAGTGGCGGTGATCTTGTCGAGTTGCGGGCTGTCCTTGACGGTGGGGAACTTGGGCGTCGTGCCTGCGTACTCGTACTTCCGCTTGACGACGAGGATCTGCCCTTGTCCCAATTCCATCTGCTCCGTGCGGTCCCATGAGTCGCCCGGTTTCACGGCCTCGGCTGGAAGGCGGTCGTTGCTTTGCCGATGGGCGCTCTTAAGGTCGTCGGCGGAGATTCCCGTGCCTTCCTTGATGCCGTCGACCGTGACGAGCCGGTTGTCGCCGTCGAGTGTGAAAGTCAGCGTCGTATCTTTAATCTTGCGGAACGCGTCGAGCACGATGTCGGCAATCGGGTTGTCGCTCTTGGCGTCGGGTTTTGCCGAGTCGAACTTGACCTTGGTGCCGTACAGATCCATATCCGCCAAAACCGATACGAAGGTCGTCTTATAGCTGAGGCTCTTGTCGGCCGATCTCTGGCCGTAGTCGGTTTGCGAAGTGATGGTGACGTCGGAATTGGTATCCAGGTTTTGGCCGTTGAGGCTGAGCGTTTGGGTGACCTTCTGCGTTTCGCGAGTCTTGTAGGTCGCACCTTCCGTAACCTTGGGTTTCAATGTGACTTGCGCCATGGCCAAGGGTGCGGTTTGAGCCACGACGACGGTCAAGGCGATTGCCAAGCGGCGTAACAACATGGGTTTCTCCTGAAGAGGGTCTGAGAAAGGTCGAGATGTCGGGAACCACTTCGACGCGCGGTCAGCTAAGATTACATTCGAAAACGGGGGTCGGTTTCAAGAATCACTTCCGTACACCGTATTTCGCCCATGCGAGCGAAATCTTGGGCCGTCCGGCCGAACTGATAAAGCAACTCGGCGCGGAAAAGCAGACCCGGTGTGAGTCAATCTGGTTTTTTGACGAGGATGTGGGGACCAGGAGTGGAAAGTTCAATCGACGACCTGACTGTGCTCGTCGACCTTCAAGTCGAACGTGCCGTCGTATTCCATTCCCATGTTCGAGACCTTGATGGATCCCTTGACTTGCAGCTCGCCCTGCTCATCGACCACCCGCCCCAGTTTACGGTCGAAGAAAATCGTATGTTTCGACGAAGCGACCTTGAGATCGCTCTCTTTGACCTTGATCGGAGCGTCTTCGTCCTTGACCACGTAGTCGACGGAAAGGTCGGTGGCCGTGATCTTGTCGAGCTTCGCGCCTCCCTTTTCCAAGGTGCCGGCATACTGGTACTTGCGATGGAGCACGAACGTCTGCCCCTGTCCCAAGGGCACTTCCTCCGTGCGTTCCCAGGTGTCGCCCTTCTTGACGGGCGCCGTGGGAAAGCGGTTGGTGCTTTGCACGAAGGCTGTCTTGATCTCATCAAAGTAAAGTTCCGCGCCTTGCTCGAACCCTCCCTCGACCGAGACGAACTGGTTGTCCTTGTCGAGCGTGACGGCCAGCGTCGACTCGAACATCTTGCGGAAGTTGTCGAGCGCGGCGGCGAATAACTCATTTTCGCTTTTGACGTCGAGCTTGGCCGAGTCGAATTTGACCTTGGTGCCGAACCCCTGTAGCTCGGCCACGATCGAATCGAAGGTGGTCTTGTAGGTCAGGTTCTGCTCCTCGTCGCGTTGGCCGCAGACCATGGTCGTCGTCATCGTGACGTCGCTCTTGCCTTCGAACTTCGTCTTCTCGCCCAGGCCGATCGTCTGCACGACCTTCTGTGCGTTACGGAACTTGTAGGTCGCCCCTTCCGTGAACTTGAGCTTCAACGTAACCTGGGCATCGGCCGGTGACACGGCTTGGACCAGAAAAACGGCCAAGACGACGGCCAAGGGGCGAAACAACATGGGAAACTCCAGAGGAAACAGTGGCGAAACCATGGGACTGCCTGGCTGCGACTTTGGACGGCGCGCCGGGTCGAACCAAACCACAATCTTACAAGATTACAACCGAAAAGGGGTCTAAGCATCAAGGATCCATCCGCTTAACCCGACTTTCGACCCACGCGGCAAAAAATCCAGTCCTACCCCGCTGCAACTCGAACCCATTGCCAGTACAATGGTTAGAGCGCAGTCTGTCGAGTTTTTCAGTGGGCCATTGCGAGGCCATCGGGCCACTTGAAAATCTCGCCCGCGTTACGCGTTGCCACGACATCATCGTGCCAGGAGCACCCCCATGAATGATCCCTTTCAGACTTGCCATCGACGTGGTTTTCTCGGCTCGGCGGGCGGTCTTTTGGCCGCGGCAGCCACGGCCTCGCTACGGGCCGGGGAGCCGCCGGAAGTCGCTGAGCCCAGGGCCACCTCTGGCGACGACGTCGTCGAGCCCGCCTGGAACGAACGCCTCACGATCACCGTTGGCCGCCATGACGCCGACCTGGTCGGCGACGGCGATCGCGTGTTGCAGGCCGCCGTCGATTATGTCGCCCGGCTCGGCGGCGGTACGGTGCGCGTACAGCCAGGCACTTACCTGCTTCGCAACGCAGTTTACCTGCGGTCGCGCGTGCGGCTGGTTGGTTCAGGTGGCGACACGGTGCTCATCAAGTGTCCCTCGATCACGACCAGGCTGGCCGCCGACTCCGATTGGTACGACCAGGAGATCACGCTGGCCGACGCCGGCGGCTTTCAACTTGGCGACGGCGTTTGCCTGAGGACCAAGAACCCGCACAACGGCGGCACCGACGTCGCCAAGCGGACGCTCGTCGCTCGCGACGGAAATCGCTTCAAGCTCGATCGTGCATTGCGGCAAAACTTCTGGCTGATGGGAGAGTCGACCGTTTCCACCTTGTTCCCGATTCTCAGCGGCGAGGAGGTCGAGCAGGTCGTGATTGAAAACCTGGCCCTCGACGGCGACAAAGAGCACAATGACAACCTCGACGGCAATTACGCCGGCTGCATTTTTCTGCAAGACTGCCGGCGGATCGCCCTTCGGGGCGTTACAGCCAGGAATTACGACGGCGACGGAATCAGTTGGCAGATTTGCCACGACGTGCTGGTCGAGAACTGCCACAGCCACGACAACACCGGCCTGGGCCTGCACCCCGGCAGCGGTTCGCAGAGGCCGGTGATGCGTGGCAACGAACTGCACGACAACGACATCGGCATCTTCTTCTGCTGGGGCGTGAAGCACGGTTTGGCGGAGCGGAACGCGATCCACGACAACCGCAAGTACGGTGTTTCGATCGGCCATCGCGACACGAACAACCTGATTTGCGACAACGACATCGCGCGCAGCGGTTCGGCCGGCGTACTTTTTCGCCCCGAGCGGGGTAAGGATTTCGCCCCGCACCGCAATCGGCTCCAGCGGAACCGAATCGTCGACAGTGGCCCGGACGACGGTGTAGGAATCGACGTGCAGGGCCAAACCGAACAAATCACGATCGCCGCCAACGAGATCCGCGAGACGCGGCAGCCGATGCGACGAGTGGGAGTGCGGATCGGCGCGGAAACCAAGGACGTCGCCCTGGTCGAAAACCGGATCGAAGGCTTCGCCACCGCCGTGGCGCGGCTCGATTCACCGTAACGGTGGCCCAAATCTCACTAGGATCGTGCCCAAATCGCTGCTACACTAGGGTTTGGAACGTCGGCGGCGGAGGGCTCGATGCCCAGCATTTCTTCCTGTCCAGCTTGTCACCGCGACATCACCATTCCCAGCGACGTTGCACGCCAACGGCGTCTCCGGTGCCCGCTCTGCGATGCCCAATTTCTCGCCGAGGCGGTGCTGGCTGCTAGCACCCCGGCCCCGCCCGAGGTGTTGCTCGAAGACGCAGTCGGAGAATCAGCTTCGCTCCTGGCATTCGGGGCTCGTCTCGACGATATCGTCGGCGGGGCACGGTTTTGGAACACAAGCCCCGAAGCCACGGAGCCCAATGCGGGATTCACGTTGGACGGAACGACCAGCGAATCGACAGGCAACCGGGCTGAAGCCCACGCTATGGGTCGGAGCGAAACCCAGGTGGAATCGAAATCCGGCGAAATGCCTCCGGACGCGGCCGAAGCCCCGGAGTCGCCCTTGTCGGGTGATGCAGCCGAAGCCAGTCACGTCCCGCAATGGGACCCATTGCGCGACGAATTCTCGTCGACTGCGACCGACGACCGGGCGACCGACGCCGAATTGGCCGACGACGAAGACGGCGCGATCACCGATGAGGATGAAATCGTCACCGAAGCGGGCGACGAATTGGTCGAATCGCCGGTTGGGTCGTTTAACATCGCCTCCAAGCCCAGATCCAAACCCGGAGGAATCGGCATCTTCGGCCATTTCCTCGGCGTCATCGGCGGGGGGGTCATCGGTCTGGCACTGGGCTACTACGTGCTGCTTTGCATCGGCGGCGCGCGGGTCGATTTCCTCGAGATTCGCGATAAAATCCGCTGGCTGTTGCCGCGCGAGCGTGGCGAGAATCCGTCGAACGACGACACGTCGGAATTACCGCAGCAACAACCTCGCAAGGCGCGCCACGGCGAGCAACAACGGATTGCCGCGCCTTCGACCCAAACGCCGAAAACCGGCCAAATCGTTCTGGCCGGCGGAACGACCGACCCCGCCGAATCGGGATTCGAGGCCGAGCGGGCAATCGGTCAATCCGACCCGTTGGCCCCATCCGAAACCAGGCCATTGGGTCCAACGCAGTTTACGGCGCACACACCCGATGAATTGGCCGCGGCCTTGGCCTCGGTCAGCGGTGAATTGGGTTGCGAACATTGCGGCGGCACGGGCATCGTGCGGCGGATGGCGGCGAGCGGTGAATCGCCGGGCAGCAATTCCCCGGGCAGTGAATCGCCGGGCAGTGCCGGCCAGCCTGGTTCGCGCGCGGCCCGACAAACGGCCGGCCGTCGGGCCCTCTGCGAGCATTGCGACGGCAAGCCCTCGGGAAAACTGACGCTCGATCTGTTCGATCAGCTTTGCGAACTCGCCGAGGTCGCCACGTTCACCCGAGTCGAGCCCTCGCAACCCGACTGGGAACGATTACGCAATGAAGCCCAGCGGATCCTTTTTCGCATCGGCAACGACCACGACAAGGCCCAGATCGCCGGCCGGCTGGCCGGGCCTCGTCTGGACGACAGCCGGCGATTGTCGAACGGCATCGTGTTGGCCGGCACCGTGCACGACGCGGGTGAGGAAGGCGCCTTGTTCCGCACACGGCTGGTGCTTTTCGGCCGCCCGATCACGGTCACGGTCATGAGCCTTCACGCCCCCACGCCGCCGCTGGCCAAGCATGACCACGTGATCGTGCTGGGCAGTATCATCGACAGCCCGCGTGACAATCTCGGCGGCTACGTCGGCTCCCTGCCACAGGTCGTTTGGGGTGGGTTGGCCCTCAAGCTCGATTAACGCCGGCCCCGAGTCGCGACAGCGCTGTCGCCGTCAAATGGATCTGTTATTCTCATCCAATGCGCCACCGGCGATGGTACCGGTGCGCCGTGACGCTTGAGCTACCCGAATGGCGACCGAACGGCCTCGTCCTGAAGATTTCCTCGAGTTGGTCGAACGCGCCAAGCGCGGCCGGTTGAAGGTCTATATCGGCTTCGCGGCGGGCGTCGGCAAGACCTACCGCATGCTCGAAGAGGCGCACACCCTTAAGAAACGCGGCGTCGACGTCGTGATCGGTTTCGTCGAGACGCACGGCCGGGCCGAAACGGCGGCCCTGCTCGAGGGGTTGGAAATCGTCCCCACGCGGCGCGTCCAGTACCGTGGCCTGGGGGTTGACGAAATGGACCTCGACGCCGTCCTGGCCCGGCGCCCGCAAGTGGCGATCGTCGACGAGATTGCCCATACGAACGCGCCCGACAGTCGCCACCCAAAACGCTACCTGGACGTGTTCGCGATCCTCGATGCGGGCATCAACGTGATCTGTGCTTTCAACGTGCAGCACTTGGAAAGTCTCAAGGATCTCGTCGAGCGGGTCACGGGCGTGGTGATTCGCGAGAGCGTGCCCGATACGTTTCTCAAACAGGCCGACCAGATTGTCAACCTCGACCTGGACGTCGGCGATCTACTCGATCGGCTCCGCGCCGGCAAGATCTATGCCCCGGAAAAGGTCTCCTGGGCGCTAACTCATTTCTTCAAGGAAGACCACCTGCTTTCGCTACGCGAGTTGGCGCTACGCGAGGTGGCCGAGACGGTCGAACGCTCGGTTTCGGGACTCGTCGCCGCCCGTGACGCGGACCACAAGGCGCGGCCCAACGCCAGGGTGATGGTTTGTGTCGCTTCTTCGAGTCCGCACGCCCAGGTGCTTTTGCGCCGCGGCTCGCGGTTGGCCGGGAGGCTGAATACCGATTGGTACGTGGTCTATGTCGAAACGCCGCAGGAAGTGCCCACGCTCATCGACGCCGAGGCCCAGCGCCGGCTGTTGGCCACGATCGAAAAGGCCCGCGAGTTGGGGGCCGAGGTGAAGAAGCTCCATTCGCGCGATCCGGTGGCGGCGCTGTTGGATTTCGCCCGCAGTCACGGTGTGGGTTACATCATGATCGGCCGCAGCCGGCAGCCCGTGTGGCGGCGGCTGCTGGGGCGTTCGGCGATGGACCGCTTCGTGCATGAGGCCGACGGTTTTGACGTCCACATCGTCTCGTTCCCCGACGAGGACCTGCGCCCATGAGCCTGCGCGGCAAGCTGTTGTTGGCCCTGGTCCCGCTGGGTCTGGCGCTGATCGTCGTGGGTGTCGTCGCGGTGCGCTGTGTATCGCGGCTGGGTAGCCAGTCGAAGCGCATCCTGGACGACAACTACCATAGCGTGCTCGCCGCGCAGCGGATGAAGGAATCGGTCGAACGGATGGACAGCGCCGCCCTGTTCCTGTTGGCCGGACATCGCGAGAAGGCCCTCGCGCAGATTACAAGTCATCGTCCGGCGTTCGAGACGCAACTGAAGGTCCAGGAAGGCAACATCACCGAAGTCGGCGAAGCGGCCGCCACGAAGCGATTGCGACGTTCGTGGACCGATTACCAGTTCGAGCTGGACGCCTTTCTCGCTCTGGACGACGTCGAAACGCGGAAGCGGACGTACTTCGAACGGCTCGAACCCGCCTTCATCGTGGTCAAGAACGACGCCGACGCCATTCTCGCATTGAACCAGGACGCGATGCACCGTAAGAGTCAACAGGCCCATGATCTGTCGCAAAAAGCCAACGCGCTGATGCTGGGTACCGCCGCCACGGCGCTATCGATCGGCGTCGTCGTCTCGACGCTGCTCACGCGCCGATTGCTACGGCCGTTGGGCGTGCTTAGCCAGGCGGTCGAGCGGCTGGGTGAGGGCGATTTCCAGGCCCGGGCCAACATCGCGGGCTCCGACGAGATCGCCCTCTTGGCCGACCGCTTCAACACCATGGCCGAGCACCTGCTCGAGTACCGCGGCAGCTCGCTGGGTGAGCTGCTCTTGGCGCAGCGCGCGGCGCAGGCTGCGATCGACAGCATCCCCGACCCGACGTTGATCTACACCGCCGATGGCGCCGTGCTGAACCATAACAAAGCCGCGGAAATGCTCTACGCGCAGAACCGCCAGCAGAGTGGCTCCGAACTGGTGCCCGAATTGGCTCCCAGGCTCGGGCCCGTGCTGCAGCGGGTCGTCGAGCACGTCCTACAGGGCAAGGGCGCCTACGTTCCCAAAAGCTTCGACGAGGCCGTGTCGTTGGTGCTGGGCGACGGCGAACGCTGCTTGTTGCCGCGCGCGACCCCAATCTATGAGGCCGGCGGCCGCATCACCGGGGCAACCGTGATCCTGCAAGATGTCACCAGGCTGCGGCGCTTCGACGAGCTGAAAAACGACCTGGTCGCGACCGTGGCTCACGAGTTTCGTACGCCGTTGACGTCGTTGCGAATGGCGGTCCACCTCTGCTTGGAGGGCGCGGCGGGCGAGATCAATGAGAAACAGGCCGGCTTACTGCATGCCGCGCGCGAAGACTGTGCCCGGCTGCAAACGATCGTCGACGAGCTGCTGGACCTGGCGCGAATCCAATCGGGCCGGATCGACGTCGACCGCCGGCCGACCCCGGCGGCGGAGCTCATCGAGACGGCGGTTGATGCGGAGCGGACGACCGCCGAACACCGAGAGGTGCGACTTGAGGCGGATACGCTCGACGTCAGCGGCAACGTTCTCGCCGACCCCGATCGCCTGCGGCTGGTGTTTTCGAACCTGCTCACCAACGCAATCCGCCACAGTCCCGCCGGCGGCGTCGTGCGCGCGCGAGCCCGCATCGAAGGCAATACCGTGCGGTTCGAGGTGCAAGACCGGGGCGAAGGGATCGCCAAAGAGTACCAACAGGCGATTTTCGAGAAATTCTTCCGCCTGCCCGGTGGACACTCCGGAGGGGCTGGCCTGGGCTTGTTCATCACCAAGGAGATCGTCGAGGCCCATGGCGGCCGGATCGGCGTCAGCAGCGAGCCCGGTAAAGGCAGTACCTTCTGGTTCACGTTGCCACGAGCGGGCAACGTGGCGTGAGCTCAGCGGCACGGATCCCTTCGACCAATCCGTGCGCACTGAGCGTGAGAGATATTGCCACAAGAATGCGGTGGCTGGCGGCAGAGCCTAAGCGATGCCCCGGCTCGTGGGGCAGGTTTCCAACCTGCCATACACCTCGCTATGGCACCCTTGAAAACCTGCCCCACGGGCTCTGCCCCAGCCACCGTGAATGTCTCATTCTTGACCGCGGCCGCCGGAAGTTACTGTGGCGGTTCCACGACGTCATGCTGGTCGCGGGTGACGAACCGCGCGAATTCGCGAATGTTGATGTTCTCGTTGATGAAGTGTACCGCTCCGTCGCCGAACAGGAAATTAGCGCCGGCGGGGTGGAAGGCATAGGCCTCGCCGCTTCCCAGTGAGCCGTAAACGCCGAAGTTCGGGTAGGTAAAGGCACCGATGTCTTCGCCGTTCGTGCAATTCAGCGCGCAGGCGCCGGGCAGCGTGGTTCCGTCGTACGATGAGCCATCGACCTCGAAGTCGCTGCCTGCGCGGCACCAGCCGCCACCGTTCACGAGCGCTTGGCCGACCGTCTCGGGGATTTGTGTCGGCAAGGGCCCCGCCAATGTGCCTCCTTTCCGGTACAACGTGGGCCGCCCCGCCGACTCCGCCAGCATGATCGTCTGCGAAAGCCCGTCCCGTACATCGGCAAACGTGGCCGTGACGTTTTGGGGCAGCATCCCCACTCCACCGCCCCCGTACCCGCTGCCGCTGCCCGGGTAATTGTCGACGAGGCCGGTCGCAACGAGCCGGCCGGCGACACCCAAGGTCGGCGAATAGTCGGTGGGCGCCGCGAACCAATTGACGTTGAGCGGCGACGCCAGCGACGGGTCGGCGTCGAGCCGCAACGTCCAACTTGGCGCCGACGGGCACACGAACACACTCAAGAACGTCGCGACCTGCGAGTAGTTGCTGGAAGGGGCGGTGCTTTGGTCACTCCAGTTCTTCGAAAAGTTGTAGTTCTGGTAGAGCGCCGATTGCTCGATTTCGGGCAGCACTTCCGTGGCCCATCCAAAACGGGGCAACGGCGTGGCGCCCGGCGGACGAGTGCTGACCGGCAACTTCCGTGTCCTGTCGTGAAAAGCGTGGATGGCCACACCGAGGTTCTTCAGATTGTCGACGCACTGCGTGCGGCGCGCACTCTCCCGCGCGGCCTGCACGGCCGGCAGCAGTAAGCCGACCAGGATGCCGATGATGGCGATCACCACCAGCAACTCGATCAGGGTGAAGCCCGAACGTCGACGGCAAGTGGGCGATTGACTGAGCGATTCGAACATTTCCATTCTCCTTAGGTTGTTGTACATGTTCACATTCATTACGACCGGCATTCGCGGAATTCCTTGGCGAGCGACCTCCGTCGCGTTCCGGTTACCGGACCCTAGCGCCGGATGGTGATCGGCTGCAATTCGTTGGGGCCTTCGGCCACCGTCACCTGTAAGCCGGATTTGCCCGGTAGCGAGTAATCCGGCGGCAGTTGGTTGGGGCCCGGCACAGGGCCATTGCCACGGTCGACCGGCCAGCGCCATTCGACCGTCACGGCGTACTCGCCGGCCGGCGCCCCATCTTTGCCATCGTAGGTGGTGAGCTCGAACGTGCCGTCGGGCGCGACGTTGGCCCGCGGGCGCTCGGCGAGCGCCGGCGCGTTGAGGGGGTGCAAGACGACCATGGCTCCCCCGGCCGGATGGTCGTTCACCAGCAGTTTGCCGCGCACCGGGAAGACCGGCTTGCGATCGACCTGGTGATCGTGCTTCGAGCAACCGGTAAGGGCCAGCACGAGGCCAAGCGAGAGAAATGACCAACGAGACATGCAACGACTCCTTCAAGTCATCGCGCGCCTCTGGTGCGTCCAGTCGGCAACGCTGTTTCTTGCAAATGGCCTCCCGCGTTCGGGTCGGCGAATGGTCCGCACGCGCGGACGATCAAGATCCGCCTCCGGACCGTTTGCGTAATCGCTTGCGCTCCGTGCGATCGATCTGGATCACCACGCCGTCCTGCACGATGATCGACAGCACGCCGAACTCAAGGCCGCGCAAAGCTTCGCGGATATGTACCAGCGCCTGCTCCAACTCCGACGATGGATTTCGCGCGGAAGGTCGCTCGTCGAAGTCGTGGGTAGGATCGGACATGACCGCCCTTTCATGTGCCTGTCGAACGCTCATCAGATCACGTACTCCGGCGCAAACACTCTCGCCCTCCGCGGCGAAACGTACACCGTGTCGCCCCGCCGCAGGTCCAACTCGGTAAAGCGCTCCGGGCTTAGTTCCACGTGCAAGTCGACGCCGAACTCGGCCGCGGACACTTGGATCTTGGCTACCGGCCCGGCGGAGTTGATCCGTTCGATTTGCCCGCGCAAGCTCGCTACGCCATTGGCCGACCGCTCGATTTCCAACTCGTGCGGCCTGACGTAGACGGCGACCTGGCTCCCCTCGTCGTGGCCGTCGCCGACCAGGTCGAAGTGCATTCCACCCCACTGCGCCCGGCCGTTTTGTACGCGGCCCTGAAACACGTTCACGTTGCCCAGGAAGTCCATCACGAAGGCGTTGGCGGGGCGCTCGAACACTTCCAGGGGCGTGCCCGCCTGCTCGACCTTCCCCTGCTGCATGACCACCACCCGGTCTGCCACTTCGAAGGCTTCCTCCTGGTCGTGCGTCACGAACAGGGTTGTCGTGTGGATCTCGTCGTGCAGGCGGCGGAGCCACTGTCGCAATTCCTGCCGCACTTTGGCGTCGAGCGCCCCGAACGGTTCGTCGAGCAAGAGCACCTTGGGCTCGATCGCCAAGGCCCGGGCCAAAGCCACTCGCTGCCGCTGCCCACCCGACAACTGCGAGGGGTAGCGCCGTTGGAGCGAATCTAGCCGCACCAGGGCCAGCAACTCGCGCACACGGCGGTTGATTTCATCGGCCGGGCGACGGCGCACCCGTAAACCGAAAGCGACGTTCTCGAACACGTTCATGTGCCGGAACAGTGCATAGTGTTGGAACACGAAACCGACGTTCCGTTCACGCGCCGATCGGGTCGTTACGTCTTCGTCCTCGTAATGCACGCGGCCGGCGTCGGCGACTTCCAGCCCCGCGACGACCCTCAAGAGGGTCGTCTTGCCCGAACCGCTGGGGCCTAGCAAGGCCAGCAGTTCGCCCCGCGGCACATGGACGGTCACATCGTCGAGCGCGACGAACCGGCCAAACCGCTTGCTGACATTCTCGATTCGAATGCTCATGAGATCACCGCCTCAGCCAACTCGTGACGTGTCTTCCGTTCCAAATAGACCTTGAGCGCCAGCGTGACCAGCGCGATCGATGTCAGCACCGAAGCCAAGGTAAAGGAACCGGGAGTGTTGTATTCTTGAAACAGCTTCTCGACGCGCAAAGGCATGGTGTCGGTGCGGCCCGCGATGTGCCCTGAGACGACGTAAACGGCGCCGAATTCACCGGTCGCCCTCGCACTCGACAGGATCAAGCCGTAAAGCACGCCCCAGCGGATGTTGGCCAACGTTACCCGGCGGAACATCTGCCAGCCGCTCGCGCCCAAGCTCACCGCCGCCAACTCCTCGTCGGCGCCGATCGCCTCCATCACGGGAATCAATTCGCGGGCCACGAACGGCAACGTGACGAAGGTGGTCGCCAGCACCAGGCCGGGTAAGGCAAAGATCACTTTCACGTCGTGTACCCGCAGCCAGGGCCCCAGGTACCCTTGCAAGCCGAAGATCAACACCAGCGACAAACCCGCCACCACGGGCGAGACTGCGAACGGCAGGTCGACCAGAACGGTGAGCACCGTGCGGCCGCGGAAGCGAGCGATCGTCCAGGCCGCCGCCACACCGAATACCAGGTTCGCGACCACGGCGACCGGTGCCACGGCCAGCGTTAACAGCACCGAGTGCCGCGTGTCGGGATCGGACGTCAGGTTCCGCCAATAGGCGCCCACGCCCTGAGCCAACGCCTGGTAGAACACGGCCACCACAGGAACGATCACCAACACGCCGATCACCGCCACGGTCGCCGCGATCAACGTGAACCGCACCCAGAGCGGATCGTGCCGGCCGGCCGAATGGCGGGACAGGCCACGGGAGGTTTCCTTTAGTTCAGACATGGCTCTTCTTGCTCCAATGTTCCAGCATGTGTACCAGCAAGAGCATGCCAATCGACATGGCCAAGAGCACCACGGCGATCGCCGTGGCCTCGGCGTAGGCGAATTCCTCGAGCCGAGCGACGATCAGCACCGGCGCGATCTCCGTCTTGAAAGGCATATTGCCTGAAACGAACACCACCGAACCGTATTCACCCATGGCGCGGGCAAACGACAGCGCGAAACCCGTGATCA
>Ga0307374_10004448_pt1 | contig 23340 bp, 24 predicted proteins | sample OX3MG_FD_202532 | JGI IMG/M metagenome (GOLD analysis project Ga0307374, IMG submission 202532) | Soil microbial communities from Risofladan, Vaasa, Finland - OX-3 | ecosystem: Environmental > Terrestrial > Soil > Coastal area > Acid sulfate soil | place: Finland: Risofladan, Vaasa | collected... | reverse complement strand
GCCTGAGTCTTCGATCGTCATGGGCAACTTCTTGCCCACCAGCGGGCATTTTCGCGAATCGAGACCATCAAATCCGATGTCAAGAGATGGATTCAGCTCCGCACGTTCCCTGGCAGATTCTGACCCACGCTCCTAGCGCTTCGCACGCCGGTGGTGCTGTGGTACTCAGCGGCCGCGCTTCGCCGGTGATATGACGATCGACCTGTCGGTAACCCAACGTGCCCCTCCTTGCGGCCGGGGACAGTCGACTCGAGTAGCAAGCGCCACTCGGCATCGGCCACCGATGCCCTGACCGCGTCAACAGCGTCGGGGTTCACCGACACGGAGGTGATCCCGAGGCGCACCAGGTGCTCGGCAAACTCCGGTCTGTTGGAGGGAGCCTGACCGCACAACGAGGAGGTGATCCCCGACGTCTGGCAGCCCTCGATGATCCTTCCGATGGCGTCGAGAACGGCGGGATCGGCCTCGTCGAAAAGGTCTGAGCAGATCTCCGAATCACGATCCACACCTAGCATGAGCTGCGTGAGGTCGTTACTGCCGATCGAGACCCCGGCGATACCCATGGCTGCATACTCGGGAATCCAGTAGGCGACCGAGGGCACCTCGGCCATGACCCACACCGGTAGCGCACCGGCCACTGGACTGGTGTCGATCTCCTGCAGACATGCCTCCAACTCCCAGGCCGTTCGCACAAAGGGGATCATGAGCGTAAGATTGGAGGATTCTTCCCGCACCTTCGCCAGCATGGCGAGCTCGAGGCGGAATAGATCCGGCTCCCGCACATACCGGAAGCACCCGCGGTAGCCGATCATCGGGTTCTCCTCCGGTGGCTCGAAGCGCTCGCCGCCTTGAAGATTGCGAAACTCGTTGGTCCGGAAGTCGATGCTGCGATAGACAACCGGCCGTGGCTCGAACGCCTTCGTGATGCGCAGCAGGGATGCCGCCATGCTCTCGATGAAGGTCTTCTCATCTCCTCGCTCGAGCAACAGTCGAGGATGGACGCCGGCGAGCGCGTCGGTCACCATGAACTCGGCACGCAGCAGCCCGACGCCATCGACGGGCAGCGCCGCCACCTCCTCAGCGTGCTCAGCGAAGGCAATGTTCACATAGATCTTGGTTGCAAGCGCCTGCGAACCCCGTCCGGCCGACGACGCCGGGCCGCCCACCTCGGCCGCAACGTCGGGAGTCTGCATGGCACCCCCGACCACAGTGCCCGACCCGCCGTCGACAGTCACGATCTCGCCGTCGCGTAGCACGGTGGTGGCGTTGCGGGCACCGACCACACACGGGACCCCGAGCTCTCGGGCCACGATGGCAGCGTGGCACGTCATCCCTCCTCCGTCAGTGATGAGTGCCGCCGCCCGCCGGATTGTGGGCACCCAGTCAGGGCTGGTCATGGGCGCAACCAGTATCTCGCCCACCACGAGGTGTTCGCCTTCATCCGGAGAGCTCAGGACCCGCACCGCCCCCGAAGCACGACCCGATGACGCCGCCAGCCCTTGGACCAGCACCTGACCCGTATCGGAGGCCGTGGCGACACCGCCGCCCATGGCCGTGATAGGCCGCGACTGGACGAGCACGGTGCGCCCGTCGGCCATAGCCCACTCGGTGTCCTGGGGGGAGCCGTAATGGTCCTCGACAGCCACGCCGATCCGGGCCAATTCCAGGATCTCTTCGTCGTTCAGGACGCGGCGGCTCCCCTCGCCGGGGCTGAGCTCGACACGCCGGTCGGCACCATCGGACCCCCGCACGATCTCGAACGACTGGGACCCAACGCGGACCTGTAGTACCCGCGGGCCCTCCTTGTCGACGACGTAGGTGTCAGGCTCGACCTGGCCGCTCACCACGACCTCGCCCTGCCCGAAGGCAGCCTCGATGACGATGTGACGACTCTCTCCAGTGGAGGGATCGACGGTGAACATCACGCCGGACCGCTCCGAAGGAATCATCTCCTGCACGACGACGGCGATGGAGGGTTCGTCGGCGAGCTTCTTGCTGGCGCGATATGAGATCGAGCGGGCGCCGTAGAGGGAAGCCCAACAGTCGACGATCCGCTCGAGCAGTTCATCGTCATGGCCGACGTTGGTGAAGGTGGCGTTCATCCCGGCGAATGAGGTTCCCTCGGCGTCCTCACCGATGCCCGAGGAACGGACTGCCACACGGGTCCCCTGACCCAGACGATGGTAGGCATCGAGCACGGCAGAGACCAGATCGTCGGGCATCGGAACCCCTCGCACCAGATCCTGAGCCTCTTCTGCCAGGTGCCCGAGATCGGCCGGGACAGCTTGGCGTGCATCGGCGAAGACCGCCGCCAGGCGATCTCGAACGCCGGCACGACTGAGGGCGTCAAGGTAGGCCTCACCCGTAATGACAAATCCGGGTGGAACGGGCAGTCCACCGGCGGTCAACTCTCCGAGGTTGGCGCCCTTGCCACCGACCGAGCCTGCATCATCAAGCCGGATGTCCTCAAACCACCGAATCGATTCCACGGCCCCGCCCCTCTCTGCGGAAGCCAAAGGCACCGCCTCTATCGATGGTGGGCCAGTGCCGCCCTCGACGGTAGGGCCCAAGGTCCCGCAAAAGGAGCTCAGGGTCGATCGGCAGGCAATCAATCTGGTCGGCGGGGCGAGACAGACCGCCGATTTCGATCCTGGATCTCTACGAGTGTCAACTTGAGTCCTTAGGCCCTATCGCAGACGCGGACGTCTTAGGAAGCTTGATGGGGCATCATGCGCGAGGCGGACATCGAACTCGGCGAGGACAGCAGAAGAGTCATGGAACAGAACATCCGATTAGGCAGGATTGCCGGCGTCCCGGTCGGTATCAATTGGAGCATCTTGGTCATCTTCTGGCTCCTAACCTGGGAGTTAGCGGTCCTGGTCTTGCCCGGCGAGCACCCCCACGAGGCAACGGCCATCTACTGGGTGGTCGGAATCGCAACCACGGTCCTGTTCTTCGCCTCCCTGCTCGCCCATGAGGTGTCCCACGCCGTCGTGGCCGAGCACAATGGGATTGGGGTCCGGCGCATCACTCTCTGGCTGTTTGGCGGAGTGTCCGAGCTGGAGAGTGAAGCCCTGACTCCGGGCGCTGATTTCCGCATCGCCGTGGTCGGACCGATCACCAGCTTCGTCCTCGCCGGCGTGTACGGCGCCTTCGGGCTGGTCCTCCACGGATCTGACGGGGGTACCGGGGTCCTGGTCGGTGCCCTCGGGTGGCTGGCGTGGATTAATGTCCTTCTGGGCGGGTTCAACCTGCTTCCTGCGGCACCTCTTGACGGCGGTCGGGTGCTGCGTGCCGCCCTGTGGCAGCGCAGCGGCAACCGAGTCGCGTCCGCCACCACGGCGGCGCGCACCGGCCAGGTGTTCGCGTACATCCTGATCGTCCTGGGGGTCTTCGAATTCCTCGAGGTGGGCCTCGTCGGCCTGTGGTTCGTCTTCCTTGGCTGGTTCCTCCTGTCGGCAGCCCACGGTGAGGAAAGCGCCGCTGTGATGCGGGCCTCCCTGGCCGATGTCCACATCCGCGACATCATGACCCCGGACCCGACCACATTTTCCTCATCGATGACGGTGGCCGACCTGCTCGACAACCAGCTTCACCGCTATCGGTTCAGCTCCTACCCATTGGTCAGCACGGCCGGAGAGCTTGAGGGTCTTACCACCATGAGCCGGATCCGCCATGTGTCGACCGGTGGCCGCAGCACGACCCGATTGATCGACACGGCCTGCCCGCTTTCTCAAGTCCCTCTCGGGGCACCCGGCGAGCCGATCCCTCATCTCCTCCAGCGTATGCAAACGTCACCCGACGGCAGGGCCCTGATTCTCGACGACAACCGGCGGCTGGTGGGCATCGTGTCGCCAAGCGACCTTGCCCGGTTCGTACAGCTGTCCATGCTGAGGTCCCAGGGGCATACCCAACACCGGCACTAGCCAATATGAACCATGGACGCGGTCGATTCCACAGCGCCGGAACGACCCATCTCCGAGAAACCCGGTCTGCCGATTGGAACGGCATACGCAGTCTCGACGTGGCGCCGGGAATGCCCCTGGGATCAATCTGCCGCATTTCTACGAATGATGACGACCGAGCATGGCGCGTGGGCAGCGCACTGTTCACTAATCGATCCGACCAGCAATCCATCGAAGCCACCGAATCCCCTGTTGCCCACAACCAGCAAAGATGCACCCCTTGCCGCCTCCGTCAGTACCTTCGCTGCATGGCCCTCGATCACGGCCGTCGTCACGTCGAGGGCAGCATCCGTCCCGATCACCTCGTCGACCACCTGCGCGAGCGCCTCGCTGGCCACCTGTGTCGGGCTGGCGGGCGGAGGCAGGTTCTGCAGCCACGCATACTCCTCAGCCCGATGCCAGGCATGTACGACCTCGACCTTCGCACCGACGAAGCTGGCGTACCTCGCCGCCCACCGCAGCGCATCTTTGGCCTCTTCGGAGGCGTCCACTCCGACGACAATTCGCTCATCGCTCGAAGATCGAGGCACGCCGGATCCACCGCTCCCACCAAGCGATTTTGGACTCAATTGCTCCACCTCCAGTTGGGCCTCAGACAACAGTCCTTCCTCATCATCGTCCACCTGGTGGAGTTCCGATGCCAGAGGCCAAGGTCCCACGCCGACCACTCTCTCTGGCGCGTCAGCCCCAACTCGGCGCTCGAAAAGTGACGTCCGCCCCTTGCCGGTTCTGCTATTGCCATTCACGGTGGGTTCATGACCAAGGCTCGAATGCCCTCGGCCTCGCTGATCGCTCTCGGCGCCGAGGCGGCCCTGTTGCTCGTCGGGTGCAGCTCGCGCTCGCCCTCGGAGGCGACGTCGTCGACAACCAGCATCCCTGGCGTGACCACGTCCAGCCCGAGCACCTCCAGCCCGAAACCACCACCCCCGACGTCAACTACCACAATCCCGGCACAATCGAGTGAGCCCGTGCACCTCGGGCCAGGCGCCTCCGGGCCTGCGATGCTCGCCCTTCAGCAGCGTTTGGCCTCCCTCGGGTACTGGCTGGGAACTCCTGGCGGAAGGTTCTCAGACAGCACCGAGCAGGCCGTCTACGCCTTGCAGAAGGCCGCACATCTCACTCGTGACGGCATCGTCGGACCTGTGACTGAGGCTGCGCTCACCTGGGAAACAGTCCCCCATCCGCGCAGCACCTCCGGCTCGGCGATCGAGGTCGATCTCCAGGACGACCTCTTGATGTTCGTGAACGACGGAAAGCTCGATGCAGTGCTCAACACCTCCACCGGTGGCGGGTACACCTACACGGACGAAGGGAATACCGCTGTCGCCGATACCCCCACAGGGTTTTTTCACGTCCATCGCCAGGTAGACGGCATGGTGACGGACGTGCTTGGCCAGTTGTGGCGCCCGAAGTTCTTCGACGGGGACTTTGCCATCCACGGCGGTTCCTATGTCCCGCCTTACCCGGTTTCCCATGGATGCGTACGTGTGAGCGACGAGGCTATCGACTGGATCTGGGCCCAGAACCTGGCACCCACCGGGACGGTCGTCTGGGTCTACTGAGGGTGGCGGCCGACTGGGTCCACGACGCATCACAAACACGCGAGCACCACGCCGACCACGGCTAGCTCGCCTTCGTTTGAGATGGGCTGGCCGTATCCCTAAGGGACGCGCTCACTGGTCCTGCGCCGTTCTCGCACCTGCTGTGCCGGCGTTGCCTTGCCGCGGCCCACGACAACCGGGCAAGGCGCGTGCGAAACGCAGTGCAAGCTGACTGAACCGAGCAGCACCCCGGCGAAGCCGCCGTGGCCGCGATTGCCGAAGACGAGAAGATCGGCCCCCACGGCTTCCTCGACGAGCAACCTGGGCCGGGGACCCGACAACGCCGTAGCCTGGACAGCCACCGCTGGGTGCTCGCCGAGCACTTCGTCGATGGTCCGGTCGAGGGCACGCCGAATGAGCGCCATGGGGTCTGTCCCGGGAGGGTCGGCAGGGACCCACATGTCGGCGTAGGGGTTCTGCCAGGTCATGACCACTTGGAGATCAGCACCGGTCTGCCGGGCCTCCCGCACCGCCCACCGCAGCGCTCCTTTCGATGAGTCCGACCCATCCACCCCAACCACGATGCGTCCCATGCCTCCCAGGGTGCGCCTACGCCTCGTGGCTGGTAGGGAATTAGGTCCCTTCGACTCCAACAACGGCCGTCAGGCGCAATCACAGAGGCCCGACCCGCTCGCGAGTGACGTTCGACCCTAGAGCGAGGCCCCCATCGGGCGTAGCGTCAGACCTGGTGGCAACACCCGAGCGTCTATGTTGCGCCGCCAGAAAAAGGAGGGCGTCCTGGTGCAGTGGGAGACGATCTACAAGTCCGCTCAGCGCGGTGGCCAGCGTCCGAATATGGTCGACTACGAGACCGAAACAGCCACCTTCACCTGGGAAGACGCCCGGGCAGCGCTCGACGGCCTTCCTGGCGGCCGGGGTTTGAACATTTCCCACGAGGCGGTCGATCGCCATGCCGCGAGTTCAAGGCGCGACCACGTGGCGTTGCGTTGGCTCGGGCGGCACGGGGAACGTCAGGACATCACCTACGGCGAACTCGCAGAACGTTCCAACCGATTCGCCAACGCCCTCGAGGTGCTAGGCGTCCAAGCGGGCGAACGGGTCTTTGTCCTGCTACCCCGAACGGTGGACCTCTACGTTGCCGCTTTGGGGACGCTCAAACACCGCAGCGTCCTCTGTCCGCTGTTCGCCGCATTTGGCCCCCAGCCCATCCGCCAGCGTCTTGAACTCGGCAGCGGCCGCCTGCTCGTTACGACACCTACCCTGTACCGACGCAAGGTGGCAGGGATCCGAGACCGTCTGCCGATGCTGCAGCATGTGCTTCTCACGGGGGCTTCCCCCACGCCCAGCTCCGATTTGCGTGAGGACACGCTCAGACTCGATACCCTGCTTGACGCCGTGTCCGCCGATTACGAGATCGGGCCCACGGACCCCCAGGATATGGCGTTGCTACACTTCACGAGCGGCACCACCGGCACACCGAAAGGCGCCGTCCACGTGCACGAGGCGGTCGTTTCGCACCATGCCACCGGCCGCATCGCCCTCGATCTTCATCCCGAGGACGTCTTCTGGTGCACGGCCGACCCGGGTTGGGTCACCGGGACCTCATACGGCGTCATCTCGCCCCTGGTTCACGGGGTGACCTGCATTGTCGACGAGGGCGACTTTGACGCCGAGCGTTGGTATGCCGTGCTCGAGACCGAGGGCGTCTCCGTCTGGTACACCGCCCCTACGGCGCTTCGCATGTTCATGCAAGCAGGCGTGGGTGCGGCCAAGACCCATGACCTGAGTCGGCTCCGTTTCGTCGCCAGCGTGGGCGAGCCGCTCAACCCTGAGGTCGTCGTATGGGGCCAGGAGGCCCTCGGACTGGCGATCCACGACAACTGGTGGCAGACAGAGACGGGGGGGATCATGGTCGCCAACTACGCCTGTATGGATATCCGCCCAGGCTCCATGGGTCGGCCCCTGCCGGGCATCAAAGCCGCCGTGCTCCTGCGAGACGAGAGGGGCAAGGTCGTGGTGGCCGAGGACGGCGCCGCCGTGGAGGCAGCCGTGGAACAAGAGGGTGAGCTGGCCTTGCGTCCAGGATGGCCCTCGATGTTCCGCGACTATCTCGACGATAACGAGCGCTACCGCAGGTGCTTCGTCGGCGAATGGTACCTGAGCGGGGACCTGGTCCGGCGCGACGAGGACGGGTACTTCTGGTTCGTGGGCCGCGGCGATGACGTCATCAAGTCAGCTGGCCACCTCATCGGACCGTTCGAAGTCGAATCGACCCTCCTGCAACACCCGGCGGTCGCCGAGGCGGGTGTGATCGGTAAGCCCGACCGGTTGTGCGGTGAAGTCGTGAAGGCCTTCGTCACGCTGCGCTCCGGCTATGAGCCGACAGACGACCTCCGTCTCGATCTGATCGGCTTCGCTCGGCAGCGACTCGGGGCGGCAGTGGCACCACGCGAGATCGAATTTGACCAGCACTTACCCCACACCCACAGTGGCAAGATCGTGCGGCGACTGCTCAAAGCCCGTGAGCTCGGTATCCCCGAAGGCGATACATCGTCGCTGGAGGCACAGTCATGAGCAAGACGGCCGGGCGGGCGGCCGGTGTGGAGGTCGATCGTGCTCGCACCTCCGAGAACGAACATCTTGTCCGTCTCCTGCGGCAGATGCTGCGCATCCGCCGGTTCGAGGAACGCTGCGTCGAGCTCTACAGCCATTCTGCCATCCGCGGTTTCCTCCACCTTGGCATCGGCGAGGAGGCCTGCGCCGTGGGGGTGATCGAAGCCCTCCAGCCCGACGATGCCGTAGTGGCCACGTATCGCGAGCACGGTCATATCCTGGCGCGTGGTGTCTCGATGCGGGCGACGATGGCGGAACTCGAAGGCAAGGTCGAGGGCTGTAGCCACGGACGGGGCGGCTCGATGCACCTTTTCGACGCGACCACCCGATTTTATGGCGGGAATGCCATCGTCGGAGGCGGTCTTCCGCTGGCGGTCGGGCTCGCCCTAGCCGATCATTTGCAAGGACGCCAACGCGTAACCGTCTGCTTCTTCGGGGACGGTGCTGTCGCCGAGGGTGAGTTCCACGAGTCGATGAATCTGGCCGCGTTGTGGCAGCTACCGGTACTCTTCTGCTGCGAGAACAACCTCTACGCCATGGGAACGGCGCTTGAGCTCACGGAGTCGGAAACCGATCTGTCGCTCAAGGCCTCGAGCTACCGGATGCCGTCGTGGAAGGTGGACGGCATGGACGTCGTCGCCGTGGAGGATGCCGCCCTCCACGCCGTCGAGGTGGTGAGAACCGGTGGTGGCCCCCACTTCCTCGAGTTACGCACCTACCGCTTCCGGGCCCACTCCATGTACGACCCCGACCGCTACCGCGACAAGGCCGAGATCGAAGAGTGGAAGAAACGGGACCCGATTCCAACTCTGGTCGAGCGCCTGACAACCAGCGGAGCACTCGCCGACGATGCCCTCGAGCGGCTTGAGGCCGACATCAAGGCCGAGGTTGACGATGCCGTCGCCTTCGCCGAGGCGGGCACCGACGAGGCGGTCGAAGACCTCCATCGGTTCGTGACCTCCGAACCGATCCAAGGGCGGGCGTCGCAATGAGTACGGTCACCTACCGCGAGGCTATGCGTCAAGCGATCCGAGAGGCTCTCATTGGCGACGACAGAGTGTTCCTGATGGGAGAGGACGTGGGCCGATACGGGGGCTGCTATGCGGTCAGCCTGGGCCTGCTTGAAGAATTCGGACCCGAACGGATCCGCGATACCCCACTGTCGGAGTCGGCATTCGTCGGGGCTGGAATCGGCGCCGCCCTCGGTGGAATGCGCCCGATCGTCGAGATCATGACCGTCAACTTCAGTCTGCTCGCCCTGGATCAGATCGTGAACAGCGCGGCCACGATGTTGTACATGTCGGGCGGACAGTTCAACGTCCCCTTGGTCATCCGCATGACGACCGGCGCCGGACGCCAGCTTGCCGCCCAGCACTCCCATAGCCTCGAGTGCTGGTACGCACACGTCCCCGGCCTGCGCGTTCTGGCGCCGGCCACGCTGGAGGACGCCCGGGGGATGTTGATGCCGGCACTGGAAGACCCGGATCCGGTGCTGATCTTCGAGCACGGCGGGCTCTACAACACAGAAGGCGAGCTGGCAGACGAGGCCGGCCCCGTCGACATCACCAGCGCCGCCGTGCGCCGATCCGGCGACGATGTAACGATCGTGGCCTTTGGCGGCACCCTCCGCACGGCGCTCGGCGCCGCCGAGCACCTTGCCGCCGATGGGGTTGGCGCAGAGGTAGTGGATCTGCGCTGCCTGCGGCCACTCGATACCGCGACCATCGTGGAGTCGGTTGCCCACACGCACCGAGCCGTCGTCGTCGACGAGGGGTGGCGCACCGGCAGCCTGTCCGCCGAGGTGAGCGCCCGGATCGTGGAGGAGGCATTCTACGATCTCGACTCCCCGGTGGCCCGGGTTTGTAGCGCAGAAGTGCCGATGCCCTACGCCAAGCAACTCGAGGACGCCGCCCTACCTCAGGTGTCCGACGTGGTGGACGCGGTGCAGAAGCTGGGGGCATGAGTGGGCGACTTCACCATGCCATCGCTCGGCGCCGACATGGAGGTCGGCACCGTTTCGCAGTGGCTCGTCAAGGTCGGCGATGAGGTCCACCGCGGCGATGTCGTCGCCGTGGTGGAGACAGAGAAGTCAACCGTCGAGGTGGAGATATTCGAGAGTGGAACGATCGACGAGATCCTCGTCAGCCAAGGAGATCGCGTTCCGGTCGGCGCCGTGCTCGCCCGTGTCTCGTCCGCAGAGCCCCATGCGGCCAGTGCCGCGACCACACCCGCTCCGGCGAAACCGCTTGTCCCGCTCGCGCCGGTGGTGAAGGCCACGAACAGCACAACGGAAGCCGCTGCGGTCACCACACCGGCCCCCGTCGACCATCGCTCGTCCGTCCACTCTCCCGTCGTTCGCCGCTTGGCCGGTCGACTCGGTGTCGATTCGGCCACCCTGTCGGGGACCGGGCCGGGTGGCACGGTGACCAGAAGTGACGTGGAGCAAGCCGCCAGACGGCACGGCAGCGAGACTCGCTTCCCCAGTCGAGCCACCGGCGAGCGGACACGGGAACGGGCGGCGGAACCCCAATCACCATCAGTCGAACGGGTGCCGTCCTCGCCCCTCGCCCGTCGACGGGCGGCGGAGCTCGGGATCGATCTGTCCACTCTGCGCGGAACGGGTCCACGTGGGTCGGTAATCGAGCGCGATGTGCCACCGGCAATCGCCGCTCTCCCCGAACAGGAGGTGCCGGGCGGGACGGCGGCCGAGGACCGCCAGGCCGCCATGCGTCGTGCCATCGGTGCACTCATGGCTCGGTCGAAGCGCGAGATCCCTCACTACTACCTGAGCACGACGATCGACCTGAGCGCTGCCGCGGCGTGGCTCGAGCAGGCAAACACCGAGCGCCCGGTGACGGCGCGCCTCGTCCTGCCCGTTCTGCTGCTGAAGGCCGCGGCCCTCGCCGTAGGGCGCTTCCCAGACATGAACGGATTCATGATCGACGACGCGTTCCACCAGAGCGAGGCGGTCCACTTAGGGGTTGCCGTCTCCCTGCGCACGGGTGGCGTCATCGCCCCTGCCATTCACAACGCTGGCCGACTCACCCTCGACGAGCTCATGGTGGCGCTCATAGATCTCGTGGACCGGGCCCGCGCTGGCATCCTGCGAAGCTCGGAAATGAGCGACCCGACCGTCACCGTCACCAATCTCGGCGACCTAGGAGTTGAGACAGTCTTCGGCGTCATCTACCCCCCACAGGTTGCGTTGGTGGGCTTCGGCCGGGTTGCCGAGCGGCCGTGGGCGGAGGATGGCATGCTCGGTGTGCGGCCCTGCGTCACCGCGACGCTCTCAGGCGATCATCGAGCGAGCGACGGCCATCGAGGCGCCCGCTTTCTGGCCGCGATCGACCATCTGCTACAGGAGCCCGAGAAGCTATGACGAGCGACGAGGCACGCCAACTGATCCGGTCGGTTCTCCACGAGGTGGCTCCCGAGGCCGACATGGACGACGTCCGAGAGGGCGAGAACCTTCAAGAAGCGCTCGATCTCGACTCGATCGACTTTCTCAACTTCGTCATCGGGCTGCACGAGAAGACGAGCCTCGAGATCCCCGAGCGCGACTACCCGGAACTGTCGACGGTCGAGGGGTGCGTCGCCTATCTGACGTCGGCACGCTGACGGAGCGGACTCTGCTGACCTCTCTGGGGGAGATCCTCCGCCGTTTCCGCTTCCACGGCGTGCCGAGGGCGCCGGCGGCGGCCGTACCCGTCGATCGGGCGGGCAAGTACGAGGCCGAACTGGCACCGGTCTTCTGGGCCCTCTTCGACGAGGTATTCCGGGCTGAGGGGATCGAGATCCTGCGCACGCCGTGGCGGGCACCGAAGGCCAACGCCTATGCCGAGCGGTTCATCCGGACGGTCCGCACCGAATGCCTCGATCGGGTGCTCCCTCTGGGCGAACGGCATCTACGAGCGGTATTGGAGACGTACGTCGAGCACTACAACTGCGAACGACCCCATCGCGGGCTCGACCTTCAGGCGCCGGAGGGAACGAAGGACGTTTCGCCGCTCACCATTCATGACTCGGTCAAACGTCGGGATCTCTTGGGTGGCCTGATTCACGAGTACTACCGAAGAGCGGCGTAGACCCCTGCGATCGGGGTACCCGCCAGCCTCGATCAGCTCATCGGAGAGCCTCGAACGGGGATCAGTCGCGCCCTAGGGAAAGATCGGCTTGCTCAGAGTGCTCCCGAGTCGCTCTTCGTACGACCATAGACACGATCCTCGACCGGACTCAGACATCGATTTCGAGGTGGCACCCTACAGGCGCCACCGTCGGTCGAGCGGTACAAGAAGCTGGCTCCCGACACGGCCGAGACCACAATAGTGCCCGACGACGTGGCGGCCAGCGCCTGGGCGGCCCCTCCGAGCGGGGTGCTGCCGGCCACGGTCCTCTTGCCGTTGCGGGTCACAACCACAGTCTTGGTCGAGCTCCCCGCGGTGCCGTTCCCGCTGCACAGTGAGTACAGTGTCGTCGAGTCGGGAGCCACCATCGAGGTGAGCCCAAGGCCGGTGGAGGCGCAGGGATCGGCGAAGGCGTTCCAGCTGCCTGGGTTGGCGAGATTCTCGGTGGCGAACAGGACCCCAGCGCCTAGGAGGGCGAAGCCGACCGGGGCGTGCAGAGACAGGTCGAGGGAGTCGAGCCCGCTCGACATGACCGACGAACCGGTCAGGACGGTCACGAATCCACCGCCCGTGGCCGGAGCCTGCTCCAGCCGGAGCGGTCCGGCACACACGATCTCGCCGCTGCACGACGAGACGACGGGTCGACGTAGTCACCGGATGTCTCCAGCGCGACCACGGAGCCACCCAGGGTGACCTGCTGCCACGTCCGCGCTCCGTCGTGGGTAGCGAAGAGGGCCGGACCGAACACCCATCCGTCGAGGAGGTCGGCAAAGCGCACTTCGCTGACCCCGGGCAGGCTCGAGGCGGACGGCGCCCCACTGGCCACGTAGGCGGCGGGAGGTGCGGTCAGGCCGATCCGGGTCGAACCGCCGTCACTGGTCGCCGAGGGCGAATCCCGTCGTCGTCGATACGAACGTCACCGATCCGGGGAGAAATCCCGCCGGCACGGTCCCGCCAGCCGGAGGGGAAACCGTCGTCGGCGGGGTGATGCTCGGCGTGGTCGGCGCCGAGGTGGTGGCGGGCGACGTGGTCGAAGTGCTCGTGGACGACGCCCGCGACGGCGCTGAGGAACAGGACGCCGTTGCCAGGGCGAGACACAGGAACGCTGCGCCGGCGGTCCCCATGCCCGGTCTTTCTGACCGAGAAGTCCCCGGACAACTCCATCAGTCACGTGCACCACCGCGTCTCCCTCTTTCCCCGAGTTCAAACCCTCTTTCCCCGGGTTTGCCCGTCGTAAAATGACGATGAGTCCGACTGCGCCGCCCCGGCCAGAGTCCAAGGTCCCATCGGATGTACCGCCTCCTCACATCATCGACCGACAGATGCAAGGTGTCGGCGATTTCACTCCAAGACACGGGAATCGGTCGTCTCAGTACGGCTTCCATCACGGCGAGACGGCGGGTCTTACCCGGCCAGACCGATACGGGCCGCAAGGGTCTCATCGCTGAGGTTGGGAGTTTCGCCCTCCAGAAACCTCACCTCGGCATCGGCTCTCTGTACCGCTGCCAGGAGAACATCGTGAGATCTCATTGTGGACAGCCTGCTATTTCAGCCCTTTCGGTGCGATCGACACGCCAGCCATCACGGCTGGCCGCCGGCACGACAAGCACGGGGACAGACGAGCGGGCGAGGACTTCGCGAATCACGGCGCCATGTCCGACTTCTATGTCTCCGGCGAAGGAGAGGACAATGAGGTCAGATTCGATTTCTGCGGCCACATCGATCACCGCGCCGGCAGGATTGCCCGTGCTCCACTGAAACGACCGATTTTCACCTGGGCAGTAACGGCGAAGAAAATCCTCGCCCCAGATGGGCAGGTCGTAATAAGGATGGTCGAGCATGTGAGGTGTGAGCCCATCGAGTGTGTACAGGACCACGACCTCAACGTTTGCTTCTTCCTGAAAGAGACCCTCTATATTGAAGAACGCCCTCGATGCCTGTGGACTGCCGTCGAGCGGTACAAGGAGTCGCCGGGGCGTGAACATCTGCGACATAGCAGCCTCAGGTGGCACCAACACGAGTGGCTTGGACGTGCCACGTAGGACCTCTAAGGCCGTGTGGCCGGCCGGCCGGGGACCGGAGATGAACGTCCGCATACCCATCACGGCGCCGAAGACCTGGGGCAGGTCCAGCACCTCGAGAAGCCGGTCGCCGATGGGGCCCGGCCACTGGTGGAGTTCGAGACCGAAAGCGCGCGTGGTCGCACCGACGTCCTGGGTAGATTCACCCTCGTCAGAGACGTGAACGGCTTCCACCTCCATTCCGAGAAGGGTGGCAAGTCCGATGGCTGTCTTGAGCACGACACCGGTCTCCGGCCCCCCGCTGAGCGCAGCCAGGACGGTGGTGGGGTGGGGCGTGGTCACGGTGCCCGTCCTATCATGACCGGGTCGGCGAGCACCCCCGCCGGGCTGGGCTCTTCCTCTTCGCCGAGTTGGTCTGAGGGATTCTCGGGCAACTCGTCGCCGGTGTCGTTCGGGATGCGAAGGGTGTCGTGATGTGAGCCACTGCAGAGGACCACATTTCTTGCCTCTCGTGAAGCACCTTGACTACCCAGGGTTGCGACATCCGATGTGACGTGACCACCCGAGCGCCGCACGAGACGCTGGACACCGGCCAAGGCTTCGGTTCCGCCTCCGTCCGGCACTCTCAGGCCAGGCGTCTGAAGCTCGAAGTCACGGCCCCCAGCGGCGATGAGTTCCCCGACGACGGGGACGACGTTGACCGCAGTGGCCTGATTCAGGGTGCCCGTCAGCCGGATCAGTATGGGGCTGTGTTCGGCGTCCACCCAGATCTGAAGGGCAACGTCCTCCATCCACGGGGCCGTGGGCTCGGGCCCCGTGGAGAGGTCCGACACCGTGTCTGTCTGCTGCGTCGAGCAAATCGCCTGATCCACCGCCATGGCTCCTCCTGAAGGCGATGTAGCGCACCTGGGGTGCGCTGGTTGACGGTTCTGTCCCCAATCAGGTCCTGGTGATGGGGACCTTGGTCGTGCTGGGTGTTCTGTCCGGGCACGGGATCCGAACTTCGAGGATCCCGTCGCTGTAGGTGGCCTTCACATCGTCGGCCACGGCGCCCTGGGGGAGAGCTATGTCACGCTCGAACTCGCCATACCGGAATTCGGAGCGATAACCCCTCTTGCCCTTGTGCTCAGCCTTCTGCTCCCGATGGGCGCTGATCCGGACGATACCGTCACTCGTCGTGATGTTGACGTCCTTCTCTGGGTCGATGTCGGGCAACTCTGCCCGCACGACGAGCCCGTCACCGTCCTGGAACTCTTCCACCCGCAGCCATGAGTGGTCGCCGTCAAAGTCGAGAAGACGCCGCCATGGAATCGGGGGCCATTCTGCATGCGTGTCACGATGAACAAGGGCCATGACTCCTCCGTTGCGTTCGTAGTCTGGAATGCCTAGGACACCATCGTCCGGCGTCGGACACCAATGCGCTAGAGCCGAACGTCCCGTCTCTCTTCACGACCTCGCGGTGCGTCGTCACTTCCACACTCAGAGGACGAAATCGAGTCTCAAAGTCCCTCTGACGTCTCGATAGTCGGCATTCACAGCAGGAAGTGCGAGAGGGCGCCGTGGGTGGAGAGAACGCTCAGAACCGGGCGAGGACCTGCTCGAACTGGTTGGACGCTGCACGTCCATCGATGACTGTTCCCAAGATAACTCGGCGTCGCTGTCTTCAAAGGTTCGACGAAGAGCAATGCGAGCGGCGTCATCACAGGATTGCGTGTCGGCGTCCGCAACTCCGGATTCGAGGGTTTCATCAATCATGCCACCCACCTCCCACCGCTTGGGATGATCTCATCGTCCGCGTCCACCGACGTGCCTGGTAGTGCCGAAGGTCACATTGCTAACGCCGGCGCCGCGCATGTTCGGCACGCGAGGAAGTGAGGGGAACCTGCAAGATGAGAGAGGTTCCGCCGCCTTCTGGTGTTTCGGTGGCGAACTGGCCATGTAGCTTTTCCGCCCGACGTCTGAGGTTGACGAGGCCGAGTCCCCCCTCGCTCGTCTCGACACCGTCGAGGCCACGGCCATTATCGGTGACCTGAAGCCAACAGACGCCATCCTTCACGCTGACGCACACGCTTGCCTCACTCGCCTGCGCGTGTCGCCCGATGTTGGTCACCGCCTCTCGGACGACGGCGACTAGATGTTCGGCTAACTGATCCGAAGTCATCGTTTCGACAGGGCCGTCGAAGGTGACCTTCACATCGAACCCAACCACCGGGGTGAGATCGCGCACGAGGGAGAGGATGGCTGAACGGACGCCACGGTTGATCTCTGTTGATCCGAGCTCGTAGATAGTGGAGCGGATCTGGCAGATCGTCTCATCGAGGTCATCGATGACGTTCTGGAACCGGTCTGCGATGCCCGCTGGCCGCGTGTGATGGCCTCGCCCGAGCCCCTGGCCGTGTTGCTCTTCCCCGCGCCCGGTGGGCCAGGGCTCGACACCGTGGTCGACGTGGTACGGCGCGTCTTATGAAGACCGGGCGGGTTGTTGCCGTCGACCTCGCCTCCACCTGGCATCACAACGGTCCAGCAGCATCGACGCAGCACCATGTGATGCGCCGAGTGAGGAACGCGGTCACGGGCTGAGGCGCTCGGGAAGGCGCTCCTTCCGTGCTGACGGGCAACACCCTCTGGTCGATCACGGATCCGCTACGACCAGCCGTTCTGTCAGCCCTTCGAGCATCCGGCTTGTTCCGCCGCCTCATCATGGCGCGAATGGAGTCAGGCAACCGGCTCGATTGTCCGGGCCAAGTGGTCCACTAACCAGTCTCGCGCCAGTGCGGCGACAGCTTCGAGAGTGCCCGGCTCCTCGAAGAGGTGGGTGGCGCCGGGGACGATGGCAAGACGATTGTCGCACTGCAAGTGGGATTGGGCCTGGCGGTTGAGGCCGATGACGATGTCGTCATGACCGCCCACGATAAGGAGGGTCGGCGCCGTGACGGCGTACAGGCGGGCGGCGGCGAGATCGGGACGTCCGCCGCGCGAGACGACCGCAGCGATCTGAGCAGAAGGCTCAGCGGCAGCCCACAGGGCGGCGGCGGCGCCGGTACTGGCGCCGAAGTAACCGATTCGAGCATTCTGGATCTCGGGCTGGGCGGCCACCCAACGGGTGACCTGGAGCAGTCGGCCGGCGAGCAGATCGATGTCGAACACGTTGGTCCGCTCGAGCTCCTCCTCCGCAGTGAGCAGGTCGAACAGGAGAGTGCCGAGCCCGGCGCCGTTCAGCACAGCAGCCACGAACCGGTTGCGGGAGCTGTGACGGCTGCTGCCGCTGCCGTGGACGAACACGACGATTCCTGACGCCCCTTCGGGCACCGTCAGGTGACCAGTGAGTTGCACCGACCCGACGGCCAGGGTGACCTCCTCATCGCGCCCGGGCGGGTCGTCGATGGGACCTTCGCGCACCGTCGTGGCTTCGGCGGGGCCAGCGGCGGCGCGCTCAAGGCAGGCGGACACCTCTTCGTTGGTGGTCGGTGAGAAATCGGCGTAGAACTGCCCAACGGCGATAAATCCTTCCGGCGTCTCGAGGGCCACGAACTCGTCGGCTTCCCCATGGATCCTCTTCGTCCATCCCGGGGGCGCCACCGGGACCGCCAACACGATTCGCCGAGCGCCCTGGGCCCGAGCGACCTGGCAGGCCGCTCGCGCCGTGGAGCCGGTGGCGAGGCCGTCATCGACGATGATCACCGTGCGCCCCTCAAGGGAAATGCGGGCCCGGTCCCCCCGATAGCGCCGCGCTCGACGTTCGAGCTCGGTTCGTTCGCGCCTCTCGACCATGATCAATTCCTCCAGCGGCACACCGGCCATGGTGACGACCGCTTCGTTTACGACCCGCACACCGTCTTCGCCGATGGCGCCCATGGCCAGCTCCGGCTGGAACGGGATGCCGAGCTTGCGAACCACGATGACATCGAGGGGCGCCGCCAGTGCTTCCGCCACCTGAAAGGCGACAGGGACACCACCTCGGGGCAGGCCCAAGACCACAACGTCTTCGCCCCGAATGTACGCAAGCCGTTGAGCTAATCTTCGTCCAGCTTCTCTACGGTTGGCGAACCTCACGTCTTCTCCTTCGCCCGAAATCTGACAACCACCTTGCCTCCGGGAGACACGTCAGGCCAGAGTCGATGGTCACATCTCTCTCGTGGGATGGCGCCTCACGTCTGATTTAATACGGCCCTGAGACTGAGGTCGGCCTGTCCCGCACGGGCTCGACACAGGGCGTAAACCAACTCCCAGCATCCCTTTGGCGTCACAAGTCAGATACCACTCGGGTAGGTCTCGGGTGGCTCACCCTGGTCCCACAGAGAGGTCCGTTCGAGCGGCTCGAGGGCCCTGGTGTGGTCGAGATGGATCACCACATCGAACTGGTCCGCCAGACGAGCATCGAAGTAATGACTCTGACGCTCGCTCTCGGGCCGGTAGATCACCCCGATCGCCCGTTCGATACGTGGGACGACCAAAGCCTCATGCAAGGCCGCTTTTGACGTGTCCAGCCAGAAGCGGGACACCCCGCTTCCATGAAGGACTGCCTCGTGACTCTCGGCGCGAGCGGGCCGCACCCGCTTGCGTTCAGCGGGGCCGCCCCAGTCCGTGGCCGCGGTGACGGTACCGTCGAACGTGGTGAAACCGACCAGGACGCACTCGCGCCCATAGCGCTGCCGGGCCAGCTGGCCCACATTCAACTCACCTCGGGCGCCCATCTCGGTGGCGCGTGCGTCGCCCACGTGTGAATTGTGCTCCCATACGACGATCTTCGCTCGGGGGACTTGGCCGTCGAGGTGCTCAACAAGGGCATCGAGCGTTCCCGCCATGTGCCGATCCCGAAGATTCCATGACGACACCTCGGCCCGGTACATCTGCTGGTAGTACTCCTCGGCGTTACGCACGAGCAGTGCATTCTGTTCGGCGAAGAAGAACTCGTCGTCGGCCATCCAACCGTCGCGTCGTAGATAGATATCGGCCCGCCGACGCAACTCAACCAGCTGGGTGACGACCTCGTTCTCGCACGGGATGGCACGCGCCGTGGCAAGCCCGTAGCCGTAGGCCTGCCCCTCACCGCCGACCTGATCGAAACAGGAGTACCGTTCCCGGGCCCGCCCCGCTTCGACCGGATCGACCTGCTCGAGATAATCGACCACCGCCTCCATGGATGCGCGGAGGCTGTAGAGATCGAGGCCGTAGAATCGGACCTTGGTCGCTGGGTCCACGTGGGCCTCGTTGCGGGCCCGCAGCCACTGGACGAATGCTTCGACATCGCGGTTTCTCCACATCCAGGCCGGAAAACGCCGGAAGTCCGATAACGCCGCGTCGGCATCTTCGTCATGGGAGAGGCCCATCACATAGCGGTTGACCCGGTAGGCATCGGGCCAGTCGGCCTCCACGGCCACCGCCGTAAAGCCGCACTCATCGATGAGCCGACGGGTTATGCGCGCTCGCTCCCGATAGAACTCATGGGTGCCGTGTGTTGCCTCGCCGATCAGGACGAGGCGACGGTCGCCAATCAGCTCGAGCAGCGAGTCATAGTCGGCGCCCTCACCCGTGATGACGTGACAGGTCTCCACAATTGCCGGAGCGATCACGGTCGATCCCATGACGACAGCCTCGTCCTCTCGGTCTCACCACAGCCAGGGCAGAAGGTCACAATCGACGCTCGAGCGAGAGCGGCCCACCCTTGCCTCCGTCGCTCTGGCTGTCACCGATTGAGTCAGCCCCGGCACAGTCGGAGACATCGAGGTGACCAGCCGGCCGGTGGCCGACGCAAGACGGGACCTTCGGCTCTGTCTGAGGACCACCAGTTGCACCAGGCTGGCCTGGGGAGGCGAAAGAGGCGTGGGAGGAGAGCAATGAGAATCGTGGCCGCGATCGGAGGAAGAGCCCTTCTGGGTAGGAATGAGACGTCTAGCCTTTCGGCGGAGCGGGATCACTTGGCCCACGCCGTCGAGGCCTTGAGCGGGCTGGCCGCTCGGGGCGCCTTGGTGGTCACCTATGGGGCCGATCTGCAGCTTCTGGTTCCCCCGGAGTCAGTGCACGCTGGGGCCATGTATCCAATGGATGTGCTCGAAGCGGAGAGCGAGGGATTGGTCGGCTACCTCCTCGAGCAGAGCCTGCAGGAAGCACTCGGGGATCGTCAGGTGGTGACGATGTTGACACGGGTGGAGGTTGATCCGACCGATCCGGAGTTCCTCCGTCCGAGCCAACCCACCGGACCGATCGTGGACACGGCGACCGCTGGGCTCCTGGCAGCCGCCAACAAATGGCTGATGGTGCGCGAAGGCGAGGGGCGGCGCCGCGCCGTCGCTTCACCGGAGCCGCGGCGGATCCTCGAGAGCCGGGCAATCGAGCTGTTGGTCGCCTCCGGCGTTGTGGTGGTGTGTGGCGGTGGCGGTGGCATCCCCGTGGTACGGGACCGCTTCGGCACCTACCACGGTGTGGACGCCGTAGTGGAAAAGGATTTTACCGCTGCCCTGCTGGCCAAAGATGTCGGTGCTGACGCCTTGGTGCTGCTCACGGACGCGGCCGGTGTTTGGGTCGATTGGGGAACGCCGGCCGCAAAGCTAGTTCGGGCCGCTTCGCCGGAGGCGCTGCGGTCACTGACGCTTGAGCGAACCTCGATCGGCGCCAAGGTGGAGGCGGCGTGCCGGTATGTCGAGTGGACGGGCCGGGAGGCTTTCGTGGGTGCCGTCGAAGACTCGGTCGAGCTGCTTGACGGCACCACGGGCACGAGAATATCCAGCAGCGCCAAGGGGATCGAGTTGCGAGATGCCGGGTGTTTGGAGCCGAGCCACCGAACCTCTTGACAACATGCGCCCGTGCCGCGCTTGATCGAGCACGTGGAACGGGTTCTCTTCGTCGCCGCGCCACATGGCGCTCCTGTAGTCGAGGCCGCAGAGGTGCTGATGGACGTTGTCGACAGGGCCGAACGGTTTCAAGGAGCACTTCTCGCGGTATGGGGTGCCGAGCACTGCTTCTTGGGTACGTGAATACGCCGTGCTCAAACCCCCGTCGCCCTCCCATTCACCAGCCATTGGCCCGAGGGGCCCCCAGGTATCGGTCATGACACGCCCAACGAGACGATGTCAGTTATGAAACGGGAAGGTGCTCAACATCGGCATCCGACCCCGGGAAGAACACCCCTTCGTGCCCGTCGTCGCTCCACCGCACCTTGTACGGCGGACCACCATCAGGGCCTTCGACGTTGAGAATGATGGCTTCGCGGTCGTGCTCTCCCACGTGGTGGCTGCGCACCACGATCTTGTCTCCGATGGCTGCTTGCATCACTGAGCGCCTCCTCGTGCGGTGTCACAAATACTGGAGCCACGGTACGCCATGACTTTGCCGACCAGACAGGGGCTTTCGTCCCTAATCCGTTCCTTTCACACCGACATATGCGATGGTTCCCGGCTGGCATATCTCCCGCCGGGCTCAAGCTTGAAGTCGCGGCTCCCGGCGGCGGGGTTATGCCCGGCGTCGACAAAGACGTGGAGGGCACCTTCCATCCACCCATTGCTGCGGTCTGGCAGCAAACGATCCATGGAGCTCTTCTGCCCGTCGCCTCATGTTAACGAGGCCCAGCCCGCCCGTATCAACGTCGGCGTCGCCGAGCCCTGAGTCGGTCAGATTCTGGCCATGGTCGTCCGACTGGTTGAGCAGTTCCTCCGACTCGTCCTGATCACCTATCGCTCACCCGCGATCCCATGGCATCATGACGCAACGCCGTCAGGGAGCGTCCTGGGTCGGCAGGGCCGAGGGAAAGGTGAGCCCCTGGGCCAGGGTGTCCCATCAGCGTATGAGGCGCCAGGACGCGGAGGGTCCCGAGAGCGGTGCGGTGCTCTTCAGTGCCGTGCTGGTGACCTGGGAATCCTGGCGCACCTGAAGAACCCCGACCTTGGACCCGGCGGCGAGGGTTTCGGTGAGCCTGTTGAGCCGGACCGTCAGGGGAACGCGCAGGCTGGGCCAGGCGAGGACGGTCACCGCCTTGGACACCATGACCGGTACCGACGCACCCCACGGGCTGGAGAGCTCACCGACAACGTGTCCGGCCGGGAAGATCGGAACGGCGGTGATCGCAGCGAAAGCAGCCCTCACCAGAGCGTCGCCCGCGTCCACCGCCGAGGTGTCGGGGCCGTTCGGGCCGGATTGGCCGAGCACCGCCCCATAGAGGGTGACAGTCTGCCCATTCACCGTCTTCCGCGCGGCGAAGAGGAAGCAGCCGGTCGTGGCCGTGTCTGACCCCGTGTCCCTCTCGTGCGCATGGACTCCGACACCTCTTCCTTGGTCGACAGGGCGCTTGGCCAGTCGGGGAACTGGCACCTCCCGAGTCTGAGAAGGGCTCAGTGGGCCCGCCTACAGCTCGGCGGCGGTATCCAAAGCGTCAGGTTCGGCCAGTCTCGTGAAGTCGACATCGACGAGTGTCTCCCTGTCGAAGATGTCCACCACAAGCGTCACCATGTGGGTCGTCTCATCGACCTTCATCACCTTGCCGACCTTGCCCGCCAGGGGTCCACTGGTGACGAGCGCATCATCACCTTCGTAATAGGGCACGCTCATAGCGCACCAGTGTGCCGCCCCTCACGCCCCTCTGACAAACCCTCGGCCAGGACCGCCACGTGACCCGCTCGGCGGGCATCAGGTGGTCGGAGTCCACCCGCCCGGCGCACGGATCACTGTTCGACGACGACGATGTTCGCCGGGTAATGGCCGAGAGTTTCTTGCGCGATCTCCCCGAGCGCGAACAGCAGGCGCTCCGACTATCAGCACGGCCGATGGCCATACCGGCGGGCAAGCTGATCTACGACCCCCAGATCTCGATCATCATCGAGGGGACCCTCCGGGCTTTCGTCGATGACGGAGCGGGGCGCCATCTCACCGTGTCCTCCATGCGGCGACCTCAGAGCCTGGGCATCGCCATCTCTGCCGGCCAAGAATTCCCCGTCGCCTTCCAGGCCGTCACCGCCAGCCGCGTGGTCCGGCTCCGCCTCACTCAGATCGACGAGCTTCGTCACCGGGGTCCCCAGGTCGGGTGGAGAGCGAACCCGCGACCCTCGCCTTGGCAAAAAATGGC
>Ga0307374_10004447_pt1 | contig 23342 bp, 22 predicted proteins | sample OX3MG_FD_202532 | JGI IMG/M metagenome (GOLD analysis project Ga0307374, IMG submission 202532) | Soil microbial communities from Risofladan, Vaasa, Finland - OX-3 | ecosystem: Environmental > Terrestrial > Soil > Coastal area > Acid sulfate soil | place: Finland: Risofladan, Vaasa | collected... | reverse complement strand
CGGGTGATCAGATCGAGGCCGCCCTCGCCGCCGTCCAGGGCCGTCCGGGGCTCGTGGGCGACCACGTCGCGGGGGAGCAGGTGGAGGGCGTCCCGGGGGACGTAGGGCAGCACCCCGCACAGGACGTAGACGCGGCCGGCGAGGTCGTCCGGGAGGGGAGCGTCGAGGTCGCCGATCCGCACGTCGACGCCGTTGGACCGGGCGCACGCCGCCGCCACCGGGTCCGACTCGGTGGCCACCACCCGTGCGCCGGGACGCCCGGCCTGGAGGACGAGTGCCACCGCACCCGCTCCGGTGCACAGGTCGACGGCGGTGCCCCGCCCGGGGAGGAGGTCGCACGCGGAGCGGGCCAGGACCTCGGACTGCCAGCGGGGCACGTAGACGCCGGGGCGGACGCCGACCGTGTGCCCGCAGAAGGTCGTCGTGCCAGTGATCCAGGCGAGGGGCTCGCCGGACACCCGGCGGGCCAGCATCGCAGCGAGTGCGTCGGCATCGGGTGCGGCGGCCACCAGCTCGTCGGCCTCCTCGTCGGGCGCCACGCACCCCGCCGAGGCCAGTGCCGAGATCAGCGCCCGGCGGGCGGCGTCGCCCGGCGCGGGCCCGGTCAGCCGGCGAGGGTGCTGCGGCCGTTGATGGCGGTGGCCAGGTCGCCCGCCATCTCGATCACGAGGGCGTCGGTGGCCTCCTCGCCGTCCCGCCAGCCCAGGCGCACGCCGACGGCGTCGCGGATCCGGACGGTGCCCAGCACGGCGACCGCGCGCGCCTTGGTCGGGAGGCCGCGGAGGCGGCCGGTCCGGGTGCGGGGACGCACCGTCGAGCCGTCGTCGGCCACGACCCGCAGGCGGGTGCCACGCGACCGGGAGCCGAGTACGAACCCGGCGGCGAAGGCGGCTGCGGTGGCGACGCGGAACTTCACGGTCGCCATTGTGCCCTGGTTCGCGCCGGCGTGCACCTGCGATCCGGGAGGGGGTGACGAACGGCTAATCTCCTCTGGCACGCCGGGGCCGCCCGTGGAGGACGGAGCAGGCGTGGCGGCACCGTTTCCGGGGTAGCTCAATCGGCAGAGCATCTGACTGTTAATCAGAGGGTTGTGAGTTCGAGTCTCACCCCCGGAGCCATCGTCGGGACGGCGCCCCCGGCACCACCGCGAAGGACCGTGCCCGGACCACTGCCGCCGCCACGGCCCACCCGACGCAGGAGGTACCCGATGGGATCAGCCGAGACCTGCCCCTACTGCGGCCATCCCGGCATCCACCGTGGTGGAGGCGGGGGACGCTCCTCGTGCGAGGACTGCGACCGGTGCTGGGCCGAGCGCCAGGAACACGAGCGCCCACCACACCACAATTGAGCCCGACCGCCGGCGTCCGGGTCACCGGCGCCCCGGCCGACGACGGAGTCCGCCGGACCCTGCGGCCGTGGGGTCCGGTCGGTAGCATCGTCCAAGACCGCCGCCCGCGCACGCCGCGGCCCCACCCGGGACCGAATGGCGAACCGCCCCGCCCCGGACCCGGTCCTGCCGACCCGCCAGGACCCGTCGAGGAGGCCGACCCATGACAACCGCCGACCAACTTCCGGCCCCTGCGGCCGGACCGGTTGCGCCGCCGCCGGCCGCCCGTGCCGTCGGACTGGTCAAGACCTACGGCTCGGGCGACGCCGCCGTCCACGCCCTCGCCGGCGTGGACGTGGAGTTCGAGCGGGGCAGGTTCACCGCGGTCATGGGCCCCTCGGGGTCGGGAAAGTCCACCCTGATGCACTGCATGGCCGGCCTGGACACGCCGACCTCGGGCCGCACCTTCATCGGTGAACTCGAGATCGGCCGCCTCGACGACGCCGGTCTCACCCAGCTGCGCCGGGACCGTGTCGGATTCGTCTTCCAGTCGTTCAACCTGGTGCCCACCCTGACCGCCGCGGAGAACATCACCCTGCCCGCCGACCTGGCCGGACGGAAGGTCGACGAGGCGTGGTTCACCTACCTGGTCGACCAGTTGGGCATCGCCGACCGGCTCGACCACCGTCCGAGCGAGCTGTCCGGCGGCCAGCAGCAGCGGGCGGCCTGCGCCCGGGCCCTCATCGGCCGTCCCGACCTGATCTTCGCCGACGAGCCGACGGGCAACCTCGACTCCAACGCCTCGGGCGAGATGCTGGCCTTCCTCCGCCGCTCGGTCACCGAGTTCCACCAGTCGATCGTGATGGTGACCCACGACGCCCGGGGTGCGGCCTATGCCGACCGGGTCGTGTTCCTGGCCGACGGCCGGGTCGTGGGGGAACTGCTCGAGCCGACGGCCGACTCCGTGCTGGAGCAGATGAAGCGCCTGGACGGCTGACGTGTGGAAGGTGACCGTCTCGGGTCTCCTCGCCCACAAGCTGCGCCTGGCGCTGACCGCGCTGGCCATCGTGCTCGGCGTCACGTTCATCTCCGGCACCCTGGTGCTGACGGACACGCTGCACGCCACGTTCACCACCCTGTTCGGACACATCTACCAGAGCGTCGACTTCGAGGTCCGGGGCAAGGCCGCGTTCACCGGCACGACCGGCAACGGCACCCAGCGCAAGGCGATCCCGGATTCGCTCCTCGGCCCGGTGCGGGCGGTCCCGGGCGTGGCGGCCGCCCAGGGGACCGTCGGGGGCTACGCCCAGTTCGTGGCCCCCGACGGGAAGGCCGTCAGCACCGGGGGGGCGCCGACCATCGGCGTGTCGTTCGACCCCAACCCGAAGATGTCGGCACTCACGCTGGTCCAGGGGACGGCGCCGACCACGCCCCACGACGTGGTCATGGACCGGGGCACGGCGACCAAGTACCACTTCGTCGTGGGCGACCGGGTGAAGGTCCTGCTGGCCGGACCGGCGCAGACGTTCACCCTCACCGGCATCGCCCGCTTCGGTACCGCCGACAACCTGGCCGGGGCGACCCTCGCCGCGTTCTGGTTGCCGACGGCGCAGCAGCTGTTCGACCTGCCCGGTCAGTTCAACGCCATCGACGTCATCACGACGCCCGGGGCCGACCGGGCCACCGTTCAGCGCGGGATCGCCGCCGTCCTGCCCCCGGGCGTGGAGGTCGTCACCGGCCAGACCGTCGCCGACGAGCAGTCCAACGCCATCAACCAGGCGCTGGGGTTCTTCTCCACGGCACTGCTGGTGTTCGCGTTCATCTCGTTGTTCGTGGGCGGCTTCACCATCTTCAACACCTTCTCGATCATCGTCGGCCAGCGGACCCGGGAACTGGCGCTCCTGCGGATCGTGGGAGCCAGCCGCCGGCAGGTCTTCCGCTCGGTGCTCCTCGAGGCCGGGATCGTCGGCGTGGTGGCCTCGCTCGTCGGCCTCGGGCTCGGCGTCCTCGCCGCCGTGGGCCTCGAAGCCCTCCTGCGGGCCTTCGGCATCACCCTTCCTACCGGACCGCTGGTCTTCCAGACACGTACGGTGGTCGCCGCCCTGGCCGTCGGGATCGGGGTGACCGTGGTCTCGGCCATCAGTCCTGCCCGCCGCGCCGTCCGGATCCCCCCCGTCGCCGCCCTCGCCGACCAGCGCAGCGACCCGGGGGAGTCCTCACGCCGCCGGATCGTCATCGGCTCGGTGATCGGGATCGCCGGCTGCACCGCCCTTGCGTTCGGCCTGACGGCACCGGCCATCCAGCTGGTGGGCCTGGGAGCCCTGCTGGCCTTCCTCGGGATCGGCATGCTCGCCCCGGTGGTCGCCCGGCCGATGGCCGGCGCGCTCGGACGACCGATGGCGCGGCTGCTCGGCACCGCCGGACGGCTCGGTCGGGAGAACTCGATGCGGAGCCCCCGGCGCACGGCGCAGACGTCCTCCGCGCTGATGGTCGGACTCGCACTGGTGTCGACGATCGCCGTGTTCGGTGCCTCGGTGTCCCGGTCGGCCACCAGCAGCGTCGACAACGCCATCAACGCCGACTACATCATCACCGCCTCCGGGGTCGGGGCCTCCGGCTTCTCCAACGCCGTGGCACCGGCGGTGGCGGCCGTTGCCGCCGTGACCGCCGTGTCCACGGTCTACAGCGGGCAGTTCGAGGTCCACGGATCGGTGTCGACACTGACCGCAGTGTCGGCCCGGAACCTGTCCCGTACGGCGATCCTGCGCATCGACCAGGGTACGGGGGCCCCGGCGCTGGCCGCCGGCGAGCTGCTGGTCGACACCACCACGGCGAACCGCAAGCACCTGGCGGTGGGATCGGTGCTGCCGGTGACATTCGCCCAGACAGGCAGCTCGACCGTGCGGGTCGGCGGGGTGTACAAACCCAACGCACTCCTCGGTAGCTACGTGGTGGGGGACAGCTACTTCCTGTCCCACTTCGCGGCGCCCCTGCCGGTCGCCGTGCTGGTGAAGACGTCGGGTGCGGTCGCAACCCGGTCGGCACTCGAACGGACGGTCGCCGCCTACCCCAACGTGAAGCTGCAGACCCGGGCCGCCTTCGAGAAGGCGCAGCAGGCCCAGGTGAACCAGCTGCTCGGCCTGGTCTACGTGCTGCTCGCGCTGGCCATCGTGATCGCACTCATCGGGATCGTCAACACGCTGATGCTGTCGGTCTTCGAGCGCACCCGCGAGATCGGCCTGCTGCGGGCCGTCGGAATGCGCCGGCGGCAGGTGCGGGCCATGATCCGCTCGGAGTCGGTGATCCTGTCGCTGTTCGGCGCCATCATCGGCGTGGCCGTGGGCACCGCCCTGGGCGTGGCCTTCGCCTCGTCCCTGAAGGACCAGGGCATCACCGACATCGTCGTGCCGGTATCGAGCCTCGTGGTCTTCCTCGTGCTGTCCGGGCTGCTCGGCCTGGGCGCGGCCAGTTGGCCCGCCCGCCGTGCCGCCAGGCTCGACGTACTGGCCGCCATCGCCACCGAGTGAGCGCCGCCGCCGGGTGGGCCGGGCGGCGCGGTCCGCGCTCGGGCGCGCGACGCCCCGGCTCCGCCTTCGGCAGCGCCGGGGCCGCGGAGCACGGGTGGAAGGTACGCTGCCTGCCCGGGGTGGACCGGGTCGCATTCGGGACCACCCGTGGCGGGGCAGTAGCTCAGTGGTCAGAGCAGGGGACTCATAATCCCTCGGTCGCAGGTTCGATCCCTGCCTGCCCCACCAGGTCAGAGGCACTTTCTGGTCAGGGCATGTTCGGCTCTGACTACAAAATAACTACACTTTGAGCCACGAAGGGCACGAAGACCGAAGTTGCACCGGGGGTGTGGCGACTGCGCGTCTACGCCGGCCGGAGGGCGAGCGGAAGTCCGATCCAGCGCACGAACACGGTCCACACCGGCAACGGTCGGCCCGGATCGGGGGCTCGTGCCGCGGATCGCGCCCTGGCGCAGATGGTCGCTGAGGTCGACGGTGGGAATCGGGCCAGCGGCGCCACGACGGTGGACCAGCTTCTCGATCAGTGGCTCGAGCACTGCGTTTCCGTGGGGCGCTCGCCGACCACCGTGCGCAAGTACCACGAGATCGCCGACCGCACGGTCCGTCCGGAACTTGGGAAGCTCAGGTTGACCAAGTTGACCGCCCGGGACCTCGATCGCCTGTACGCCAAGCTCACCGCCAAGGGGAACGCGCCAGCCACGGTGCGAAGGGTCCATGCCCTGATCGGTGCCGCGCTGCATCAGGCAGAGCGCTGGGAATTGGTCGACCGCAACGTAGCCCGCCGTGCCCAACCGCCCGAGGTGCGTACCAAGCGGGTCGTGGCACCATCCGTGCAGGAGGTGAAGCAGGTGCTCGTCGAGGCCGAGCAGGCCGATCCCACACTCGCCGTCCTGCTGACCCTGGCCGCAACGACCGGCGCCCGACGGGGCGAGCTCTGCGCCCTCCGGTGGTCGGATCTCGACTGGGGGCTCGCCACCTTGGCCATCGAGCGTTCGGTCTATGAGGCGCAAGGCGGCGGCTGGGCCGAGAAGGACACGAAGACCCATCAGGAGCGGTCCGTCGGTCTGGACGAGTTCACACTCGCCGTGCTCACCGCCCATCGAGGCCGCGTCGATGCCCTGGCGGCCGAACTCGGTCTCGAGGTACCGCCCGATGCCTTCCTCATCTCGCGCTCGCCGGTGGGTTCCGAGCCGATCCTCCCTTCGGTCGTCACCCATTTCACCTCCAAGGTGGCGAAGCGGGCCGGGGTGGACACGCACCTGCACGCCCTCCGGCATTTTTCTACAGTTGGGAGAACTAGCCAACACCGGCGGATCGGCTTCAGACAGAGGGCGCTCCCACGCGTGCAGCCGATTGACCTCGACCATGCTGATCGAGAAGGGAGTCGTGCGTGATGGCTGCTGAGCTCCGACGGTGTGGAATGTGTCAGCTCACGAAACGAAGCGGCATCACCAGTGATGATGGGGACGTCTTCATCTGCGATCAGTGCAATGAGGACGCCATCAAGTCTCTCGAAACTCAGGACAGCCCGCAGGCCTCGGCCGAGATCACCGATGGAGACTGAGGTTGTCGGCGTGAGGCCAAGTCCCCGCAAGTCCTCTGGAGGGCATTGTCTTGAACCTGCCTGCCGAACCCCTCAACCGTTGCCAGGACCGTCCTGGTCGGCCACGAATTGCCGTAAGACCACCAGGGCCCTCAGATCCTTTTCACGTCCGGCTTCTTCCTTGGAGCGGATGACATCGTTGAGACTGGCGGCCTGGGCGACTTGGTTCCCAATGTGGATCTCGACAGCGTGCGGTGCCAGATCCTCGAAACCGGCGGGCATCGCGGCAGGTTTGAACACCAGGTCGAAGGCGCCGTCCGATGACACCAAGTTGAGCATGTCCACGTTGGCCAAGAAATCGGCATCGTGGGAGAAGGCCAGACCTTCGGGAATGTCAGCGACCCGTATGTGGGCGTCGAGTTCTCGTAGGGCCGAGGAGAGCCGGGTCAAGTTCTCGGCTGTGCGGCTCGGCGTGAAGTCGATGTCGTAGGTCGCGCCCAGCGGTGCTCCTTGCGCGATGGCAGCGAAAGCACCGATCACGATATAGCGGACACCGTGGCGATTGAGAACTTCGAGCAGGTGCTCGAATGGGGCTGGATCGGGGCTCACCTCGACTTGGCGTTCGCTGCCACGGCTGCCACATTGCGACGATGGCGGGCGAACTCGCCGGCTCGCTCCGCTGAGGAACGGTGCTCCTCTCTCGCGTTCAGCACCTGGTCGTGATCATCGCGGGGCATGAGGCGGAATCGGAGTTCCAATCCGGCTCCGGCCAGGATTCGCTGAATCGTCGGGATGCTCGGCTCACGCTTGCCCGACTCGATACGGGCGATTTCCGATTGGGTCACCCCTGCACGCTCGGCCAGTTCACGCTGGGAAAGGCCTGCTTGCTGGCGAGCGAGCAAGAGAAGATTGCCAGCCGTCGAGGGTGATGGCGCGTCCATGGATTCATGATAGCTGATGAGCTATCGCACCCATTCGACGGCGGTCACGGAGCCGGCGACGGGGGCACTGTGCTGCCATCGAGATGTCAGAATGAGTCAATGGCGAGGTGGAATATCTGGGACTCGAATGACCTGCAGCTCTTTCCGGAGAAGCGAGTCGGAGCAGGCTTCACTATCAACCTGTACTGGGTGAGGCACCCACTCTCTTGGTGGAGGGCAACTCACCCGCAGATCGGCGGGTGACCCGAAGGTGGCGTTCATCGGCGGTGGATGGCCGACCCACTCCCTGTTATGGGACAGGGAGACCCCCTGGGCGCGGGGACGTCCTTCCAGCAGCAGTACTTCCCCCACTGGGAATGTCGACCAAACCTGCAGCAGACCCTTTCGCCCGGCGTTCCGTCGGGCCGGTTCAGGCGGCTGGCGACTGGGCGAGCGGGCGCCGGTCGATGGCGCCACTGATGAGGCGGATCGACAACTCGGCAACCGCACGATCCTGCCCGCCGGTGAACTGAAGACCGACAAGGGCGCCCCCAGCACCCACGGGCTGGCGGCTCCGCTCGACGCAGCGCAGGACGACTACCTCGTCATCGAGTTGGATCCGGAGCTCGTGAAAGCCCCCGTCGGTTGGTGCTCCGGTGGCACGGACCAACGCGCCGCCCACCGACACGTCGAGTAACTGGCTGATAGTGCCATCCAGTTGCACTGCACCGCCTGAGGTGAGGCGCACCGAGCTGCGGCGGTCGCTGGCGAACCGCTCGGAGCGGATGCGCGCAGCCGCACTGATGAGCATGAGCGCGTTGAACATCATCCAGAACACCGCGCCGTAGGCGGTCCAACGTACGTCGTAGTGGACCGGCGTGAGCCCGGCCACGGTGGCGCCGAACCAGATGGTGGCACTGGCGGTCAGCACGATCAGCCCCACCAGCAGCCCCGGCACCTGTTGGCGGGCCCGTCCATCGGACCCCGCCTTGGCAGTGACCTTGAAGGCCCGCTCGCCGCGGTGGAGGTAGGTCAGGGTGGCAGTGATGTTGGCCTGCATCCGGATGAACTCGAACAGCATGGCCAGGCCCTGGGGGGCATACCCACGGGAGAGGAGGCCGATGGCGATCCGCTGGAGGGTGAAGGTGATCCCGAAGGCGACCAGGAACGTCACTGCCGGGGCGTGGATGGGGTTGGCCCCGGAGAACACCACGGCCATTGGGACCAGGACATAGCCCAGTGTCCGCCAGGCGTCGAACCACCCGAGCAGTGTGGCGGCGTAGGCCACCCGTTGAGTCAACGTCAGCCCTGACCCGGTGAGCGGGTGCTCCTGGTGCATTACCTGCATGGCCCCCGTGCCCCACCGCACCCGTTGGGTCTGGTACTGGTCGGCGTCCTTGGCCGCAAGGCCGTAGGCGAGGACCTCGTTGTGGTACACCGTCCGCCACCCCCGGCGATGGATTCGGATGGTGGTGTGGATGTCCTCGGTGACCGACTCGTGGGCCACCCCACCCACCTCACGCAGCGCAGTCGTCCGCACCAGGGCGTTGGTGCCGCACCAGAAGGCCGCGCCCCACCGGTTCTTGCCCGGCTGGATGCCCCGGTAGAAGAGGCCCTGCTCGCTGAAGGAAACGTCCCGGCGGTCGCGCCAGAACCACGACCGGTTCCGGTCGTGCTCGAACGAATCGGCGTTGTAGAAGTCCTGGGGGGTCTGGACGACGGCCAACTTCGGGTCGTCGAAGTAGCCAAGGGTGTGGGTGAGGAAACCCTCCGTCGCCACGTGGTCGGCATCCAGAATGGCAAGCACATCGGCCTCGATGTGCTCGAGGGCATAGTTCACATTGCCGGCCTTGGCATGGGCGTGCTCGGTCCGGGCGAGGTAGTTCGCCCCCAGGGTAGCGGCCAGCTCGGCCACCCAGGGGCGCTCGCCGTCGTCGAGTACCCAGGTCTCATGGGTCGGCTCGAGTGCCACCGCAGCGGCGATCGTCGGAAGGAGGACGGCTGCGGGCTCGTTGTAGGTGGGGATGAGTACGGCGATGAGCAAGTCGATCTCATGCGCCTCTCGTGCGGGTCGCACGCTGTCGAGGTTCCACAGCGAAAAGGTGAACAGCCCCAGGCCGACGGCGGCGTAGATCTCGAGGAGCCAGAGCGGGATGGAGATCCACAGGTCGGTGCCCAACGTGAACCCGGCCCGCCAGGTCAGGTAGACGACGCTGACAAGCAGGGCCACAACCGCAGCTCCGCAGACCACGGCGCGCCGCGCCCGGGTCTCGGGAGCGGGGAGTGCCCCACCAGGGATGCCAGGCAGCTGAGGCGTGGCATACCGGCCGGCGATTGCGTTGGTCTTCACGCCTGGTCATCGGCTGTTGAACGGCAAACCTGGAACTAAATGACGGAGCAACGCCCCCAGATGGCCTGCATCGGGAGCATTCGGGACCTTTGTACCTCAGCCACTGCTCCGGATCGGTGCCTATGCCCAGGAGTACGGGGCACACCACCATCGTCGGACTTGCGTCCCCGATGTGCCTGGTTGGGGGCAGGCACTAGCCGAGACTGGAGCATCGCAAGCCCGGTTTCGAGATCGCTTCAGATGGGGCCGAACTCGCTGCGGGTCACACCAACCCGCAATCGCGTCCTCCGTTCGTCGCCGTGGACTGGGCCGTCACAGTGACTACAACGTGACTACAACTCCCGGCCAAAACACGCGAAGCACGATCAAGGCCAGGAACAAAGGTGCAGGTCATGGGCACTTTCGGCCAACGGTGGCGAGCGGTGAAAAGCACCAGATCCGACTCATAATCCCTCGGTCGCAGGTTCGATCCCTGCCTGCCCCACCAGGTCAGAGGCACTCGTCTGTTCGGACACGCGGCGCTCGGACTGCAGATGGACCCCACCGACTGCCGTGGAGGGCACCAAGAGCGAAGTGGCGCCAGGGGTCTGGCCGATGGCGACCGGGCGACAGGCAGTCGACATCCCGATGCCGAATCGGACTGCGGCTCACGACTGCGTCTCGACATCGAGGGGGACCTCGAGGCTGACGTCCGACCTCGATTGGGTCTGCCGCGCCATCCGGTGGAGGACGAACTCCGGCACCGCCGGCATGAGCGCGCTCCCCTCGCCGGTGACCTCGCCGTACAACCAGTACGTGGATGGGAGAGCAATGCGATGGAGGGCCTTCACCACACGGGACTCGTCGGAAGCCGAGCAAGTGACGGCCCGGCTCGGAGAAGCGCGACAGAATGTGTTGCGGCAACCTGCGTCGAGCCAGTGCCTGTTCGCGTGTGTGCTGCTCGAGCCGGGACGTCCGCTCGACCCGACGGCAGGGGGCAGCCCGGCTACCGCTTGCGTCGCCAGTTCGTGATGATGCGCTTCAGGCCCTCGGCGAATCGTCCCGCGCCTTCGATCTGACCCTCTGGCGTCAGCGGAGAGTAGGTCGGCACCATCGGAGAACGCCCGCCGGACTCGGAGGGACCAGGTCGCTGCGTGCGCTTCTCGCGAGGGCGTTGGCCAGAGGATCTCACGAACGGAGTATCCCACCCTTCCGCGATGTGGGGCACCCGTTCCATGGAGAGATGTCCGCCGGAGGAGGTTCGTCCTCGTCCCCTCAGGGTGGAGGTGCACCCGACGGGTCGTCGTCTCCGCCCAAGGCCGTGAGGAGACCCTCGAGGTCGGCAACCGTCACGGTCAGCGCCGAATGGCCGCTTCGTCGAAGTCGAGACGGCACCTTCTGCTCGAAATGGATACAGACGCCCGCGCGGCTGTTCGTGCCGAATGTCAGACCGTCGTCAGCCCGGGACAGGCGAGCCCCGACAGCCGTCCACCAACGGTAGTCCTGGGTCAGATGTGCCCCGACGACGTTACTCAGAGGCGTCACGACCCGAAGGAAGCCGAAGGTTGCGATCAAGGAGCCCTCGTCTGTCAGTGTGACGCCGTCCTTCGACGGTCGCACCAGGAAGGACAGCACTACGGGTAGGTAACGCCTGTCGATGTCGTAGCCGAAGTGTTCAGCCATTCCGTCACCTCGATCGATTCTGGACCCGTCCGTAGGTCGACATCTCACGCCGCACCACCATCGCGGGACAGGTCAGCCGCCGTAGCGAGCAGTCTGACAGCAAATGGTGACCGGCCCGACGCTGCCGAAGTGTCCCATGGGCCCATTGACCGGAGTGACCCGGGAGTCCTCCCGGAGTGATGCCGTGTAGGAGGACCTCCGTCGTGACCTTCGATTTCGAAGCCGTCCTGCGGGGCGGACGGATTCTGCGGGAACATCCCGGATGCGGGGCTCGGAGGCGTCGAGCCCGAAAGGGAGTCGGAGACGACGATGAGTTCGACTTCCGGGAGGTGCGTGGGCACGAGAACCGATCGGAGGGCGTGCACCCGACGTATCGGGCGGTGTACTCGCTATCGTGCGTTCATGACCCACCACACCGACACCTGGGACGTGGTCGTCATCGGGGGCGGGCCCCCGGGGGAGAACGTGGCCCAGTACGCGATCGCCGGCAGCGACCGGACCGCGGTCATCGTAGAGAAGGAACTGGTCGGCGGGGAGTGCTCCTACTGGGCGTGTATGCCCAGCAAAGCCCTCCTACGTCCCATTGAAGTCTTCGGCGCGGCCCGGACGATGCCCGGTGTGTCCGGCGCCGTCACCGGCCGGCTCGATGTGGAGGCGGTCCTCGGCCGTCGCGACGGATTCACCAACCACCACGACGACGGCTCGCAGGTCTCCTGGGCGGAGGGAGTCGGCATCGATGTGGTCAGAGGTAGCGGCCGGCTGAGTGGTGAGCGAACCGTGACCGTCACCAGCCCGGACGGCACGGAGCGAACCCTTCGGGCCCGCCACGCCGTCGTCCTGGCCACGGGCAGCACCGCGGCCGTGCCCCCCGTGCCCGGACTGGCCGAGGCACTGCCGTGGACGTCGCGCGACGTCACCAACCTTCATGAGGTGCCGTCTCGAGTGGCAATCATCGGCGGCGGGGTGGTGGCCTGTGAATCCGCCACCTGGCTGCGCGGTCTGGGCGCCGAAGACGTCACCCTGGTCGAATCAGCTCCGGCCTTGTTGGCACGCCAGGAGCCGTTCGCCGGCGAGATGGTGGCCCGACGCTTCGAACAGCTCGGCATCACCGTGCTCACTTCCACCTCCATCACCCGGGTCGAGAGGGAGTCACCTGTGGGCCGGGGTGAGGGTCACATCCACGGAGGGCCCGTCATCGTCCACGCTGGGGACCGGCGCATCGAGGCCGACGAGGTCGTGGTCGCCGCCGGGCGCACCCCTGCTTCGTCGGACCTCGGCCTCGACACCGTCGGCATCGACCCCGCCGCCAACCACGGGTTCGTGGCCGTCGACGACCGTCTCGCCGTCGTCGACGTCGCCGGGGAGTGGCTCTACGCCATCGGTGACCTTTGTGGCCGGGCGCTGTTGACCCATATGGGTAAGTACCAGGGACGCATCGCCGGCGATGTCATCGCCGCTCGGGCGGAGGGACGCACCCTCGGGGGACTGCGCTTCCAGGACGTCGCCGACCACGACATGGTGCCCGCCGTCGTCTTCAGTGACCCCCAGGTCGCGTCGGTGGGCCTGACCGAGTCAGCCGCACGCCAACGAGGCATCGATCTCGAGGTCCTCGACTTCGACATCGGCGCGGTCGCGGGCGCGGCTCTGCTGCGCGAAGGGTACGAGGGACACGCCCGCCTCGTCGTCGACCGGGAGACCGACACCCTGGTGGGTGCCACGTTCGTCGGATATGACGTCGCCGAACTGCTCCATTCGGCCACCACGGCCATCGTCGGCAAGGTGCCGCTGGACACGTTGTGGCACGTGGTCCCTTCGTACCCGACCATCAGCGAGGTCTGGCTCCGGTTACTCGAATCCCGCCGCTGAACCTGTACTTCCCGCCACATGTCGGCGGAGCGCCCCACCCGGACTCGTGCTGCCCGGCAGGGGACGGCTCGACGAGCACCGACCGTGCGTTGATCGACGCAGCAGGGAAGGCAGGCAGAATTGCATCGAACACCCCGCAGAGGCCTTCTCCCTCCCCTGCGACCAGGCGCACACCTCCGACGATCGGGGCGATACCGGGTGGCGACGAGATGGCCAGGTGTCGGAGCTGCCGGGCCGGTGGTTCGCCGCAGTGTCCCCGATGTGGTGTCCCACGGACGGTTCGCGGTCCGCAAGCACCGGTCACGCGATGGCGCGCCCCGGGTCGTATGGGACAGGGTCCTGCACACCGTGCATCGACATGGGCGTAGTCTCGGTGTCGCGCCGACGGGGGCGAGTCTCCCCAGTCACCTACTCATTACCAAGGACGTGTGAGCGATCGAAGCGATCTCGTCGTTGCTGGCGGATATCCGAAGCTGCACGCTCTGCGCAGGCGAACTGCCGCTAGGTCCGCGACCGGTTGTCCAACTCGACCGGCACGCGAAGATCCTGGTGATCGGCCAGGCGCCTGGTCGCAGGGTGCACGAGTCGGGGATCCCATTCGACGATGCGAGTGGAGACCGGTTGCGGGACTGGATGGGAATCGGACGCGAGGTCTTCTACGATCCCAGATGCCTCGCGATCTTGCCGATGGGCTTCTGCTACCCGGGTACCGGTTCGTCGGGCGACCTTCCTCCGAGGCCGGAATGCGCGCCTGCCTGGCGCGGGAAGGTCTTGGAGCAGCTCGAAGATGTGCAGCTCACGCTGGTGATCGGCCAGTACGCGCAGCAGCACCACTTGCCCGATGCCGGGCGGTCGGTGACCGAGACCGTCACGTCGTGGAAGGACCACTGGCCACTGGTGGTGCCGTTGCCTCACCCGAGCCCTCGAAACAACATCTGGCTGAAGAAGAACAAGTGGTTCGAGGAGGAGCTGGTCCCCGACGTTCGGCAGAGGGTGGCGACCATCCTCTCGGGCGCCGCATAGGAGAAGTCGCCATTGGCAGGGCCATGTGTGCTGAATGCGTTGTCCGGCGTCCAACGCAAGTGGTCTGTCACCCACATGGCTCGAGTCGTCGTAGCCACGCCGGCCGTTGAGCGCGGCGCCAGGGACGAGTTCGACACGACGGGAGCGTCCTCTTCAGGAACACATCGCCACGAGACAAGGAGCACGCCATGGGCGGACTCATCGTGACCGAGTTCATGACGCTCCACGGAGTGGCACAGGCGCCTGGAGGGGTCGACGCTCGTCACCGAATCGGTCACCTACCCGAGCGGCACGCTCCACCTCGGCTACGAAACCGCCGCCACCCCCCTGTACGGCAACCTCGCCTGGGAGGGACAGGACCGACAACTCCTCACGGGGGTTCACGGGTCTCCCACCGGACTGCAACATCCGTGGCCACGCCCGTCCCCGAGGTGCCCCAGGGGTCACTCCCCCGGCGAGGTGGGTCCCCACGTCGGATCCAGCGGGCGGGCTGGATCGTCCGCCGGTCTTGCCCACCGGGACGGGTCGTCCGGTGCCGCAGGGCCTTTCGCCTCTTGTCGGGAGAGGACATGTGGGACACGGTGTACTCGTAGCCGGGCCACTACGGGTCCGGTGCACGTCACGAGAGTGAAGAGGGCGAATCGAGATGGCTGGAAAGACGGATCAGATGAAGGGGAAGGCGAAAGAAGCCGCCGGCGACCTGACGGGGAACAAGGACCTGAAGGCAGAGGGCAAAGCGGTCCGACAGGCCGGCGAGGCCAAGGAGCAGGTCGGCAAGGTCGAGGAAAAGGTCGACGAAGCCATCGACAAGGTGAAGGGCGTCCTCCACAAGAAGTAGGGATTCGTCGTCCATGAAGCGGTTGCCGCGGACAGATCATGAGCGTTGGTCGGCCGGGGATTGACGAAGTCATCGCGTCGCGCCGGTCGGCACGAGTGCAGCGTCGGGTGCCGAAATCGGTGAGTTGCACGTCCTGCAACCCAAGAACGTCGGAACGATGTCCATCGGCTTCGGCACACTCGTCTTCGTCCTGGGGGTAGTGGGGATCGTCAATTCGTCCGTCGGGCGTAGACTGGTGTTCAGGACATCGTCAGCTTGGGCGCCAACCACGCACCCGGCGAAGCCTCTGAATGTCGTGGTCATGAACCAGACGAGCAGATGGAGGCACAAGAAATGGGCTTGACGGGAATGGGTTTCAGCACCGTGGCCATCGCTGCGGGTGCGATCATGTACTGGGCGGTGACCTACCAGGGGAACGGTTTCCGATTCTCGACCGTAGGGGTCATCCTCATGGTCGTCGGGGCCATCGGTCTCGTGATCTCGACGATCGTCTTCTCCATGTCACGTCGTCCTGCGGGTGGCCGTCGGCATGCGTACGACAAGCAGACCATCGATGCGGAAGGTCGGTCGACCGAGGTGCACGAAGTGGTCAAGTAGCCGCGGGCTCCGAGCACCACCGGCCCGGGTGGTTGTTCTGGAGCGTCGGTTCCTGCCGTCACGCCGTGGTCACCGTCGATCGCAGCCGCCCGATCAGGTGGTCACCTGTGGGTCGCGGTCTCCACGTGCGTCGCCGGCAGGAGCCGGACACTCGAAGAGGTACCACCTCGGGGAAGAAGCTCTCTGCTCGCCCGGTCTTGCCGTCTGGTCGGATGCCCCACTTGTGCAGTGGGTCACCGAGCCGGCGGACCAGGGCACCCTCAGGTGTCGACGCGCCGAAGATCTCGGCAGTGGGTTCTACGCCAAAGGCGTGCCCGGGACGATCATGTAGGTCGCCGAGGCTCGGGCGAGAAGTCGCTCCTGTCCGTCGGTGATGGAGCGATCCGAGCGAGATCCCGACGACCACGATGGGCGACGGTGGTCTCGCACCTGAGCGGTCCGGTGCGGGGCTGCCGGAAGTAGCGAATCGGTCCGAACTGGACGATCCTGATCCCCATGCGGGCGATCAGGGGGATCCTCCTTATCACCTCATCGCGGGTTTCGAGATCGAGTTCCTCGCTGTTCACCACGGGACACCCCTCACGCGTTGCGCCCCGAGGATCGGGCCGTCACGGGCTGGGCCGGACCGGAAGCTGCGGACCTCGCCTCCCTGCCGGCGATCCGGGACCGCCATGCCCCATCTGGTGGGCGTGCCATTCGGCTGCCCTGCCGGTCCTCAGCTCCTATCATCCGAGTCAGGAGAACACCTCGAGCGCCACGCTGACCGAATTCGTGCTCGACGACGTGCTCTTGCGAGCGCGCCCTGGGACATGGCGCTGGCGCGGGCAGACCACACCGCGGACATGGGGTACCCGATCGATGAGGTTCACCATGGCGAAGAAGGGGTTGAGTATCCAGGTACGGCGGGCCTACGACGCCCCGGAGCCAGGCGACGGCACCCGGGTACTGGTCGACCGTCTCTGGCCGCGCGGGCTGGCCAAGGCAAAGGCGGACATCGACGAGTGGTGCAAGGAGGTCGCACCATCGACGGAGCTGCGCAAGTGGTATCACCACGACCCCGCACGGTTCAAGGAGTTCACCCGCCGTTACCACGCCGAACTGAGACAAGCAGTGCGATCGGACGCTCTGGCCCATCTGCGGGATCTGGCGAAGAGTGGGACGTTGACCTTGCTGACGGCGACCAAACAGCCCGAGATCAGTGAGGCGGAGGTACTGGCCGAACTGCTCCGACGCTGAGCCCGCGTCCCCGCGGGCAATTGCGGAGGTTCGCACTCCGTCCGACGCGGCCCGTCGAGTGCCTCCGCTGCTCGATCCGGGGTTCGAGAAGGAAAGGTTGCACGAAGTCTTCCCGGTGCCAGCCATCCAGCTGACCATGGACCACGGGGAATCGCCGAAGTGCGTGGGACCGAGGACCTGTGCACCCGCGTCATTCGGACGACCTGGACGAAACGGAGGTGGTCGACACGCGGAATACGACGGGCGGCCTCGGCGGCCACCAACTGGGGCAACGAGGGAGCGCAGGCGACATCCGACGGGGTGGCCTACCGTCGCGACGGCAACCGTCACCGCAGGACGCGACCAATCGTCGCGAAGTGCGGCGGGTCGACCCGTCAGGTGAGGTCGAACAGCGAGGTGCGCCAGCTGCCGTGGCGCGGAGTCCAGCCGAGCGAGCGGGCGCGGGCGTTGTCGGCGGAGCGCCCTTCCGCCCGGGACCGGATCGACCTGGCCGAGCCGCCGACGGCATCGACGTACCGGGGGCCCCAGTCGTCCACGTGGGTCGGCTCGTCGTCGACGATGTTGACGACACCCGCGGGCCAGCCCAGCGCGGCGGTGGTTGCGGCGGCGGCATCGTCCACGTGGACGAAGCTCGTGCGAGCGGTGGTGGCATCGACCACCCCGGCTCGTGCCTCGGCGCCCCGGGCGCCGTCGGCGGCGTACCAGGTTCCGGGACCGTACAACAGCCCGAAGCGCAGGACGACCCCGTCCGGGAGCCCGAGGACGAGGCGCTCGAGGGCGTCGATCGACGGAAACGAGGGGGCGCCGGTCCCGGGGTCCGTGGCCAGCGGGACGTCCTCGCCGGCCGGCGCCTCGCCAGGTTCGTAGGCCCAGGAGATGCTCTGGGCGACCATGCGCGTGATCCCGGTGGCGAGGGTGGCGTCGACCAGGTTGCGGGTGCCCTCGACGCGCAGGCGGGCGGTGGCTGCGAAGTCGAACCCGGCGAGGTCCGTCAGCAGGTGGATGACGGCATCCGGCCCGGTCCCGCTGACCACCTGTCGGACCTGCCCCCGGTCGAGCGCGTCGAGGACGACGCCCGACGCACCCGCCTCCTCCAGCGTGGCCACCCGATCCGGCCGTCGTGTGGTCCCGACGACCTCGTGCCCGTGCCCGACGAGGATCCGGACGGCTCGCGAACCGAGGACCCCCGTCGCTCCGGCGACGAGGATCCTCATGATCCCGACCGGCGGGCGCCGACCCGACCCGGCGCGGTCCCCGGCCCGATGCCGATCAGTGGTCCTGCGGGTGCACCGGACCGGACTCGGCCCCGCCCGGTCCGGCGGAGGGCTCGGGTGGTGCGGGCTCGTCGGGGTGCGTGGCCGGTTCGGGTGCGGCGGCGACCGGGGGTGCCGCCGGAGGGGGTGGTGCGCTGGTCGGCGCGCCCGCCGGGGCGGTCGGGCCCGCCGGGTACGCCGGAGGTGCCGGATACGCCGGGGGCGCGTAGCCGGGGGGAACCGGGTACACGTCCGGCTGGGCGTAGCCCGGTGGTGCCGGATAGGGCGGCGGCGCCGGGTACCCGGCCTGCTGCGGGTATCCCGGGGGCGGGCCGTAGGGATAGGGATGCGGTGCGAGAGGCTGCTGGGCCCATGCCTGCGGGGCCGGATAGGGCGCCGGCCCGTACCCCGGGGCGGGCGGTTCGACCCAGGTCCCGGCGGCGGCCCCCGAGGGCGGGGCGATCACCGCGCCGGCCCCCACCAATTCGGCAGGATCGCCGGACCGGGGTTCGACGGGCCATTCGGAGGACCCGTCGACGGTCTCGTCGGTGTCACCGTCCTTGCGGGACCCGCGCAGGACCCAGAGGAGCCCGATGACGGCCACCGCCACCGAGGCCACGAAGACGGCCAGCGAGGCGAGCCCCCGTCGATCGGCGAGGGTCTGGCACTGCTGCACGAAGGTCTGCCACTGTTGGTGCGCGGTGGCGTTCGACGTGGGCGGCTCGGGGCCGGCGCCGATGGAGCCAGGCTCGGCCAGGGCCTCGAGCGCCGTCTCCGACCCGGTGCTCGGCCCGCAGGTCCCGCCGACGGCCGGCGCCGGCAGCGCGGTGAGCATCCCGGCGGCCGCATACGCGGTCCCGAAGCAGCCGATGAAGATGAAGAGGAGGGCGAGGGCGGTGCGGACGGGGGACAGCTTCATCATGGATCCTTTCGAATGCCCGCGATCGTAGCCATGCCCCGGGCGCACGGGGCCGCGGCCCGCACTACCGCGGACGTCCGTTCGCCGGGGCCGGCGGGTTCCGGCCCCGGCGGGGGCACCGGCTAACGTCGTGCCCCGAAGGTGCCGGGTCGGCCCCGGCCACGGCTCGGGCCCCGGCCCCGCCGGCATGTCAGGAGAGCCATGGACATCGAGCAGTTCTACAGCGCCGACGAGCGCCGTCGACGGTCGGCGGAGGTCGAGTTCGGCAACAACTGGTTCGACGCCAAAGGCAGCCGGTACGAGCTCAGCTGGGTGGAGGACACCGGCGAGCTCTACGCCATGCTCGAGCTGACGCCGGAGGCCGACACGTGGACCCCGTTCGGCGACGTGGAGGTCGAGGACACCGCGGTCGACTCGCTCGTGGTGACCGTCCTCGGGATCATCCCAACCCGCCAGGCGGTCGAGCAGCTGCTCGAGGGCTGGGCCGACCACATGTCCGACCCGGACGGCGTGCAGTGGGTGGCGGAGCGGCTCCGGTCCGCCGGCATCACCCGGCCCCCGCTGGACTGAGCGGCACGGCGGTGGAGGTCCTGGTCGACCTGGCAGGCGGTCGCGTGTGGCTCGAAGGGTGGGAGGACTTCGGGTCGCTGGTGGTGAGCGCCCGGGCCGAGCGCCCCGGCGAGGTCGACGACCGGGCCCTGGCGAGGCTGGCCGCAGCACTCGAGGCCACCGGCGCCGGATGGGTCGACGCCGACGGCGACGCCCGGATCCCCCCGGACGCACTCCGGGACCTGGCGGCGCAGGCGGCGGACGACGCCGGCACGGAGCTCGGGGACGGGTGGGAGGGGGACTTCACCGGCATGCTCGACCTCGCCGGTGGAAGCGGTTGGATCGATGACGATGGTGCCGTCCGGGCCCACGTCGAATGGAGGGACGTCTGATGCGGTTCTCGTACGCGGAGTCGATGGTCGACCCGAGCTACTACCTGCCCCTTGCCCGGGCGGCCGAGGAGGCGGGCTACGACTCCATGGTCGTGCCCGACAGCCTCTGCTATCCCGAGGTCTCCGACTCGACCTACCCCTTCAATCCCGACGGCACCCGGGAGTTCCTCGAGGGAAAGCCGTTCCTCGAGCCGTTCTCCCTCATCCCGGCCATGGGAGCGGTGACCGAGCGGATCCGGTTCGTCACCTTCGTGCTGAAGCTCCCCATGCGCCACCCGCTGATCGTGGCCAAGCAGGCCACCTCGGTGGCCGTCCTGACCGGCAACCGGCTGTCGCTCGGCGTCGGCACCAGCCCGTGGCCGGAGGACTACCAGCTCGTGGACGTCCCGTGGGAGGGCCGCGGGAAGCGCATGGACGAGGCCGTCGACGTGGTGCGTGGCCTGTCGGCCGGCGGCTACTTCGAGTACCACGGCGAGTGCTACGACATCCCCTCGGTCCTGATGAGCCCGACGCCGACCGAGCCGCTGCCGATCCTGGTGGGCGGTCACGCCACTCCGGCACTGCGCCGGGCCGCCCGATGCGACGGCTGGCTCCACGGCGGAGGTGACCCGGCCGACCTCCCCGGGCTGCTCGCCGAGCTCCACCGGCTCCGCGAGGAGGAGGGCACGGCCGACCGGCCCTTCGAGGTCCACGTGATCTCCCTCGACGCCTTCACCGTCGACGGCATCCGGCGCCTGGAGGAGTCGGGTGTCACCGACGTGATCGTCGGGTTCCGGTGGCCCTACGACGTCGGCCCGGACACCGAGCCGCTGCAGGTGAAGCTGGACAACCTCCGCCGCTTCGCCGAGGACGTCATGGCCAAGGTCGAGCGGTGAGCGCCGACGGAGTCGGCCTGCCGACCGCCCGCGACCTGGGCCGGGCGTCCATGGCCGCCGTCGAGGCGGGGGACCGGACGGCGTGGCTGGCCCTGTTCGCCGAGGACGCCGTGGTGCAGGACCCGGTCGGCCCCTCGGCCTTCGACCCGGAAGGCAACGGCCATCAGGGGCTCGAGGCCATCGCCGCCTTCTACGACAACGTCATCGGGGCCAACGAGTCGATCCGGTTCACCATCCACCAGTCGTTCCTGTGCGGCGACGAGGTGGCCAACGTCGGGGTCATCCGCATCGGGTTCGCGGGTGGCGGCGCCGTCGAGGTCGACGGCGTCTACTGCTACCGGCGGGGCCCGGACGGCAAGCTGGCCTCGTTGCGTGCCTACTGGGAGGCCGAGCAGATCCGCAGCGTCGAGTAGCGGGCCGCCCGGGGCGGACCGTCCTCAGCGGCCGCCGGTCGCGGTGCGGGAGTCCCGCACCGTCCTCGGCGCCCGCCAGTCGGGCATGGCCAGGACCATCTGGACGTCGGAGATGTGGCGCTCGAGGAAGGCGCCCTCGCAGTAGCAGAGGTAGAAGTTCCACAGTCGGCGGAACCGCTCGTCGAGCCCGAGGCCGTCGACCTCGTCGGAGCGTTCCGCCAGGTTCCGGTACCAGTGGCGGAGGGTCTCCGCGTAGTGGCGGCCGATGTCCTCGACATCCACCACCGCGAACGGCGTGGCCCGGCGGAGCGAGCGGCCGATCGCCTCCAGCGACGGGAGGCAGCCACCCGGGAAGATGTACTCGCGCACGAAGTCGGTGCCGTTCTTGGCCCGCTCGAAGCTGCGGTCGTCGATGGTGATTGCCTGGAGCGCCATGAGGCCCTCGTGGTGCAGGAGTCCGGCGCAGGTGCGGAAGAACGTGTCGTGCTGGCGCCAGTCTACGGCCTCGACCATCTCGATGGAGACGAGCTTGTCGTAGGTGCCGGTGAGCTCGCGGTAGTCCCTGTCGAGGACGGTCACCCGGTCGGCCAGCCCTTCGTCCACGACCCGCTTCGAGGCATGGGAGAATTGGGCGTCGGAGATGGTCGTGGTGGTGACCCGGCAGCCGTAATTGGCCGCCGCGTGGCATGCGAACCCGCCCCAACCGGTCCCGATCTCGACCACGTGGTCGTCGGGGCCGAGGTCGAGCTTGGTGCACAGCCGGTCGAGCTTGACCCGCTGGGCCTCGGCCAGTCCCATTCCCGGTCGGGTGAACATCGCCGAGGAGTACATCATCGTCTCGTCGAGCATGAGTGCGAAGAACTCGTTCGAGAGGTCGTAGTGGGACCGGATGTTGTGCCGGTCGGCGTGCCGCGACGGCGGGCGGAGCCGGCGGAACCAGTCGGTCGAGGCGCCGACGGCCCGACCGACCCGGTCCTGGACCGAGGTCACCGGTCGGAGTCCCCGGTGGAGCACCCGGGTCAAGGTGGTGAGGTCGTCGCAGTCCCACAGGCCGTCCGCGTAGTCCCGGCCGAGACCGACCGAGCCCTGGCGCAGCGTGCTCCAGTAGACGGACGGGTCGTGGACCACCATCGTCACCTCGGGCGTGCCCGCACCGAAGCGGTGCGTCCCGTCGGGGTCGACCACGGTCAGCGTGCCGCCGCGCAGGTGGGACGCCAGGAGACGCAGGAACGCCGCCGCCAGCGGTGTGCCGCCACGCCGGCCCAGCCAGCCGATCGGGAGCTCCGCCATCCTCAGCCCTCCGGACCCCGTCGACGGGCGCCGTGCCGGCGCACCTTCCCGTACGTCCCGTCCGGCCTGTCCGGATGCCGGTGGAAGGGTACGCCCTTGGCCCGGAGGGCGAGGGCCTGGCGGTAGATGCCCCAGGACACCCGCATCGTCATGAGGGGGAACCGCCACAGCAGCCGTCCCTGGGCCCGCCTGTCGGCAGGATGGCGCGACAGCGCCATCGACGCGGCGAACACCAGATCTTCGCCGTCGAGGTCGTCGACGGCCAGGGTCAGCCGATCGCCGGGCACACCCACGTCGAACCGGTGGGTGAGCTCCATGGGCAGGAACGGGGAGACGTGCATGCCCTTGGCCACCCGGTGCACCCCCGTGCCGCCCAGGACGTAGGCGGTCCGCTCGTGCCACGGCGTGTTGCGCACCTCGACCACGGTGGTCTCGACCGTCGTGCCGGTCGGGTCGTAGCAGTAGTAGGTGGTGATCGGGTTGAACAGCCAGCCCCACGTGCGCAGCTGGGTGAGCACGGCGATCGGGCCCGTCGGTCGGCCGCCGGTCCGCTCCTCCACGAGGTCGCGCACCGCGACATCGAGCGGCACCGACGGGTCGCCGAGATGGTCGCGGCGGCGGAACGAGACGGCGTTGGCCCGCTCGGTGCTCCAGAGCGGATGGAGGCGGCACACGGCGGGTATCTCGTCGAGGTCGAGGAGGACCATGGCGATGCGGTACGTGAAGCGGTGGTCGACGGGGGTGAACCGGTGGTGGGTCACC
>Ga0307374_10004443_pt1 | contig 23357 bp, 19 predicted proteins | sample OX3MG_FD_202532 | JGI IMG/M metagenome (GOLD analysis project Ga0307374, IMG submission 202532) | Soil microbial communities from Risofladan, Vaasa, Finland - OX-3 | ecosystem: Environmental > Terrestrial > Soil > Coastal area > Acid sulfate soil | place: Finland: Risofladan, Vaasa | collected... | reverse complement strand
GCGACCTGGAGCGCGCCCTCTCGATCGCGCTCGACGCCGCCGCAATCAACCGTCTGCGCGACCGCGCGAAGCTGCACCAGCTGGTCGACGCCGCCGTTGCGCGCGTGGGCGGACAGTTCGCCCACGCAGTCGGCGCGGAGAGCACGCGGAAGCTGGAGGAGCTCGCGCGCGCCGGCGCCGGCACCGAGCCCGACGCCGTGGTGGCCGATCTGCTGGCGCGGCGTTTCGGCGCGGAGCCCGGAACGGGAGCATGGGCGCACGAGGCGTCGCGCGCCGTCGCGGGGAGCATCGTCCTGCGGGCCATCGGCGGGCCCTCCGTGGCGTTCGTCCACGCAGTCTCCACGCGCTTCGCGTCGGGCGGGCAGGGCAAGTACATGAAGCGGGAGCTGCTCCAGGATCTGCGGTCGTCGCTCTTTCCGGTCCTGCGCGGCGACGTGGTCGCCTTCACCGCGGAGATCGCCGAGGTGATCGCCGCCGCATTCGACGACCTGGACGCGGCCGTCGCGCGAGAGGCCGAGCGCGCGCGCGACGAACGCTTGGGCACGCTCGACCGCGTCATCGCGCAGCACGCCGACGCGGCGCGGCGCGGCGCGCGCCTGGAGGAGCTGCAGCGGTTGCGCTCCGATCTCTCGGAGGATCTGCGCGCGATCGAGGAGGCCGTGGAGACGTTCTCCGTCGACGCCGAGCGCGCGCCGTTCGACGCGGCGGCATACCGCGCGGCCGTGGAGCGCGACGAGGAGCGCGCGCCGTTCGACGCGGAGGCGTACGGCTTGGGCCTGCGCCCGGAGCGCTGGCGCGTGGTGGTGCTGGGCGCCTTTCGCCGCGGAAAGTCGAGTCTGATCAACTGCGTGGCGGGGCGGCGGATCCTCGGCGACGAGGTCGCTGGCGAGGTCGCGGCGTTTCCCGTGCACGTGCGCTACGGTCCCGCGGAGCGCGCGAGCGCGCTCCAGGCCGACGGCACGTGGAAGGAAATCCCGTACGAGGAGGCCGTCGACCACGCGGCGCGCGCCCCGGTGCTGATCGAGGTTCCGTGGCGCATGCCCAAGCAGCTCGTGCTGGTCCATGCCCCGGCGTTCGATACGGGAGACGAGCGAGCCGAGGAGATGTGCCTGACGGCGGCGGCGGCGGCGAGCGAGGTGCTCTGCTTGTTCTCGCGTCAGCTCTCCGACCGCGAGCTCGAGCTCTACCAGCGCGTGGCCGAGCTGGGCAAGGAGTTGCTCTTCGTGCACACGATGGCCGACAACGAGCAATCGGGCGATCGCCGCAAGGTGGTCGAGCTGGCGGCACGGTATCTGCGCGAGCGCAACATCGCCGCCGGCAGGATCTTCACGATCTCCACGCGCGAGTACCGCTTGGCGCGCCGCGACGGGCGCGCGCCCGCGGGCTGGAACGAGGTGGACGCGCTGGTCACGACGCTCGAGTCGCACGCCGATGCGCACATGCGGCGCTTGGAGCGGGCGCGCCGGGAGCAGGAACGCGTGGAGGCGCAGACGGCAAAAAGCCCGGAAGAGGACGCGGCGCCGCGGGCGGGGGGCCTGGGCGCCGCCTTGCGCGGCCTCTTCAAGCGGCGCTGAGCGGGGCGCCGGTGAAACCCGGCGGGCGGGTCGAGCGTAGAAGGCCTCGATAGGAGGGTACCCGCGTATGTGGTTGACGCGCTTCGCCATTCAACGTCCCACGATCGTGACGCTGTTCTTCTTGGCGATCGCGCTGTTCGGGACGATCGGCTACTTCTCGATGGGCGAGAACATCATGCCGAACGTCGCCTTCCCGTTCGTCGGGATCTCCGCCGGGTACCCGGGCGCCAGCCCCGACGAGATGGAGCGGCTGGTCATCAAGCCGATCGAGGACGAGCTCCAAAACGTCCAGCACGTCTACCGCATCCGAGCCTTCGCGCAGGACGGCACGGCATTCGTGGGCGTCCAGTTCAAGCTGGGCACCGACATCAACGCTGCACAGACCGACGTGCAGAACGCCGTGGACTCGGCGCGCCCGAACCTCCCCTCGGATCTGGTTCCCCCCAGCGTCCAGAAATTCGACCCCTCCTCGCAGCCCATCCTGATCGAGTCGGTCACCTCCTCGGCCCTCTCCCCGGTGGAGCTGGGCAACGTGGTCGAGAACACGATCGTGCCCGACCTGCGGGGCGTCAAGGGCGTGGGCTCCATCAACGTGGGCGGCGCCTACACCCACCAGATCACGGTGGAGCCGAGTCCCGCCGCGCTGTTGGCGACCGGGGCCACGCTGGTGGACGTCGATCACGCCATCGCCGGGGGCAACGTGAGCCTCCCCGGCGGCCGGCTCGACCAGCCGTTCCGCGAGGCGACGATCGGCGTGCTCGCCGACATCACCTCGGCGCAGCAGATCGCGCAGCTGCCGTTGCCCGTACCCGGCGGGGCGCAGAGCATGCTGCGGGTGGGAGACGTGGCCAAGGTGGTCGACGGCTACGCGGACCAGCGCATTTTGCAGAGCGTCAACGGCAAGACCGCCGTCATCGTGCAGGTGGCGCGCGACTCCGACGCCGACACCGCCAATACCACCGATACGGTCCGCGGAGAGTTCAAGAAGCTCCGGCAAGAGTACCCGCAGTTGACGTTCAGGGAGCTGGGAGCCGACGCGGACTTCATGCACGAGTCGATCAACGGCGTGCTCCAGAACCTCATCGAGGGCATCGTCCTCACCGCGGTCGTGCTGCTCTTCTTCCTGCACGTCTGGCGCAGCGCCCTCGTCGTGATGATCGCGATCCCCAGCTCGCTGCTCGCGACCTTCTTCGTGATGTGGACGATGGGCTTCACGGTCGACGTGCTCTCCCTGATGGGGCTCTCGCTGACGATCGGCATCTTGGTCGACGACTCCATCGTGGTGATCGAGAACATCACCCGGCACAGGGACATGGGCAAGCCGCCCGGCCAGGCCGCCATCGACGGGCGCTCGGAGATCGGCGGCGCGGCCATCGCCATCACCCTGGTCGACGTGGTGGTCTTCAGCCCGATCGCCTTCATGTCGGGCATCATCGGCGAGTATATGCGCGAGTTCGGCCTGGTGGTGGTCTGCGCGACGCTCTTCTCGTTGCTGGTCTCCTTCACGCTCACCCCGCTCTTGGCGGCCAAGTGGGCCGTGGTGAAGAAGAGCCGCCTCGCCGAGCGCGGCGACGGCGCCGTCGCGCGCCCGAACCTGCTCGACCGCTTCACCGCGGGATTCGACGGCTGGCGCGCCTACTACCATGGCCGCGCCCTGCCGTGGGCGCTGCGCCATCCGTGGATGGTCGTGGTGGGATCGTTCGGCCTCGTGATCGCCTCGTTCGTTCCCGTGGCCATGCAGGTCGTGCCGCTCGAGTTTCAGCCTTCCACCGAGTGGGGGCAGGCGATCATCGGCTTGCAGTACCCGCCGGGCACGCCCATAGCCACCACCGAGGCCGGCGCCATGCGGCTCACCAACGCGTTCATGAAGATGGAGGGCGTGAAGTACGTCAATACCACCGTCGGCGAGTACTCCGATGGGTACCTCGACAAGCTGGGCGGCTACGTCGCCACCATCAACGTCATTCTCCACGCCAAGCAGCGCCATCAGGAGCACGTGATCGTGGAGCGGGCGAGCGCGCTGGGCTATCTGGTGCCCGGCGCGCAGATCACGGCAGGGGGTGCGCAGAACGGCGGCGGTTCCGCCATCACCTACGTGCTCACGGGCCCGCAGGCCGAGCTCGACGCCGGTGCCGACAAGCTGGCCGCGCTGATCGCCAAGAACCCCAACGCCACCGAGGTGCAGACCAGCAGCCAACAGGCTGGCCCGCGCCTGGAGATCCGGATCGACCGCGGCCGCGCGGCGATGCTCGGCGTCTCGCCCGACACGGCGGCGGAGACGGCGCGCGCCGCGGTGGGCGGCGTGATCGCCACCAAGGTGCGCATGCCCGACGGGCTGATCAACACCCTCGTCCAACTGCCCCCGAGCGTGCGGAACCACGAGCGCACGCTGCAGGGGTTGAACGTGCGTGCCTCCGGCGGGACGCTGGTGCCGCTCTCCGACGTGGCGAGCTTCGTGTGGACCACGGAGCCTCCGTTGATCGAGCGGCAGGACCGTCACCGCATCGTGCGCGTGACCGCGAACACCAAGGACAACGCCCCGATCGGGTTGGTGACGACGCAGGTCGACCATGCCCTGGCGACCCCCGGCTTCTTGCCCAAAGGCGTCTCGGTGACCACGATCGGTGACGCGCAGAACCTCTCCGACGCGGTCTCGAAGATCGGCCTGGCGCTCCTGACCTCGTTCATGCTGATTTATATGCTGCTCGTTGTCCTCTACGGCAGTTACCTCGAGCCGCTGGTGATCATGTTCAGCATCCCGGTGGCGATCGTCGGCGCGTTCGGCATCCTCACGTTCGCCAACCTCGCGCACGACGTGCTGCCGGGCGTCACCTTCTTTCAAGGGCAGACCCTCAACTTGTTCTCGATGCTCGGCATCGTGATGCTGATGGGCCTGGTGGCGAAGAACGGCATCCTGCTGGTGGACTACGCCGACACGCTGCGCAAGCGCGGCTACGTCCTGCGCGATGCCATCCGCGAGTCGGCGTCGGTCCGCTTTCGCCCCATCGTGATGACCACGGCGTCGATGATCGTGGGCATGCTGCCGCTGGCGCTGGGCTTCACCGAGGGCGCCGAGTTCCGCAAGTCGATGGGCACCGTGATCATCGGCGGACTCGTCTCCTCGCTCTTCCTCACGCTCTTCCTCGTCCCCGTGGTCTACTTGGCGCTGGTGGGCTTCGTCGAGCGCCGCCGCCAGCTCAAGGAGGGGCGCGCGCGCGCCGGGGTGCAGGGCGAGCCCGGCTTCGAGCTGCCAGGGGAGCTGGTGGGGCCGCAGGCGGAGGTCTAGCCGAGGCCCCGAGGAGCGGCGCCGAGAAGGCGTCGACGTGAATCTGGTGGAGCTGCGGCGCCGCCTCGACGAGGAGGCGTCGCGGTGCGGCATCGACCGCGTGCGCGTGGCACCGGCGGATCCCGATGCGATCGCGCGGGCGCGCCTGGCCGCCGCGTTCGCCCGCGGCGACTTCGCGACGTGGGGATACGACGACGAGCGTGCGCGCCTCGCCGCCGATCCGCAGGCGATTCTGCCGGGAGCCCGCGCCGTCGTCTGCGTTGCGGTGGGCTACGACACCGAGCCTCCCGAGGCGCGCGCGCCGCTCACCGGTCGGGTCTCGCGCTATGCGTGGAGCCTCGACTACCATCGCACGGTGCGCGAGGCGCTGACCCGGCTCGAGCGCGTGCTGGCGCCCCACGGACGCGTTCGCACCGTCTGCGACACGGCGCCGCTGGCCGAGCGCGCCTTCGCCGAGCGCGGCGGCTTGGGCTGGATCGGCCGGCATACGGGGCTGATCGTCCCCGGCCTCGGGGCGCTTGCGTTCCTCGGCGAGCTGGTGACGGACATCCCGCTGCCGCCGGACGAGCCCGTGCGCAAGACGTGCGGGTCGTGCCGGCGCTGCGTCGACGTCTGCCCCACCGGCGCGCTGCGCGGCGACTACACGATCGACGCCACGCGCTGCATCGCCGACCTCACCCAGCGCGTTGGCCCGATTCCGCGAGCCATGCGGCCCCTGGTCGGCGATTGGCTCTGGGGCTGCGATCTCTGCACCGTGGCTTGTCCTCCGAGCCGCGTTGCGCCCCACGCGGAGCGTCCGGCGTTCCGGCCCGCGGGCGGCACGGAGGCCTACCCGGACCTGCGCGCGGTGCTCCGCATGGGCAATGCAGCGTTCAAACGCATCTTCCGGGAGACGGCCATGGGATGGCGCGGGGCCGCCGTCTTGCGGCGGAACGCCGCCGTCTGCTTGGGCAACGCCGGCGATCGCGCGGCCGTCCCCGACCTCGAGCGGGCCTTGGCTGAGGATGCGCATCCCGTGGTGCGCGGCCATGCCGCCTGGGCGCTGGGGCGGCTGGGATCTCCGCGCGCGCTGGCCGCTCTGCGCGCTCGGCGGGCACGGGAGACCCCCGAGGTACGCGAAGAGATCGACGCTGCCCTCGCCCGGAACCATCCGCACCCGTAAAGGCGTTCGACCCAATATGCGACTGCGCGTTCCCATCGCATCCATCGCCGGTCCGTGCCTGGCGGCATGGCTTGCCTGTCCGGCTCTCGCTGCCGCCGGCCTTGACGCCACGGCCCCGCCGCCGGCGTCCTCGCCGGCCCCCTCCGCCGCACCGACGGCGGGCGCCGCGGGAGGGGTCGCGCCGCGGCCGGGCGAGGAGATCGATCCGCTGGGAGCCTTGCTCGCGAAGATGAGCGCCGTCAACCCCGGCGTGCGGAGCTACGAGGCCGCGATCACGGTCAACGTGGTGATGCGGACCTTTCCCTACCTCCGCCCCACGCTCACGGGGCACGTCTATTGGGAGCATCCCGACCGCTCCGCCGTGGTCTTCGACACGCTGCCGGGGTTGGCGGGCGAGTTCAAGAAGATCTACCCGCACATCGACGCGCCCTCGCGTTGGGAGTCGATCTACCGCGTGACGCTCTTGGCACCGTTTCAGGTCCGTCTGGTTCCGCGCAAGCACGGACGCGTCGACCACGCCGACGTGCGCGTCAACCCCGACGGCACGATCGCCTCGATGCACTGGTACTACAACGACGGTGGTGACGTCTCGATGCACCAGAGCTTCGCCACCATCGACGGGCACCGTCTGGTGAGCGGCCAGCGCATCCGAGTCGAGTTGCCCTCGTACAAGGGCGACATCCAGGCGGCGTTCTCCGACTACAAGGTCAACGTCTCGATCCCCGAGTCGGTCTTCACGCCCTCGTAGGGATCAGACGTCCTTGCGGAAGAACGCCAGCATCCGGTCGGCCTCGGGCATGATGCGAAACTCCTTGAACCCCCACTGCTTGGCCATCGTGATGCCCTTGGCGTCGTCGAGCGAGAGACAGAACGTAAGGGTGGTGACGGCCTTCTTGCGCGCGAGCAACTGGGCTTGCTGCAGCAGCTCGGTGCTCACGGCGGCCGGGGCGCGGCGCGCGGTGCGCAGGGTCTCGATCATCGCGATGTCGTGACCATTGGCCGCCTCCGGGTCGTGGTAACCCGGCGGGAACTTGAAGACGAGCTGGACCATCGCGACCAGCCCGGCGCGATCCTCGGCCACGAGGACCAAGCGTCTGCCGCTGCGCTGTTCGGCCAGCGAAAGGGTCAATCGCCGCTGCCACGCGGTGGACTCGCCTCCGGTGGGGACGACGCCGCCCGTGATGAGGCGAGGGATGTCGTCCTCGCGGGCGTAGCGCAAGAAGATCTTGCTCATGGACCAGGCAAGCATTCGTCCACGGTCGGGGTAAGCTCCTATCGGTGCGCATCTTATGGGAGGAGGCCCCATGTGCGCTTACGAAGGCGCCCGTCGATACTCCATGATGGATTCGTCGTTCGGGTGACAGATGAGAGGAGTGTTCCGGCTGTGAAGAAGTTGATGACCATCGCCGCGATGCTCGCGTTCGCGGGCATGGTGGCCACGGGTTGTTCCAAGGGGTCGCAGACGTCGTCCACCGGTGAGGCCACTGCGGCGGCATCACCCGCCGCCGAGGCCACGGCGGCCGCGGCGGCCGAGGCATCGCCCATGGCGGCCGAGGCATCGCCCATGGCGGCCGAGGCCTCACCCATGGCGGCCGAAGCCTCACCCGCGGCTGAAGCTTCATCGGCGGAGGTCGCCGCAGCCGGCGGCGCCAAGGCCGACGAGGAGCACGGCAAGACTCTGTACGGGGCGAACTGCGCCGCGTGCCACGGTGCCGACGGCAAGGGCGGGGTCGGCCCGGATCTCCATGGTCAGCTGAAGACGCCGATCATGTCGCGCACGGAGAGCGCGATCGTGGGGTGGATCAAAGACCCCAAGCCGCCGATGCCCAAGCTCTACCCGTCGCCGCTGAGCGACAAGGATGTCCAAGACGTGGCGGCCTATATCCTCGACGAGTTCAAGTAACCCGCGCAGCAGCATCTTTCGAGCGTAGATCGGGCGCTCGCCTCACGGCGCGCGCCCGTTCTCGTTTCCGGCCATGAGCGAACGAATCGTTTACCGCTTCCGACGCGACCTGCGTCTCGACGACCACCTGGGCCTCGCGCGCGCCGCCGCATACGGACGCGTCGTGCCGGTTTTGGTGCTCGACCGCGAGACCGTGCGGCGCGTCGGCGCCAACGCGCGGCGGGCCGCGTTCTTCTGTCAGGCCGTGGCGCAGCTTGACGAGCTGCTCCGCGCGCGCGGATCACGTCTGATCGTGCGCCGGGCGGCGCGCGCCGGGCGCGAGCTCGTGGCGGTGGCGCGCTCGGTGGGCGCGAGCGCCGTGGCGTGGGCATGGACGTACGACGGGCCCGGCATCGCCGACGATCGCGACGCGGTGCAAGACCTCGAGGAGGCCGGGATCCGCGCGCTGGTCGTTCACGACGCCCCCGTGGCGTCGCCCGAAGAGGTGGACCTCCAACGCCACGCGGGCGGCGAGGGGTACCGCTCGTTCGCCCCGTTTCACGCGGCCTGGCGCCGCGTCACCTTGACGCCTGCGGCCGCCGGGGGGCCCCGCCCCGAGGCGTTCCAGGAGACGGATGCGGAGAGCGGGGCGCTCCCCACGCCGGGCGACTTCGGCCAGCCGCACGTCGAGCCGCCGATGGCCGGCGGTGCGCCCGCCGCGCAGGCGCGGCTCGCGGAGTATCTGGCGGGACCGGCGCGCGAGTACGCGGCGGCGCGGCGGGTCTTCGGCGGGGCGCGGACCTCGCGTCTGGGGGGCGACTTGGCGCTCGGAACGCTCTCGGCACGCAGGACGGTGCGGGACCTGCGCGCGCTCGCGTCGCGACCGTTCGCCGTTGCGGAGGAGCGGCGGTCCTACGAGGAGTTGGAGCGCTCCCTCGCCATGCGCGACTTCTTTCTGCACCTGTCGTGGCATTGGCCGCGCACGCACGACCGCCCGCTGCAAGAGAAGGCCCTGGCGCTGCGCTTCGCTGACGACGCCCCCGGCGTGGCGGCGTGGGAGGCGGGAACCACAGGGTATCCGCTGGTCGACGCCGCGATGCGAGAGCTGCACGCGCTCGGCTGGATGCACCCCAAGGCCCGCGCCGTGGCCGCCTCGTTTCTCTGCTTCGATCTCGGCGTCTCGTGGCGGCGGGGCCGCGAGATCTTCGATCGCCACTTGATCGAGGACGACCTTGCGCTGGCGACGGGCAACTGGCAATGGGTAGCCGGCGTGGGAGCCGATATGGCGCAGTACCCGAGGATCTACAATCCGGTGCGCCAGGCGCGGACGTTTGATCCCGACGGCGCCTACGTGCGCCGCTGGATTCCGGAACTGGACGGCGTGCCGGCGGCGCGCATCCATGCGCCGTTCGCGGAGGGAGCGCGACCTCAGCTGGAGCTGCCGCTCTTCGGGGCGGAGCGCTACCCGCGCCCGGCCGTGGACCACGAGGCCGCGGCGCGCGAGTTCCTGCGGCGCTACCGCGCCGCCGTGCTGGCGCGCTGACCGCGGGGCGGCGTCACGACGCCGGCGCGATGCGGTCCACGTACTCCCCGATCACCGGAACGCGCACGTCGTCGCCGTTCCACGTCTTTACGGCGTAGACGAGGGAGGCGATCAGCCAGATGGGCAGCAAGAAGGGGAGCGTCCCCCAGAGCGTCCACCCGAGCAGCGGCACCAGGGCCACGGCGTGAAAGGCGATCCAGATCGCTGCCATCGCGAGGTTGAAGCCGATGGCTTGGAGACTCTGCCGGCGGACGTAGTGGTCGCGGCCGACGGGGGTGATCAGCGCCAAGACGGCCGCGGGCCAGAGGAACGGCACGAATCCGACCGCCGCCAGGGCGCGTCCCTCGGGAGAGCCGACCAGCGTCACGGACGCCTTCGCCGCCGATGGCGGCGGAGGCGGCGGGTTCCATCGCGCGGAGCCGGCAAGGCGCGGTTCACCGTCGCGCTCGATGCGCTGCGCGAGCCGGCAGCCGCCGCAGAGCGGCCCCTCGGCCAGGCACGTGGCGCAGAGCGGCTGATGGCAACCGCTGCACTCGCCGGCCGCCGGGACGGCGTTGTGGTAGTAGCATCCCATCATCGACAAACCTCCGACGCGCGGTGCGCGTCCTCATGCGGAGGTACCCTCCCGCCGCGAAAAGGTTTCGTCCGCGTCCCCCGGAAGCGTCAAGCCCCGTGGAGACCAGGGAGACCCTTCGGCGCCTCGGGTTCGAGGCGCGCCGGTACGCCGGGCGGCTCGGAACCGCGTTGTTCTTCGCCGTTCTGGCGGGGCTTGGGCCGCTCTCGTACGCCAAGGCGCTCAACCCGCTCTTCAACGACGTGCTGGGAGCGGCACACGGCACCCTCGGCGCGGCGGCTCGGCTGCGCGAGCTGTGGATCATCGTGGCGCTCCTGCTGGCGGCGAACGTGATCGCGGCAGGGGCGCAGTACGGCGCAAGCTATCTCACGGCCTGGAGCGGTCAGCGCCTGATCGCGGAGATGCGCGCGCGCCTGTTCGCCCGCATCGTCTACTTCCCGCTGGCGGAGTTCGACCGCTGGCGTCACGGCGAGCTGTTCGCGCGCTTCGAGCAAGACCTGCAGCTGATGACGGACGCGGTCTCGATCTCGCTGCCGCAGCTCACGCAGAACACGGTCACGTTCATCGGCGCCGTGATCGGCATGTTCGTGACGGACTGGAGGATGTCGCTTTTCCTGTTCATCTTCGTGCCGATGGTCTACCTCGCGGTGGCGCGCTTCTCGGCGCTGATCACCACGGGGACCCATCGGACGCAGGAGTCGATCGCCGACCTCTCCGCCAACCTGATCGAGGCCCTCAGCAGCCTGCGCACGATCAAGGCCTTCGGGCGCGAGCAGCACGAGATCGCGCGCTTCAGCAACAACAACGAGGCCTTCTTCGGCGCGTACATGAAGCTGACCCAGCTCCTGCTCACGCAGCCCGCGGTGGTCAGCGTGCTGATGCTGATCGCCTTTCTTACCATCGTGGTGGTCTCCGCGATGGAGGTGGTGGTCTTCCAGCGGCTCAACGTGGGGCAGGTCTTCCAGTTCTGGACGCTGGTGGTGCTGGCCAGCAACCCGCTCAACCGCGGCGCGAACTTCATCGGCGACCTGGCCAAGGCCACCGTGGGCGCCGGCCGCATCTTCACCATCCTCGACGCGCCCGTGGAGGACCCGGCGGCTCCGGGGGCGCAGCGCTTGCCCTCACCGCGCGGTGAGGTGCGCTTCGACGAGGTCTCCTTCACGTTTCCCGGCACCGAGGATCCCGCGCTCCGGGAGATCTCCTTCACGGCCGTCCCCGGCGAGACCCTCGCTTTGGTCGGTCCCAGCGGCGCCGGCAAGACGACGTTGGTGAACTTGATCTCGCGCTTCTACGAGCCGACGCGCGGGCGCGTGCTCATCGACGGCATCGACGCGCGCTCCCTCTCGCTGGCGGACTTGCGCTCGGCCATTGCCCTGGTGCCGCAAGAGCCGCAGCTCTTCGGAGACACGGTGGAGGAGAACATCCGCTACGGCCGCCTCGATGCGACGCCCGAGGAGATCCGGCGCGCGGCGGAGTTGGCCAACGTCACGGAGTACATCGACGAGCTGCCGGACGGCTTCGCCACCTACGTCGGCGAGCGCGGCGTGCGTCTCTCCGGCGGTCAGCGGCAGCGCATCGCGATCGCACGGGCGATCTTGCGCGACCCGCGCATCCTCATCCTCGACGAGGCGACCAGTGCGCTCGACTCCCACTCGGAGCGTCTGATCGCCGAGGCGCTGGATCGCCTGCTGATCGGGCGCACCACGTTCATCATCGCGCACCGCCTCTCGACGATCCGTCGAGCGACGCGCATCCTCTACCTCGACGCGGGACGCCTGGTCGAGGAAGGCACGCACGAGGACTTGCTCGCCCGCGACGGCGCCTACGCGCGGCTGTACGCCGCTCAGTTCAGCGGCGCCTGACCGAATTCGCGCAGATTTCGTACGGAAGCTTTACGATCCCGGCGGAACGGCAGCTGCCGGCGGCCGTAAGCCTCCGCTATACTCGGGGTACCGTGAGTGCCAAGAGCTTCCCCCACTCGGCCAATCTCACGCGCGAAGACTCGCTGCGGATCTTCGTCTTCGATCGCATCGGCTGTGCGGCGAAGGGCTTCATCGAAGCGCGCGACGCATACGAGCGGGCAGTCAGAGTCCGCTGGCCCGGCATCGACCAGGGCCCCGTCTCCATCAAGCGCCGCATTCTGCGCTACGAGCTCGTCGGCGAAGCCCGGCGCGCCGCCGAGTGGCCCGGCGAGGTCGCCGGCTTCTCCGGAGCGCTCGCGCGCCTGACCTCCGCGGAGAGCGCGATGCGCGGATTCGCGCAGCAGGCGGCGGTCGACGGTCGCGGCGTCCTCGCCGACGTCGCGACGTTGGGGACGGGACTCGCCTCGCTCGTGCGGTCCGCGTTCAACTTCCGTCTGCCCAGCGGCCCGCGCTACGCCTTCCGAACGGCGTGCGACCCGGCGCTGGGACTCATGGCATTAGGCATCCTCGTGCGCGAGGCGGTGGCCCTCAGCCCATCCTCCGCACTCATGGCCCGGACGCCGGAGGGAGAGGTCGAGATGCTCGTGACGCTCTCGACGCGCGTGGCGACCCAGGTGGCGCGCGAGCTTTCCGAGCTCGTCGCCACTCTCCACGGCGAGCTGCTCGCGCGGACGGACGAGTGCCGTTCGCTGATCAGCCAACTGGGCAGCGCGTGAGGGGCCCCTAGCGCCCCAGCGAGCGGCGCAGCTCGAGGGTGAGCTGCGAGGGCGCGGCCAGGCGATCGACGCTGGTCAGATAAGTCCGGTTCGTGAGATTGCTCGCCCGCAGCGTCAGCGTGGTTTCGCGGGCGATCGCCACGCCGAGGGCGGCCCCGACGACGAAGCCCGTGCCGAGCGGCTCTTGGTTCAGGTCGTCGGCGTACGTTTGCCCCAGCAGCGTCCCCGAAAACGAGAGGCTTCCGCCTCTGGGCAGATGCGTGACGGCGACGAGGCTCCCCTCGCGGTCCGGCACGAAGGGCAGACGCTTGCCGAGGTCCTGCGCGGGACCGCCCACCACGCGCGCATACTGCGAGACGTAGGTGGCACGCAGCGACCAGCGCCCGGCGAGGTCGCCTTGCCAGCCCAGCTCGTATCCGTCCGTGGCGGTGCGCTCGACGTTCTCCCGCGTGGCGGTGTCGGTCGCCGTGGTCACGAAGCCGATCGCGTCGTTCACGCGGGTGCCGGTGAGCTCGCCGAAGAGGCGCCCTTGCGGCACAAGGAGATCGAATCCCAGGTTGCGCGTCGTGCTGCGCTCCGGGGCCAGCAGCGGGTTGGGGAGGAACTGCTGCGCGCCGATTCGGTAGCCGCGATAGAGCTCGTTGAGGAACGGCGCGCGGAATCCCACGCCTTCCGACACGTGCACGGCGAGCTTGGGCGTGAGACTGTAGCGCACGGCGAGAAAGGGCGAGGCCGCGCCGAAGCGTTGCGACGGCGCCGCGCTGCTGGTGACGTACCCGGTGGTGGCGACCGTCTCGCCGCGCGCCGTGGCGATGGCGTCGAGGTGCCCGCGCTCGTATTCGTCGGAAAGCGTGAACGCCGCGCGGGTCTGGCGTCCGCCGCCGCGGCTCTGCAGAAAGCCGCTGGTCGGATTGATCTGCGTGTAGCTCCCGTTGACCACGCGGAGGTTCGTCTGAGCGCGCAGGATGTCGTGGCTCCAGGAGTGCGACCACGCCGCGATCAGGCCGTCGTCTGCGGTAGGTATCGTCTGCCGATAGAGCGGCGTGCCCGGATGGGACGGGAAGAGGTCCGCGTTGTTGACCAAGGTGCCGTCGCGCGCGAAGCCGGAGACCTGCCACGCCGTGCCGCCTCCGCTCGTGCGGTACGAGAGCGCCTCTTGCCACCCCGATTCCTCGTCGAAGTAGTTGGGCCGGCCCGTGTTCTGAAACGTGTCGTACGTTCGCAGCGAGATGCCCCACGAGCGGTCGGCGTGCGCGGAGGGAAAGCGCACGGCCACTCCCACGTTGTCGGTGCGGGCGGTGCTGAGTCCGTCGACGGTGCTCCGATAGGCGGGCGGCGCGGCCATATAGCCGCCGTCGAAGCGCTGGGATACGAAGACGCGGGTGGCGGCGCTGCCGAGGGCGCCGCCCAGCGAGAGGGTCTGGGCGCTTGCGCCGTTGGCACCGAGCGAGAGTTGCGCAAAGCCTTGCGGCGCTAGGGTCGGCTGCAGGGTCCGCAGATTGACGACGCCGCCGATGGCCCCCGAGCCGTAGAGCGCGGAGGCGGCGTCGCGCATCAGCTCGACGTTCGCGATGTCGAGAGGCGAGACGGCCGGCCACTCGATCCAGCCGCCGAAGCCGTTCTCCGCGGGAAGCCCGTCGACCAGCACCACGCCGCGGTCCTGGCCGGCGCCGCCCACCGAGGCCCGGAGCTGCGTGGGATTCGTGACGGCGCTGTTGCTGCGCGCCTCGTCGAAGCCCGGGAGGGCGCTGAGCAAGCCGTCGGCGGTTGAGGGGGAGAGCGCGCGAACCAGGGAGTGGTCCAACGCGAGCGCGGTCACCGGCAGGGTGTGGAGATCGCGCGGCGAGCCCGTGGCCACCGTGACCTTCTCGATCACCTTCAAGTCGGCCGCGAGCCGGACCACGGGCGTGCCGGCGGCCGCTAGATGGGCGGTGGCCGCGCGGTAGCCCGGCGCTGCGACCGCGGCGTCCTCCGGCGGAGGAAGACTCGAGACGGCGCGCCCGCGGCCGTCGGTGACGGCCGTTTCGGAACGGCCGTCGGCGGTAAAGACCACGCGTGCTCCGGCGATTGGCTCGCCGGTCTCTGTGAGGACGATCACGCCCGCGGACGTTTCGGCGGCTCGACTCAACGCTGGAGCCAGCGCCAGCGCGAGGATCGCGAGAACACCCAAGTACCGTCGCATGAGCGACGTTTCGCAGGCGAGCCAGCGGCGACCTGGACGCCTGCGCTCGCCGCGCGAAGTTGTCGCGCCTCGAAACCCGCAGTCGAGGGAACCCTCTGCGAATCAAGGAACGTCGGCTCCATCGTTGTTGCCTCAGGCAACCGATGCTCCTTGATTGTGCACATGGTCTATCGATCCGGTTCATCGCCGGACGCATCATGCAGGGTGAAAAGGAGTCATCATGATCAGATCCAACGGTTGGAAGCGCCTCCTCGCGGCGGCGGCGCTGCTCTCCCTCGCGTCCGCGGTCGCTCCCGCGACCGTTCGCGCCCAGGGATCCACGCCCACCGAGCAAGACTTCATGCATGCCTCGACGGACACGTCGAGCTGGATCCTTCCCGCTCACGACTATAGCGGCAACCGCTACGCCGCGCTCACGCAGATCACGCCGAAGAACGTCCTGGAGCTTAAGCGCGTCTGGAAGTATCAGCTCTCCGACGACGCACCGACGGAGACGGCGCCGATCGTCTGGAACGGCACGATCTACGTCACCTCCGCCCACGACCACGTCTACGCGCTCGATGCGCAGACCGGCAAGCTGAAGTGGGAGTACTCCGACAACCCGCACGTCATCGCGTTCGCCGCGAATCGCGGCATCGCGCTGACGGACGGCAACGTCTACATCGCCACCCTCGACGGCCATCTCGTCGCGCTCAACGCGGAGACGGGCAAGAAGGTCTGGGACAAGGTCGAGGTGGCCGACACCAGCAACTCGTTCTTCACGATGGCTCCCGTGCCGTACAAGGGCATGCTCTTGCTGGGCGTCTCCAACGGCGATTGGGGCGGGATCGGCAACATCTCGGCCTTCGATCCCAAGGATGGCCATCGCATCTGGCAGTGGAACACGGTGCCCGGTCCGGGAGAGCCCGGCCACGACACGTGGAGCGGCGACTCGTGGAAGCGCGGCGGCGCCGCCGTGTGGAGCGGCGTCGCCATCGACCCCGCGACGAACACCCTCTACATGAGCTTGGGCAATCCGCAGCCGGACTTCCTGGGCACGGTCCGCAAGGGCGCCAACCTCTACAGCAATTCCATGGTCGCGCTCGACATCTCGGGCGCCAAGCCCACGCTCAAGTGGCACTATCAGTTCATCCCGCACGATACCCACGACTGGGATCCCGCCATGCCCCCCGTGCTCTTCACGGGCAAGGTCAACGGCCATGAGGAGAAGCTCGTGGCGGCCGCCGACAAGGCGGGCAACTTCTGGATCCTCGACGCCGCCACGGGGCGGCTGGTCCACAAGGCCGTCGTGAGCTACCAGCAGGGCCAGGGCACCGAGCCCGACGCCGCGGGGAACATCGCCTGTCCGAACACCAACGGCGGCGTGGAATTCAACGGCGGCGCCTTCGATCCGCAGACGAACGTCTTCTACGTGCCGAGCGTCAGCGAGTGCGGGCTCTGGAAGTCGCCGGGACGCGTCACGTACATCGCCGGCCAGTTCTACCTTGGCGGCTCGTTCCCGAAGCTCGTGGGACCGAACACGGGCGACTTCAACGCGATCAACGTCTCCACGGGACGGTTCGCGTGGCGCTACAACTTCAATCTCCCGGCCGTGGGAGGCGCCTTGGTCACCTCGACGGGTCTCGTCTTCACGGGCGAGCTCAACGGTGACTTCGACGCCTTCGATGCCGAGAGCGGGCGCCTGATGTGGCGCTACGACACGGGCTCGACCATCGAGGCGCCGCCGTCGGCGTTCATGATGGGCGGCAAGGAGTACGTGGTGGTCGCCTCGGGACAGCCGGGGAACCAGATGGTGCCCGAGCTTTCGAAGAAGAACGACGGCTCCATGATCTCCGTCTTCGCGCTTCCGTAGGAGAGAGCATGCTCCGTACCCTCGCTCTCGTCGCCGCCGCCGGGCTTCTGCTCGGCGGCGCGGCGCCTGCTCCGGCCGCGTCCGGAAGCAGCGACCATGACACCGCGGCGGCCGCGCTCGCCGACGTCCGCGCGGCGATCACGACCATCGTCTCCGCCGAGAACTCGACCGCCACGAGCCCGGTCCCGTACCACCGCGCCGCGCGGCGGGCCATCGCCATCGTCGACGGCGGCGCGGTCGCGCGCGTGAACCATCTGTTGGACCGCCGGGCCACCGAGCCGTGGACGGCGACCCTCGAAGGGGCCAACGCCAACCTGCTGGGAGCCGTGGCCAGCCTCCGCCAAGCGCTCCGCGAGCGCCAGATGGAGGACTATCAACTCGATGTGACCACGGCGCTCGCGGATCTGGAGATGGCGCTCGGACGCACCTCGCAGACCGGCGTCCTGGGCGGCCTGCGGGGAGCCTTCTCCACGACCACGCTCGGCGTTCCGGACGGCGGGCGCGTCGTCTCCGCGTGCGGCCCTCCCTCCGCCGTGCCGGCGTACGGAACGATCGACGGCCGTCTCGCCTATCTCGCCCTGCCGCTGGGGCCTGCGCGCGTGACGGTGGGACCCGATTTCGGGGTCCAGCGGCTCGCCGTCGTCGGACACCGGCTCATGCTCTACACCGCCGCGGCGGATGAGAGCGCCGCGCTCTGCCGCAAGGTGGCCGCCGCGAGCGACCCGCCGCCGGCGGCCGCCGCCCTCTACACCCTGGCGCAAGCCAAGGCGGGCGAGGCCATCTTCGCCGACAAGTGCGTGGCCTGCCACGGCGTCAATCTCCAAGGAACCGCGGCTCCCGCCGTCGCGGGCACGGCCTTTCTGAGCGGGGCCAAGCAGAATACGTGGTCCCTGAGCGACCTGCGCGCGATCGTGGTGGACAACATGCCCTTCAGCGACCCGGGATCGCTGACGCCCAAGCAGTACGCCGAGGTGATGGCCTTCCTGCTGGCGTCCAACTGCTACCCGGCGGGCACGACGCCGTTCCCCGAGCACGGCCAAGCCTCGTTCGCGGCGATCGCGATCGCCCCGCCGCCGGGGGCCCATCCGGACAACGCGGCCCTGGGTACCTGCACGGTGCGCTGATCCCGGCTAAAGCGTGGGGCGCCGGGCGCCGATAGCCCTTGAGATGGCAGAGAGTCTCTTCGGCGTCGCCGTCCCCATGCTCGGGAACGCCCTCGAGGGCGCCTCCCAGGCCCAGACCGCGATCTCCAACAACCTCGCCAACGTGAACACTCCGGGCTATCAGCGCGCGGAGGTTTCGTTCAAGGATGCGTTGGCCAAGAGCATGGGCGCCCAGCCCGATCCGAACCAGCTGCCGTTGACCGTCGACAACCCGATGCAAATCGCGCTCGGCGGCTCTGCCCCGCCAGTTCCGTTCAAGCCGGACGTCATCGTCGATCGCAGCACCAAGATGCGGACCGACGGCTCCAACGTCGATCCCGACGAAGAGATGGCGAAGCTCACAGAGAACTCGATGTACAGCGGGGCCATCGCACAATACCTGCAGGCCGATTTCACGCACCTGCGGGAGGCCATCCAGGAGCGGTTCTAGCGCACGATGGGCTTCTACGACTCGATCGACATCAGCGCCAGCGGATTGACCGCCGAGCGCCTCGCGATGGACGTCATCGCCAACAACATCGCCAACGCGCAGACGACGCGCACGCCGCAAGGCGGGCCGTTCAAGCGCCAACTGGTCGTCTTCGCGCAGAAGCAGGCCACCGCTCAGGGCGGGGGCTTCGTTCCCGATCCCGTCCCCGCCGACCAGCAGGGGCAAGGCGGGAGCGCCGCCCTCGACGGCGTGCAGGCCGTGGGCATCGCGCAGGACAACAGCCCCGATCGCCTGGTCTACGAGCCAGGCAACCCGGACGCCGATGCGAACGGCTACGTCCACATGCCCAACGTCCAGGTGGTGAAGGAGATGGTGGACCTGATGGCCGCGAGCCGCGCCTACGAGGCCAACGTCACCGCCATCGAGCAGGCGAAGACCCTCGACACCAACGTCCTGAACGTGCTGCACGCATGAACCTGCCGTCGTTCTCCGACGCGATCCGTGCCGTCAAACCCGACACGTTCGTGCCCGACCTCCCCGTCGGGGCCGGCGCGGGCCTTCCGGCCGGCGTCGCGGGGACCGAGCCGGTACCGCAGAATCAGCCATCGTTCAAAGAGACGCTCGGCCAGGTGCTCAACGACGTCAACACGCGCATGGAGACGGCCAACGCCAACGTGCGCGACTATGCCGAGGGCAAGACCAAGGACGTGGTCAAGGTCACGACGAGCGTGGAGGAGGCCAGTCTCGCCTTCCAATTCACGCTGGCGATCCAGAACAAGCTGATCTCGGCGTACCAGTCGATCGAGAACATGCAGCTGTAGCCCCGCCCGCAGCTCGATTCGAGGCCGCATTCCGTTCGGCCGCGGCGCCCGCCGCGGTCGTTCCCATTCCTTCGGGCCAAGGAGCGAGCCACGGCAGCCCCCGCCCCCCGTCCCTGGTGCCACGCCGCTAAACAAGGCGGCTCCGCGGCCGATACCCCAGATGTACACGGCTGGACTGCCCCTGTGGCGGAAGCCGTTCGGAGCCCGATCGATTGAGGGTTCCGTTGTCTGGTGACTTTCGCGCAGGAGGGCGGCATCGCGTGATACGCGGGCTTTACTCGGCAGCCAGCGGCATGCTGGTGGCTCAATCGCTGGTGGACACCACCGCGAACAACCTCGCCAACGTCGACACGAACGGATTCAAGCGTGCCGTGCTCCAAGTGGAGTCTGCGCCGACGCTCGAGCTCTATCGTTTTCAGACCAACCCCGGGCAGACTGCCGCCCGGGCAACGCCCGGCGTTCCCACGCAGACGTCGATCGGCACGCTCGGGTTGGGGGCGCAGGTGTACGACACCCCGACTTCGTTCCAGCAGGGCTCGCTCCAGCAGACGGACGATCCGCTCGACCTGGCGCTGGTGGGACCGGGGTTCTTCAGCGTCCAGACGCCGGCGGGCGTTCGGTACACGCGCGACGGCAGTTTCGTGCGCAGCGCGCAGGGCGAGCTGGTGACGCAGTCGGGACAGCCCGTGCTCTCCACCACGGGGACACCGATCACGTTGGCTCAGGGCCCCTTCACGGTGGACACCGACGGAACCGTCCGTCAGCAGGGCGCGCCGGTCGCGCAGCTCGCCGTGGTGCGCTTCGCCAACCTTCGCAATCTGCGGCCCGAGGGCAATGACCTGTTCTTGAATGAAGGCGCGGGGCCGACGCAAGACAACACCACCACCAGCGTTCAGCAGGGCTACCTCGAGAAGTCGACGGTGAACGTCGTGCACTCGATGGTCGACCTCATCTCCGCCGAGCGATTCTTCGATGCGAACAGCAAGGCGGTGCAGATCGAGAATACGGCGCTGGGCCTGGCCGTGCAGACCGTCGGAGCCAATCACTAACACCGCGAGTCGGAAGCAGACGCCAGAGAGGAATCGTCAGCCACCATGATGCGAGCGCTCTACACGGCGGCCACCGGGATGATTGCCCAGCAATACAATATGGACACCATCTCGAACAACTTGGCCAACATCAACACCACGGGCTTCAAGGGAAACCAGGCGCGGTTCCAGGACCTGATCTACGAAACCCTGCGCGCGCCGGGATCGCCCGTCGGCGCCTCCGTGGTCCCGACGGGGCAGGACATCGGCCTGGGCGTGAAGATCGCCTCCTCCGAGAAGACGTTCACGCAAGGCTCGCTCCAGCAGACCAACAACCCGCTGGACATGGCGATCGAGGGTGACGGCTTCTTTCAAGTCACCATGCCGGACGGCACCTCCGCCTACACGCGCGACGGCTCGTTCAATCGCGACGCCAACGGCACCATGGTCACCTCCGACGGCTACATGCTCTCGCCGCAGATCACCATCCCCCAGAACGCGACGCAGGTGAGCATCGGTTCCGACGGCACCGTCACGGCGCTCATCCCCGGCTCGCAGCTGCCCCAGACGCTGGGACAGATCACGCTGGTGCGCTTCACCAATGCCGCCGGCCTCTCGCCGAACGGGAAGAACCTGTTCACGCAGACGGCGGCCTCGGGCGCGCCGGTCATCAGCCAACCCGGCATCAACGGGGCCGGGACGCTGCAGCAAGGGTTTCTCGAGAACTCCAACGTGCAGGTCGTCAACGAGATCGTGAACATGATCGTGGCGCAGCGCGCCTACGAGGCGAACTCGAAGTCCATCGCGACCAGCGACCAGATGCTCTCCAGCGCCCTGGCGATGGTCCAAGGCTAGGCTGCGATGCGCTGGGCTATCGCAGCGGTGCTGCTGCTCGCAATCGGGATGCTCCAGCCCCCCGCCTCGGCGATGGAGCTGCAGAATCTCGCGGGCTCGCGCATCTCCGCGTTCGCGACGCGCATCGCGCAGGCTGCCGCCGCCGGCCCCGACCGGCGGATCGACGAAGTTTCGGGGGTCCCCGACCTCGAGATTCCCGCGGGATCCGTCTCCCTGGCGCGCGGAGCCCTGCCCACCCCCACGGCCACGTACCTCTCCGTGCCCGTGGTGGTCTCGGTGGACGGCCGAGTGGTGCGGACCGTCTACGTGGGGTACCGGATCACGACCTACATCGCCGTACCGGTCGCGGCCCGTGCCCTTCCGGCGGGGACGGTGCTGAGCGCGAGCGATCTGGTGATGAAGCGGCTCCCCGCCCTAGGGCGCATCCCCGCAACGACCGATGAACTCATCGGGAGGCGGACGCTGGCGTCGGTCCAGGCAGGGACCCCCGTCTTCCCGGAGATGACGGCCTTGGTTCCCCTCGTGCGAGCCGGACAGCCGTGCATGCTGATGGTGACCGATGGCGGCGTCGTTCTCACGGCGGAGGCCATCTCGCGGCAGGACGGTGCGCTGGGTCAGACGGTGGCGGTCTACGTCGAGCAGACCAAGCATGCGATGACCGCGATCGTCAGCGGCCCGGGCCGCGTGGAGCTGGATTTGAGCCCGGACGGAGGTGGAGATGGTTCAGCGGGTTCGTGAGATTGCGGCGGCGGCGGCGATCGCCGTGTTGACGCTCCTCGCGTCGCCGGCGCACGCCGACACGCTCTACCCCGCAGGACCCCAGGCCGTGCCGGCGCGTCCGCTGGATCTCTTCGGCGATCACCGCGCCCACGCCGTGGGTGATCTGCTCACCGTCGTCTTCAACTTCGCCGTTTCCAACAACGCCACGGTCACCAACTCCGCGAAAAAGGACTTCAGCGCGAACGGCGGCCCCGGGAGCGGCCTGCTGGGGATCTGGCCGCTCAATCTGACGACATCGCTGAGCGGCGCCTCCAGCGCCGATAACTCGCAGGTGCGCTCGGGTCAGCAGTCGCTCAACGCGGTGATGGAGGCGACCGTCGTCAACGTGCTCCCCAACGGAAACCTGCAGATCGTGGGGCACCAAGGCGTGCAGGTCAACGGCCAGCCGCAGGTCCTCAAGATCACGGGTGTCGTGCGCCCGGAGGACATCGACAGCACCAATACCATCCCGAGCAGCCTGGTGGCCAACGTCAGCGCGACGTTCGTAGGGCAGCTCCAGCGCTCGCGGCCCGGGCTGATCAACCGGCTGCTGCACCTCCTGTTCTAAAGCATGGTGACGAGGATGCGAGAGGTACGGACGGTGGTCTTGAGGTTGGCGGCGATGCTCGCGGCGCTCGCCATGCTGGCATCGGCGGCGGTGCCGGCGCACGCCCAGACTGTGCGCGTCAAGGACGTGGCCAAGGTGGAGGGCGTTGCTTCCAACCAATTGGTCGGCTACGGCCTGGTGACGGGCCTGGCCGGGACCGGCGATTCCACCTCCGTGGTCTTCACCAGCAAGACGATCCAGAATCTGCTCCAGACCTTCGGCCTCTCCACCAGCTCCCAGGACGTCCGCACGCGCAACGTGGCCGCGGTCATCGTGACCGCCTCGCTTCCGCCGTTCGCCCATTCCGGGGACCGCATCGACGTGACGGTCAGCTCAATGGGGGACTCCGCCTCGCTGCAGGGCGGGACGCTCGTCCTCACCCAGTTGCGCGGTGCCAACGACCAGGTCTACGCCACGGCCCAGGGGGCCATCTCGGTCGGCGGTTACACGGCCTCGGACTTCGGCGCCGGGGCCAACTCGATCACGCAGAACCATCCCGCGGCCGGGCGTATTCCGGGCGGCGGCCTGGTCGCGCGCACGGTGACGACCCCCTTGCAGCAGAGCGACGGGACCTTCAACTACGTGCTCCGCCAGCCGGATTTCAATACGGCCGCGAACCTCGCGCGCGTCCTCAACCAGCGCTTCGGCCCCACGACCGCTCACGCGCTGGACGAGGGGACGGTGGCCGTTCGCCTGCCCGCCGGCTACCGCACCGACGAGGTCGACTTCCTGGCGCAGGCGGGCGACTTGGACCTCCACGCGGGCGAGGTGGCCAAGGTCATCCTCAACGAGCGGACGGGGACGGTGGTCATGGGCGGCGACATCACCCTGGCCCCCGTAGCCATCGCGCACGGCAACCTCTCGATCACCATCACCACGACCAACGTGGCCGTCCCTGCCGCGCCGTTCACGCGGGGCCAGGGGCAGACCCAAACCAACACGCGCATCGTCGCCAACGAGCAGAAGCGCAAGCTGGTCTACTTCTCGGGCGAGCCGACGCT